>Ga0210393_10002928_pt1 | contig 13890 bp, 9 predicted proteins | sample IncBWC27OmetaG_FD_160068 | JGI IMG/M metagenome (GOLD analysis project Ga0210393, IMG submission 160068) | Forest soil microbial communities from Barre Woods Harvard Forest LTER site, Petersham, Massachusetts, United States - Inc-BW-C-27-O ... | reverse complement strand
CGGGGAGTGAGTCCGCCCGGACGTAGGCTGGGCCGCTGCGCGGGCTGTCCCGCCGCATGCAACACCGCCTCCACGGCGACGCCGTCGAGCTCCCCGGCGCGCACCCGCTCGCGCAGCCGCCGCGCCGCCGCGCCGGGTGACAGCTCGTCTCGATACGGCCTTGGCTCGCAAGCGGATTGGTAACTCACCGCGGCCGCCAGAACACGGTCGGGCAGGCTCAACGCGGTCCCGGCAAGGCCACGTGGATATCCCGAGCCGTTAAGGCATTCATGGTGATTGCCGGCGACTTCTGCCAGCCGCGCGAGTCCGGGGACCTGGTTGAGGATCCGCACGGTGAGATAGGGGTGCAGCCGAACCCGTTCGAATTCGGCGGCACTCAATGATCCCGGCTTGGACCAGATTTGGTTCGACACACCGATGCGGCCCAGATCATGAACGTGACCGGCACGTCGCGCCAGCGCTGCCGCGTCGGCGTCGACGCCGGCCGCGAGCGCCGCGTCACCGGAAAGGCGGGCCACCGCGCGTGAATGCCCCAGGGTGAACGGGCACTTCAGGTCGACGAAGTCCCCCAACGCGACAAGAAGAGCGTCCAACCCCTGTTCATCGAGCCGCTGGTGGCGATCGGGCGCCTCCCGCAACGCCGCGGCCCAGGCGTCACCGGCAAGCGGGCCCGCCAAGATGGCGTCGGCATGTTGGATGAACGTGTCGACGACCTGCGGGTCGAACTGGCCACCCCGCCGGCTGCGGGCCACGGCCACGGCACCGTCGACGCCGTAGGCACGATGGTGCACCTCAGCCATGTCGGCGAGCTGAGCGACCCGCATCTGTACCGGGATCTCGTCACCGTGCGCGCCGGCGGGCAGACCGCCGCCGTCGTATCGCTCGAAAGCGAACGCGAGCGACGCCTGCACGTCGGGGCCCAGACCGATTCGATCGGCCAGCAGCGCCGCGGAGGTGCAATGCGAATGGATCAACCGGGACAGCTGGCCGCGCGCATTGACGAAAAGCGTAGCCATGATGGTCAGCCGCTGCGTCAACGGCTGGCCGCGACCAACGTTGCTCATCAGGAACCGCAAATACGGCAGCCCTGACCAGTCGACCAGATAGGAGTCGTGGCGTACGGCGATGTCGTCGCCGAACCAGCGCGCGTATTCGTGGGAGTCGGCATGACAACCGATCCACATGATCAACGTCGTGTAGTAGACGCAATCCCGTTGCGCCTGGGTGAGCCCGAGTCGGTTCGCGAGCCGGGTCGCGATCATCGCGGCGCGAAGCATGTGCTCGGCGGGTTGCCCCAAGCCGAGGTCGATTGCCACAGACAGCGCCGCCAGAAGCTCCGCACGAGTCGGTGGTTCGGCCACCGATGGCTCTGGCCCGACTGGTCGCGACGCCATCGGCTCATTGTCCCCTTCGGTCCGGCCGGGGTCAGCCGATTGAGACAGTGCGCCCGACGGCATGGTGGCGGCTCGGATCGAAATTCTCCAGATGGCCGCCGACGACCACGAAAAATCCGCGCTGGGGAGCCCGGAAGTCAGCCAGGCGAGCCTGCGGACGCAGCGGGCCAACCGGGCCGAGACCCTCGCTCCGCAGCACCGCGCGCGAGCGGGTGACCGCCCAGAATCGTGTCGGGGCGATCATGAATCGCTGACCATTCGGCACAGCTCCCAATAGCCGGATCTGTCCGGCTCCCACCGCCGGTCCAGCGACTCGGCCCATGAAGCCAAGGGTCAGCCGGTTGGTCCACGCCGCTGCTGGCAACCGCTGGGCGATCTGGCTCATCAGCCGTGTCGATGCGGTGGCCCCGATGTCGAGGTGCCACTCGAGCAGTCCCGGGATCTGGACGTACAGCGACCATGGGGTGACCCATGCGACGTCGATAGCGCATTGGACGGCGTCGCTGGGTGTCGCCGAGCTGAAATACCGCGAACAGCTCTGCTCGCCGGGTGTCGTCGCGTAGAACGTCCACACGCCGGCCGGATCCCGGTGCCACACCGATCGGTAGCCGGGCGCGAAGGATGCCGACGGTATGCACCGCAAGGCGAGGTAGTGACCACTGGCGAACGGAAGCCCCAAAACGCCGAAGCCAGTGAATCTTTCATCATCCCCGGCGGGCAGCCTCGGGTTTTGCAGTACAGTCGAGGCGGCATCGGCAGGCGTACGAAATTCTGTCATGCACGCATGCTGCGCGACGCCGCCAGGCCCGCGCATGAGGCTTATGCCTCAAATCGCCCCACCGGCTATCAGCGCCTCTTCACCGATTTCGGCGGCTTGGCGCCCCGACCTTGCCGCCGCGCGGCTTCGCGCCGCTCGCGCCGGCTGGCACCGGCTGGCGTCTTCTGTTCACCCCCGCCGTTGCGCTGCACCTGCGCCGAGCCGTCCTCGGACGGGCCGGAATAAGTCAGGGCTGGCGCCTCGTCATCAATACCCTTGGTGCGCAATGTGCTTGGAGCCGCTTGACGCACCGCGGTGGGCGCGCCGCCCGAGCCGTCCTGCTGCCCGGCGGCCGCCGCGGCCTCTGCACGCGCGGTGAATTCCGCAAGCCCGTCGGGCGCTTCCACCGGGGCGACTTGTGGGGCGGGCGCCGCCTCGACGGTGACGTTGAACAAGAAGCCGACCGACTCTTCCTTCATGCCGTCGAGCATGGCCATGAACATGTCGTAGCCCTCGCGCTGGTACTCGACCAGCGGATCGCGTTGCGCCATCGCGCGCAGCCCGATGCCTTCCTTGAGGTAGTCCATCTCGTAGAGGTGCTCGCGCCACTTGCGGTCGATGACGTTGAGCAACACGTTGCGTTCCAGCTGACGCATCGCACCCTCGCCGGCGATTTCCTCAAGTTCGGCTTCCCTTGTGGCATAAGCGCGTTCGGCGTCTTCGAGCAGTGCCTCGAGCAACTCCTCGCGGGTGAGTTCGTCACGGTCGGAGTCCGCATCTTGCCGGGTCAGCGTCTCGTGGCTGATTCCGACCGGGTACAGCGTCTTCAGCGCCGTCCACAGCGCGTCCAGATCCCAATCCTCGGCATACCCTTCGGCGGTCGCGCCGTTGACGTAGGCGGTGATCACGTCGCGGACCATATCCAGCGCCTGATCCTTGACGTTCTCGCCTTCGAGGATGCGGCGTCGCTCGGCGTAGATCACCTTGCGCTGCTGGTTCATCACCTCGTCGTACTTGAGGACGTTCTTTCTGACCTCGAAGTTCTGCTGCTCGACCTGGGTCTGGGCGCTCTTGATCGCGCGGGTGACCATCTTGGCTTCGATCGGAACGTCGTCGGGCAGATTCAGCCGGGTCAGCAGTGTCTCCAGGGCCGCACCGTTGAACCGGCGCATGAGCTCGTCGCCCAGCGACAGGTAGAAGCGCGACTCGCCCGGGTCACCCTGCCGGCCGGAGCGACCGCGCAACTGGTTGTCGATGCGGCGCGACTCGTGGCGTTCGGTGCCCAGCACGTACAGGCCACCGGCCTCGATCACCTCGGTGGCCTCTGTGCCGGCCTCATCCTTGACCTTGGGCAGCTCCTGGTGCCAGGCCGCTTCGTACTCGTCGGGCGTTTCCACCGGATCGAGGCCTTGGGCGCGCAGCCGCAGGTCGGTGAGGAAGTCGACGTTGCCGCCCAGCACGATGTCGGTTCCGCGGCCGGCCATGTTGGTGGCCACCGTGATGCCGCCGCGACGTCCCGCCTCGGCGATGATGGCCGCCTCTTGCTCGTGGTACTTGGCGTTGAGCACGTTGTGCGGTATTCGCCTTTTCTGGAACTGGCGCGAAAGGTATTCCGAGCGCTCCACGCTGGTGGTGCCGATCAGGACCGGCTGACCCTTCTCGTAGCGCTCGGCGACGTCGTCGACCACCGCGATGTATTTGGCTTCCTCGGTCTTGTAGATGAGGTCAGACTGGTCTCCGCGGATCATCGGCATGTTGGTCGGGATGGAGACCACGCCGAGCTTGTAGATCTCGTGCAGCTCGGCCGCCTCGGTCTGGGCGGTGCCGGTCATGCCGGCGAGCTTGTCGTAGAGCCGGAAGTAGTTCTGCAGCGTGATGGTGGCCAACGTCTGGTTCTCGGCCTTGATCTCGACGTGCTCCTTGGCCTCGATGGCCTGGTGCATGCCTTCGTTGTAACGGCGCCCGATCAGCACACGACCGGTGAACTCGTCGACGATGAGCACCTCGCCGTCGCGGACGATGTAGTCCTTGTCGCGGTTGAACAGCTCCTTGGCTTTCAGCGCGTTGTTGAGGTAGCTGACCAGCGGGGAGTTGGCGGCCTCGTAGAGGTTGTCGATGCCGAGCTGGTCTTCGACGAACTCCACGCCCTTTTCGTGCACACCGACGGTGCGTTTGCGCAGGTCGACCTCGTAGTGGACGTCCTTTTCCATCAGCGGCGCCAACCGGGCGAACTCGGTGTACCAGTTGGAGGCGCCGTCGGCGGGACCCGAGATGATCAGCGGGGTGCGGGCCTCGTCGATCAGGATGGAGTCGACCTCGTCCACGATCGCGTAGTTGTGGCCGCGCTGGACGCAGTCGTCCAGCGAGTGGGCCATGTTGTCGCGCAGATAGTCGAAGCCGAACTCGTTGTTGGTGCCGTAGGTGATGTCGGCGTTGTAGGCGACGCGCCGCTCGTCAGGCGCCATCTGGGCGAGGATTACACCGACGTCCAGGCCGAGGAAGCGATGCACGCGGCCCATCCACTCGCTGTCGCGTTTGGCCAGGTAGTCGTTGACCGTGACGATGTGCACGCCCTTGCCGCCGATGCCATTGAGGTAAGCCGGCAACACGGAGGTCAGGGTCTTACCTTCACCGGTCTTCATCTCCGCGACGTTGCCCAGGTGCAGGGCCGCGGCGCCCATCACCTGCACGTCGAACGGGCGCTGGTCGAGCACCCGCCATGCCGCTTCGCGGGCCACCGCGAACGCCTCGGGCAGCAGCTCGTCGAGGCTCTCCCCGTCAGCGTGTCGCTTCTTGAACTCGTCGGTCTTGGCCCTCAGCTCCGCGTCGGTGAGTTTTTCGACGTCGTCAGACAAGGTGCCGACATAGTCGGCCACCCTTTTGAGGCGCTTGACCACGCGACCTTCACCGAGGCGCAGCAATTTCGACAGCACAGCTATGTCCCCTGTTGGATGTCAATCTTTGGCATGAGGCGCCATCCATCGTAGGTGACACGCTCGCAAAGCCGGCGAACGTCGGCTCTGCGCGGACTAGCGCGGACCGGTGCCCGGTCAGGAAAGCCTGATCAGCCCGTAATCGTAGGCGTGCCGGCGGTAGACGACGGACGGCTTCTCGGTCTCTTTGTCGTAGAACAGGAAGAAATTGTGTCCGACCAGCTCCATCTCGTAGAGCGCGTCGTCGACCGACATCGGCGTGGCCTGGTGCTCCTTGGTACGGACCACTCGCCCCGGCTCGTGGTCGTTACCGTCGGCATCTCTTTGTGTGGGGTCGTGTTGGTGCGGCTCTGCCGGTTTGCTGTGGTTGAACGCCTTCTCCGGCATCGGGGCCACCGCGGTGGCCTCGGCCAGGGAAACGGGGGTCTTTGCGCCGTGGTGCACTTTGCGGCGATCCTTGCCGCGACGCAGCCGGCTTTCCAGCCTGACCACCGCGGACTCCAGCGCGGCATAGAAGCTGTCGGCACAAGCTTCACCGCGGACTACCGGCCCACGGCCCCGCGCGGTGATCTCCACGCGCTGACAGGACTTACGTTGGCGACGGTTGCGTTCGTGCTTGAGCTCGACGTCGAACAGGTAGATGGTCTTGTCGAACCGTTCCAATCGGGCGAGTTTCTGCGAGACATAGACGCGGAAGTGATCCGGAATCTCGACGTTGCGGCCCTTGACGACGACCTCGGCGGTCGCTGTCGGTTCCTGTGTGTCGGTTTCTACGGGCGGTTGGTCCAGAATCTGACCGGAATCCACGGTGAGCCTTGACATACGTGACAACTCGTTTCTCTTTTCACGTCGCACGCACCCTGCGTGCCGGCTTTCTTAAAGACGCGCCGACGGGGTTGGAGCGGTTTTAGATCAGTCACCGCCGCAGGCAGCCCGCCGGTGCAAGGTGTCGAATACTCACCCCCTCCGCAAGTGGCGTATCAACCTGGGACATCGCGACTAGTGAGTCAGACCAGTAGTCATTGAAGGTTGTCCTCGACGTTAGCTCGTGTTCGCCTTGGGATGCCACCAATTTCGCCGACCTGTTGCGAGTTCTTCACAACCTCTTGGCAAGTTCATGGGTTTCGGGCCAAACCTCACAGCGTCAGGCGACCGCGATCGCCAGCACGGCGGCCACTCGAACCCCGGCGGACCGCAGGACGCGCACCGACTCACGTGCCGTCGCTCCGGTGGTGACGATGTCGTCGACGATCACGACTTCGGTGCTCGGCGGCCGACCGCGTAGCAGTACCCGGCCCGCGATATTGCGCTCGCGGGCGGCGGCGCGCAGGCCCACCGAATCGCGGGCCAGCGCCTTCATCCGCAATGCCGGCACCACGATGACGTCGGGGTGCCCGGCGACCGCTTCGGTTGCCAACCGGCTGACGGGGTCACCGCCGCGCCGGCGCGCCGCGAAACGCCGAGTCGGCGCGGGCACGATCGTCAACGGCGTCTCGAGCATCCCCCACGTCAGCAGCCGGTGGACCCCGATGGCCAGCGCGCGCGCCAACGGCGCGACGAGGTCGCCGCGGCCATGCTCCTTCAACGCGAGGATCGCCTGGCGCCGGGCGCCGGCGTAGCGGCCGAGCGCGAACACCGGCGCCTGCGGGTCGATGCGGAGGTTCACCACATGCGGCTGATCGGCAGCCACCGACAGCTCTGCGGCGCAGGCCTCACACCAGCGGGTCGACGGCGCCCCGCAGCCGCCGCATTCCAGCGGCAGGATGAGGTCGAGCACCTCGCCAGTCTGGCGGGCAGGGGTGACAGGATGATTCGGGGACCCGGCGCGGCGGGGCTGCTATCGCCTCGGCGGCGCACCCTCTCCATACCTGCGCGTCAACAACGCTAACGCCACGGGTTTGGCTCCGAGATGCCGCTGCTGGAAGTCTGCGCAATCCGGCCAGAGTGATGCGCGATCCGGCTAGCTCAGTCGGAACTTCTCAGCAGCGACGGCCACGCGAAGCTGAGCGCGCCCTGACTCAACAGGCTGATGACGTCTTCTAAATGCCTCAGCGGCAACTCCATTCGCCATTCCGGCAGCAGGGCCGAAATCTGCAAGGTATCCACTCCCAGGCTGACGCCGGTGACCAGCAGCCCGTGCGGCAACTCAGGCAACGGCACCGGGTGAGCGGGAGTCCGCTTCGGCAGTTTCCATCGCCTTTGCCCGGTTATCCCGGTTACCAGCGCGCGCGGCCGAACCCACAGCGTCGTCCCAACCGCATCGACGTCGACCTCGAGACTTCCCCAGCCGGGCCGGCGCACCCAGTGCAGCTGGGCCGTTCTGTCAGCCCTTAGCTGGGCGTGTAGCTGTGGCGCCGCCTGACGCAGCATGTCGCCGAAGATCTCTGCCGGCAGTGCCGCTGACAACTCGACCGGCGCGGCGACCACCAGCGGTGGCACGCCCGGACGGATGTGCACGTTGCGCAGGACGGCAACCGCGCGCTGGAGGCGCTGTTGACCCCACTCGATATCGCATGCGGCCAGCCGGACCTCGCCAAGCTGAGCGACGGCCAACCCGCGCGGCTCGAGTTCCGAGTCCAGCTCGGTGACGGTCAGCGTCACATCGTGGTCGCCCATGCGGATGGTGACTCGCTTGCCGATGAGCAGCTGCTGCAGCGTCGTGAACAGCGTCCGGTAAGGCACCGCCACTGCCTGGGCGGAGACGGAATTGACCGACGGCAGTCCGGTCGACGACCATAGCGAGCCCAGCACGTCCAGCGCACGGAGCGGATCGTCCCACCGCAACCGCGGAACTTTAGGCGGCATCCGAAGCGACTCCTCACTGCGAGGGTAATTCCTGAGGTTAGCGCCGCCCAGGCCTGCCGTCAGCCACTCACCCCGGCAGCACCGGCGCCGCCCCGCCCAGCATCAACCCGGATACCTCCGACCAGCTCTGCTGGCTTTCGGCAGAAGACGCCGAATATTGCAGCACCCCTTGCGGAGCCGCGACGTACACCGTCGACGGGTTGGCCGCGATCGCCGTCAGCGGAATCTGCAAACCACGCGCGGGTGCGTCGGAGTTCACCCCGTCGATGTTCACGTATGACACCGGATGGGTGGCGTCTGTGCGGGTCACCACGATGTCATCGCCGGTTCGCCAGGACAACGAAACCACTGACGTGCCCAGCCCGAAACCCAGCCGCCGCGGGTAGGTCAGCGCGTACTGCCCGGCCTGGGTCTGCTCGACACTGGCGAGGATCACCTGGCCGGCGATCACCATCGCCGCGCGCGTTCCGTCGCGGGACAGCTGCAAGTCGGTGATCGGGCCCGGGAAGCGGCTGGCCACCGCCGCCGAATCCACCGGGATACGTGCGGGCTGGCCCGATGCCGGCTCCTGGATCGCCCGCAGCACGTTGTTGGTGTCGACCACCACCCAGACCGCATCGTCCAGCGACCAGCTGGGCCGCGACAGGCTGTGTCCGTCGGCGGATTGGACCGCCTCACCGCCAAGGTCACCGATCCACAGCGACTCCGCCATGTCCGGGGCGCCGCGTCGCAGGGTCACCACGGACGCCACCTCGCGTCCACTGCGCGACAGCGCGGCGCTGGATTGGTCCCCCATGCGCCCGAAGGCTCCGGGCACCGTCGTGGTGTGCTGTCCGTCCAGCCCTACCAGTGAACCGTTCACCAGCGCGTGCAAACCCGCGCCCGCGCCGTCGGCCACGCCCGGGTCGGTGGCCGCGACGTCGGAGGTGGTCCAACCTTCGGCGAACCTGTCGTCCAGCGGTGCGCCGTCGGCGTTGATCACATACGGCCCCCTGATATCCGCCCGGGCCAAGGTCCAAATGATCTGCGCGGCGAGCAATTGCCTGCTGTGTGGATCGGTTGTGGATAGTTTCTCCAGATCGATCCGCGCGCCGCCGTATCCGCGGCCGATCCCGTTCTTGCCACCGTCTGCCCGGGTCACCGGACCGCGTAGCCGCAGCGGAGGAGCGAGCAGATTGCGGACCGTGTGGGCCATCTCCGGCCGTGGACCCGCCAGCAGCTTGGAGATGAGTTCGGTGGCCAGCTGATCGTGATCGGCTACCGCGACGTAGCGTGGATCGGGCACCACGGTCTTGCCCGTCGGGTCGGCGAAGTACAGCGTGTTGCGCTTGTAGGTCGACTGAAATTGCTGCCAGTCCAAGAAGACTCCGTTGGGCAGACGGTCGATCCGCCAGCCGCCCGATGTTTTGACCAACTCGATCCCACCCGGGTCCGGCAGCACGCCTTCCGCGGTTTCGAATACCCCCATGTCGGACAGCGAGCCGAGGATGTCTGCCCGCATGGTCGCCGAAACCCGTTCAGCACCGCGGGTTTCGACGAATACCACATGGTCGATAAGTAGCGCGCTGCCGGCGTCGTCCCATGCGTTGGACGCCGACTGGGTGAGGAACTGCCGCGCGGCCAGATGCCGGTTGGCGGGATCGGCTGTGGCCTTGAGGAATTCGCGCAGCAGCACGTCAGGGTCCATGCCCGGGGTCGGCTTGGGCAGGTTCGACGGCGCCGGTCGCTCGACGGTGCCGATGGCTTGCGGGGCCGACGCGGCGGGCACCCCCGCGCAGCCGGCGAGCAACACCGCCAGCACGAGCAGCCCCAGGAGCCGGCGCATCACCCGCTCCTCTCGGCATGCTCACGTTGGCGCTGACGGTCGTTGCCGTGTTGTTGGCCGGCTGGGCCGGGCTGTTGCGCCGGTTGTGGAACGGGTTTCATGGGCAGCGGGCTGGTGGTGACCTTGTGGCCACGAACCAGGGGCAGCGTCAGCCGGAAGCACGCGCCCTCACCGGGCTCGCCCCATGCCTCAAGCCGGCCCTGGTGCAGCCGCGCATCCTCGATGCTGATCGCCAGGCCCAGGCCGGTGCCGCCGGACCGCCGCACCCGCGACGGGTCCGAGCGCCAGAACCGGCTGAACACCAGCTTCTCCTCGCCGGGCCGGAGCCCCACGCCGTGGTCGCGGACGGTGACGGCGACGGTGTCCTCGTCGACGCCCATCCGAATGTGGACCGGCTTGTGCTCGGCGTGGTCGATGGCGTTGGCGATCAGGTTGCGCAGGATCCGCTCCACCCGACGCGCGTCAACCTCGGCGATCACCTCCTCGTCGGGCATGTCCACGAGCAACTCGATACCGGCCTCTTCGGCCAGGTGGCCCACATCGCCCAACGCGCTACCCACCGTGGCGCGCAGGTCGACCGCCTCGACCGACAACTCGGCCACACCGGCGTCGTGGCGGGAGATCTCCAGCAGATCGCTGAGCAACGACTCGAAACGGTCCAGCTCGTTGACCATCAGCTCGGTGGACCGCGCCAGCGTGGGGTCGAGGTCGGCGCTGTGGTCGTAGATCAAGTCGGCGGCCATCCGCACGGTGGTCAGCGGGGTGCGAAGTTCGTGGCTGACGTCGGAGGTGAAACGTCGTTGCAGGTTGCCGAACTCCTCAAGCTGGGTGATCTGCCGGGACAAGCTCTCCGCCATGTCGTTGAACGACACCGCCAGCCGCGCCATGTCGTCCTCGCCGCGCACCGGCATCCGTTCGGACAGATGGCCGTCGGCGAACCGTTCGGCGATCCGCGACGCCGACCGCACCGGCACCACCACCTGGCGGGATACCAGCAGCGCGATCCCGGCGAGCAACACCAGCAGCACCGCGCCGCCGGTGATCATCGTGCCGCGCACCAGCATGATGGTGGCCTGCTCGTTCTTCAGCGGAAAGATCAGATACAGCTCCAGGTTGGCCACCTGCGACGACGCCGGCGTCCCGATGATCAGAGCCGGCCCGGAGAAACCGTCGGTGTGCACCGTGGCGTACTGGTAGGCCGCCTGCCCGGCCTTGACGAAGCCGCGCAACGAATTGGGCACCTGATCGTCCGGTCCGGCCGCACTCGCGGCGCGCGGGCCGTCGCCGGGCACCAGCAGCACCGCGTCGAACGCACCGGCAAGGCCGGCGCCCGAGGCCGGGTCGGTCTTCGACGTCAATGTATTGCGGGCCAGCTGAAGGCTGCTGTCCAGCGAGCGCGTCTCCTCACCGTTGACGATCCCGGCGACGGTGGTGCGCGCCCGCTCGATCTGCTCGATGGCGGCTTTGACCTTGACGTCGAGCACCCGATTGGTGACCTGACTGGTCAGCACGAAGCCGAGCGCCAAGATCACTGCCAACGACAGTCCAAGAGTCAGCGCCACAACTCGCAGCTGTAGCGAGCGGCGCCAGGCAATGCCTACGGCTCGGCTCAACGCACTCATGCCGCGAGTCATGGGGCCGGAGCGCCCCGAACGACCTCGAGTGCGTCGTCGCGAGCCCCGGATCACGGAGGTCCGGCCTTGTATCCCACTCCTCGAACGGTCAACACCACAGTCGGGTTCTCAGGGTCTTTCTCGACCTTGGCCCGTAGACGCTGGACATGCACGTTTACCAAGCGGGTATCCGCTGGGTGCCGGTATCCCCACACCTGTTCGAGCAGCACATCACGAGTAAACACCTGGCGTGGTTTGCGTGCCAGCGCAACCAGCAGGTCGAACTCGAGCGGTGTCAGGAAGATCTGCTCGCCGTTGCGAGTGACCTTGTGTGCCGGCACGTCGATCTCGACGTCGGCGATGGACAGCATCTCGGCGGGCTCGTCGTCGTTGCGCCGCAGCCTGGCCCGCACCCGGGCGACCAGCTCCTTCGGCTTGAACGGCTTCATGATGTAGTCGTCAGCGCCCGACTCCAAGCCCAGCACCACATCGACGGTGTCGGTCTTGGCCGTCAGCATGACGATCGGAACGCCGGAGTCAGCACGCAACACACGGCACACGTCGATGCCATTCATGCCGGGCAACATCAGGTCCAGCAAGACCAAGTCGGGGCGCAGCTCGCGCACCGCAGTAAGGGCCTGAGTACCGTCACCGATGACCGCAGTGTCGAAGCCCTCCCCACGCAGCACGATGGTCAGCATCTCTGCCAGCGAAGCGTCGTCATCGACGACCAAGATCCTTTGCCTCATGGAGTCCATGGTGTCACCAGTTCGGGACAAAACAGGGGCACCACACGGGCGTTTCTTGGGCAAAGCGCGCCAAATACCGTCAAATTTCGCCCAACAGCCGGTCTACGGGGCGATCAACGCCGCCGCCAGCCCCCCGGGATTGACGTCTGCATCGACGACGAGCCATCGCCCGGCCCAGTTCGCGGCGGCCAGGCCGGCGTACACCGCACCGGTGCGCTGCTGAAGTTCGTCGTCGCGTTCGTAGCTGTCGCGCGCCCGGCCCGGCTCTGATTCGGCTCGGTGGCGGGCCCGCTGCGCGGCCAGCTCCGAGGACACCGCGAGCAGTACTTGCCAGTCCGGCGGGGGCAACCGGAGGCGCTGATATTCGAGCCGGTGTACCCAGGCCACCGCCTCCCCCGCCGAATCCTGGTGCAGGCGGGCGGCGCTGTAAGCCGCATTGGAAGCGACGTAACGATCCAGGATCACCACGTCGTGCTCGGCCCCCAACCGCACGATTTCCCCGATCGCCGCGGCGCGGTCGAGCGCGAAGAGCATCGCCATCGCGTAGACCGACGACGCGAGGTCACCGTGCTCGCCGTGCAGCGCCTCCGCCGCGATGTCGGCGGTCACCGATTGCCCGTACCGTGGGAACGCCAACCTGGCCACCGACTTCCCGGCGGCTTGGAAAGCGCTGTGCAAACCTTCGGACAGGGTCCGCTTGCCGGCGCCGTCAACCCCTTCGATCGCGATCAGCACGGCGCGAGCCTATCGAGCCCGCCTAGCCGTCAGTAGCGGTAGTGGTCCGGCTTGTAGGGACCCTCGACGTCGACACCGAGGTACTCGGCCTGCTCCTTGGTCAGCTTGGTCAGCTCACCGCCCAGCGCCTGGACGTGGATGCGGGCCACCTTCTCATCGAGGTGCTTGGGCAGCCGGTACACCTCGTTGTCGTACTCGTCGTTCTTGGTCCACAGCTCGATCTGGGCGATCGTCTGGTTGGCGAAGCTGTTGCTCATCACGAACGACGGGTGCCCGGTGGCGTTGCCCAGGTTCAGCAGCCTGCCCTCGGAAAGCACGATGATCGACTTGCCGGAATCGCCGAAGGTCCACAGGTCGACCTGCGGTTTGATGTTGAGCTTGGTCGCCCCCGAGCGCTCCAGCGCGGCCATGTCGATCTCATTGTCGAAGTGGCCGATGTTGCCCAGGATCGCGTGGTCTTTCATCGCCTTCATGTGGTCCAGCGAGATGATGTCCTTGTTGCCGGTCGCAGTGACGACGATGTCCGCCTCGCCGATGGCGTCCTCGACCGTCTTGACGTCGAAGCCCTCCATCAGCGCCTGCAGCGCGTTGATCGGGTCGATCTCGGTGACACTGACCCGGGCGCCCTGGCCCTTCACCGCCTCCGCGCAGCCCTTACCGACGTCGCCGTAACCACAGATCAGGACGGTCTTGCCGCCGATCAGGGCGTCGGTGCCACGGTTAATGCCGTCGATCAGCGAGTGCCGGGTGCCGTACTTGTTGTCGAATTTGGACTTGGTCACCGAGTCGTTGACGTTGATCGCCGGGAACGCCAGGTCCCCGGCCGCGGCGAACTGGTACAGCCGCAGCACGCCGGTGGTGGTTTCCTCGGTGACGCCCTTGACCGACTCGGCGATCTTGGTCCACTTGGTCTTGTCGGTCTCGAAGCGGTTGCGCAGCACGCTCAAGAAGACCTTCCACTCCGCGGAGTCGTCTTCCTCGGCGGGCGGCACCACGCCGGCCTTCTCGTACTGACTGCCGCGCAGCACCATCATGGTGGCGTCGCCGCCGTCGTCGAGGATCATGTTGGCCGGCTCCCC
>Ga0210393_10002926_pt1 | contig 13896 bp, 13 predicted proteins | sample IncBWC27OmetaG_FD_160068 | JGI IMG/M metagenome (GOLD analysis project Ga0210393, IMG submission 160068) | Forest soil microbial communities from Barre Woods Harvard Forest LTER site, Petersham, Massachusetts, United States - Inc-BW-C-27-O ... | reverse complement strand
GCTTCGCGGCCGAACTGGCGCGCCGCTTCGGCATCGAGGTCGTCATGGTGGACGAACGCTACTCGTCGCTCGAAGCCGCGGCACGGCTGCAAACGGCGCGCGAATCCGGACTGCGTCGGCGGCGCGTGGCCAAGTCCGATGTCGATGCGGCGGCGGCCTGCGTGATCTTGGAACGTTGGTTCACCGAAAAAACTTAGGAGCTCCTAGGCGCAAATGCGATCACAACAAGACAGCGCGGGGGGCTTGCGCCACCTCATCACGCTCGAAGGCCTCGCGCGCGATGCGCTGACCGCCATTCTCGATCGGGCGGAACGTTACCGCCGCCTGCCCGGACAGCCTGCCTATGAAGGCCGCGAATTGGCCGGCGTGACGCTCGCCAATCTGTTTTTCGAGCCCAGCACGCGCACGCGCGCCTCGTTCGATCTCGCCAGCCGTCGTTTGGGGGCACATGTTCTCAACTTGGACCTGCACTCCAGCTCGCGCGCGAAGGGCGAAAGCATGCTGGACACCATCTACACCCTCGAAGCGATGAACACCGACGTCTTCGTGATTCGCGACTCCGAAGCGGGCATGCCGGAATTCCTGATCGATCATGTGGCGCCGCACGTGTCGGTGATCAGCGCCGGCGAGGCGCACCTGTCGCATCCCACGCAAGGACTGCTCGACGTGCTGACGATTCGCACCCACAAACGCCGCTTCACCGGTCTCAAGGTCGCCATCGTCGGCGACATCCGGCATTCGCGGGTGGCCCGCTCGGCGGCGACGGCGCTCAACACCTTGGGAACCACGGATTTGCGCCTGGTAGCGCCCGAGGCACTACTACCCGAAGAGGCCGAATTCCGCGGCGCGCAGCGCTTCACCCGCATCGAGGACGGCATCGCGGGTGCAGATGTCGTGATGATGTTGCGCATCCAAAAGGAACGCATGGCGCAAGCCGCATCGCTCGACGACGCCGCCTACTTCAAGGATTTTGGCCTGACGGCGCAGCGCCTCAAATTGGCTGCCCCCAGCGTGCTCGTCATGCATCCAGGCCCGATGAACCGCGGCGTTGAAATTTCATCCGAAGTGGCCGATGGCCCGCGCTCGGTCATTCGCGAGCAGGTGAACAACGGCGTTGCGGTACGCATGGCGGTACTCGCATCGATCGCCGCGACCCTCACTCGCCATCGCCGGCCGCTGTAGCCTCGGCGGAGTGATATTGACCGGTTGCTGTAGCGTTCGTCGGGAAGGGCAAGAAGACTCGAGGCCCGAAAGAACGCAGGGCCTCGAGTCTTCTCACCCTCCCTGACGATTGCTCGAGCCGGTCAATCTCACAGTGCCGAGAGTTTGGCGATCCCCGCCTGCTCGAGCGTGCGCGCAGCCGCGAGACACAAGGTCTCGCGCCAGGGCCCACTGATGAGCTGCACACCGACCGGCAAGGCCCGCTCCTGCGGCGATTCGCCTTCGCCGGGCCAGACAGGCGCGGTGCACACCGGCAGGCCGATGCACGAAATGGGTTGCGTGAGCACGCCGAGCCCGGCCTTGGTGGGAATGCTGCGGCCATTGATCAGCAGCGTCTCCTGGCCGACGCGCGGCGCGACCGCCGGAGCGGCCGCCGCAATCAGCAGGTCAAAGCGCTCGAACAAATCCATTGCTTCTCGATAAGCGTGGCGGCGCACGCGCTGCGCCTGGCTCACCCAGCTGGCCGGAATCAATCCGCCTGCGACCAAGCGTGATCGTGAAGCGGGTCCGAAATCCTCGTATTGCTGCAGCAAGCGGGGCCGATGCAGCGCGCCGCCCTCCGCGCCCGTGACGATGTAGGCGGCCGCGCGCGCAACCTCCGCACTCTTGAGTTCCGTCCACTCGGTTGCGCCGAGCGCCGCGGCCGCCAATTGCACCGAGCGTCGTGCCGCCGGATCCGCCCATTCGTGAAACCAACCTCCCAAGATGCCGATGCGAGTTCCCCGCGGCAGCGACAGCGACGCACTCGCCGGCTCGACCGCGCGCTGCGCGCACGCGGGATCAGTGGGATCCGGTCCCTGCATCGCGTCGTACGCAAGCGCCAACCCGAGGACGCTGTTTGCAAACGGCCCTACATGATCGAAGCTGTTCACGAAGGGATAGGTGCCGCTGCGCGGCAAGCGGCCATAGGTTGGCTTTAAACCGAATACGCCGCACAGCGATGCCGGCACGCGGATCGAGCCGCTGGTGTCGGACCCCAGCGTGATCGGCAACATTCCGGCGCCGACCGCCGCGGCCGAGCCGCCCGATGAACCGCCCGCGCCGCGCGTGTGATCGTGCGGGTTGCGCGTGATGCCGTAGTGATGATTTTCAGTGAGAAACCCGTAGGCCAATTCTTCCATGTTGAGCGCGCCCACCAGGATCGCGCCCGCGCGGCTCATGCGCGCCACGATCTTGGCATCGGCGGCGGCCGGCGCGTTGCCGGCATTGATTTTGGCGCCGGCGAGGGTCACCAGCCCTTGGACATCGAACAGATTCTTCACGGCATAAGGAACGCCGGCCAGCGGCGGCAGCGCCTTGCCTTCGGCGTACAAAGCATCGATCGCGGCGGCCTCGCGCTCGGCACGCTCAAAGGTCTTGGCGGTGAAGCAGTTTAAATCCGGATCGCGGGCTTCGATCAGTGCCTTGCATTCCGCCAAGACCGCCGCGGCGCTGCGCGTGCCTTTGGCAATTTGCTGCGCGATGTCGCCTGCCGGTCCGATCACGGGCGAAACACCGGCGCAGGTTCCGAAGCGAACGGCAGCCGCCACTCAAACACCGTTCGCGCGATGGTCTCGAGGCGCGCGAACTGCATGACGATTTCCGCGATTTCGACATCGTCAAAGGTGTATCCCTGCAGCGCCAACGCCGCGCGCACGTATGCCTCGAGCGGATTGTCGTGGGCTTCCGTCATCGCTCCATGATCGCATATTCGCCGCTCGTCATGCCTCAAGTCCCGCTGATCCCAAGTGCATAGCGCGGCACGCGGCTTCGCGCCCAAGCTGGCACGCGTAAACATCTTGGAGGCCTTATGACCGCGCCAGTTTTGTTCAAAGAAGATTTGGGACAACGCCGCTACGACCTCGACTGGGTCAGGATCGGCGCCTTCATGCTGCTCATTCTCTACCACGTCGGCATGTACTACGTGACCTGGGACTGGCACGTAAAGAGCCCGGATGCCTCGGCCGCGATCCAACCCCTGATGATGCTGAGTTCGCCATGGCGGCTATCGTTGCTGTTCTTGGTCTCCGGCGTCGCTACCGGTTACTTGCTGGCGCGCCAAGGCTCGGGCGGCTTTCTCAGGTTGCGCTCGACCCGCCTGCTCATTCCGCTGGTCTTTGGCATGCTCGTCATCGTACCGCCGCAGTCCTACCTCGAAGTGGTGGAGAAGTTGCGTTACGCGGGAGGCTTCGCCGAATTCTATCGGCTGTACATTACAGGCTTTCATGGATTCTGCCGCGGCAGCGACTGCCTCATCATGCCGACGTGGAATCATCTGTGGTTCGTTGCCTATCTGTGGGTCTACACGGTGGCGCTCTATCTCGCCGTTCGCATCGCACCGCCGGTGATTCCGTGGTTGCGCAGGCTCGCCGAGCGGCGCTTGTCCGGCGTCGGGATTTTGCTCTGGCCGTTGGCGTACCTGTGCGCAATCCGGGTGGGACTCGGGGAAAGATTTCCCGCCAACCACGCCCTCATCGGCGATTGGTACAACCATGCCCTGTACTTCGGTGTGTTTCTGTTGGGCTTTGCTTTGGCGGGCACCCGCGGCGCTTGGCGCGCGATGGAGCGCACGCGTTGGATCACCTTGGGACTCGCCGTACTCGGATGGGCGTACCTGATTGCATACATCGGCGCGTACAGCGACAGCGCCGGCGCGCCGCCGCTGGCAGTGCGCTTGCTTGCGCTTTTGAGCTATGGCGCGGAGCAATGGCTGACGATCGCCGCCATCGTGGGCTTCGCGCATCGTCATCTGACGCACGACAACACCGCGCGGCGTTATCTGACCGGCGCGATATTCCCGGTGTATATTCTTCACCAGACGGTCATCGTCGTGGTGGCGCATGCCCTGAAGCCGTCGCATTTATACCCGCCCGTGGAGGGAGTTCTGCTTGTGTTGGTCACGGTTGCGACCTGTTTCTTGAGCTACGAGGCGATTCGCCGCGTGCGGTTGCTGAGGCCGCTGTTCGGTCTCGAGGCCGGTGCAGCGGGTCCGCGAAAGCTGAGGTCCAGCGGCAACGCCGTCGCGGCGCAACGGCTCGCACCGGAACTGGCTGTTCCCCAAGACATCAATTGACCATGGCAGCGTCCTTGAGCGCGACTCGGCCGCGTGCTGCCCGATCCGGGCGGGTAATTTACGCAGTTCTGGCTGTCCTGTTCGGCCTCTATCTGGGCATCAATTCGCTGGTCGGACTGCGCGGCTCGAATATCGCCGGCTGGAAACCGATTGTCTGGGAACTCAGCAGCGTCCTCGTCATCTTCGCGCTCATCCCGTTGGTGGTGCGCTTCGAGGCGCATTTTCGCCTGGATGGCCGTCCACGCTGGCGCATCGTCATGGCGCATCTGGGCGCGGCGCTGATATTTTCAGCGCTGCACGTCGCGGGTATCTTGCTGCTGCGAAAGTTGATCTACGCCGTTGTCGGCCAACACTACGGCTTCGATAGCTTGGTCGTTCAGGGCTTCTTCGAGCTGCAAAGAGATCTGATCACCTATGTCGTGATTTTGGTGGTCATCTTCGCGAACCGCGAATTTCAAGTCAGGCGCACCGGCGATCTGCGCGCCGCTGAGCTTGCCGCGGAACTCGGTCAGGCACGGCTGAAGCATTTGACCGCGCAAATCGAGCCGCACTTTCTGTTCAATACGCTGAACGCCATTTCCAATCGCATGCATGAAGACGTCGAGGCCGCCGATCGCATGATCAGCAGCTTGGGATCGCTGATGCGCGCCGCCTACGATTCAGACAATCAAGTACTGGTGCCTTTGGAGCGCGAGCTGTCATGGCTGCGGGACTATGCGGCCATGATGACGGAACGCTTCCGCGGTCAGCTGTCCTTCGATTTGAAAGTCGCGCCGGGCCTTGCGGGCGTCGAGGTGCCGCGTCTGCTGCTGCAGCCCTTGGTCGAGAACGCGCTGCGCCATGGGCTGCCGGACGGACGCGGCAATTTAACGGTGGATGTCGTGCGTCAGGAAACCAGGCTGCTCTACACCATCAGCGATGATGGCGTGGGCATTGGGGACACCCGCATCAAGCCGGGCACGGGATTATCGAATGTGGCGCGGCGCTTGGAATTGCTGTTTCCCGGCACGCATACCTTCACTTTGGCGGCGGCCCACCCCACGGGAACCGTGGTGACCGTGAGCTTTCCGGTCGCTTGAGCCACACGGTTGTCATCGTCGACGACGAGCCGCCGGCGCGCGCCAAGCTGCTGCGCTTCTTGGCGCCGTTGCCGGAATTCGAAGTGGTTGCGCAGGCGGACAGCGTGGAGGTGGCGGTTGCGGAAATCACCGCACGAAAACCCGACCTCGTCTATCTTGACATTCAATTGGGCGCGCACAGCGGTTTCGATGTTCTCGAGGCGATTCACGGCACGGAATCCCCGCACATCGTATTCACCACCGCCTATTCGGAGTATGCCGTTCAAGCATTCGACGTGCAGGCACTCGACTACCTACTGAAGCCCTATGATCGCGAGCGATTTTTGCGCAGCGTCGAACGCGTCAAGACGGCCTTGGCGGATCCCGACCACGGTGATCTCGAGGAGCGCGTGCGCCGCGTGTTGAGCGCCATGCCGGGGCGGGCGGCGCCGATCAAGCAAATCCTGATACGCGATCGAGCCCGCGCGTATTTCATTGCTGTCGACAGCATCGACCGGATATCGGCGGCCGGCAACTACGTGGAGATTCATGCCGGCGGAAAGGTGCACTTGGTGCGCGAACCGCTCGCCAAGTTGACCGCCCAGTTGGACGCCGCGGAATTCATTCGCGTGCATCGCTCGCACGTCGTGCGCCTCGGCTCCATCGCGGAGCTTCAGCCCATGTTTCACGGCGACTATGAATTGATTCTGCGCAACGGCGAGCGCCTGGCTCTCAGTCGCCGGTACAAGGCCTTGTTGCCGCCCGCGATCCGCGAGCGGTTGTGAGCGGGCCCGAACTCATATCCCGCCCCGCTTGGCACGCACCACCACGGTCCCCGCGATCTTGTCGTGCCAGGCCTGGTGATTGTCGTCAAACGCAATCCAGATAAAGCCAAGGAAGACCACGAACAACGACAGGAAGCATCCCAGCGCGCGCACGATGGCGGTTTCCCAATCCACGGGACGGCCATCCACGCGCACCACATGCAAATCAAACACAATGCCGCCGACGGTGGTGCCGCGAAGTTTCCACATCACCGCGCCGTAGACCGCCAGCACCACGATGTGAAAGTCGCCGAATGGATGCAGCAGGCTCATCGCGAAGCCCACCAATAAAATATCGAGGAACAAGGCGCCCATGCGCACCCAAAAACCGGCGCGCGGCAGGGCGGCGGTGATCTGCGGCGACGCGCTTGCGGGAGCGGCGGGCGGCGCAGGCGGCGGCGCGGATGTAAAAGGCGGCGTTCCCGATGCGAATGGCTCCGCGGCGGCGTTCGCAGCCGCGGCGCTTGGACCTGCGGCTGCTGCCGCTGCGGCACCCGCGTCCGGCGCGGAGCTGGCTCCCCAGCCCGGGGCCGTCCAGCCTGGACCTGCCATGCTTGCGGCGTTGCCGGGCGGCGGGCTCGTGGCGCTTCCCGGACTCGCGGCCGCGTAGGCAGGCGGCGGATTACCGTCGGCGCGGCGCGCACGCACACGTAGCACCAAAGTGTAGAGCACGGCGCCGAATCCGAAGAAACCGAGCAGCTTATAGACCAGGAATCCGACCACCGGTACGACGTACAGAATCAATACAATCGCCCCGCCGATGAGCACCGCGACGGCCGGATGGCCCCGGGCGGGCAAGCCGGCGGAGCCGGGTCTGCGGCCCGTAATACGGCCGCCGAGCCACGCCAGCATCACGGCCTTGCCGAACAGCGACATGCAGAACAGCGCGGCCACGACGAAGGGCACAGCGGCGATACCGATCACCGTCACGCACAACAAGATCAGCAGCACCGGTGTCAAGAGAATGCCCAACAGGGACGCCAGTGCGGTGTGTCCGGGTTGAGACTCCAGGGTTTGCACGCACTGCTCGATCCCGTGGCGAAACATCAGTGCCAGACAGGCGTAGAACGCCAGAAGGCCGAGCGCCAGCGTCCAGGCCCAGCCAAGTCCCGCGGCAAACGCCAATGGGCGGCCCAACAACAGGCAGTGCGTTATCCAGGTATTCAGCCCGCTGAATCCCGTCCCGTCGCCAAAATCCCAATCGATGACTCTTTGCACCGAGCCGTGAACCACGGCGCCGGGATCGCGCTTCACCGTCCCCATGACCGCGACCACATCTCCGCCGACTTCGGCGTTGGGCCCCAGCTCGACATTGCCCATCACGGCGACTACATCGCCATTCACCTTGGAATTGACATAGGCACTACCCATGACAGCGACCGCGGTGTCGCCCACCGGTCCCGTGACGCGGGTATTGCCAATGACCGAAACGACATCCTGCGCTTCGCCCTCACTGGTCGACGATCCGAATACCGACACCACCGAATCGGCCTTTTGGCCGCTCTCTAAATGGCTGGAATGACCGATGCTGACGACGTCGCCGTCCTCGCGGTGCCGCGCATTGCGTCGGCGATGCTGCTCGATGCGGTTGCGCCAGTCAGAGCGATCATTCCGATCCGAGTCATCGTCGAACGCATCGTCGCCGGCAGGCGGCGTGGTTTGGGATGCGTGATCATCCGGGGTCGGTGCGCCGGTGTTAGGCGCGGGCGCAGGCGACGTCGCGCTGTGCGCGGGGGCCGCCGCCGCGGCACCGGGATGCATGACGACGGCCGTGAGGCACAGCAGCGTGAAGAGGAAACCCAGGCGCTGCATTATCGAAGTATTCATGAAGCGTCACCTGCCGATGAGGGCGCAAGATAGAGCGTCCGGTAGGCCGCCGCACCCAGCCCGAATAGCGTCACATAGAGGAAAGCCCCCACGCCCAGGATTCCGTACAACCACAACGGGGGAATCACGTGCAGCAGCAGCGACAGCAATCCGCCCGCCGAGGAGACCACGGTCAAGAGGGGCTGCGCCCAGGAGAGCACCAAAGCGGTTGCCTCTTCGAAGGAGCGGTCGCCCAGGTAGGCGGAGACGCCTCCCAAGATGGTCACGACCCCGAGCACAGCGCAAACCAGAATGAACATCACGCGGGCGGCTATCGGCCAGCTTGCAAAGCTCGCTTGCCACCAGGGCAGTAACGCGCGGCGCGCCAACTCGCCGGCAACACGCGACTCCAGCGTCCCGGGCGCCCGGCGTGGCGGCAGTCCAGTCAACACGCGATGCAATACCTGTTCGAGTTTTTGCTCAGCTTCAGTACGTTTGTTCATGAGGTCAGCCATCCAGTGTATCGCGCGCACCGCCCACGGTTTGCAGCAGCGGTAAGAGCGCCGCGCGCGCGCGGCGAATGTCGGTCTTGATCTTGGTCAGCGAGACGCCAAGCTTGTCGGCTATCTCTTGGTAGGACAGTTCCTCGAAGTGGTAGAGCACCAGGGGTAGCCGCTGGTGGTCGGGCAGCTGCCGGAGCGCGCCATCGACAATGGCGCTGCGCTGTTCGGCACTTAAGTCGGCGAGCACGGTGTCAGGCACCTCCCAGTCCAGTTCCGCTCCATCGTCCTCGCTGTCCTGCGCGCTGGAGCGCATCTCTGAGAACAGCCGCCAGCGCTTACGGTAGCGGCTCAGGTAATTGAGGGTCAGATTCGTGGTCACGGTCTTGAGCCAGCCGCCCGCCGTGACGCTGCTGCGCAAATCGGAGAAATGCTCATACGCCCGGATGAACACTTCCTGGGCGATATCCTCTGCCTGGGTATCGCTGCCCGACAAGCGGGCGGCAGTCGAAAAAACCATGTCCTGATAGGCACGCATAAATGTCGTGAACTCGGCCGTTAGTTGCGTTTGCACTGGAATGTGTGTTCGTTTAGAAACAAAACACCGCCGGCCGACAATAGTTGCGGTTTTAGCCTGTACGGAGAAGGGGTTGCCCCATTTGCACCCGGGCCCCCTGAAATACCCCCTCCCCCAGCCGAAAGCCCGGTGGGGCCAGCACTATGATAGTGGAGCCGTGTTCGAACCACCCCATTTCTTCGCCGCGCTGCAACGCCGCGTCACAGGGCATCACATTGGGCCCGTGATAGCGCAAGTGCAGCAAAATATCTAGGAAATTCAATCGTATACTCGCGACCAAGATGGCCGCCACCGGCACCAGCGTCAGGAGCTGGCCGGAGGCTAGCCGGCACCGGATGACGGCGCGCTCGTTCTTGCAGAACAGCCTGTCGACGCGCTTGAGCGCAATGGGATTGACGTTCCAGGCGTCGCCGGAAATATAGTTGACCTGCTCCACCCGGCAATCGGCCGGGGCGTGGAATCGGTGGTACATGCTCGAGGTCAGACGCAGCGTCGCGTACTCCCCTCCTTCGTAGTACTGCGCCAATTGCGGGTCCAAAAGCAGCTCCCGTAGCGTGTACTCGAAGCCCTTGGCTTGCAGGAGCAACCCCTGGTCTATCGTGCCGCACTCGCCGACCAGCCCGTCGCAGGGACTGACGAGGCGCTGCGGGTTCCGGTCGACCGGGCGGGCGCCCGGCTTCAATTCCCGCGTGAAGCAGTCGTGCAGGCTCTTGAAGCGCGTAGTTTTTGCCTCGCTCAAATCCAGGTCCGAAAACAGGCGCCACAACGCGATGCTGCCGTTGCAGACCCACGGGTGTTCGATGCGGCTCCACCAGCCCACAAAGCGCGTTACCAAACGGCGCGGGATGCGGTTGCTGAACAGGAAATTGATGTCTTCCTGCTGGGTCAGCCGCGCGATGAGCGATCGGGCATTCATCGTAGTGTCATTCGTCTGCAATAGAGTCCGCGCCTGGCAGGCTGCGCGAGGTATCGGCCATTACGACCTTCGGCTTTGTATTGGGCGCTCTGGTCCTGGCATTTTTGCTGCGAAAAATCTACGTCAGGCTGCAGCTTTCCCTGGCCAAGCACCGCTCCCTCGCGGGCCATTCGCGTATGGCGCGCCGCTTCGCCTCCTGGGTACCGTTCTACGAGTATGACGACGCGAGCTTCTTCAGCGTCGATGCGGCGCCGGCACCGATAGTCGCGGCGCGCCGCGCCGGGTTTGCGCGCCTCTCGGCACTGTTCGCCGACCGCTTCCGGCGCACCGTCGAGCAGACCGCCGAGCTTGCGGGCAGCGTTTCGGATCTTGAATTCACTTCCCGCTACCGCGTGCCGTTTCAATTCAGCGGCTACGTAAGGCGGCATTTGAAGACCGGCTCCTTCGTCCAGTCCTCGGAGGGCGTGACGGTCACGGATCTTGACGGCAATCGCTTTTACGACGTGACCGGCTCGTACGGCGTCAATGTCTTCGGCTACGATTTCTACAAAGAGTGCATCGACGCCGGCGCGGCGCGCGTGCGGGAGCTCGGCCCGGTGCTGGGCGCCTATCACCCGCTGACTGCGCAAAATGTCCGGCGCTTGCTTGCGATTTCGGGTCTCGATGAGGTCTCCTTCCACATGTCCGGCACCGAAGCGGTCATGCAGGCCGTGCGGCTCGCGCGCTATCACACGCAACGCTCGCATCTGGTGCGATTCTGCGGCGCTTATCACGGTTGGTGGGGCGACGTGCAGCCCGGCGTGGGCAATCCGGTGCCGGCGCGCGAAACCTACACTCTCGAGGACATGGATGACGCGGCACTCAAGGTTTTGCGGACGCGCCGCGATATTGCCTGCGTGCTGGTGAACCCGTTGCAGGCCCTGCATCCCAATACCGGCGCGCCCGGCGATTCGACCCTGCTCGACAGTGCGCGCAAAGCGCATTTCGACCGGGGCGCCTATACCGAGTGGCTCAAGGCGCTGCGCGCCGTCTGCACCGAACGTGGCATCGCGTTGATCTTCGACGAAGTGTTCGTGGGATTTCGCCTCGCCGCGGGCGGTGCCCAGGAATATTTCGGCGTGCGCGCCGACATGGTGACCTACGGCAAAACCGTCGCGGGAGGACTGCCCGTCGGCGTGTTGTGCGGCAAACACCAACTCATGCGCCGTTTTCGCAACGATCGCCCGGCCGACATCTGCTTTGCCCGCGGCACGTTCAACTCCCATCCCTATGTCATGGGCGCGATGCACGAGTTCCTGAAGCGACTGGAGAGCGAACCGGTTCGCACGCTCTATCGCGGGCTTGACGAGTTGTGGAACGGCCGGGCGCAACGGCTGAATGAGCGGCTCGAGGCTGCCGCTCTGCCGCTGCGCGTCGCGAATCTGTCCACGATCTGGACCCTCTACTACCCGCAACCGTCGGGCTATAACTGGATGCTTCAATATTATTTGCGCGCCGCGGGGCTGGCATTGAGCTGGGTGGGCACAGGTCGCTTGATATTCAGCCTGAACTACGGCGAAGGCGACTTCACCGCCGTCGCCGACAGGATCGTGTCGGCGGCGGAGGAAATGCGGCGCGACGGCTGGTGGTGGACCGGCCCGCAACTGACCAACAAAGCCATCAAACGCCGCGTGCTCAAGGAAATGCTTCAGGCCCGATGGGCTTCGGGTTCAACTTCGCCCATCGGATCGATCAATTCGCCGCGCATCAAATAAAGCGGCGCCTTGGCATAGATAATCGCGTCGTTGAAAGGATCGGTCAGAATCTTGGTGGCCCATACCAGGCCGGTCTGCACGCCTTTGATGAAAAATAGCTGAATCATTCGAAATAGCAGCGCACCGGCGCCGACAAACAGCCAGATCTCGCCGACGTGCCGCACGAATCCCATGCCGCTGGTATGCGCGGTGAATAGACCGAAGAAGGTCGGATCGAACCACAAGACCAGCGGTACCAGGGCCCAAACGGCGTGCAAAATCACCTTGCGGCGCAGGTTGTAGCCGACCTTGATTTCCTCTTTGTGCTCGTGGCTCGCGCGATTGATCGCGTCGTAGCCCTTGGGCTCGAAAAAGAAATGGCCGGATTGGCGGCTGACCATGGATACCAGCCAACCGATCAACGCGGACTTCACCGGATCGAAGAACATGGTCACATAAGCAATGATGAAGCTGATGGCACTCAAGAGGTGCAGGGACTGATTGATGCGGCTGTGGTGGTAGTAGCGATGATCGTCCCAGCGCTGAGTTTTGAGTTCCGCCAAAAAACTTTGCATGTTGGATTCCTTGGGATTGCTTCAACGAATCGGTCCATGAAGCAAATATAAGATTTTCGTTACACGGCTATGACATAGCCGCGTTTTCGGTGAGATTACGTCAAAATAGTGATCCAAGTCGTCATCGTATCGTCATCGTGGCCTGCCATTGTTGCGGCTCATGAGAATCATGATCGTCACCGATGCGTGGTTTCCGCAAACCAACGGTGTGGTCAGCACGCTGGCGCAGACGGCGGCGTGGCTGGGTCGTTTTGGTCACGAGATCAGAATGCTCACGCCGAAGGATTTTCGCAGCGTCGCCTGCCCCACCTACCCGGAAATAAGGCTATCGCTGTTCCCTTACAAAAAGGTTGAAAAGGATATTCTCGCCTTCGCGCCCCAGGCGCTGCACATTGCCACTGAGGGACCGTTGGGATTGAGCGCGCGGCGTTTTTGCTTGCGCGGGGGCGTCCGCTTCACCAGCTCATATCACACGCAATTTCCGCAGTATTTGCGGGCGCGCTTCCCCATTCCCGTGAAGGTTTCCTACGCTGCGCTGCGCCGCTTTCACGGCTCCGCCGTGCGCTGCATGGTGAGTACGGCGTCGATGCGCAAGGAGCTGACGGCGCAAGGGTTCAGCAATCTGGCGCATTGGCAACGCGGCGTGGACACCGAGAAATTCCGGCCGCGGCCCAAGGATCTATTCGATCTGCCGCGCCCGATTGCCGCCTATGTCGGGCGCGTCGCCATCGAAAAGAACATCGATGCCTTTCTGGGCATGCCCTGGGCCGGCAGCAAAGTCGTGGTCGGGGACGGACCGGAGCGCGCACGGCTGCAGCAGCAATATCCCGACGCCACCTTTACCGGCTACAAATTCGGCGACGAACTGGCCAGCCATCTCGCAGCTGCCGACATCATGGTCTTTCCGAGCCGCACCGACACTTTCGGACTCGTCAATCTGGAGGCGATGGCCTGCGGTGTGCCGGTGGCCGCGTATCCGGTCACCGGCCCGATCGATGTGATCGAAGATGGCGTGACGGGCGCTCTGGACAACGACTTGGCCAGAGCCGCCGTGCGCGCGCTCAAGGTCGATCCCAATGCCTGCCGGGCGCGCGCACTCAAGTCGGGGTGGGACATCTCGAGCCGGGAATTCGAAAACAACCTGGTTCCCTGCCGCGACCTGGCGGCCGGACAGTTCCGCGTCGCCTGGAGCGCGCCGGCGCAGTGATTTGACCGGTTGCTGTAGCGGTCGTCAGGAATGGTGAGGAGCCTCGAGGTCCGAAGCGCAGCAGGACCTCGAGGCTCCTCACCCTTGCTGACGAATGCATGAGCCGGTCAATATCACTACGCAGGCGCTACCGGCGTGTGTCGGGCGATGCCTGTCTCTACGACCTAAGTGTGTGCATGCGGCCAGCCGGCAGACGTAACCATTGGATCCCGTGCCGCGCTGTGAGTTTGATCGTCGAGCCTGAAAGGTCTAAGACGATAGGAAGCTTCGAGGCACTTCGTCTTCCGTGACTCGAAGGTTCCCATCCTCTTAGCCCATACAGGCTGGCCGATCAATCTCACAGTGCCGAGGGTTAGCCGAAATTTATCTTGGCTTCCAGATTGGTACGCGAATCGGCGCTCGCCAGCGCTTCTTCGAGTTCGATTCG
>Ga0210393_10002925_pt1 | contig 13896 bp, 13 predicted proteins | sample IncBWC27OmetaG_FD_160068 | JGI IMG/M metagenome (GOLD analysis project Ga0210393, IMG submission 160068) | Forest soil microbial communities from Barre Woods Harvard Forest LTER site, Petersham, Massachusetts, United States - Inc-BW-C-27-O ... | reverse complement strand
CATACCCGATATCGTCGGCCGCGGTGATCCCGAAGCACGTGTCGGGCAGCCTGCTGATGTCCTCGTCGGAGCCGGTGAACGTCATCGCCGGGTGGATTGCCAGCGGTATGCAGTGTGGCGTCAGTGGGGCGAGAATGCCGACCCCGTTGGCACCGGACGTGTGCGCCACGATCGTGCCGGGCCGTACCGCCGAAGTCGCGGCCAGGCCGGACACCAGGCCGGCGAGTTCGTTGTCGGGAACCGCCAACAGCAACAGCTCAGCACTGGCTGCCACATCCGGCGGGGCGGCCACCGGGGTATCGGGTAGCCGGCGCTGCGCCCGCTGCCGCGATGCATGGGAAATGGCGCTGCATGCCACCACGACGTGGTCGGCGCGCTCCAGCGCGACACCCAGCGCGGTGCCCACCCGGCCGGCCGAGATGACCCCCACCTTGAGCCTGGCCGGGCGCAAACCGTCGAACTGCACCATCGCAGACGACCTCACTGATTTCTTCGTTCGTTCCAGTCCCATGGAACGGGTACCGGACGGTCACTAAAACTGTAGACGATTAGCTAGGCAGCACCCAATGTGACGATGCCCTCAGCTCAGCCTTCCCGGCGGCGGCGCCGGCCACCTCCAGACGGCTCGACCTGTAATCGCGCCAATAAGTCGGCAACCGACTGACCACCGGATGGCGGGCCCTCAACCGTGCCCTCCGGTGCTTCCGCCAACGGGTCCGCGCCACGGTGCCGCGGTGCGTTCTCGGGCGGTGGTGGCGGTGCCATTTGTGGTGGCGGTGGCCCAGCAGCAGGTGGTGGCATAGGAGGCGCCGGCGGCGCAGCAGCGGGAGGGGGCGTCGGTGGCGGTGTTACCGGTGGCTCGTTCGTCGCCGCAAAGTTCCCGAGGCCCCCGAGGCCATAGTCGTGGTACTCCGCCGAGTGCCGTGAGCGCACCCCGCGACCCGACTCGCCGTACGGCCGGGAAAGCTCGGGTTCGACGTGCGAGCCGTCTAACGGCCGGTCCGGGTTGGAATGCCGGGCGCGACGACGCCGACCCGACGCGGCAGCTGTAGTGGGCGAATCGACACCGGCCCACTGGCTGCCCGGTGCGCCCGGCGGTATCCACTGCCCGTCGGCGGCGACCGGCTGCCAATCCTGCATCTGCGGTTCCGGTTGCGGCGGCGCCGGCTGTGACGGTGGTGGGGGTGGTGCGGCCGGTTGTGGTGGCGGCTGCTGCATGGGCTCGAATCGCGGCTCATGCTCGGGCGGCGGGGCCATGTACGGGGGCTCTTGCGAGACCAGGTACGGAGCCTCCGGCGGGGCGTCATATTGACCCCGGGGACCTTCCCGCGAGGGCGGCGGCTGCCGGGGCGGCAACAGCGGCTCCTCGGGCACGTCGATGATCGTCTCTTCGTCGGCGCGCCGGTCACTGCGGCTGTCAGTGCGCCCCAGCGGGTTGTCCTGATGGGCCGACGTCACCCGATCGCTGGACACCCAATCAGCGCTCTCGCCGTTTCGGGCCCAGTCGGTGTAGGCACGTGCCCGCGGCGCCTCGGTCTCGAGCGTCTCCAGCGCCGGGCGGTCCTGAAGATCCGTGTCGAACAAGATCTCCAAGCTGGTCCGCAACGCGGCCAGCTCCGCACGCAGCGCGGCCACATCGTCGGCCGCCTGAGCCTGCAGCTCGGAAGCCAGCTCGCGTCGCAGCTGGGACTCCACGGTCAGCTCGTATTCGCGGCGGGCCGAAATTTCCCGATCCAGCTGCAGGTCGTAGACGAGCTTCAGGTCGCGCACCCGGGATTGATCAGCATCGCTCTGCCGGCGGTAGAGCACCGACACGAACGCGCCGGCGACTGCGGCCCACAGCGCCAGGATCACAGCGAGCTTGAGAAGTTCCACCCGATTGGTGAAAACCAGTGCGGAACTGGCCCCCATCGCGAGGACCAGCAACGCGGTCAAGAGCACCCACCCCGGCCTGCGGCCGCCGCGCCGGACCCGGGCGCCGCGGGACAGAACGGTCATGGCCTGACTGTACCGGTGCGAGGTCAATCCGCGTGTCGCGCGAGTCCGGCGATTCTCACCTGGGTATATCGGCGAGTGATTCCGGCCAATTGTCCGGCTCCTCCTTGGCGAGCCATCAAGTGGCCCGCAACCCCCGCGAGCGGGCTAGCTTTCCGCGCCCTCGCCGTGCTCGCTCGGATCCTGCGGAGATTTGCAGCAATGCTGCAGCCATAGCGCGGCAACCACTAGCGCCAGCGCGCTGATGGCCGCTACCACAGTGCCCGTGGTGTCCTCGGCGGCGACCCGCAGCCATGACCGCCGCGGCAGGAAGTACACCAGCACTCCGACCCACCAACCCAAGACCAGCGCACCCACCCAGGCCGACGCCTTGGCCACCATCACGCTGCGGGCGACGGCAAGCGGATGCAGCCACCCGGGCCCCACGCCGATTTCGCCTTCGCTGACCTTGCCCCGCACGTAGCGCGCCCACAGCGCCTCGGCGATAGCGACCGCGAGCAGCGACAGCCCGGTCCAGACCGTGATGGGTGGGAACCACCGATACAGCTGGATGACCAGCAGATAACCCAGCACCGCAGCGCCCACCACCGCGGCCGTCAGGTCACGTTTCCTGGTCGGTCCCATCAGCGGTGCGATTCCTGGTTGGCCGAGGGCTTTCCTCTCAGCGTGAGCGTCAGCCTGGACAACCGGACACCCTCCCGGTCGGCCGGCTCCAGCTCGGCCAGCAGCCGGGCGACCGGCCGCGGCCCCCCGGCAACGGTGAGCCGGGCATCCGGGTCGATGGCCAGCCACGGAACCATCACAAAAGCCCGCAGATGGGCCAACGGGTGCGGCAGCGTCAGGTTGGGCTCGCGGACGATCACTTCGGTGTCGTCATAGCAGGCGATCAGGTCGGCGTCGAGGGTGCGCGGTCCCCAGCGCTCGCCGCGAACCCGGCCCGCCGCCCGCTCGAAGTCCTGGGCGCGCCGTAGCCAGCCGTGCCCGTCGCAGCCGGGGGCGTCGGCTATCAGCACCGCGTTGAGGAAAGGTGCCTGCTCCACACCTCCCCAGGGGGCCGTCTCGTACACCGGAGATACCGCGAGCACCGCATCGTCGAGTCCGTCGACAACAGACTGCAGCCGTGCCAGCCGGTCGCCCAGATTGGAGCCGATGGACAGTACGACCCGCGTCATACTGCCCTACCGGCGGGGACCACCGAACCGCGACCGCCGCGCCGCGACCGCCGCACCACGACCGCGACATCAGCGAACTGCTGCGGGATCGGCGCCTCTGGCTTGTGCACCACCACCTCGACGGCATGCACACGTTCGTCGTCCATCACCTGGTCGGCGATCTCACCCCCGACCGCTTCAATGAGGTTGCGTGCCGGCCCGGCAACGACATCGGCAGCGAGCTTGGCCAGCGCGGCGTAGTCGTAGGTGTCAGCCAGATCGTCGCTTGTCGCGGCGTCGGCCAGGTCGATCCACACGGTGATATCGACGACGAACTCCTGCCCGCCGGCGCGCTCGTGTTCCAACACTCCATGCCGGCCATGAACTGTCAAGCCGCGCAACTCGATTCGATCAGCCATCGTGTCCAGCCCGCTGCGTGTGCATCTGGGTCTGCGTCCAGGCCGCGACGACCTTGAGGGCGTCGACCGAGGCCCGCACGTCGTGCACTCGCACACCCCAGGCCCCGTATAGGGCGGCCAGTGCCGAAATCACGGCGGTCGCCGTCTCGCGCCCGTCGGGCGGTCGCGGCGACCCATCAGGACCGGCTAACAACGTACCGAGGAACCGTTTACGCGAGGCACCCAGGAGTACCGGCACGCCCGTGGCTACCAACTGCGGCAGTGCGTGCAGCAGCGCCCAATTGTGTTGTCCCGTCTTGGCGAATCCCAGCCCGGGGTCGATCACCAGCTTTGCCGGATCGACGCCTGCGGCCACTGCGGCGTCAACGCTCGCGAGCAACTCGGAGCGCACTTCGGCGACTACGTCGTGGTAGTGCGGGGCCTGATGCGGCCGGTCGGACGACACCGATCGCCAGTGCATCAGCACCCACAGCACACCGGCTTCGGCCAACAGCGGCGCCATCGCGGGGTCGGCTCGTCCGCCAGAGACATCATTGACGATCCGCGCGCCACTCTGCAGCGCCGCCCGTGCAACATCGGCGTGCATCGTGTCGATGCTCACGGTAATGCCCTGTGCTGCAAGTTCTTTGACGACAGGAACCACACGCGACGCCTCAACCCGAGAGTCGATCCGGGTGGCACCGGGCCGAGTCGACTCCCCTCCGACGTCAATGATCCCCGCACCTTCGGCGACCATTGCCAGACCATGCGCGACGGCGCTGTCCGCATCGAGATACCGCCCGCCGTCTGAGAATGAATCGTCAGTGACGTTCAGAACCCCCACAACCTGCACAGGCGCCGGACTCACTTACGCAGGATGAGGTCGAGCGCTTCGGCTCGAGAAGCAGCATTGGTTTTGAACAGACCGCGCACCGCCGACGTCGTGGTGACGGCGCCGGGCTTGCGGACACCGCGCATCGCCATGCACAGGTGCTCGGCCTCGACGACGACGATCACCCCGGACGGATCGAGTTGTCTCACCAAAGCGTCGGCGATCTGGCTGGTGAGCCGCTCTTGCACCTGTGGCCGCTTGGCGTACAGGTCGACCATGCGGGCGATCTTCGAGAGGCCTGTCACCCTGCCGGACTTGCCGGGGATGTAGCCGACGTGGGCCACACCATGAAACGACACCAGGTGATGCTCGCAGGTGGAGTACATCGGGATTTCTTTGACTATCACCAGCTCGTCGTGCTCTTCGTCGAACATCATGTTCAGCACGCTGTCGGGGTCGGTGTAGAGCCCGGAGAACATTTCGCGGTATGCACGGGCGACGCGGGACGGGGTCTCCCGCAAGCCTTCTCGCTCGGGGTCTTCGCCGATCGCGAACAGCAACTCGCGGATGGCCTCCTCAACACGTGACTGGTCGAACTTCCGTATCCGCGCAGGCGCGGGGCGGGAATCCGGCAGCGCCATCGAATCCTCCGTTCGTCAGCCGAGGGCCGGCGGGTTGGACCGGCTCACATCCTCATCCGGCTGGTCGGGAGATCTACCGGCATCCGGGTTGGGTTGACCAGACGGTGGATAAGGCGGATAGGGCGGATAAGGCGGGTGACCCTGGCCCGGGTAGCTCGGCGCCGGCTGCGGCCAGTAGGGCTGCTGGGGTGGAGCAGGCGGATACCAATAACCCTGCTGTTGCTGTGGCGGCCATCCCGGTGCGTGCCAGCCGGCCGGGGCACCGTAATCAGGCTGGGTGGGGCCGTGTGGCGCCCCCTGACGATCACCGGCCCCTTGACCACCGTGAGAACCGTTGGCGCCGTGGGCGTTTCTGTCAGCCTCCGTGCGCGCGGCCTCGGCGTCCTGGCTAGCCCGTGCGATAGCCGCCTTGAAAGCCGGCTCGGCGACCGGCGGGGGCCAGGGCTCGCCGCGCTCGATCGCCAGCTCGCCTGGCGTCTTGATCGGCGGCTTGTCCGATGGGATGCGGCCGCCGAAATCATCGAACATGGTGAGCCGGGGCCGCTTTTCGACGCCGGCGAAGATCCCCTGCAGCTCGGCTCGGTGCAGGGTTTCCTTTTCCAGCAACTCGCCGGCCAACGTGTCGAGCACGTCGCGATATTCGGTGAGGATCTCCCAGGCTTCGGTGTGCGCAGCCTCGATGAGCTTGCGGACCTCGTCGTCGATGTCACGGGCGACCTCGTGCGAGTAGTCGGCCTGATTGCCCATGGTGCGGCCGAGGAACGGGTCGCCATGTTCGGTGCCGTATTTGACGGCGCCAAGTTTGGAACTCATGCCGAATTCGGTGACCATCGAGCGGGCGACCTTGGTGGCCTGCTCGATATCGGACACCGCGCCCGTCGTCGGCTCGCGAAACACCAGTTCCTCAGCGGCGCGCCCACCCATCGCGAAAACCAATTGCGCGATCAGTTCCGAGCGGGTCCGCAGCCCCTTGTCTTCTTCGGGTACCGCGACCGCGTGTCCACCGGTCCGTCCCCGAGCCAGGATCGTCACCTTGTAGACCGGGTCGATGTCGGGCATCGCCCAGGCCGCCAGGGTGTGTCCGCCCTCGTGATAGGCGGTGATCTTCTTCTCCTGCTCGCTGATGATCCGGCCCTTGCGGCGTGGGCCGCCGATCACCCGGTCCACCGCCTCCTCGAGGGCGGGGCCGGTGATCACGGTGCCGTTCTCGCGAGCGGTCAGCAGCGCCGCCTCGTTGATCACGTTGGCCAGGTCGGCGCCGGTCATGCCGACGGTGCGCTTGGCAAGCCCATCCAAGTCGGCGTCCGGGCCGATCGGCTTGCCCTTGGAATGCACGCGCAGCACCGCCCGTCGGCCGGCCAGATCGGGGTTGGAGACCGGGATCTGGCGGTCGAAGCGGCCGGGGCGCAGCAGTGCCGGGTCGAGGATGTCGGGCCGGTTGGTGGCCGCGATCAGGATGACACCGGCCCGTTCACCGAAACCGTCCATCTCGACCAGCAACTGGTTCAGCGTCTGCTCGCGCTCGTCGTGGCCACCACCGAGCCCGGCGCCACGCTGGCGGCCCACCGCGTCGATCTCGTCGACGAAGATGATGCACGGGCTGTTCTGCTTGGCCTGTTCGAACAGGTCGCGCACCCGCGAGGCGCCTACACCGACGAACATCTCGACGAAGTCGGAGCCGGAGATGGTGAAGAACGGCACTCCGGCCTCTCCGGCGACCGCGCGGGCCAGCAGCGTTTTGCCGGTTCCCGGCGGCCCGTAGAGCAGCACGCCCTTGGGGATTTTGGCGCCCAGCGCCTGATAGCGCGACGGGTTCTGCAGGAAGTCCTTGATCTCGTAAAGCTCCTCGACCGCCTCGTCGACGCCGGCGACGTCTTCGAAGGTGGTCTTGGGCATGTCTTTGGAGAGCTGCTTGGCGCGCGATTTGCCGAATCCGAAGCCCATCCGAGCGCCGCCCTGCATGCGCGAGAACATGACGAACAGGCCCACCAGCAACAGCAGTGGCAGCACGTAGACCAGCAGCTCGCCCAGGATGCTGCCTTCGCTGACGACGGTGCTGACCTTGGCGTTCTTGGCGCTGAGCGCGTTGAACAGATCGACGGCATACCCGCTGGGGTACTTGGTGATGACCTTGTCTGAGTTCTCGGTGTCGTTGTTGCCCTTCTTCAGGGTCAACCGCAATTGCTGCTCACGGTCATCGATCTGCGCGCTCTTGACGTTGTCGCCGTGGATCTGCGCCATCGCCACCGAGGTGTCGACAGCCTTGTACCCGCGGGTGTCGTCGCTGAAATAGAAGAACGACCAGCCGAGCAGCACTACAACAGCGATCACCGTGACAGTGCGAATCACGTTTTTCCGGTTCATCAATCATCGGCCTGTGCGGCCAAGTCCTTCCCTATACACGCAGCTGGAAAAGTCCAGGCTACCGCTAGTGGCGATCGCCAGCGCCGGCAGAGCCGGAGCGCAGCGGGTCGCCACCATCCTGCTCAGACAACGACCGGCAGTTCCCGATGGAGCCAAGAACACGGCAAATGGACTTCCGCGACAGCGGCGTCGCGCCGGCATGTCCCCCGCAAGCGGGCGGCGCCCCCAGCTCGGCCGCCCCGATTAGTCACTCGTAATAGCGAGCCTCGACCACATTGCCGTCCGGATCGGAGAAGTAAAAACCGTACGGCGCCCATCCTCGGGCTCCGTAGGTGCGGTTCAGACGCGCGCTGGTGTCCACGCCTGCTGCCTGCAAACGCCGGTCCAATGCGTCGTATTCAGACTTCGACATTGCCAGGCAGACGTGGTTGACCGGGTGGCCAGCACTGCCCTCGATCTTCGTGAGCGACTCGGTAGCGGCAATGCTGTCGATTGGCGATAGGTCGATGATCGAGTCCTCGCAGACCCGCACACTCGGAAACGGCGCTTCTCCGGCCTCGAACTCCGCAAACCGCACCGGCGCAAGCCCGACGACCCGCGTGTAGAAGTCCATCGATGCATGCGGATTCTTCGTCCACAAGACGATGTGGTCTAGCCGCTTCACGCCGAGTCCACCTGCTTTCGTTTCGATGCCAGGGCTTAACCCGCGATATCTACATTTGCATGTCGAGCCCTTTTCAGGCCTTCTCAGCCCCCCGACGGTGTGATTTGGTGAGGCATGCCCTTGTCCAAGCCCTTATCAACCGAACGGTTAGTAGACACCAATGGTGTGCAGTTGCGGGTGGTCGAAGCCGGGGACCGCGGCGCACCCGCGGTGGTCCTGGCTCATGGCTTTCCCGAGTTGGCCTACTCATGGCGGCACCAAATTCCGGTTCTCGCCGACGCCGGCTACCACGTGCTGGCGCCCGATCAGCGCGGATACGGCGGCTCTTCGCGGCCGGATGCGGTCGAGGCCTACAACATTCACGAGTTGACCGCCGACATCATTGGGTTGCTCGACGACGTCGGCGCCGAGCGCGCCGTCTGGATCGGCCACGACTGGGGTGCCGCAGTGGTGTGGAATGCTCCATTGCTGCACCCCGACCGAGTCGCGGCCGTCGCCGCGCTCAGCGTCCCGGCGCTGCCTCGCTCGCACGCGGCGCCGACGAAAGCGTGGCGCAAAACATTCGGTGAGAACTTCTTCTACATCCTGTATTTCCAGGAACCGGGCGTCGCCGACGCCGAACTCAATGGTGATCCCGCCAGGACGATCCGCCGGATGATAGGCGGCTTACGAGCATCCGGTGACAAGGCCGCCGCGTTGCGGATGGTGGCCCCCGGCCCGGACGGCTTCATCGATCGCCTTCCCGAACCCGACGGGCTGCCGGACTGGATTAGCCAGGACGAGCTCGACCACTACATCGCAGAGTTTTCCCGCACTGGCTTTACCGGCGGCCTGAACTGGTATCGCAATTTCGACCGCAACTGGGAGATCACCCCCGAACTGGCCGGCGCGAAAATCTCGGTGCCGTGCTTGTTCATCGGCGGGACGGCCGATCCCGTGCTGTCCTTCACCCGGGCCGACCGCGCTTCGGAGGTGATCTCCGGACCGTACCGTCAGGTGATGATCGACGGCGCGGGACACTGGCTGCAACAGGAGCGACCCGACGAGGTCAACGCAACATTGCTGGACTTCCTCAATGGATTGGAGCTGCGATGAATGCCCCACTGCGTTTCGGTGTCTTTATCACACCGTTTCATCCGATCGGCCAATCCCCAACGGTGGCATTGGAATACGACATGGAGCGTGTCGTTGCGCTCGACCGCCTGGGATTCGACGAAGCGTGGTTCGGCGAACACCACTCCGGCGGTTACGAGCTGATCGCCTGCCCGGAGGTGTTCATCGCGGCCGCAGCCGAGCGGACCAAGCACATCCGGCTGGGCACCGGCGTGGTCTCACTGCCCTACCACCATCCACTAATGGTGGCCGACCGCTGGGTGCTGCTGGACCACCTGACCCGCGGACGGGTCATGTTCGGTACCGGTCCGGGCGCGCTGCCGTCGGACGCCTACATGATGGGGATCGACCCGATCGAGCAGCGCCGGATGATGCAGGAGTCCCTCGAGGCGATCCTCGCGCTGTTTCGTGCCGCGCCCGATGAGCGAATCGACCGCCATTCCGATTGGTTCACCCTGCGCGACGCTCAGTTGCACATCCGCCCCTACACCTGGCCCTATCCGGAAATCGCCACGGCTGCAATGATTTCTCCGTCCGGACCACGACTGGCCGGGGCTCTGGGCACGTCGCTGCTGTCACTGTCGATGTCGGTGCCAGGCGGCTACGCTGCCCTGGAAAACACCTGGGAGGTAGTGCGCGAACAGGCCGACAAAGTCGGCCGGGACGAGCCGGACCGAGCCGATTGGCGTGTGCTGAACATCATGCACATCGCGGACAGCCGCGACCAGGCGATCGATGACTGTACCTACGGGTTGCAGGATTTCGCCAACTACTTCGGCGCGGCCGGGTTCGTTCCGCTGGCCAACACCGTCGACGGCGCGCAGACACCTCATGAGTTCGTCGAAGATTATGCGGCCAAAGGCAATTGCTGCATCGGTACGCCTGACGACGCGATCGTGCACATCGAAGATTTGCTCGAACGGTCGGGTGGCTTCGGGACGCTGCTCATGCTCGGTCATGACTGGGCCTCGCCCGAAGCGACATATCACTCCTATGACCTGGTCGCGCGCAAGGTGATTCCCCATTTCAAGGGACAGCTGCAAGCCTCGCGGTCGTCTCACGACTGGGCCAAGGGCCACCGCGACCAATTGATCGGCCGCGCCGGTGAGGCTGTAGTGAAGGCCATCACCGAGCATATCGGCGAACACAAGCTGGAAAGCGAGAAGAACTGATGCGCGCCTCAGTATTGCGAGACGGCCGGATGGTCTACCGCGACGACGTCCCCGACCCGGTTCCCGAATCCGGCCAGGTGCTGGTTGCGGTTCGATCGTGTGGAATCTGCGGTTCCGACCTACATTTCGCTAAGTATGGCGCCGAGGTGCTGTCGATGAGCTCCGAGGTGGTGGCTGGCGCCGGCGGCATGGACGTCGATCTGAGCCACGACATTTTCATGGGTCACGAATTCAGCGCCGAAGTGCTCGAGGCTGGACCCGACACCGAAACCCACCCACCGGGAACCCTGGTGACTTCGCTCCCGGTGTTGTTGTCCGGCAAGGGCGCAGAGCCGATCGTCTACAGCAACAGCACGATCGGGGGGTACGCCGAACGGATGCTGCTGTCGGCCCTGCTGCTGATGCCTATCCCTAACGGGCTTGACTTCAAACATGCCGCCATGACGGAACCCATGGCGGTGGGGTTGCACGCCGTCAACAAGTCGAACATTGCGCCGGGCGAGACCGCCCTGGTGCTCGGTTGTGGTCCGATCGGCATGGCCATTATCGCGGCGCTTCGCGCACGCGGTGTCGAAACCATTGTGGCGGCCGACTATTCGCCGAAGCGGCGCGAGCTAGCCACCACCATGGGCGCGCACCATTCAGTCGACCCCGCGGAAGGCTCGCCGTTCGACAGCGTCAAAGCCGCGGTGGTGTTCGAAGCGGTGGGTGTGCCCGGCATCATCGACGACGTCTTGCGGCGGGCCCGACCCGGAATCCGGTTGGTCGTCGCCGGGGTGTGCATGCAGCCCGACACCGTGCATCCGTTCTTCGCCATCGCCAAAGAGATCAACGTGCAATTCTGCCTTGCCTACACCCCCGAGGAGTTCGCCGGTTCGCTGCGTGCGCTCGCCGAGGGCGACATCGACGTCACCCCGCTGATCACCGGCGAGGTCGGCCTCGATGGGGTCGGCGCGGCCTTCGACGACCTCGCCGACCCCGGGCGGCACTGCAAGATTCTCGTCACTCCGTAGACGCGCTGTGGCCCGGGTATCCCGGCCGGCGACCCAGCCAGAAAATTTGTCAGTGGGCGTAGTATCTCCATATGAGAAGGGGTTTCGTCGTTTCATTCGCGGTCGGGTTGATCGTCGCACTGTTCGGTCTGATCTGGGCGCTCCAGGGATTCGGAGTGCTTGGTGGTAGCCCGATGAGCAACACCACGACCTGGTCCATCATTGGTCCGATCACGGTGCTGATCGGCCTCGTGATTGCGCTATTCAGTTGGCGGAAACTCTCGTCGAAATAGTGCTTCACGTCTCCGCCACGGTGAAGTCCACCGTGTGCCAGCCGGTGGCGCCGTCGGGGACGGTACCAACCTGATCTGCGGTTTGGGTAGCGCCGGTGTTGTCGGTGGCGCGCACGGTGATGGTTTGTTTCCCAGGGCTTTTCGCCTGCCAGGGGAAGCTCCACAACCGCCACGTCTCGTTGGAATAGCTCGCGCCAAGCTCAACAGATTGCCACACGCCATCGTCGATGCGGACCTCCACGGCCCGCACGCCACGATTCTGTGCCCACGCGACACCGCCAAACACCACTGGCCCCATCGGCACCTTCTGACCACCTTTCGGCACGTCGATCCGCGACTCGGTCTTGATAGGTCCACGCGGTGCCCAGCCTTGCCGCGTCCAGTACGCCTCTGCTCTATCGAAGCGGGTCAGCTCCATCTCGACGACCCACTTGGTGGCCGACACGTACCCGTAGAGCCCGGGTACTACCAGCCGGGCCGGGTAGCCATGCTCGATTGGCAGCGGCTGACCATTGAGGCCGACCGCCAGGAGCGCGTCGCGGCCATCGGTGAGCGCCTCCACTGGCGTGCCGGCGGTGAACCCGTCGATCGACGTCGAGAGCATCATATCGGCGTCTGCGTGCACACCGGCCGCCGCCAGCAGATCAGCCACCCGGTAGCCTGTCCAGACGCCCGTCGAAATGAGTCTGCCTCCAACGGGATTCGACACGCAGGTTAGCGTCGTCACCATTTCGACGACGTCGAAGTGGGCGAGGTCCTCGAGGCTGTAGATGGCTTCGCGGTCCACCATGCCATGGACACGCAGCCGCCAGTCGCCATGGCTGAGTTGGGGAACACTGAGTGCGGTGTCCACCCGGTAAAAGTCGGCGCTGGCGGTGATAAAGCTCGGTAGCGCAACGCCATTCGGTTGCACATCAGCAGGTATCGGCGGCACCGATGTACGCGGTCGGGGAAGTGTGAAGCTGTTGCGGTCAGCGGCGACCGAATGCACCAACTGTGTGATGACCGCACCGACCACGCCACTCACTACTCCGAATCCGAGCAATCCGTACCCGACCAACCTGCGCCTGCCGGCATCCGGCTCGGCGTGGTCGGCTCTGTCTTCCGGGTCTTCCAGGCCGGGCGAGAACCGACGGGTCAGCAAGCGTAGGGCCGCCACGCCGCAGGCGGCGCCCGCGATGGTGGGGATCGTGTCGAGTGGTGTCGCACCCTGCCGCGACAGCACTGCAATGCATCCGAGGACGCCCGCCGCGGCGATCGCGGCGCTGCCGAGCGGGCGGCGTTGAGTCTCGAGGGTCCCGGCGATTGCAGCGATCGTAGCGATCACCACGAGCACGACGACGGCCACGAAGAGTTTGTCCAGAGAGCCCAGGGTCTGAATTGCCCACTCTTTGATGGGCCCCGGTGTCAGGTCGACGGCCACTGAGCCGATCGCAGCACGCGCATCGGCCCGCGCACCGAACGGGATGCCCACCAGCTGGGCTACCCCGAGCGCGACGGACGCGGCGGCAACCCCGGCAATCATCCGCTCATTCGATGGGGTGACAGCCATCGGGGTTACTTTACTCGCGTTCCCCTCAACGACCGTAAACACCTTGCCGTGCAGGCGAACCGGCGACATCAGCATGCTGCCGTCGGCGACGGCGCGGTACTGGCGATCTAGCCTGCCGCTGCGCCGGCAACGAAGCCCGATGCTGGCTCGGAGAAGCCCGAAAACAGGAAATCCGCGGCACGCAAATTCCGAAACCACATGCGCGACAAGCTGTTCTGTTCAAGGGCACGCCGAGCACCAGCCCTATTGCAGCTGGGTGAATGAACCCGAGAGTCGGAAGAGCTGCCGCCGGACTGGACTCCCGATGAACGCCCTTGAAACCGTTGCCCGACGAACCGTCCTTCTGAGAACCGCTGATTCAGCGCTCCCGAAGCGCTAGGGTGCCAGGCATGTCGATCGCAAGAAGCGCCCCGAGGTTTGTTAGCCGGTCGATTGTGGTGGCTGCCGCCGGCTTGGCCGTTGCCATGCTGTCGGCGTGCGATAAGCACAATGCCGCGCCCACACCGGGAGTAAATCCACGTCAAGTAACCGTTTTGGGGTCAGGGCAAGTTCAAGGCGTCCCGGACACTCTGACCGCCGATGTTGGCATCGAATTCACCGCACCCGACGTCACCGCCGCGATGAACCAGACCAATGACCGTCAGCAAGCGGTCATCAACGCACTCGTCGGTGCGGGCCTCGACCGCAAGGACATCAGCACCACCGAAGTCACCCTGCAACCGCAGTACA
>Ga0210393_10002924_pt1 | contig 13897 bp, 12 predicted proteins | sample IncBWC27OmetaG_FD_160068 | JGI IMG/M metagenome (GOLD analysis project Ga0210393, IMG submission 160068) | Forest soil microbial communities from Barre Woods Harvard Forest LTER site, Petersham, Massachusetts, United States - Inc-BW-C-27-O ... | reverse complement strand
CGATAGCGAGGGCGCGGCGGCCCGCAGCGTATGCCACCGCAGATAGCTCTTGATCGAATCCAGGCTCGCCGAATCGATCTCCGCATTCATCGCTGTGAAGAAGGTCGGCGTCGCCACATTCAGCGTCTTGAATTCGCCGATCTTGATCCCCTTCAGGTACGGCGTCCAATCATAGCCGGGAGAGAGTGCCTGCAGTTCAGCCAATGTCATGATGTGGTACCGTTTGGCCGGGTCTCTCAGCTCCACGCGGTCGATCGCTCCCTTGGCCAGAGCGGTCTCGATCGACATTACGCTCTTGGCCTCTTCCGCTGCCTTGTCCTGCGAATCGCCCAGCAGCACAAACATCTTCGTCAAGTGGTCGATGTACTGATCGCGGAGCTTTTGGCTTCGTGGACTGTCGTCGATGTAGTATGAGCGGTCTGGCAGCGTCAGGCCACCCTGCGCTGTGTTTACAATCTGCTGGCTCGAATCCTTCTGGTCCTGCTGCACGCCAAGCTGATAGAACGTACTCACGGCATACTTGGTCTGCAACTCAGCCACCATCGTTGACAGCTGCTTCTTGTCTTCGAGCGATGCAATCGTCTTCATCGCTGGCTCGACCGGCTTCGCGCCCAGCTTGTCGGCCAGGTCTACGTTCATGCAAGCCGCAAAGTAGTCACCATACTTCTTCTGCAGCGGAGTCTTCGGGGCATCGGCCGCGGCCTTGAGCTCCACGTAAAGTAGGTAGTTGTTCCGTTCAGCGAGTTCGTTGAAGCGCCCCCAGCGGGACTGGTCCGACGGGACCGGATTGTTCTTGACCCAGTTCCCGCAGGCGTACTGATAGAAGTCGACACAAGGGTCCGCCGTCTTATCGATCGCGGAAAGGTCAAAGATAATCGGCTTCTTCGGTTCCGTCGTCGGCCCAGGCGCCATGTCCGATCCAACAAATGACTGCCCGAGACAAATCCCAGTAGACAGCACCACGACACCAGCAAAACACTTAAACATTACGGTCCTCCTCGAAAACTTAAAGCTTGGTGAAAAGTATTTTTCAAACAAGTGTGGCTAAACTCTCACCCCTCAACGCAGAGATATTTGAGATATTACGGAGACGAAACACCGTATCACAAAGTTTCCTGGGTCGGCCAATGCGAAAAAGCGGTCCCAGACCGAAGTCCGGGGCCCGCTCAATCTCAGCCCTCTCCTTTACCCTAGAAAATCTTCATGTGGATCGTCAGATACTTCTTCGGGTCGCTTCGGATGGTCGTCACCAGGTCCGTGCTCGCCATCAGCAGCTTATTAAGGTTCGTATACATCGCATCGTCGGTCGCCAGTTTGCCCAGCGTCCCATGCCCTTCATTGATGTTGGACACCAGCGAGTTCACCTGCGCCAGCGTACCGCTCAAGTCTTGCCGGAACTTCGGGTCCTTCAGCATCAGTCCCAGCCCGCCTTTGCCCGCGTCCGCGTCTGCCAAAATCGAGTTCGCATGCGCTACCGTCGAGTTCAGGTTCTTATAAAGCGCATCGTCCTTCAGCAACATGCCGGCCGTACCCTTGCCTGCGTTCACGGAGCTCGCGATGTTCTGAAGTTGCCCAACCGTGTCGTTCAGCCGGTTGTAAAGCGTGTCATCGGCAATCAGCTTCCCTATCGACCCGCGCCCGGCGTTCAGGTTCTTTGACAGCGTAAGCAGTTGCTCTATTGTCTTGTCCGCCTTGTTGTAAAGGTCAGGATTGTTGATCAACTGACCCACCGACCCCTTGCCCGACTGTATATTGTCGACGATCACATTCATCTTCGCCAGAATCACATTCAGGCTTTCGATCGTCCCCTGACTGGCCTTCACCACGTCGGTCAGGCTCGGCGTCTCCACGGTCTTCAACACGTCGCCGTCCTGCAGCCGCGGTCCCACCGCAAACTGGCTGTTGATATCGATCACCGTATCGCCCAACACTCCCACCGTCGACAGCGAGGCCTTCGAGTCCTTCTTCAGGTTCGCCCCATACTTATCGTCGAGCTTCATCACGACCTTAACCGGCGTCAGCTTGCGCTCAGGCGAGTTGTCGATCGTCACCGTCTTCACCGTGCCGATCGTCACCCCTTCCAGGTTCACGGCCGCTCCAGTCTTCAGCCCCGCCGAGTTTTCAAAGTACGTCAGCACCGTCAACTTGTGCGTCAGGATCCCTAATCCCGACGAGCTCGTCATCAGGAACAGCAGCGCTACCAGGATTACGGTCGAAATCAACACGATTACGCCCACCTTCAACTGCGACCATCGGACCTCGTGTTGGCTGGGCATAGCCCTCCTTTAAGAACCGGTAAGACTTTATTCCACAACGAAACGGCATCACGGCCTCACCTCCACCGCTACCGACGTTCGATACAGGCCGGGTGCTGTAATTGAGAGGATACATTACCTCCCAGCCCCTTCTGCCACGAAATCAACCGTCAATCTGCCTGTACCCTGGTTGTATCGAAAGTGCTTTGTCTTCAGTAGATGCCCAGGCCCTTCCAATGGTTTCAACTCCAGTTCTGACGCCGGGCTTAGTCTTCTACTACCACCACGGCCATCGCCAGCTCTCGGCTGTGGGTCAGGCTCAACTGCACCCTCCTTACCCCCATCGCCTCAGCCAACTCCGCCGCCCGCCCGCTCAGGTGCAGCGAAGGCCGCCCGCTCGTCTCTCGCCTTACTTCGAACTCCGTCCAACTCACCCCACGGCTGATCCCGGTCCCCAGGGCCTTCGCCCCGGCCTCCTTTGCTGCAAACCTCGCTGCAAAACTCTCCGCCGCGTTTCTCTTCTTTCGCGAGCAGTAGGCAATCTCTCCCGTTGTGAATATCCGCTCCAGAAACCGTTCGCCAAATCGATCCATACTCTCCTGGATCCGTTTCGTCTCGATCAGGTCCGTCCCGAGTCCCAGCACCATGCCAAACCTCACAACACCATCCTCCTACACTTACCCTCCCAAGCGCACATAATAACCACAAATCAAGTTGTTGCAATATCATAACGACCGCAGTCACATGACCACCGTACCCGACCCCACCCCTCACGCTCGGCCCTGATCCTCCGATGAACACCCTAACAGCAACCCACGTCCGCCTCAGAGGCCTCTTCACCCATGCAATTGCTCGACATCCAGGGTTTCAGTTATGAGGAGCGTCACGGTCTTCTTCCCACCCTCGTCTCCGCCTTCGCCGACTGTGGCGGCTGGGTCCTCGATCGCAAGGCCCTCTCCCCCACCACAATGGAGTTTCGCATCGAGATCCAGCTCCGCGCGGTCGTCGACCTCTACTCTTCGATCCTCGCTTCAGGCCTCGAACTCACTCGCGGGGGTCATCTCGGCCTCACCCATCTCTGCATCTGCCGCAAAAACCTCGCTGCCCCAGCCGACCTGGGTCAGATCGTCGCCATCCGCATCGAAATCAGCTTCCTCGAAGACGCCACCCTCCACTCCGTCTTCGCTAAACCAACCGCCTGAGGGGATACGGACTGCCCTCCGCTCACTTGACGTCGGGCAGCTTCTTCAGCTTAGGCCCCCAGATGCTGGTTCGGAACGGCACTCCCACGGAGAACTGCAGATTCGGCGTATCCGGAGTTAGCCCCACCCCAAAGCTCAAATCGACGATCCTACCCGGCTTGTACATGTAGCTGGTGCCGAGCCGCAAGGTACCTTCCACCAGGTACGACGCCGGAATATCCACTCCATTTAGTTTAGTCGAACTTGTGAAGCGTTGGTCCCATCCGACAGTCATCGAAACGTCGGGATTCAGCGCTAAGATAGCTCCGAGTTGAAACCCTATCGCACCTCCCGGATTGAAGTACCCTAACGTCGTCGCGTTTGGGTTATTCGGGTCGTTGGCTGAGATAGTGTGATGCGCCGGCAGGCTGCCGGTATAGGAAAGGTTGCCGAAGAACACTACCGGGTCGCTCGACTTAGCCACTGTCAGGTTCCCTTGGAGTGAATTGAATCCCGTTCCCAGGGCGACCTCACTGCTGGTCAGGGTGAAGGAATCCGCTCCCGTCGTCGATTTGAAACGCACATTCGCCAGCAGGTCTGGCACACGTCCATGCTCGGACGTCAGCTGCCGATAGAGCCCGGCGGAAATGTCGCCCAGCCCAAAGTTGCTTGAAGAGGTCGAAGTACCGGTTGCATCCACCGTTCGGATCAGTTCGTAACCATACGGGATAACCACGTCCATTTGAAACTTATGCGGCAACCCAAGCCGGGTCGTCAAGGACGGCAACAGGTAGTCCTCGCGCACTCGCTGAGATGTGATATCGCCCACGACCAGCACAGGAAGCAACGCAAATCCGTTGACGGAAAGGTGGTCGGAAGACGCGCTGAAATAGGAGGTAGTATTGTCGATCTCGAGCATTCCGGAGGGCAGCAGCAAGCTGCCGCGGACAATCAGGGCCTGGTCAAGTGCCGCAGTCGCTTGGCGCTCCGCCGCGTCGTAGGTCGCAGTCCCTACGACGGTGTTAGTCGACGTCAAAGAATTGATCATGCGGCTGTTCGCGGCCCCCGTTATCACAGGCCTCTCGTCGATCTTGGCAGCGCTCGTGAAGCCGCCGTTGACTCTCCACTCCAGTTCGTTGACCCGCTCCAGCAGGTTACGGATGATAGCGTCCCGTTCCCGCAGGGCTTCCTGCAACTTCTGGTCAATCTGTGCTTGTGTTTGCGCCTGCGCGGCCCCTGTCGCTGGGGCCGTCTGAGCTTCCATGGCCCCACCCCACACCAATAAAATCAGGACACTCCCTAACAGTCTTCGCAGCAACATCTGGCCCGCCTTTCCCCTTTAGTACAAATAATTGCTCGGGGCCGTGACCCCGATCCTGCGAGTAATCGCCGTCTCGTCAGGCACCATTCGAGACGCCACCGTAAGGTTTTTCTCGCCGATCATTCGTTCGTCCGGCGGATGGACGACAAACTCGATGCCGTTCTTCCACAGCTTCTGGAACTCGTCGACGCGCATCGTCATGTTGCCGAAGGCAGGATCGGCCAGCAGCACGTGTCCCGCCACAAAGCCCTTCACCACGACAAAGTGGTCGACTCCCTTCGCACGGATTGGAGTGATGACCGAAGTCTTTTCGAGCGCCAGGTCTTCGATCGTCATTCCGCTGAAGCCCTCGGCGTGATAACCCCGGGCCTCGGCGAAGTGCTTCAGGTCAAGCAGTGAGAACCCACCGCGAGCGCGCACACGTCCCGCATCAAGCCGATGAAGTAGCCACACCACTATCGCGGTCTCCGGCGTAGGGTCTTTGAAGTCGTAGGTCAGCACGGTGCTTAAGGCGGCAGCGCCGCAACTCATGTCCCAGCGCTGCCGCGTGACGCCCTCACCGCGGATATCTTTTAGAGTGCGAACATTCTTACTCCCCCGCACCCCCGCCGCCTCTCCCGCATCTTGGGCGAGCGCGGGCGCAGGGAAGAGAAGAGGACTGGCCAATCCAATAACCAGTCCGACAGCAAGCATTTTCCTACCGCAATTCATCAGTGTTTTCCATTCATGTTGGTCTGCGTAAGGGTCCCGACCGTCGAGTTGATATTGACGTTCAGGTTCAGCAGCACATTGATGTTTGAGTTGACTGCGTTGATGTTGATCAGCGAGCTCAGGTTCTGCTGCGCCTGACCGTTCAACGTCAACGTGCCCTGGTTCAGAGTGGTCGACGAAGGCCCGGTTAAGACCGCCAGAGTCCCCGCTCCTGAAACCAGTCCGTTCTTGGTCGGCACCGACCCTTGAAAGGTGATGACCCCATTCGCTAGTCCTGCCGTAATCCCTCCTCCCCCAGCAGCCGTCACTTGATCCAATGCGGCATCATTCAACGGTGCTAGCGGTTTACGCCGGGCTGCGTTTTGGGCCGTGCCTACTTGGGTCAGTAGAGCAAGACTCGCAATGACGAAAAGACGACGCATAAATCCTCCTTGAAACTACAGAGAAGCGCAGGCCGGGGCCCCCTGGTTTGAGGGCCCCATTCCTGCTGCCGTCTTTAGCGGGACTGCGAGATGTTGTTGGTCTGGGTGAGGGTCGGCATTGCATTGAGGTTTGTCGAGTGGGCGATGTTCAGCCCATTGGCAACCATGCCGCCGGCCGAGTTTACGATGTTCAGTGCGGCTGCGTTCTGCTCTGCAGAACCGGCCAGTGTCACACTGTAGGTATTGGTGTCCGTAACGGTGGATCCGTCAACGGCGATGTTCTTCGCGCTGGCATCATCGAAGCTCACCGCTCCCTGCACGTCCTTAACCACGGAGGTGTTCTTCACCGAGGTGTTGGACTTCGTGTCCGATGTGCTGGCTACGAGGGATGCGACTGTGCTGGTTGACGAGCTATCCGAAGCGCTGACATTGTGAGACGTCGCAAAGTTGTTGGACGTCGCAGTGTTTGTGGCCCTCGCGTTGCTCGATGACTCGCCCCAGGAAGAGGACTTGTCTGCAGAAGAAGATTCCGCCGACTGTTGGCCGAAGGACGATGACTTATTGGTTGCGAAGTTGTCAGATACAGCTCCAGCCGACTGCTGGCTGGTTGCGAAGTTGTCCGACAACGCTGCAGCCGACTGCTGGCTGGCAGCCAGGTTATCGGTCAGAGCCGCAGAAGAGTTCTTGCTGGTTGCGAAGTTGTCCGACTGAGACGCGTTCGTTGCCAGGCTGGCGTTGGACGACTTGTTCGCTGCCGCATTAAGCGTGCCGCTGGCAGCAGTGTTGGTTGCGCTGGTGCTGGAACCGTTGCTGGTCGAATTGCCGGAAATCGCGCCCTTCGAGGCTTGGAGATTGTCGGTTCCGCCACCAGAGGTGGACGAAGTTGCGCCGCCGCCTGTGCCGGAGCTGCCGAATGACGATGTTCCGTCGCTCGTTGCACTGCCGTGCCTGCCGGCAGCTGCGAAGGCCCCAGTGCTGTTGGAGGTGCCAGTGTTGTTCGTAGCGTTGCTGAAGTTTGCCGTTCCAGCCAGGGACGCAGCCGAGCTCTTTGAAGCGCTTGCGTTTAGAGAGCCGCTCGCAGCTTCATCGTTCGTCGTACCGCTCGACTTGCTTGAATTGGCCGAAAGCCCGTTTGTCAAGCTGCTTGACTCGCTCTTGTTGGCCGAAAGCGCGTTCGTCGTACCGCTCGACTCACTCGCATTCGCCGCAAAGGCATTAGTTGTGCCGCTGCTTCTGGTGGCGCTGCTCGACTCAGAAGCCGACTGGTCAAACGAGGCCGACTTGCTTGCCCCTGCCTGCTGCATGTTGCTGCTGGTCTTGCTGAAGCTGGTTGCGAAAGCGTCGGTGGTCGCGCTGTCGTTGGTGAAGGACGAATCGTTGCTTGCCGTGTGATTCAGCGAAGCATTGACGCTTGACGAAGACGTATCTGCGTAGGTGTCGCTCGAGCTCTTGTTCAACGTCAGCTGACTGTTTGTTCCCCGCGAGTAGCCACTGAGCGTGGCGGTCGACGAGCTGTCCTCAGATATGTTGTTTTTCTGTTTAACATCGGTTCCCGTGCCCTTGGCGTCGGCTGTCAGGCTGGCGTCGTAGATGTTCACTCCATTGGCAACCAGGGAGTCAGTCGAGTTCACGATGTTGATGCCGCTGGCGCCCATCAGTGCGGTTCCAGAGAGACTCACCGCGCCAGAATTGTTTTCGGTGACGGTCGAGTTATTGGCCGCGATCGAAGAGTTCTCCTCACCCGCTGCGGTGACGTTATCCATCTGGCTGTCACGCAGAGGCTGCTTGTCGTGAGTTGTTTTAGGCTTGCTCTGGCCATAGGCGGCGCCGCTAACCAGAACCGAAGCGGTAACGAGAGTGCAAATCACTTTATTCATCTCTAACTCCATAGTGGTTTTGTGGACGAACACGACCGTCAACGCAGCGTAGCTGCGAAGCGGACCATCTGACGCACTGACCCGTGCTCTCCTTAACCCAAGGCGCACGGGGGGGCATCAACGAAAATCTCGATTAGGGCTTCAACTTAGGCTGAAATGAAACCAGCGCAGGGGTGCAACGGAGTAGGGAATGATACATGCCGCAGACTGCCGTTCTAGCCAGTCGCATTCGAATCCAATTCGTACGTGAAGCCCGTCAAACTGATGACTGTCAGCCCTGCATTTTGCGTGACCCTTCACGCGCAGGTTGGGGATGGGGGCCCATGTCAAGGTTCAGAAGTTCTGACGGTCGCACAAGAGTGCAATTGACGTTCCAAACGATACACCAGCAATTGCTGGGTGATTCACGAAACGCATTGATCCTTAGTGCAGCCTTTTGCAAATGTCAAGGGAAAATTATGTCTCGAAAACCCACCCTTAAGCGGTAACCTGCCGGCAATTACCGACGATTTGCTTTTCAGCAGTTCGGAGTTTTCCGCAGGTGACCCCGCTCAGCGGTCAAGTTTCACCACAGTCCGCCGATGCAGCCAACTGTCCGAATCCCCGATCACCAGCACCCCCGGCTGCCAATACCCATGCGTAAACACCAGCCTCAACGCCGTCGCGTCTGCCGCCACCTTGAAGACCGGTTCACTCACCACCGAGTTTCCCCCAGTCACCCTCGCCGTCAACCCCACCCCATTCACTCCCGGAGACTCCTCCCACCGCCGTCCCTGTGCGTCCACCAAATAGGCCCATATCAGCCCCTCACTCTGCGCCTTCCTCCCGCGATTTGTCACCCGCACCGACACCCGCACCAACCGCCGTCCGTCCTTGATCAAAAAGCCTGGAACCTCCTCCACTCCAGTCACCGTAAAGCACATCTCATCAAAGCACTGCGGCTCACCTATCGCCATTACCCTCTGCCGCTGCACTAGGGAAACCCCAACCACCACGCCTAGATAGACCGTCCACACTCCCGCCAGCCACGCCACTCCCCGCCGCACCCGCTGCCGCTCCCCACGCCACAGCGACACCGACACCCCCAGCAAGCCGATCGTCGTCCACCCCACCAACCCCAGAAGCAAAAGCTCCGTGACCTTCATCCCCACCCCATTCAGGATAGACTTTAGATATCTAATGCTTCCTCATTCTTCCACGTTGCCCTCTTCGCCGGACCAAGTCCTCTCCGCCCCTCCCATCATCCTTGCCCGGGACCTCGGCAAGACCTACCGCTCCGGCAAACTTGAGGTCACCGCCCTCCGCAACGTCAACTTCGCTATTGCCCCCGGCGAGTTCGTCGCCATCGTCGGCCCCTCCGGTTCAGGAAAGTCCACCCTGTTCTACATCCTGGGCGGTCTCACCAACGCCACCACCGGGTCGGTCCTCATCGATGGCACCGACTTTGCCAAACTCACCGATGGCGAGCGCACCAAAATGCGCCGCGCCAAGATCGGCTTTATCTTCCAGCGCTTCAACCTCTTGCCCACCCTCTCTGCGATGGGCAACATCGAAATCGCCCACGACATCGCCACCCTCGGCGCTTCCACAAAAAGAGAATTGGACAAGCCTCTCCTCGACCATCTCACCGACATGCTCGGCATCCAGGGTCGCCTCGACCATCGCCCCAACGAACTCTCCGGCGGCGAGCAGCAACGAGTCGCCATTGCCCGCGCCCTCATCAACCGCCCCGCCATCGTCCTCGCCGACGAGCCCACCGGCAACCTCGACACCAGGAACTCCGACGCTGTCCTCAAGATGCTCCGCCAGTCCAGCCGCGAACTCAACCAGACCGTCCTCATGATCACCCACAACCCCGAGGCCGCCCAGATCGCAGACCGCATCCTCCACATGCGCGACGGCGAGATCACCCACATCGAAGACGGCCAGGGCTAGCCGACGGTTGCCTCCTATTCCACCTTCTTGTCGTTATTGCTGCGATCATCATCCGGCAGCACATGGTCCGGATCGACCACCACCTCAGCAATCGGTGTCTTATTCTCCAGCGTCCACGTATAAATCCCCTTGGACAGCCAAGTCTCCACCGGCAAAGTCACCCGCGTCTTCGTCCCGTCCTTAAATCGCACTTCAACCGGCGTCGGCAGCACCAACTGTCCTTTGTTCGAGATCGTCACCACCGATCCTTCAATCTTGTCGACGGCCATGTCATACTTCCAGTTATTCAAATACCACCCACGCCAGAACCAGCTCAGGTCCTCGCCTCCTTCGCTCTCCATCGCGCGAAAGAAATCCGATGCCGAAGGATGTTTGAACGCCCAGTCTTTGATGTACTTCCTGAACGCCCAGTCGAACCGCTCCGGCCCTAAGATTTGCTCACGCAACAACACCATCCCATAAGCGCCCTTGAAGTAGCTGATCGGATGTCCAAGCTGCCCCGGATAGCTATCCGCCGGCATCATCACCGTACCCGCGTCCGGATTGTCCATCACCTTCAAAATCGTATCCGGTGGCTCCCCGCCAGCCGAGTACTCCGAATCCCGCTTCGGCCCATACTTCCCGCCCAGATACTCCGCTGACTCTTCGATATCGATGAACGTATTGAAGCCCTCATCCATAAACGCATGCCGCCGCTCATTCGAACCCACGATCATCGGGAACCACGTATGCCCAAACTCATGCGCCGTCAGCCAGAAAAAGAACGGCCCTTTGTCCTCGACCCCATCGAACACCACCCCCGGATACTCCATCCCGCTTGAGAACCCTGCAATACTCACCGCAGCCGGCCAGGGATACGGATACCAATGCTTCGAGAAGCGCTCGATCGTGTCCTTTGTATACTCGGTCGATTTGTCCCACGCGTCCGGCCCCACGCTCTCTGGTGGATACACACTCATCGCCAAACTCTTCTTCCCGTCCGGCAGGTTGATCTTCGCCGCGTCCCACACGAACACCGGTGACGCACTCCACACAACGTCCCGCGTATGGTCCATATGAAAGTGCCACGTCAGCACCCCATCCTGCTTCGGTCTGCTCGCCGGATCGCTTACCTCGGCAAGCGTTCGAATATAAACCGTCTTATCGCTGTTCCGGGCCTGCTCCAGCCGCGCAATCTGCGTCGCCGTCAACACCTCCTTCGGGTTCACCAACTCACCCGATCCCGCGACGATCATCGACGAGGGCACCGTCACAAAATAATCAAAGTGTCCATACTCCAGATAAAACTCACTTCCGATATAAGGCAGAGTGTCCCATCCCCGCAGGTCGTCATACACGCACATCCGCGGATACCACTGCGCCATGTCATAAATCTCACCGCTCTTGGTCGCGCCCCACGAAGTCCGCCCGCCCCAAACGCCAGGAATGGCATAGTGGTATTTGATGTGGATCTTCAACTGCCCGCCATGCCCAGCCAGCGGCGTTGCCAGCCGAATCTGCATCCGCGTATCGCTGACGAGATACTCTGCCTTTGAAATCTGCTTGCCCTGTTCACTCTCCACCGAGTCGAACACATACCCATCGGTCGTCGTGACCTCAGGAGTGGCAGGAGGCGCATCTGCAGCTGCCCTCCGTCCTCTGCGTCCGCCCCCACTCGCAATCCGTGACCGCGAATCCTTCCTGTAAATGTTCTGCTCCACCTGCACCCACAGACTCGGCAGAACGTCCGGACTATTATTCGTATAAATAATGGTTTCCGTCGTGCTCAACTGCTTCGCCGCAGTATCCAACGTGGCATGCAGCTCATAGTCTGCCTCATTCTGCCAGTAGTTCGGCCCCGGGGCCCCATTGCTGGATCGGTACGCATTCACCGGCTCCGGCAGCGTCAGCGGCGCAAACGTCAACCGCGGATCGTAGCCAGCAGTTTGCGCCGGCGTTGCGACCGCCAGCAGACACACAGTCGCCAACAGAGATACAAAAAGGCTTACACGGCATCGGCTAGGCATCCGGCGGGGTCTCTCTTTCCAAAATCTTGGTTGGTTTTCTGAATCATAGACGGTCCCAGCGGTACGATGGACGCAGGAACAAGCCCACGATCTCACCGCCGCAGAGGAAAACAGCTCCATGGCTGACCCGAAGCTGATCGCCACCCTCTCGTCCCTTCTCGGCTCACTCTCCGGAGTCAAAGAAAAGCAGTTTCCCAATCACACCAGCTTCTTCACCGGCAAAAACGTCTTCGTCTTCACCAGCCGCACCAGCAATCGTGTCGTACTCAAACTCCCCAAAGAAAGAATCGCCGACCTACTGAAGCGCGCCGACATCGAACTCCTCACTATGGGTAAACGAACCATGAAGGAGTGGATTGTCATCGAACACAGAAAACCCGCAGACTACAAAAAGGACCTCGCTCTCTTCAAAGAAGCTAAGGCGTTCGTCGAAACAGAAAATGAAAAAGCGAAACAGCAGTAAGGAGCCGCCATGCCCTGGTATCAACTCGACGACGCCAGCGACCCAAGACTCGACGAACTCGCCAGCCAGTACGACCTTCACCCCCTCCACATCGAGGACGCCCGCACCAAAGACGAGAGCGTCAAGGTCGACACCGCGCCGCACTACACCTTCGCCGTCTTCAAACCTGTCCGCCTCGAGCCCGACCCCGACAACCCCGGCGAACAGATGCTTGCCTTCTCACCCATCGACATCTTCGCCGGCAAAGACTTCCTCATCACTATCTCCGACCCCACCTGCCCCACCACTCATCAGGCCCTCGAGCGCGCCCGGCGCGACGGTGACGACGAGCACCCCGGCAAACTCGTCTACCTCATCCTCGACACCATCGTCGACCTCTACTTTCCCGCCATCGACCACTTCGACGACCGCATCGACCAACTCGAAGATAAAGTCTTCGACGGTCCCTCACCCGAGATCCTGCAATCCGTCTTCGCCATCAAGCGCGAGCTCATCGACCTACGCCGAGTCCTCGTCAACACTCGCGACGCCTCGCTCCACCTCCAGCGCGACCCCAACACCATCATCGACACTGACCACCAACCCTACGTCCGCGACACCTACGACCACATCGCCCGCCTCCTCGACTCAGTCGAAACCCAGCGCGACCTCCTCAACAACACCCTCGACATCTATCTGTCATCGGTCGCCAACCGCACCAACGAGGTCATGAAGGTCCTCACCGTCCTCGGCACCATCGCCCTTCCGGCGTTAGCCATCTCCGGTATCTATGGCATGAACCTCAAGGGCCTCCCCTTTGAAGACTCTCCCCACGGGGCCGAATGGGTAGGCGGCATCACCGTCCTCGCGACCGCCGTCCTCCTCTACGCCCTCCGCAAACTGAAGTGGCTCTGACCGGAGTCATCGGTCTCACGGTCCCTACCAGAGCACCCCATGCACCGGCACCTCGGCCTTCGGGACCGTCGTCTCTCCCAGCAGCTGCCGCAGATTCACCTCGATCGTCCTAGTAATCGAAGTCAACGGAACGTCATAAATAGTGTTGTCGAAGGGGTCTTCCAGGTCCCGCCCAATCTTGTCCAGCGCCAGAAAGATGAACCCCACCAGCGTCGACCCCAATGGCGTATACCATCCCATGTTCGTCACCAGTGCCAGCGGCAGCAGCATGCAATAGATCTGCACAAACAGCCTTGGATAGTAGTAGTACTGTATCGGCATGGGCGTGTTCTTAATGCGTTCGGCACCGCCCTGCGCATCCACCAGATCGTCCAGGCTCTTGTCCAGGGCCAGCCAATGCGCTCGATCGATCCATCCCCGCGCCTGGCATTGACGCACGAGAGAACTCATCCGTTGCTCTATCGCCAGCGGAATGTTCTTCTTGTCCCGCAGTTCGCCCAACTCCTGCTCACTCAGCAGCGGCACTAGCTCCTCCCAAGGCTCCAACCCGCGCAGGTGTTGTCGCAGCGCATGCACATAGGCAATCCCGTGATACACCAATCGCCGCTGCATCGCCTTCAACTCTCCGGCCTCCGCGTCGTTCAGCGGCATCATCAGCGTCGTCACCTGCCGCCCCCAACTCCGCGAGTTGTTCACCAACGAACCCCACAGCGTCCGCGCCTCCCACCATCGTCCATAGGACGACTGGTTTCGGAACGCCAGAATCACACCGATCGCCGACCCGAACAGCGCCAGCGGAATATGCGGCAGCGCCACCCAGTTCCAATGCTCC
>Ga0210393_10002923_pt1 | contig 13899 bp, 15 predicted proteins | sample IncBWC27OmetaG_FD_160068 | JGI IMG/M metagenome (GOLD analysis project Ga0210393, IMG submission 160068) | Forest soil microbial communities from Barre Woods Harvard Forest LTER site, Petersham, Massachusetts, United States - Inc-BW-C-27-O ... | reverse complement strand
AAACCAAGGCCAAGCCCAAAGCGAAAAAGAGTTCCGCCAAGAAGACCTAGCGCTCAAATGGATGCAACCGCGGTCAAGCGCTACTTGAACGACCTGCATGACCGCATCACGGCGGCCGTGGAAGCGGTCGACGCCGCGAAATTCCGGCGCGATCCCTGGGTGAGAGCGGAAGGCGGCGGCGGCGAGAGCCGCATCTTGAGCGAGGGCACCGTGTTCGAACGCGCAGGCGTGTCGTTCTCGCACGTGTTCGGCGAGAAGATGCCGGCGTCCGCATCCAACGCGCGTCCGGAAATCGCCGGCGCGCCGTTCGAGGCCATGGGTCTGTCGCTGGTGTTTCATCCGCGAAATCCGCATGCGCCGACGACCCACTGCAATGTCCGGTTCCTGGTGGCGACGCCCCGCGCCGGCGCGCCCCACTGGTGGTTCGGCGGCGGCTTCGATCTCACGCCGTACTATCCGTATGACGAAGATGTCCTGCATTGGCACCGTACGGCCCGCGACGCCTGCCAACCGTTCGGCGCGCAGATCTACGCCCGCTACAAGGAATGGTGCGACCGCTATTTCTTCCTGCCGCACCGGAACGAGACACGCGGAGTCGGCGGCCTGTTCTTCGACGACCTCAACGAAGGCGGCTTCGATCGTTGTTTCGCCCTGTTGCGCAGCGTGGGCGATCACTTTCTGCCGGCATATCTCCCCATCATCCAGCGCCGCAAGGACCTTGGCTTCGGCGAGCGCGAGCGCGAGTTTCAGCTGTACCGGCGCGGCCGCTACGTGGAATTCAATCTGGTCTACGATCGTGGAACCTTGTTCGGCTTGCAATCGCGCGGCCGCACCGAATCGATTCTGATGTCGATGCCGCCGCTGGCTCGCTGGGACTACGATTGGCACCCTGAAGCCGGATCGCCCGAAGCCCGTCTGTACGAAGACTTTCTGCGGCCGAGAGCCTACCTCGACGAGCTCTAGCCACCGATCTCCACTCGTGCGACCACGCCGGCCAACGTTTCCTCGCCGAGCGACAGGTAGAGGTGCTGCTCGGCCACCGTCAGGGTGAACTCCATTCGCCGCACGAGGCGCGCCGCGACGCTCGCCAGCCAGTCGCGATCCACGGCATAGAGTTCCATCGCCGCGACGCGATGAATCCGTTCTGCCCCCAGCCGCGCGGCGAGCTGCACCGCGTCTTTGTTCGTGTAGATGGCCACGCGCGGCGCGAGCTTGGCCGCCCGGTGCAGCCGCGCCGCTTCCGGAGCGCCGACGTCGATCCACACGCGGAGCTGGCCGGTCAGATCGCGTACCGCAATGGTCGGCTGATCCGAATCGAACAATCCGTTCGAGAATGAAATGCCTTCGGTGTATTCGAGGCAGTACGCCAGCACGCGTGTCAGCAAATGATCTTCGGTTTCCGACGGATGACGCGCCACGCGCAGCTCCAACGGCTGATAGACGCCGCGGTCCGAGTCGGCAAGATCGATTTTGAACACGTAGATCGTGGCGCCGAGCGCCATGGGTCACCTCGATCGGAATACTCTAGCACCGCCCCCGGAGCGTGAGGCGTGACCATTGGCGTCATACAGGTCTTTTATGATTACATGCCTGACTCCAGGGAGACCCAGCAGCGAGCCTCGCAGCACCAACTAATGGACGATAAATCCGCCCTTCTCAACCAGCTGCGCATCGATCGCGGCAGCGAGTCGGCGCCATCCGGCAAAGCTTGGATCTGGCTGACGGCCGCGTTTGTGGTGCTGGCAGCGGCCGGCATCGCAGTCTGGTGGACGATGCGGCCCAACGGCGTTCCCGTGAAAATCGTGACGGCACGGGCCATTGCCGGCGAGGGAGCCGCCGCCGGCTCGATTCTGGACGCCTCGGGATACGTCGTGGCGCGCCGCCAGGCCACGGTGGCCTCCAAGATCACGGCCAAGATGGTGGAGCTTGATATCGAGGAGGGCGATCATGTCAAGGCCGGCCAGATCATCGCCAAGCTCGACGACACCAACATCCGCGCCGCGTTGAATCAAGCCAGCGCGCAGCTCGAGTTTGCCAAGGCCAGCCTGACCGAAACCGAGGTCAATCTCACCAATGCGCAGCGCGATTACGAGCGCCAGAAGAGCCTGGTGCAAGGACACTTCGTCAGCCAGGCGGCGGTGGACAATGCGCAGACCAGCGTGGATGCACTGCGGGCGCAACTCGCCACTCAGCGCAGCAATGTCGATGTCGTGGCCCGCGCCGTGAGCGTCGCCGAGCGCAATCTCGACGATACCATCGTGCGGGCGCCGTTCTCCGGCGTCGTCACCGTCAAGGCTGCGCAGCCGGGTGAAATGGTTTCACCGATCTCCGCCGGCGGCGGCTTCACGCGAACCGGCATCGGCACCATCGTCGACATGGATTCGCTTGAAATCCAAGTGGACGTCAATGAGAATTTCATCAACCGGGTGCGGCCGGCCCAACAAGCCACCGCCCGGCTCAATGCCTACCCGGACTGGCAGATTCCGGCGCATGTCATCGCGGTGATTCCGACCGCCGACCGCAGCAAGGGGACCGTGACCGTGCGCATAGCGCTCGATCAGAAGGACGCGCGCATCCTGCCGGAGATGGGTGTGCGCGTGGCGTTTTTGGACGATCCCGGACCGGAGCCGGACGGCAAGGCTGCGGCCGGCGTGACGCTGCCCGGCAACGCGGTACAGGGATCCGGTGCGACCGGCTCGGTGTATGTTGTCGCGCACGGCGACACCGTCGAGCGGCGCGCGGTCCGTCTGGGAGCCGGCAGCAGCGACAGTGTCACCGTTCTGTCGGGACTGGTCGCGGGAGAGCGTGTCGCGGTGGGCGATTTTAACCAGCTGAAAGACGGCGCCAAGATTCGCGTCGAACAATGAACCGCCGCGTCGCGGCCGCTACGGAGCTTTAGATCATGAGCGATGCCATCGTATCCCTGCGCAACGTCGACAAGCGGTATGTCCGCGGCAAGCAGAGCGTGGAGGTCCTGCAGCACCTGAATCTGGACATTCCCAAGGGCGACTTCGTGGCGCTGATGGGCCCGAGCGGTTCCGGCAAGACCACCCTCTTGAATTTGATCGGCGGCCTCGACACGGCCACAGCCGGCGAGATCACCGTCGCCGGCCAGCGCCTCGATCAGCTGGGCCAGGGCGCACTGGCACGCTGGCGTGCCCGCCATGTCGGATTCGTGTTCCAATTCTACAATTTGATGCCCATGTTGAGCGCCCAGCGCAACGTGGAGCTGCCGCTGTTGCTGACCCACCTCTCCGGCGCACAGCGCAAGGCCAATGCCCTGGCCGCGCTGACCCTGGTCGGCATCGCCGATCGCGCCAAACACAAGCCGGGCGAACTGTCGGGCGGCCAGGCGCAACGGGTCGCCATCGCGCGTGCGCTGGTGGCCGACCCCACCCTGCTGGTATGCGACGAACCCACCGGCGACCTCGACCGCAAGTCCGCCGACGACGTGCTGCATCTCCTGCAAATGCTGAATCGCGAGCACGGCAAGAGCATCGTCATGGTCACTCACGACCCGAAGGCCGCCGAGTTCGCGAGCCGTCAGCTGCACATGGACAAGGGCACCTTGCTGGAAGCGGGCACCTTGGCGGCCTAGCCTAAGCTCTCCATGAAATACTTTCCGCTCATCTGGGCCACGTTGTGGCGCAAAAAGACCCGCACCATATTCACCCTGCTGTCCATGGTTGTCGCCTTTCTCCTGTTCGGTGTGCTGGAAACGGTCGACTACGCCTTTGCGCATCCGAGCGGCGGCGCGACCGGAGCGGACAAGCTGATCACGACCAATAAGTATTCGATCACCCTGTCGCTGCCATTTTCCGACACGCAAGAAATCCGCGCGGTGCCGGGTGTGGCCGAAGTCACGTGGATCAGCTGGTTCGGCGGCTACTATCAGGAGTCGAAAAACTTCGTCTTCGCCGCGCCCATCGACACCGACAGCTATTTCAATCTGCACAAGGACGAATTCATCGTCAGCGGCGTTGAGATGCAGGCGTTCCGCAACACGCGCAGCGGCGCGCTGGTCAATTCGGCGCTGATGAAGAAATTCGGCTGGAAGGTCGGCGACAAGGTGCCGCTGCATTCGACCATCTGGACGCAGAAGAAGGACGGCTCGCTCGACTGGACCTTCGACATCGTCGGCACCTTCGACGCCAAGGATCCCACCCAGGCCAGCCAGCAGGCGTCGACCTTGCTGTTCCACTACGATCTGTTCGACGAGGGGCGTAGCTTCGGCAAAGGCACCGTGGGCTGGTTCGAGGAGCGCGTCGCCGACCCGTCGCAGTCGGGCGCGATCTCCGGCCGGATCGACGCGCTGTTCGCGAACTCTCCCAACGAGACCAAGACTCAGCCGGCCAAGGATTTCGCGTTGGCGTTCGTCAAACAACTCGGCGACATCGGCTTCGTTTTGCGTGCCATCTTGGGAGCGGTGTTCTTCACCCTGCTGTTCCTGACCGGCAACACGATGATGCAGTCGGTGCGCGAACGCACGCCGGAGCTTGCCGTGCTCAAAACCATCGGCTTCGCCGACGGCAAGGTGCTGGGCTTGGTGATCGGCGAATCCCTGCTGTTGTGCCTGATTGCCGCAGGTATAGGGCTGGGCTTGAGCTACGCGGCGCTGCCCATCATCAAACTCGGTTTGCAGGGCGTGGAACTTTCACCCTCGGCGCTGCTCCCCGGCATCGGCGCCGCGGTACTGCTGGCGCTGATCGTCGGATTGCCGCCGGCACTGCGTGCCGGCAGATTGAATATCGTCGACGCGTTGGCCGACAAGCGCTGAACGCCGCATATCTTCAGGACCCGCCATGTTCAAGCAATTGGTCGCCGCGATCTCCATGAGTCTGCAAACATTGCCGCAGCGCATCGGCGCCTCCAGCGTCATCGTCATCGGCATCGCCGGCGTGGTCGCGGTATTGGTCTCGGTGCTGGCGATGGGCGCCGGATTCCGCCACACCTTGGCGGATAGCGGCCGCGCCGATCGCGCCATCATCCTGCGCGGCGGGTCCGACGCCGAACTCAACAGCAGCCTGACGCGGGCCGATGTCGACATCATCAGCAATGCGCCGGGCCTCGCCCGGGATTCGGAGGGCAAGGCCGTGCTGTCGAGCGAGCTCGTGACGGTGGTGAACATACCCAAAATCGATACCGGCACCGACGCCAACATCACGCTGCGCGGGGTGGGCCTCGAGCTCACCCGGGTGCGTCCGGAACTCAAAATCGTGGACGGCCGCATGTTTCATCCGGCGGTGCGCGAAGTCATCGCGGGCACCGGCGCCGCCAAGCAATTTCGCGGGCTCACCGTCGGCAGTGTGCTGCATCTGCGCAACGCCGATTGGACGGTCACCGGCATGTTCACGAGCAACGGCGACGTGCATGAATCCGAGCTGCTGGCCGACGTCGACACGGTTGGCTCATCGATCGAACGGCCGGGCTACAGCTCGGCGGTCGCCCTGCTCACGAGCGCGGCGGCATTCACCCGCTTCAAGGATGCGCTCACCAGCGATCCACAGCTGAAGGTCGACGTGCAGCGCGAGCCCGACTACTACGCCGCGCAATCCCAGGGGCTCTCCAAGGCCATCAATATCGTGGGCAACACGGTGGCGGTCATCATGGCGATCGGCGCGATGTTCGGCGCGCTCAACAGCATGTACTCGGCGGTGGCCGCGCGCGGGCTGGAAATAGCCACCTTGCGGGCAATCGGTTTCGGCGCCGTGCCGGTGCTGCTGTCGGTCATGATCGAAGCGCTGCTGCTGTCGCTGCTCGGGGGCGTGATCGGCGCCGCCCTGGCCTGGTTGTTCTTCAACGGGCACACCGTGAGCACGCTGGGAGGCGCTTTCGCGCAGGTCGTATTCCAGCTGACGGTCACTCGGGCGTTGATCATCACCGGCATCGCCTGGGCCTGTGCCATCGGACTCCTCGGCGGGTTCTTTCCGGCACTGCGTGCAGCGCGCCTGCCGGTGGCGGAGGCGTTGCGCGCCGCGTAGACGTCAGCGGTTAATCGCCACGGCGCGCGCCGACGCAGGCACAATGCCGGGCGGTGAACTACAAGCACATTTATCACGCGGGAAACTTTGCGGATGTGGCGAAACACGCCGGCCTGACGTACTGCGTCGGCGCCCTCAAGCGCAAGGACGCCGCGTTCTTCGTGCTGGACAGCCATGCGGGCCGCGGCTTCTACGATCTGCAGGCCCCGGAGGCGCACCAATCCGGCGAGGCGGCGCGGGGCGTGCAGCGCTTGATCGAGACCAGCATCGGCGTGCCGGCCTTAGCCGGCTACTTTGCCGCAATTCGGGCGCGGCGCGGCAAACGCCTGGCGCGCTATCCGGGTTCGCCCGCCTTGATTGCCGGCAGCCTGCGTCCGCAGGATCGCGCCCTGTTCGTCGAACTCCAGCCTGCGGAAGCGCGTGCGGCGGAGAGGGAGATCGAGTCTCTGGGCCGCGTCCGCACCGAAATCGGCGACGGCTATGCCGCGCTCAAGGCGTTTCTGCCCCCGGAAGAGCGCCGCGGCTTGGTTTTGATCGACCCGCCGTACGAAAGCCTCGATGAATTGAAGCTCATGCTGCAGGCATTTGCGGAAGCGTATCGGCGTTGGCCGAGCGGGATCTATCTCATGTGGTACCCGATCCGCAGCGCCTCACAGCGCAGCATGGTGCATGCCCGGTTCGAGGCGCTGCGAATTCCGAAAATGCTGTTTGCGGACCTTGCCATTCATCCCGACGACGCGGGGGTCGGACTCGCCGGCAGCGGCCTGCTGATCGTGAACCCCCCCTACGGCGCGGACCAGTACCTCGCCGACGCCTATGCGGCAATTCATGGCGGCATCGCAACACCCGGAGCCGGTTATGTGGAAGTGGGCCGCCTCACCCCGGAGCGAGTGGCACAATAGCCGCAGTCACCTCAACGCATGTGCTCTCTTTCAGGACGGAAATATGGATCAAGATTCCTTACGTGATCTCGTCGCAAAGCTGCACGAGCAGCTGTCCGATGCGCTTCGAGCGGACCCGAAGTCCAGGGAACGGTTGAGCGACTTGATGAAGGACGTCAATCGCTTGATCGACAAACCCGCCGATCCGCCGTCCGAGGCGCAGTCGCTGCCCGACCGACTGGAAAGAATCGCGGTTCAGTTCGAGGCCGACCACCCGACGTTGGCGGCGAGTGCGCGGCGGTTGATCGACTTGCTCGGCGAAGTCGGTATCTAAAGACGAGCAGCCGAGGAGTCTTCGGTCCACACGATGGAATCGAGCACTCGATGAGCGATGTGCTCGATGGTCCCGAAGTCCGTGGCCGGACCGCGGGTGAGCACCGCCAGGCTGCCGTGACCGGCGACGGGCACGATCACCCCGCGGTAACCCTGTTCATCGAACTGCACTGGTTTTAGCGCATGTTCATGTACCAGCACCATCACGGTGACGGGCCCCGATTCGGTTTGGATCACCAGGTGCGGTACCTGATGGCCGCGGAAGCCGCAGCTGTTGGCATAGCTCACGACGCCGGTCTCGGCGGCCAGGTGCATGTGGGCATCGCGCAGCACATTCTGCAGCGCGGCACTCGGCACCGGCACATCGGTGCGCCGCCACGCCTGCGGCTCCTCCTGCATGTGCGTGACCACGTCGGCGGCGAGGCTGGCTCGCGGGACACCGAGCCAGAGGCCTCCCGCAACCACGACTGCCACAGCCAAGCCGGCCGCCATGGCCCAGGCCTTGCGAAAGCCCACCACGGGCCGCGGCGCCTTGGGGCGTAGCGGCACCACCGCATCCGCAACGGCCACGCGCAGGGCGCGCTCCAGGCCCGACTCGAAACGCAGCAGGCGCTCGGTGAATAGAGTGCATTCCGGGCAGCTGGCGCGGTGCTCGAGCAGCGTCGGATCCGCGTCGTGCGGCTGGGCCAGCATCGCTTGCCGGTAGCGGGTGCAGTCGATCATGACTCAGGATCCAGGCTCGTATCCTCGCCGCACAACGCGCGCAGCTGCTTGCGCGCGCGAAACAGCCGCGTCAGTACCGCGGCGCCCGACAGTCCGAGTTCGCGGGCAATTTCGGCGGTGGACAAGCCCATCAGCACCTGCAGCACCAGCGGCTCCCGGTACTCATCGGGCAATTTGAACAAGGCGGCGCGCAATTCAGCGAGATTCTGCTCCTCGGCGGCGGCCAGCATCGGCTCTTCGCGCGCCACCAGCTCATCGACATCCACGGTGACGAATCGCTTGCGCTCGAAGGTGCGCGCAAATTCCCGGCGGATGATGGTCAGGAACCACGGTTTGGCGGCAGCCTCGTCCAGCAGCGAGTCCTGAGCCTTCCAGGCGCGCAGCATGGTCTCCTGAACCACGTCTTCCGCCAGGGCGCGGTCGCGGGACAACCAGAAGGCGAAACGCAGCAGATCCGGCCGCAGCGATCGGCACAATGCCTCAAAGCGGGCGCGCTTGTGATTTCCGCCAACCTGATCCTTCATGGTTAAATCAGCACCCGGCTCGAGATTTCTCGCCCGCGATAGTACCGCGTTACGCCGCCGGCGCGGACTTGCGTAAGGCCAAACCGGGGGCAGGCGCGCCGAATTCGCCGGGCTTAAGCTTAAGTCAGGAGTCACAGTCCAGATGACCGGAACGACCGCCAATTCATTTCCGAACACCCGCATGCGGCGCATGCGCCGCGATGATTTTTCGCGGCGGCTGATGCGTGAAACCCGCTTGAGTGTGGATGCGTTGATTTACCCGATGTTCGTGGTCGAAGGGCGCGGCGAGCGCCAGCCGGTGGCCTCCATGCCGGGGATCGAGCGGCTATCCGTCGATCAATTGCTGCGCGAGTGCGAGGCACTGCAGCATCTCAAGGTGCCGGCCATCGCCCTGTTTCCGGTCACGCCCCCAGAGAAAAAGACGCTCGATGCGCGCGAGTCCTGGAACCCGAACGGCATCGCGCAGGTGGCGGTGCGCGCGGTCAAGAAGGAGTTCCCGGGTCTTGGCGTCATTACCGACGTCGCCCTCGATCCCTTCACCACCCACGGCCAGGATGGCCTGATCGACGCCGACGGCTATGTGCAGAACGATCTGACCGTGGAAACGCTGGTACGCCAGGCACGCTCGCACGCGGACGCCGGGGCCGACGTGGTGGCACCCTCGGACATGATGGACGGGCGCATCGCCGCGATTCGCGCTGCGTTCGAAACCGCCGGCTTGGTGCACACGCGGATATTGGCGTACGCGGCCAAGTATGCCTCGAGCTTTTACGGCCCGTTTCGCGAGGCCGTCGGGTCGGCGGGACAATTGGGCGGCGGCAGCAAGCACACGTATCAAATGGACCCGGGCAACTCCGACGAGGCGCTGCGCGAAGTGGCGCTCGACATCAGCGAGGGAGCGGACATGGTCATGATCAAGCCGGGTCTCCCGTACCTCGATATTGTGCGGCGCGTCAAGGATCGCTTCGGCATGCCGACTTTCGTCTACCAGGTGAGCGGCGAGTACGCGATGATCATGGCGGCGGCCGGCAATGGGTGGATCGATGAACGCGCCGCGGCTCTGGAAGCGTTGGTTTCCATGAAGCGTGCGGGGGCGGACGGCATTTTGACTTATTTCGCCAAGCGCGCCGCAGAGTGGCTCGCCGAGTGAGCGTAGCGCCGGACACGCCCGATCAGTACGGGGTTGTCGGCCACCCCGTCGCGCACAGCTGGTCGCCGTTCATACACGGGATGTTCGCCAAGGCGACCGCCCAGAACTTGGTCTACCGGCTATTCGACATTGCGCCGGATCACTTTCGGGGCGAAGCGCTGCGCTTGTTCGCGAGCGGCGTGCGCGGCCTCAATGTCACGCTGCCGCACAAGCAAGCGGCGGCGGAACTGGTCAACGAGCTCACGCCTCGCGCCGAACGCGCGCAGGCGGTGAACACGATCGCCTTCTTCAAGGATACCTCCCTGCTCGGCGACAACACCGACGGGCTGGGGTTGACGGCCGATCTCGAACGCAACCTCGGAATCAGTCTCGCCAGCAAGCGCGTGTTGATTCTCGGGGCCGGCGGCGCGGTGCGCGGCGTGTTGGGTCCCTTGCTGGAGCGCGACTTGGCTGAGCTCGTCATTGCCAACCGAACGCCCGACAGAGCCCGCAAATTGGCCGCCGAGTTCGCCGACTTGGGGTTGATTTCCGCCTGCGGCTTCGCCGATATCGAGGGTCCGCCCTACGACCTCATCGTCAACGCCACGTCGGCGAGCCTGCGCGGCGAAATGCCGAATCTGCCGGTCGGGCTCGTGGGCGAAGAGACGGTTTGCTACGACATGGCGTACGGCCGCGGCCACACCCCCTTCACGCTGTGGGCAAAATCCTTGCACGCCGGGCGTACCACCAAGGGATGGGGCATGTTGGTCGAGCAGGCGGCGGAATCGTTTTTGCTTTGGCGCGGCATACGGCCGGATACCCAACCCGTCCTGCAAGCCCTCGCGCAGCATAGCTAGCCAGTTAGGCGACATCGGCTAGCGCATGGTGACCAATTCTTCCGCGCTGGTGGGATGAATCGCCACGGTGTCGTCGAAGTCCTGCTTGGTCGCTCCCATGCGGATCGCCACCGCGAATCCCTGCAGCATCTCGTCGGCGCCGGTGCCGATGATGTGACAGCCGACGATCCGTTGTTCCGGTCCCACGCAAACCAGCTTCATGTCGGTGTGCGTTTTTCGCGTCGTCAAAGCGTGGTACATCGGCGTGAAGTCGGCGACGTACACTTTCACGGCATCTCCATACTGGGCGCGTGCTTCGGCTTCGCTCGCACCCACGGTACCGATGGGAGGGTGGGTAAACACCACGGTCGGGATCATGCTGTATTCCAGGCGGCGATCGGCTTTGCCGCCGAACAGCCGATCGCTCAAGCGCCTGCCGGCGGCGATCGCAACGGGCGTCAGGGCCGCGCGACCGGCAACGTCGCCGATTGCATAAATGCCCGGCACGTTGGTGTTCTGAAAGCCGTCGGTGACGACGAAATCGCAATCGTCGAGGGCAACGCCGGCACGCTTCAAGTCGAGACCGCTCACATGGGCGCTGCGCCCGACGGCCCACAGCAGGCAATCGAAGCCTGGAAATTCCCGCCCGTCCGCCACTGTCAGGGTCTTCCCGCCCGGCAATTCGCGTACTTGCGCCGGCACGGAGTGCTGGTGGATGACGATGCCTCGATCGCGCATCTCGCGCATCAAGGACTTTCCCAGCATCGCGTCGAAACTCGTCAGCAAATGGTCCTTGCGGATGAACAGCTCCACCTCGCTGCCAAGCTCATGGAACGCTCCGGCCAGCTCGCAGGCGACATAGCCGCTGCCGGCGATGGCGACGCGCTTCGGCCGCTGCTCGAGGGCAAAAAAGCCGTCGGAGGTGATGCCCAGCTCGGCGCCCGGCAACTCCGGCACCACGGCCCTGCCGCCGGTCGCGATCACGATGTGCCGCGCGGTCAGGCGCGCGCCGTTCACCTCGACCGCATTCTTGTCGAGGAAGCGGGCGGCGCCGCGCACGTAGGTCACGCCCTTGGTCGTCAGATTGCGCTCGTAGATGCCGTTCAAGCGCAGCACGTACGCGTCGCGCTTGCGCTTCAGAACCGACCAATCGTTGCCGCCCGGAGTGAGGTCGAACCCATAGTCGTTCGCATCGGCAAGACCCAACGCCACGCTCGCGGCATTCCACATGACCTTCTTGGGAACGCAACCGACGTTCACGCAGGTTCCTCCCAGGCGGTGCGATTCAATCACCGCGACCTTGGCGCCGAACTCGGCGGCACGCTGCGCGCAGGCGAGGCCGCCGCTGCCGCCGCCGATGCTGATGAGATCGAAGGATTGCTCCGGCACTGTGAACTCCATCGTAAAAGGCCGTTGAACCCCGATGATATACTGCCCGCGCCCCAAACTGCCGGATGAGGTGCTGTCGTGATCGGTCTCGTCGTGATCCTCGCCTTGATCGTGGTCTTGATTGCTTACGTCGCAGGCATCTACAACGGGCTGGTGAACTTGCGCGAAAACGTCAAGGTCGCGTGGGCCAATATCGACGTGCTGTTGAAACAACGTCACGACGAGTTGCCGAAGCTCGTCGAAACCTGCAAGCGCTACATGCAATTCGAGCAGGATACGCTCGAGAAGGTCATGCGCGCCCGCGCCTCGGTCAGTCAAGCGAGCGACTCGGGCAACGTAGCCGCCGTCGGTGCGGCCGAGCAGCAGCTGCGCGTCGGCGTCGGCCGCTTGTTCGCGGTGGCAGAGAATTATCCGCAGCTCAAGACCGATGAGACCTTCAAGCAATTGCAGGGCAGGATCACCGCCCTCGAAGAGTCCATCGCCGACCGCCGCGAGCTCTACAACGACCAGGTCAATCTGAACAACATCCGCGTGAAGGTGTTTCCGGACGTGATGATCGCGCAGAGATTCGGCTTCCTGCCGGCCCACCTCCTGGAATTCACGAGCGAGGAGAAGCGCGACGTGGATGTGGGCGCGCTGTTCAGCAGCACCTAGAGATTCAATCCGGCCATGTCCGGCGATCGATTCAAAATCTGGCTCATCATGCTCGGCCTCGCGGCGGCCGCGGTGTATTCGTTCTGGTGGGCGTGCAAATCGTGGGCCAAGAATCGCGCCATCGCGGACACGCCGGTCTCGCGCATCCGTTCCGCGGCGCAGGGCTATGTCGAGCTCAGCGGCCGCGGAGTCATGCCGCCGAATGCCGAGAACAAGGGACCCTTGACCGGCATTCCCTGCACTTGGTGGCGCTACAAAATCGAGGATCGCAGCGACAGCGGCCGATCGCGTTCGTGGTCCACGATTGACAGCGGCACCAGCGAGGCCCCCTTCCTTCTGGACGACGGCACGGGCCGGTGCCTCGTCGATCCGCGCGGCGCCGAGGTGTTCCCCGGCAACACCGACGTCTGGTACGGATCATCGGAGTGGCCGGACGTGCGCATACCGAACGGCACCGGAGTCTTCGGCTGGCTGGTCGACGCATGCACGACGGGCAGATACCGCTACACCGAGTATCGCTTGCAGCCGAACGACCACGTGTGCGCACTCGGCGCGTTTCGCAGTGTCGGCGGCGTCAGCGCCCAGGATCCCGACGCCGCGGTCACTGAACTGCTGCACGAGTGGAAGCGAGACCAGAAAGCGCTGCTGGCGCGCTTCGACGCCGATCACGACGGCACGTTGAGCGCCGCCGAGTGGGAGCAGGCCCGCGCGGCCGCGCGCCAACAGGTCCTCGAGGGGCACGCGACGGGACCGCTCCCGCCGAGCGTGAACGTGCTGGGCGATCCCAGTGATGGCCGCGCATTCCTGCTGGCCGTATCCGACGGCGAATCGCTGGCGCAGCGATTCCGGCGGCGCGCCCTTGCCGGAGTCGGCGGGTTCGTGGGCAGCAGCGCCGCGCTCACCTGGATGTTGACGCACGTCTGATAGAATTGCGGCGGTGAGCAACCCTCTGCTGGAATTGGAATCGCTGCCCGCATTCGGCCGCATCGCGGCAAGCCATGCGCGTCCGGCCTTGGAGAAGGTGCTCGCGGAGAATCGAGCGCGCCTCGCGGAATTGACCGCTCTGCCCCGGCCGACATTCGCTTCGCTGGTCATACCGGTGGAGGAATTGAGCTACACCTTGAGCCGCGTTTGGAGCCCCATAGGTCATTTGAACGCAGTCGCCAATTCGGCGGACATGCGCGAGGCGTACAACGAATGCGTGCCGCTGCTGACCGCTTATTCCTCGGAACTCGGCCAGAACGCCGCTCTGCAGGCGGGATACGCCTATGTGCTCAAGCACGAAGGCGGCTCGCTCGATCCCGCGCAGCTCAAGGTGGTGGAGAACGCGCTGCGCGATTTTCGCCTCGCCGGCGTCGATCTGCGCGCCGAGCACAAGGACCGCTACCGCGAGGTGGCGCAGCGCCTGGCGCAGTTGGCGACCAAATTTTCCGAGAATGTGCTCGACGC
>Ga0210393_10002922_pt1 | contig 13902 bp, 11 predicted proteins | sample IncBWC27OmetaG_FD_160068 | JGI IMG/M metagenome (GOLD analysis project Ga0210393, IMG submission 160068) | Forest soil microbial communities from Barre Woods Harvard Forest LTER site, Petersham, Massachusetts, United States - Inc-BW-C-27-O ... | reverse complement strand
TGCAGCGCGGCAAAGTCAAGATTCCGCCCGATTCGCAGATCCTGCACTACTTCGATGGCTATAACATCGCGAATCTCGACGATCGCAAGAGGCGCATCACAATGCGGAATTTGCTGACGATGCAGTCGGGGCTCGAATGGCACGAGGATCTTGCCTACGACGATCCGAAAAATTCGGCAGACGTCATGGAGGCGACGCACGATTGGGTGCGTTACGTCATCGACCAGCCGATGGTCGACGATCCCGGAACCAAATTCGTCTACAACAGCGGCGTGACTGAATTGCTGGCGCACGTCTTCAAGAAAGTGACCGGCGAAAACGTCGATCAATACGCGGCGGAGTATTTGTTCAAGCCGCTGGGCATTCAGTATTTCTGGAAGCATTCGCCGACGGGACTGCCCGACACAGAGGGCGGCTTGTATCTCGCGCCGCGCGATCTGGCACGGCTCGGGCAACTTTTCATTCAGAACGGAATGTGGGAAGGGAAGCAGATCGTCTCGCCGCTGTGGATCAAGGAATCGATTACACCGCAGGCCGACGTCGGCGAAGGCGGATGGAAATACGGATTTCAGTGGTGGCTCGCGCCGTACGGCGATGCGAAAGACAAGCTCGCATGGACCGCGGAAGGATTCGGTGGGCAACAGATGTTTGTCATTCCGGAGTACAACCTGATCGCAGTCTTCACCGGCTGGAGCATCTTGCCGAGCACGGAAAAAGAGAAGCACGACCAGCTGGAGCGGATTCTCGCAGCGACCGACAAAGGATATCGCTGCGGCGCCGCAGCAGGGAATTAGCAGGATGCGTGTTTGGTAGCGCCGGCATTTGCTGGCGGTTTTTCGTCAGTTGCGGGTCGGCTTTGCGGTGCAACATGGACTTGGGACGTGAATAAAGCGCTCAAAGTGTTCGTGTGGGGAGTCGTGTCGCTGCTCGGCGCGGCGGCGCTGGGGAAGATCGCGCTGCAACGCGGCGAAGCGCTGAGTGCGATCTGGTTTGTGCTCGCCGCAGTTTGTGTTTATCTCGTCGCGTATCGCCTCTACTCTGCGTTTGTCGCTGCGAAGCTGCTCACGCTGGACGATTCGCGCGCGACTCCGGCCGAGCGTCATGACGACGGGCGCGACTTCGTCCCAACCAATAAGTGGGTGCTCTTCGGCCATCACTTCGCGGCGATCGCGGGACCTGGGCCGCTCGTCGGGCCGACGCTGGCTGCGCAATTCGGATATTTGCCTGGCACGTTGTGGCTGATCGCGGGCGCGGTACTCGCTGGATGCGTGCAGGACTTCATCATTCTATTCTGCTCGATCCGGCGCGACGGAAAATCGCTCGGCGAAATGGCGCGCGAAGAGGTCAGCCGGCGCGGTGGTTTGCTTGCACAGCTCGCGGTATTGGCGATCATGGTGATCTTACTCGGCGTCGTGGCGCTGGTGATCGTCAACGCGCTGAAGTCGTCACCCTGGGCCACTTTCACGCTGGCGATGACGATCCCGATCGCGCTGCTGCTCGGCGTGTACTTGCGATTTGTGCGGCCAGGGCGCGTGCTCGAAGCTTCGCTCATCGGCGTTGCGCTAATCTTGTTCGTGGTCGTCGCGGGGGAGTGGGTTGCGAATTCGCCTTCGTGGGCAACAGTTTTCACGATCGGCGGGCTTCCACTTGCGGCAGCACTGATTGTCTATGCGTTTACGGCGTCGGCCTTGCCGGTTTGGCTCTTGCTTGCGCCGCGCGACTATCTCAGCGCCTTTATCAAGGCTGGTGCGATCTTCTCCCTCGCCGCGGGAATTCTGTTCGTGCGGCCGCACGTCGAAATGCCGCCGCTCACGAAGTTCATCGATGGCTCCGGTCCAGTTTTCGCCGGCAAGATTTTTCCGTTCTGCTTCATCACGATCGCATGCGGAGCGATCAGCGGATTCCACGCGCTGATTTCGTCGGGCACCACGCCAAAGATGATTTTGCGTGAAGGCCATGCGCGCTTCATCGGTTACGGCGCAATGCTGCTGGAATCTTTCGTCGGCGTGATGGCGATGATTGCGGCGTGCGCGATGCCGCCGGGTGTCTATTTCGCGATCAACAGTCCGGCGAGCATCGTCGGCGCAACGGCCGATGCTGCGGCGACGACGATCAGCGGCTGGGGATTTCCGCTCGCGCCGCAAACGATGACCGATCTTGCGCACAAAGTAGGCGAAATCACGCTGCTGAATCGCGCGGGAGGAGCTCCGTCGCTCGCGGTCGGGATGGCGGAGATTTTCTCCAATACGATTGGCGGCGATCGCCTGCTGAGCATCTGGTATCACTTCGCAATCATGTTCGAGGCGCTGTTTATTCTCACTGTGCTCGATGCAGGGACGCGCGTCGGACGCTTCATGGTGCAGGAACTCGGCGCCCGCGTATGGAAGCCGTTCGGCCGCACGGGCTGGATGCCAGGAATTTTGGTGTCGAGCGCGATCATCGTCGGGATGTGGGGATATTTCCTGTATCAAGGCGTGATCGATCCGCTTGGCGGGATCAATTCGCTGTGGCCGCTGTTCGGCATTGCGAACCAATTGCTCGCCGCAGTCGCTCTTGTCGTCGCGACGACGATCCTGCTCAAGATGGGCCGCACAAAATGGATCTGGGTCACGATGGCGCCGATGGCGTGGATCGTCATCATCACGATGACCGCGAGTTATCAGAAGTTGTTCGACCCGAATCCCCGCATCGGATTTTTGTCCTACGTGAATGTGCTGACTGCGCAGCTTGCCGCTGGAAAAATCCCTGCAGCGAAAATCGCCGAGACGCAGCATGTGATTTTCAATCAACGATTGGATGCGGCGGTGACGGTCGTGCTCGCTGGAATGGTCGCCGTGCTGATCATCGAAGCGCTGATTCAGTGGTACAAGCTGCTCAGTCGCCGCGCGCAGCCGACGCTGCACGAATCGCCGTATGTCGCGACGCAGTGGGGGCCGGGATTCACCGGCGTCGCGCACGGAGACGACTGATGGCAACGCACGCGACGCAACGACTGGCCGATGCGCGTCACGCGATGCGCTGGACTCGCGCGCAAAGATTCATTCGTCAGGTGTGGCGTGGGATTCGCGATTGGTGCGGGGATTCCGCGTATGAACGCTACTTGAGCGCGACACAACGGCGACATTCTCAAGACTCGCCTTTAAGTGAAAAAAAATTCTACGTCGAGCAACTCGAACGTCGATATTCGCGTCCTAATCGCTGCTGCTGATTCGCGCTTGCAGGTCGCTTGCGCGCTTCACTTTGACAGTTCTACAATCTGCGTGTTCTTTCCCTCGGGTTTTTCCTCGGTCGGGCGGGTCCTTGGGCGGTACCGCTACACTCTAATTCTGTTTCGACGGAGGCATCATCATGGCTTTAAATCCCGATAAGTTGAATGAATTCCTGGGCAAGGCAGTTGTCGATTTCGGTGCGACGCTTAGTGCGGCATTGATTCGCATCGGCGATCGGCTCGGACTCTACAAAGCGCTTGCGAGCGGCGGTCCGCAGACATCGGCGGAACTCGCGAAGCGCACCGGCACGGCCGAGCGATATCTGCGTGAGTGGCTGAGCGCGCAGGCTGCGGGCGGCTACGTGACGTACGACGCGGCGAGCGGAAAGTTTTCGCTGAGTGAAGAGCAGGCGTTCACGATGGCGGATGAAACGAGTCCGGCGTTCTTGCCCGGCGCGTTTCAGTTGGCGCTCGCTGCGGCAAGAGCCGAAGAGCAACTCACAGAAAAGTTCAAAACCGGCGAAGGCATGGGCTGGCACGAGCATCATCACGAGCTTTTTGTCGGCACCGAGCGATTCTTCCGTCCTGGCTATGCCGCGAATCTGATTGCGGCTTGGATTCCGGCGCTGCAAGGCGTCGACGCGAAGTTGAAGAGTGGCGCAAAAGTCGCCGACGTCGGATGTGGGCTCGGCGCTTCGACGATTCTGATGGCGCAGTCGTATCCGAAGTCGCAATTCGTCGGATTCGATTATCACGACAAGTCCATCGAAACAGCGCGGCAGCGCGCGAAGGACGCGGGCGTCGGCGATCGCGTCAAGTTCGAGATCGCGAAGGCGAAGGATTATCCCGGCAACGACTACGACTTCGTGACGTTTTTCGATTGCTTGCACGACATGGGCGATCCGGTCGGCGCGTCGAAGCATGTTCGCGGCTCGTTGAAGAAAGACGGAACGTGGATGATCGTCGAGCCTAACGCCGGCGACAAACTCGAAGACAATTTGAATCCGATCGGGCGCGCGTTTTACAGCGCTTCGACACTGCTTTGCACGCCGGCGTCGCTGAGCCAGGAAGTTGGACTGGCGCTCGGTGCGCAGGCGGGAGAGAAGCGGTTGCGTGATGTCGTCACGACTGGTGGATTCTCCAATTTCCGCCGGGCGACGCAGACGCCATTCAATCTGATCTTTGAGGCGCGTCCGTAGGGGCCTATACGGACGCTCTGGGCGAGGCTTGCGCGGTTAAACGGTAGTTGGACTTACGCCGGGCGGGCGAGCCCCGCCCCTACAGACGGAGGCGGCTACGGACGGGAGGGGGGCCCCCCCCCTCCCCCTTTTCATAAGAATGTGATTCCAGGGGAGTTGCGCGAATGAATTCCGCATGAATTTGATTCTAAAGGGTTTGCGGGCGGTGGGAGTCCACGGAGAACACCGGCGTATAGGCTAACTTGTTTTATTCCAGCGACTTAATCGTAGATCGTGATCGGACTTACCCTTGAGATCCTTCGGTCCGCTCAGGATGACAAACACTCTCGTTTCGCGTTTGTGTGCTTTGTTTGTAGTGGCGATCGGTTGAGGTCCTTCGGCATCCTTCGGACGCCTCAGGATTGACAGAGCGTGGGGATTACGGGTCGTCTGGGTCGTCGGATTTTAGCTTGGTGATTTTCTGGGTGATTTTGACCTTGTTGTTGCGGATGCCGGCGATGATGGCGCGTCGCGTGTCAGGCGGCAGAGTCTCGGGCGCAAATACGCCGGTCAGGTCACGCTGAAAATTTTTGATGAATAGGGCGGCGACGTGGGCGGTCGCGTAGGCGACTGGTGTCGTGTAGAGGTCCTGCTGGCGAATCTGATAAAGCGTTGGGAAGTGGCAATCGGTTCGAATGAGCAGATGCTCGTCTTCGTTTTTGCCTTTGCCGTGTTTCACACCGCGAACGAGAACGGCGGCCGCGAAGCGGGCGTTTTGCAGAATTCCCTGGCGAATTAATTTTGCGATAGCGCGCGGTGACGAGGTTTGCGGGAAGCGCTGGCGGACGATGCCGCGGGACTTCGACAGCTTGCCTTGTTTGTACCAGCGGCGCAGGCGATCGAATTCGTTGCCGCCGATTTTGACGTCCATGTCGCGTAACTTGATCGAATAGGGAATCGTGCCGACTTCGTCCTGCGCGGCGAGGACGACGTTCGCGTTGCCGATCGGATCAGCGAAGCGAAATTTCTCGAGTTCCGCGAAGCGCTTCTCCATTCTAAATTTGCCGTTGCGATAGACGCGCGGATTCGAGATCGCCTCATCGAATGTGACTTCCGGCGACCATTGCGAAATCGGGTCATCGCTCTCGCTGCTTTCGTAGAGGCGAATCTGCACCGACTCCACTTGATCCAGCATTTCCGCGGCGCGAGCGACCAGCAAATTTGTAAGGCCTGGAGCCGCGCCTGTATTGATCAACGCGGTGCGCCGCTTTTCTTCAAAGCGCTTGGCGAAAGAAAACTGTTCGGCCTTGAACGGGTTGCGCGTCAGGTGCGAGCTGAGATCGACGTAGTGTGCGCGCAGCCGCAGCGCGGCGCGCATCACAATCTGATTGAAGACCGACGCGGAAGCATTGACGATGAGATTGCAGCCGCGCGCGACGCGCACGATGCCGAGAAGATTCCGCGCGTTCACTTCGGTGACCGCGATGGTGCTGCGCTTGCCGAGGAAGCGGCGCGCCCGATCGGGGTCGCGATCGCCGCACCAAACTGTGTGCCCTTGCCGCTCGAGAAGTTGTGCGAGGAGCGAGCCGGTCGCGCCGGCGCCCAGAACGAAGATCTGCATGACGTGGCGAAAACTGTATCACAAACGTTTGGGGAGTCCGGCGGCTCAAGTGGCGTAGTGTGCTGAAAGTGCCTGAATTGCGGCCCGATTCGATGGGGCGTAGACTGAAGCTTAATTCTTCGACGCCCTACCAGCGGCCTTCGACATCGAATCTTCCATGACTCTTCGAGACAAATTCGGGCGAGCGATCACCGACCTGCGGATTTCGATCACCGATCGTTGTAATTTTCGCTGCGTGTATTGCCGCTCGGCCGATCCAGAGAACTATCGCGAACACGACGAAATTCTCACCTGGCCCGAGCTGGATCGCCTGGCGCGGGTTCTTGTCGGGCTCGGTATCCGCAAGGTTCGCGCGACCGGCGGTGAACCGCTCGTTCGCGAAGGCGTCGAAGATTACATCGGGCGGCTTGCGGCGCTTGGTGTCCAAGATCTATCGATCACGACGAACGGGCATCTGCTGGCTGACCGAATGGATCGCCTGATTGCCGCCGGCTTGCAACGGGTGAACATCAGCCTGGATTCGCTCGATCCCACGAAGTTCGAGAGGATCACGCGTACCAAGTCGTTCGACACTGTGATGCGCGGCATCGATTCCGCTCAGGCGTCTCCGCTCGCTCCCGCGAAGGTGAACGCCGTGCTGGTGCGCGGCATCAACGATGACGAAGTCGAAGCGTTCGCCGAATTTGCACGCGCACGCGGCCTGGTGATGCGCTTCATCGAGTTCATGCCGCTGGACGCCGACCGTCATTGGAATCGGAATCTCGTCGTGCCGGCGGCAGAAATTCATCAACGAATTCACGCGCGCTGGCCGCTGGTGCAAATTCCGCACGAGTACAGCGAAACCGCACGCAAATATCGTTTCGCCGACGGCGCGGGCGGCGAAATCGGTCTGATCGCGCCCGTGACGCAGCCATTCTGCGGCCACTGCTCACGCATCAGGCTCACCGCCGACGGCAAGCTGCGTACCTGTCTATTCAGCAAGGACGATCACGACTTGAGAGAGTTGCTCCGCGAAGGCGCAAGCGATGAAGATTTGTCGCACTACATTCGTTCGGTTGTGAACGACAAAGAAGAATCGCACCATATTAATGATCCCGATTTCGTTCCGCCGTCGCGAACGATGGTGCAGATCGGCGGTTGACGGAATGCTGACGGATGAATGGAGTCGCGTTTCGTCGTAATCGCGGGAGGCGCGGGCTTAAGCCGTAAAAGCGGCGCGGGAGCGCCGCACTCCAAATTGACCTCGGTAGCGCTGCAGTTAGCGTTTGTTGGCGGGGAGCTGAGCCGACGCTGCGAGTCGTATCATCCGAAGCAAGTGAGTGCTCTTTTAGAGAGCCACGCGCTAAATATATCGTGGTACCACTAGTCCTCGACCCGTCCTGAGGATTACGTTAGCATCGCTGTAGTGGCCCCGACGGAACGGAGAGTTCATGGCTGACGAAGACGACGAGCAAGACGACTCGCCTGAGTCCGACCCGCAGCCTGAGCCTCGATTGTTCACGCTAACGGAGGCGGAGCGCGCTCGCCGGGAGGTTGAGCCGTTCCTGCTCGAGGCGATGGATTGCCGCAAGAAACTCGCCGGGCTCGAGACCGATCTTTCCGCCGTTTCTACGCGCATTATGATGATGGGCGGCGTGATCGTTCCGTACGAAAAGCTCGCGACGTTGCGCATAGAACACACGCAGCTTGCCGAAACGATGCGCTCGGCGCTCAGCCGCATTCTGGAAACTGGATGCATCATCAAGGATCTCGACACCGGGCTGCTCGATTTTCCCGCGCGCCTCAATAACGAAGACGTGTATTTGTGCTGGCGTCTGGGTGAAGATCGCATCCGCTTTTATCATCGGCAGGATGAAGGATTCGCCGGGCGCAAGCCGCTCGATCCGCGCGATCTCGGTTCCGGCGATCTCTTGCAGTAAGCGCAGTCGTGCCCTGCGTTGCAGGCAACAAAACTCTGGCGTGTTTGATCGTTAGAAACCCGCTTCCGATTCGCAGACCATCGGCCCTCACTTCCGGGTTGTCGAAAGGACCCCGTTGTCCGACTATCACGAGAATCGCCTGAAAGATTCCGCAAGTCCGTATCTGCGCTCCGCCGCCCATCAACCCATCGACTGGCATGAATGGAACGATGAGGTATTCGCGCGCGCGAAAAGCGAAGACAAACCGATCCTGCTCGACATCGGCGCCGTGTGGTGCCACTGGTGCCATGTCATCGATCGCGAGAGTTACGAAAACGCCGAAATCGCTCGGATCATCAACGAAAACTTCGTGCCGGTGAAGGTCGATCGCGACGAGCGGCCCGACGTCGATTCGCGCTATCAGTCGGCGATCAGCGCGCTGTCGGGGCAGGGCGGATGGCCGTTGACGGGATTCCTGCTGCCTGATGGAAAACCATTTTTTGGCGGCACGTATTTTCCGCCGGACGATCAGTTCGGAAGACCGGGATTCAAGCGCGTGCTGCTTTCCGTTGCGGATGCGTACAAAAACAAGCGCCCCGATCTGGAGCGCGCGGCGAATTCATTGGTTGACGCTGTCGCGCAGGCCGAAGTCTTTACCGGAGCGCGAGCAGCGTTCGATCCCGAAGTCGTGAGCGCGCAGATTCAGTCGGTCACGCAGCAATTCGATATCAAGAATGGCGGCTTCGGGCGTTCGCCGAAATTTCCGCATTCGTCAGCGATCGATCTCGTGCTCGAGCGCTACCAGCAGACGAAAGAGAAGCATCTGCTCGCGATCGCCGAGACGACGCTCCAGAAAATGGCGCACGGCGGCGTGTATGACCAGCTTGCCGGCGGATTTCATCGCTATTCGGTCGATGAGCGCTGGCTCGTGCCGCATTTCGAGAAGATGTCGTACGACAATTCGGAGCTGCTGCGGAATTATCTGCACGGTTGGCAAGTCACGCTGAATCCGTTTCTGCGCGAGACCGCGGAAGGTATCGTCAACTGGGTCAACGAAACGCTCTCCGATCAAAGCGAAGGCGGCTTTTACGCCAGCCAGGACGCGGACTATTCGCTCGACGACGACGGCGACTATTTCACGTGGACGCTTGACGAACTGCGCGCCGCGCTGCCGCCGGTGCAGACGCGCGTGATGGAGCTGTACTACGACGTCGAAGCGCATGGGGAGATGCATCACAATCCGGCGAAAAATGTTTTGTGGGTTGCGCGCGATGCGCGCGAAGTGGCGAAGACGCTGAGCCTTGAGGAATCGAACGTCCGCCTGGCCATCAGTAGCGCCAAAGAGAAAATGCTCTCGGTCCGAAAAGAGCGGCCGACGCCTTATATCGACCGAACGATGTATGTGAGCTGGAACGCAATGTTCGTCTCGGCTTATCTTTCGGCGGCGACGGTTTTCGGGGGAAGCCTCGGCGGCGGTTGCCGCAGGTTCGCGCTCAAGACGCTCGATCGGATGCTGCGCGAAACGTGGAGCGAATCGCGCGGGTTCAGCCACCGGCTGGGCGGGCCGGTGCTGGAAGGCTCGCTCGACGATCAAGTTTTCGGCGTTCTCGCTTTACTTGATGCGTACGAATCGACGCTCGATCCGCGCTACTTCGACGCGGCGAAGCGCACGCTCGACAGTGCTATCGCGCGTTACGGCGATGCCGAGGGCGGCGGCTTCTTCGATCGGCCGCACGATGCCGCGCCGATGGGCGGCCTAGAAGTGCGCCGCAAGCCGTTTCAGGATTCGCCGACGCCGGGGGCCAACTCCATCGCCGCGATCGCGTTGATCCGAATGCACGGCTATACGGGCGAAGCGCGCTACTACGAGCTCGCGCAGAAGACGCTCGAAGCTTTTGCGGGAATCGCGCCGCAATACGGAATGTTCGCGGCGACGTACGGGCTGGCGGCGACGTTGTTCGCGCATCACCCGATGCAGGTCATCATCACCGGGCTCGCGAATGACCCGGTGGCGCAGGCGCTCGAGATTACGGCTCATCGCGTGTACCGGCTTGGCAAAGCGGTGTTGCGCATCATGCCGGGATTTTCTCTCAACGAACTGCCGCAAGCGCTCAAACAAACGTTGCCGCATCTATTCACCGACAAAGCTCTGGCCATCGTGTGCGCCGGACAGACTTGCATGCCGCCCACCAGCGATCCGACGCAGCTCATCGCGATGCTCGAGCAGAGTGCGGCAAACGCAGCCACGACCTGAGCTTGCTCGAAATAAAAAGGCGGAGCGAGATTCGCTCGGCCACCCACCCTCATAACCCGAGGGTGGGGCACCCGGCCTGAATGTGTGGGCTTGCTACTTCTTCGGGCGAGATTCCGGTGGTACCAATCCAGCGACGCGGTAGTACACCACGAGCTGGCCGTAATGTTCGCCGGAGTGCTCGATGAGCCCGTACGCCAGGTCGTACACCGGGTCCATCTGCCCGTTCCCGGCGTCGACGACATCCATCATTCCTTTGTCACCTTTCGCCTTGATCACCGCGCGGCCGTCTTCAACGGCTTTTTTCACGAACGCCACGACCTGCGCTTTCGTCTTCAGTTCATCGCGTTTGGGATCGTCGGCATAGCGCGGTTTTTTGCCGTCGGCGGGGTCGGTGAAGAAATACATCGAGGCCGCCGCGTGAAGCAGTTGCCCGGCGAACGTGCGCTGCGCGGGCGTCGGCTTGAACTCATATTTGTCTTCGGGGAAATCTTCGGCCATCGCGGTCAGCTTGCGGCCGATATCGTTCCATCCGTCGAGCACAAGCTCCGATGCGCTCTTTGCCGCCGGCGCGCGCTTAGCGGCGGGTTCACCTGCGCCCGCTCGGGCCGGTGCTGCCATCGCCGGTAATGCCAAAACAACGAGACACGTACAGACTGCGAGCCCCAAGCTCAAAATCGTTCGTTTCATCGATTCTCTCCCTTCGATTTGCACACCCGGAAACCGCTGATTTCCCCACTCAATCTGTTTTTGACGCACGAACCTGGATAAGGAATGGCGACTCGTCAGCCTGATGACGCGCCGCACGGCGCTCATGTTACCCACGAAGCCGCGCCGCGTCACGAAATTACCGGTGCGGCACGTAGCGTTCGGCCCGCCAGCGGTCCGCCTCCCCGGCATGCTAAAGTAAGGGGTGACTAGAAATGTGAGCTTGGCGTGAATTGGAGCTGGTTTGCCCTCCGTGGCCTGATCGGCCTGGCGATTCTTGCAACCATCTTTCTCTCCCAGAGATTCTGGTATCGCGCGATTTGGCGTACGACCAGTCGATGGCGTGTGAGTTGGCTGCGGATTTCCGCGCGTACGTTGTACTGCGTTGCGTTGGTCGCGGTGATTGCCGCTATCGCCGGTGGTCTGCGCATGGGTACGCACGGTCACTTGAAACAAAAAGAGGCGTTCCTCGTTATATTCGCGGGTCTTTGGTTTTCGAGCGCGCTATTCGCATTTCTCGCAGTAGAAGTTGTGCACGGGGTCGAACACCTCTGGAACTGGTATCGCGCGCGACATACCGCGAATTCATCGGCGGCAAAAACTGCAAACGGTTCGGCGGCGGCGACTCCCCAGACTGCTCCCGATTCCGAGGCTTCCAATACTCGACATGCAATCGGTGAGCGCCTGGCCGATCCGTCTCGGCGCTATTTCTTCCGCGCGGCGAGCGTGCTCGCCGGCGCAGCTCCTTTTGCCGGCGCCGTGTATGGCTTCGCAGCCGAGCGCCTGAAGTACCAGGTCCGGCGCATCGAGATCCCGATCGCGAATCTGCCGCCTGCGATCGACGGGATGAAGATCGCGCAAATCAGCGACATCCACATGAGCGCGTTCATGAGCCGCGCCGCCGTTCGCCGCGCGGTGGACATGACCAACGATCTCGGCGCCGATCTGACGGTCGTCACCGGCGACCTGATCACCGGCGCGCACGATCCCATCGTTGAGTGCGTTGAGGAAGTCAGCCGCCTACACGCGCCGCTCGGCGTGTGGGGCTGCAACGGCAACCATGAGATTTATGCCGACGCCGAACAGCTTGCCGAAGAGCTGTTCGCGCAGCACGGTATGAAGATGCTGCGCCAGGAAAACGCGGTACTACAGTTTCGAGGGGCGAAGTTCAATCTCATCGGCGTCGATTACCAGCGCGAGCGCAATCTGAACGGTCATCGCACGCAAACGCTCTCCAACATGGAGCCGCTGATTCATCGCGACATGCCGAATATCCTGCTGTCGCACAATCCGAACAGCTTCGACCGCGCGGCCGAGCTTGGCATCGAGTTGTCGCTTGCCGGCCACACGCACGGCGGGCAGATTCAGGTCGAGATTCTGGATCACCGGCTGACGCCGGCGCGATTCATCTCGGATTACATTGCGGGATTGTTTGAGCGGCCGATGTTCATGCCGTCGCGCAAAGTGCTGGTGCAGGCCGAGCCTGATGCGCCTGCGGGAACTCCGAGCCAGAACGCGTCGCGGCTCTACGTGAACCGCGGCCTCGGTACGGTTGGCGCGCCGGTTCGCCTCGGTGTGCCGCCTGAGATTTCGCTCATCGTCCTGCGCCGCGCCTAGGCCTGGCGGCATCCTCCGCCGCGTGTCGCGGCATCTTCTTCGTTCGACTTGTCATCTATCTCCACATGTTGCCGGTCCGTTACAGCTGTGTTGCGCCCTGATGTTTATTCGTGCACAGGCCGTACAGGCCTCTAGACGAATTGGTTGAGCTGGTACACACTGAAATTTCTGCATCCTCACCCAGCAGGTGCTTCGATGATGGATGACACTGCCCGCCTGAATCATCTCGATAGGGAACAGGAGTCTCAAGACAGCGATTCGAGCGTCACCGAGCGGCTCGACCGCTGGCTCGCGATGGTCATTCAACGCGGCGCCAGCGACTTGCTGCTCGTCTCCGGCGCGCCGCCGTGCATGCGCGTGAATGGGGAAGTGCGCAAGATCGAGCCCGGCTTGCTCGATGGGCCAGAGATCGAAGCGGCGGTCATTCCCGCGTTGCCGCGCCACGCGTTGCTGCAATATCGCGAAACGCAGATCACCGATGCGTCCTATCGCATCACTGGCGCTGGGCGGTTCCGGATCAATCTTCATCGCGAACAGGGGCGCGCCGCTGCTGCGATTCGCGTGTTGCCTGCGCGGGTGCCGCAGTTAAAGGAACTTAACCTTCCGCCGTCGGTGGAGCAGCTTGCTCATATGCCGCGTGGGTTGGTGTTGATCGGCGGGCCCGCCGGCTCCGGCAAATCGACGACGATGGCGGCGCTGATCGACGACATCAATCGGCGCGAGTCGCGGCATATCGTGATCATCGAAGATCCGATCGAGTACGAGCATCAGCACATGCGCAGCGTCATCGAGCAAGTCGAAATCGGCGTGGATGCGCCGGATTTTCCGACGGCTCTGCGCGCCGCGTTGAGGCAGGCTCCTGACATCATCGTCGTCGGCGAAATGCGCGATACCGATACGATGCGCATCGCCGTCGCTGCTGCCGAAACTGGACATCTCGTTTTCAGCACGTTGCATACGACCGATGTCGCTACATCCGTCGCGCGTATTACGGATTCGTTTCCGGTCGAGCGGCAGAATTCGATTCGCCAGGAATTAGCGATGGCCATCGCGGCGGTTCACACGCAGATTTTGCTGCCAAAGAAAATCGGCGGCGGGCGCGTGCCCGCGGCGGAGCTTTTAATGGTTGGCTACGGCGCGCGACATCATATTCGACGCAATGCGCTGCAGCATCTTCATCAGGAAATCGCGATCACGAAAAAGAAAGGCTCGTTCAGCCTCGAAGAGTCGCTGGTCACCCTGGTGCGCAACGGCAGTATCGATCGCGAAGACGCGCTCCTCTGCGCGATCCACCCCGACGATCTCGACATCATGCTCAAGCCGACCTCAACCGCCGCCAACGGCTAGCTTTGCCTGCGCCGGCATTCGCGCGGCCCAATTTCGAATCGACCCCCGCATCGCTGCTCACGCTGGTCCTGCTG
>Ga0210393_10002921_pt1 | contig 13903 bp, 11 predicted proteins | sample IncBWC27OmetaG_FD_160068 | JGI IMG/M metagenome (GOLD analysis project Ga0210393, IMG submission 160068) | Forest soil microbial communities from Barre Woods Harvard Forest LTER site, Petersham, Massachusetts, United States - Inc-BW-C-27-O ... | reverse complement strand
CGGTGGATGACGGTACTCATGCTGAATAGACCCAGGCCTATGCTGCAACTGCTCGCATTCTTGTGTGGCGGCTTCGCGATGGGAATAGCCGTCGGTCTGATTGTCTTGTTCGCGTTTCGGCGCAGACTGCTGGGGTCTGCCTACTTCACTTTGCCAAAGGTTCAGATTCTGATCGGTGTAGTGGCGCTTTTGGTCGCTGCCGTATTGGCCGCCCGAGTCTTCACCGGGCGGTTCGGCCCGCGCCCGGAAAAGTTGGCGACGCCGGCCCAACGACTGCTGAACGGCCGTTCGCTGTGGATCGCAGGGATGGCCGGCCTTGGCATCGCGTTGCCGTCGGTGCACTATCTGGCCGCGCTGGCCGTCATTCTGGCCTCTCGCGCCGCAGCGATGACACAAGTCGGAGCGCTGCTGATGTTCAACGTCGTGGCCTTCGCGCTCGTGGAGATTCCACTCCTCGCATATCTACTGGCGCCCCAGACGACGCGCAGGTCGATGGTGGCGCTGCACGGCTGGATCCGGTCACGCCGCCGCGTCGAGGTTGCCACCCTGTTGGCCGCGGTCGGCGGTGTCCTGCTCGCAGCCGGCATCGCGGGTCTTTGAGCGGGTCTGTGATGTAGGACGCTGGGCGGTCGGCCAACCGTATCCGGTCTAAGCGGGAACCAGACGCTTTGCATATATCTCGGCAAGGAACTGCTCGACGGCCACCGCGGCGTGTGCCGCGCGGGCCGACCCGAAGATGTCGAAAGCGTGCTGAGCGTAGGGCAATTCGGCATAGACGACGGGCTCGCGGCCGACTTCAGCCAGGCGCGCGGTAAAGCTGCGGGCCTGTTCGACCGGGATCAAGGAGTCGTTGGTGCCGTGCAGAACGAAAAACGGTGGCGCATCTTCGGAGATGTGGGTGATCGGCGAGGCAACGCGAAAGGGCTCAGATATGTCCGTCCGACTCAACTTGAATACGTTCTTCGCCACCATCGGCACCATCAGTGGATGTATCGCGTCGTCGGTTCGGGTGAAGTCGTAGACCCCGTAGAACGGGACGGCCGCTTGCACCCGGGTGTCGGCCTCCTCAAAACCCGGCTGGAACCGCGGATCGTTGGGCGTAAGTGCGGCCAGCGAAGACAGATGCCCACCGGCGGAGCCACCGGTGATCGCGATCCAGTCCGGGTCGCCGCCGTATTCGGCGATGTGCTCTTTTGTCCACGCGATCGCGCGCTTGACGTCGACGATCTGATCCGGCCAGGTGGAGCGCGGGCTGAGCCGGTAGTTGATCGCGACACAGACCCAACCGAGCTCGGCCAAATGGCTCATCAGCGGATGTGCCTGTCCACGTTTGTTTCCGATCATCCACGCGCCGCCGGGAATCTGCAGCAGCACCGGAGCCCGACCGCTGCGGTCGAGGTCGGGCCGTCGCCAGATGTCGAGATGGTTGCGCGAGCCGTACTCCCCGTAGCTGATGTCGCCGTCGTGCGCGTAGTCACGGTAGATCCGCAGCATTCGGGCCACGCCAGGTTTCTTCGCGGTCGCACCGCCAGGCGCGGGCCGCTTCCATAGGTCACCCGACTCGGTGCGACGATCGGGACCCAGGCCGGCATCCAGCGCGGCGGTCAGCGGCTCATTGGCCTTGCGCCCGATGTGCCGCAGGCCCAGTAGCCCCAGCCAGGACAGCGCCGACAGCACCCAGCTGAATCGGCGTATCCGCGGCGGCAGCCGGCGCGAGACCGCCGCCAGCGCGGCGAACTGGACACCGAGCGATTGCATCGGAAGTTCCGACGCGAACACGCCGTAGGCGAACGCAGACAACGCGCCGTACGGGCGCTTCGTCAGCGGCCGATAGCCATTGGCGGTGAATGCGAAACTCAACACGGAGACCAACACGGCTGCCAGTCGCTTCACGGCTGTCCTTTCTAACCGAGCGGCATGACGTGTGCCGCCCTGGTAAAGAATCTAACTGCGGCGCTGGCGGTGCTTTGCAGCCATCCGGGTCAGCCCGGTCTTCGGCACCGGATTATGTTTTGCTTCGCTGCCCGGACTCCCCGGAATCGCCGGGCCTGCCGGCCTTCGCTGGGTCCTCGATCACGTGATATGCCGGGTTCACCATCGACATGGGTCGGTTGCCGGTCTGCTTGGGCTTGCCGGTGATCCGCAAAAGCTGACCGGGCTGAATGTCGGCACCCCCGCGCCCGGAACGGAACATCACGCTGATCTCGCCGCTGTTGTCGCCGACGACGACCTCCCGCCGAGTCCGCCTGCCTTCATTGACGTCCTCGACTTGATTCACCCGCCCTTCGAAGGTGGCGCGCTGGCCGGGGATCAGACCCGACACCGTGATCACCGATGGCCCACGGTCGGGGTGTTCATAGGCTTCGACCGTCTCCTCGTCGTCCTGGTTAACCCAGGCTTCCACCTTCTCGAGCTCGCGCGCGACCCGTTGCTCGAAGTTATCGGGGTAAGCCTGCTGGATCCGGGTCTGCACGTCGTAAGGCACGATCGTCGCCGCGGCGTCCGGAATCAGGCTGACCGCGCGGGAGACCTTGTCCGCGGTGCGGTCGTGCAGCAGGCGACCCAGCAGCGGCGCATACGTGCGACGTGGCAGCAACACCGTCACATTGGTGTTCCGCTGCTCATCGCGCGCCTTGACGACCAGCATCTGCGCAGCCCGGGTGATCCGCCGGTCCGGACAGTCCACAATCCGCAATGGAGTGTCGAGCTCGAAGTGATCCCAACGCTTTCGGATCAACTTGGCATGGGCTTCATCGACCATGAAGTGCACCGCGACAAGCTCGTCGGCCCGCAATCCCCTGCCATAGCGCAGCGCTTCGATGACCGCGAGGTCAACCGAGTTCACGAACACGAAGACCTTGTGCCGGGCGTACTTCACCAACTCCGGGCGGTCGGTGCGGAACATCTCGAGAATGCCCGCCTCGGCGCGATATTCGCGGTTGAGTCGCATCAACACGAACACCAGCAGCGGGAAGACGACGACTACCAACCACGCGCCCTCGGTGAACTTGGCGACCGCGAAGATACCCACCACGACGGTCGACAGGATCCCCGCGGACAGGTTGATCGCCAGCCGGCGTCGCCACCCCGGTTCCCGGTGCGTCAGATGGTATTTGGTCATCCCATAACCGGCCATCGAGAATCCGGTGAACACGCCGATCGCATAGAACGGGACCAGCGCGTTGACCGATCCGCCGGTGGTAATCAGCAAGGCCACCGATAGCGCCGTGAGCGCGATGATGCCGTTCGAAAACACCAGGCGGTGACCGCGTTTCATCAGCTGTCGTGGCAGGAATCGGTCTTCAGCGACGAAGCTGGCCAGCGCCGGGAATCCATTGAAGCTGGTGTTCGCGCCGGTGAACAGGATGGCGGCGGTCGACGCCTGGACGAGTATGTAGAAGATGTCACCGATTACGCCGTGACCAAAGACCGCGCGGGCGATCTGCGACAAAACCGATGGATATTCGGTGACGTAGGGTGTGGCGTGCGTGACGTGGGCCAGATAAGCGACACCGGCAAGCAAGAATCCCAGAATAGTGGCCATAGCGGTAAGCACTCGACGTGCGTTGCGGCCCTGCGGCTTTCGGAACACATCGACGGTATTCGAGATTGCCTCGACCCCCGTCAGCGACGAGCCCCCATTGGCGAACGAGCGCAACAACGTTAGAACCGTGGCGCCCATCACCAATCCGCCGCCCTGCTGAACTGGCACCGTTCCCGGCAAGTGTGCGGGGTCGTATACCGGTAGATCGCCGAATGTCACGCGGAGGATACCGACAACGATCATCAGGCCGGCCATGACAACAAAGAAGTAGGTCGGGAATGCGAACTGCCATCCCGCTTCCTTCAGTCCGCGCAGGTTCAAGTAGCAGATGACCAGCACCACGGCGACCGTGATTTGCAGGCTGTGGGGACCCAAGACGGGGATCGCCGATACCACCGCAACCGTCCCGGCCGCGGATTGCACCGCCACGGTGACCACGTAGTCGATCAGCAGCGCGGCGGCGGCGACCTGCGCCACCCGGGGCCCGAAGTTCTCCCGCGCGACGATGTAGGAGCCGCCGGCCCGGGTGTAGGTCATCACGACCTGCCGGTACGACGCGGTCACCAACACCAGAATCAGCAAGATGACGCCCGTGATGGGGAGCAACAACACAAACGCCGCCAGCCCTGCGCGCGGCAAAAGCTCGATCAGGATCTGTTCGGTGCCATAGGCGGTCGATGAGATCGCGTCGGGCGAAAGCGCTCCCAGCGCAACTGGATTCGATAGCTTCTCGGATGCCAGTTCCTCGGTGATGAGCGGCTTTCCCAGAAAGACACGCTTGGCTAGGTACCCTATCGACACTGGGATGCGCAGCTTGCCAGCCGTACCAGCCGAAGTTGTCACGACCACACTCCTTACTTGAGAGTGAAGCGCTTAGGAAGCACCTGGGTAACGCCTTCCGATGGATTCTGCCGTTCAACCCGTCCGCGCGGCAGACCGGTAGGCCATTCGGACATCAGGGCGTCGCCGCTCCAGTGAGCCGATCGACCGCCGCGGCGATGCGCTCGTCGGTGGCGGTCAGCGCAACGCGCACGTGCTGCGCGCCGCCAGGGCCGTAGAACTCGCCGGGCGCCACCAAGATGCCGCGCTGCGCCAACCACGCGACACTGTCCCGGCACGGCTCGCCGCGGGTGGCCCACAGGTAGAGGCCGCCTTCCGAATCCTCGATGGAAAAACCGGCCGAGCGCAGCGCCGGCGAGAGGGCGGCCCGCCGCCGTGCGTACCGCTCGCGCTGCAGCTTGTCGTGAACGTCGTCATCCAGCGCGGCCACCATGGCAGCCTGCACCGGCGTCGGCACCATCATCCCGGCGTGCCTGCGCACGGCCAGGAGCTCGGCGACCAGGCCCGGATCTCCCGTGACGAAGCCGGCCCGGTATCCGGCCAGCGACGAGCTCTTGGAGAGCGAGTGCACTGCCAGCAGCCCGGTGTGGTCGCCGTCGCAGACGGACGGGTGCAGCACCGACAGGGGTTTTAGAGGCTCAGGCTCCCAGCCCAAACCGAGGTAGCACTCGTCGGACGCCACCACGACACCGCGCGCACGCGCCCATCCGACCACCTTGCGCAAGTGGTCGGGGCCCAGCACGCGCCCGGTCGGATTGCTCGGCGAATTCAGATAGACCAATGCCGGGGATTGCGGGCCAAGCTGGGTCAGCGAGTCCGCGCGCAGCACCTGCGCTCCGGCCAGTCGGGCGCCGACTTCATAGGTCGGATACGCCAGCTCCGGCACCACGATCACATCCGCGGGGCCCAGACCCAGCAGGGTCGGCAGCCAGGCAATGAGCTCTTTGGTGCCGATCACGGGCAGCACGGCCGCCTCAGTCAGCCCGGTGATGCCGAAGCGGCGGCCAAGGGCGGCCACCGCCGATTCCCGAAGCCGCGCAGTACCGGCGGTTGCCGGGTACCCCGGCGCGGCACTGGCGGCCGCCAGTGCCTCCCGGATCACCGGAGCGACCGGGTCTACCGGGGTGCCGACAGACAGGTCGACGATGCCGTCCGGATGGGCGCCGGCGAGCGCCTTCGCATCGGCCAAGGTGTCCCACGGGAACTCCGGCAGGGACGCCGACACAATCCGGCCCGTCCCGGGCTTCTGCGGCACCGGCCCGCTCAGTCGCCTTCGCCCTGCGGCGGCAGATCCTTGACCACTTGCGGGTCGTTCTCGGTCATACCGACCTTGGCCGCACCACCCGGTGAGCCCAGCTCAACGAAGAAATCCGCGTTGATCTGCGTGTATTGGCTCCATTGTTCGGGCACATCGTCTTCGTAGTAGATCGCTTCGACAGGGCAGACCGGTTCACAGGCCCCGCAGTCGACGCATTCGTCGGGATGGATGTACAGCATCCGAGCGCCCTCGTAGATGCAGTCGACCGGGCACTCCTCGATGCATGCCTTGTCCTTGATGTCGACGCAAGGTTCGGCGATCGTGTACGTCACAGACGTCTCCTCAAGGTCTCCTCCATGTACTGCTCGGTGTGGGCTGCCGTTTGCCTCACCGCGGCGCTTCCAGGCCGCAATAAGCAAAGCTTTCGGTTACTGATACTAGACGTCGCACATACACGTCAACCACTAGGCACGCTCTGGAGGACTGGCGTTCTACGTACCTAGTTGCATAGCAGGCCGGTAAGCCGTGTGTGCTGCCCGGGTGGCACTGCCCGAACGGTGCGGATGACGGAGGACGACGGCCGGGTTCAGGCACACCACCGTGGCCCAACATGGGCGCCCCAGTGTGACCAACGCCACCAAGCCGGTGACCTGCCGATAGTTACATTCGGGGGGTGGTCTACGAATAACCGCTCGAAGGAGAACGCTCACGGCGCCTGGTAGCCTCGACGCAGACGGCAAACCGCTGGGCAGATGTCGTCGCCGTCAAAAGCGGCATTAACTGGGGAAGGTGTCCATAAATGATGAGGCTGTCGTTGGGCAAGTTGGCTGCCGCAGTTGGCGGCGTGGCAGTGGCGTTGAGCGCTGCCACCGGGGTCGCATCCGCGGATCCGATCATCGACACAACCTGCAACTACGGGCAGGTGATGGCGGCGCTTAACGCGACCGATCCGGCAACTGCCGCGCAATTGAACGAATCGCCGATGGCGCAGAACTACTTGCGTCAGTTCCTCGCCGCACCGCCGCCTAAGCGCGTGCAGATGGCTCAGCAGATCCGGGCCATGCCGCAGGCTGCGCAGTTCATGGGCACCATCGAGAATGTCGCGGGCGTCTGCAACAACTACTGAGCCGAGAGGCCCAGATAGTTCAGTAGCCGCTCAATAGCCGGCGCACGCGACACAAGGTTTCGGCGCCGGCGCGGCTGCAGATCCTCGACGGGTCGCCGGGTCGGCGGCCCCACAGCAGCAAAACCCGTGCGGCGGCATCGGTTTCCAGCGTGGCCGGCCCCACCGGGTCGGCGAATCCGACGCTGGTGTGATCCGCGTCCGCACTGACGAAGACATCGTCGGTGTCGGGAACTCGCAACCGAGCCTCGATCCGCTCGCCTGACCCGTTTTCCTTGGCGCCCTTGGCGAGCAACGGGCGTCCCACCGCGACGACGCTGTGCGTGGTCATCCATGGCTCGGCCAGCGCCGTCTGGAAGGCGGCGCTGATATCGCCGTCTCCGGTGATGTCCCAACCGTGCAGGACGAGTTCTTCGCGCATGTGTTCGGCGAACCAGGGCACCTTCATGGTGCGGCCGGTCCAGGCGAATCGGTATCAGCGGGAACTGTCTCGGCCGCCACGGCAACCTCGTTCAAGGTGGCCATCCGGTCAAGCAGCGCGCCCCACAGGTCCGCATCGTTGAGGGCGCGAAGTGGGCCTTCGCGTTCTTCGAAACCGCGCGTGCCGACCGGTTCGCCTTCCAGGTGCGCGCCCAGCACCCGGGCGAGCTCCTCGGCGTTTCCGGCTTGATGGGCCACGATGTCGCGTACCGTCCATGCTTCACACCAGGTACCCGCATCGGGCCGGCGCTGTTGCACCGCATTCACAAAGGGCTGCCACTCGGGGAATCGGTCAGTATCGATCTGTCGCTTCACGGCCTCGGGTATACCCGCTGCCTCTGACAACTACGCCGCGAGCGGTGCGTAAGTAGTGGTGCGCTGACGAGCCGGGCGCCCGATGCCCTCGGCGATCGCGACCAGCTCTGCCACCGTCTTGGCCGACCCGTATTCCGAGCCGGCCATCCGCGAGATAGTCTCCTCCATCAGCGTGCCCCCTAGGTCGTTCGCGCCGCCGTTGAGCATCACCTGCGTGCGCGCAACGCCGAGCTTGACCCAGCTGGTCTGAATGTGGGAGATGCGGCCGTGCAACATGATCCGCGCCAGGGCGTGTACCGCCCGGTTGTCGCGATGGGTGGGCCCGGGACGAGCCGCGCCGGCCAGATACAACGGCGAATTCTGATGCACGAACGGCAACGGCACGAACTCGGTGAAACCACCAGTACGGTCCTGAATGCCGCGCAGCACATTGAGGTGAGCGACCCAGTGCCGCGGACTGTCGACGTGTCCGTACATCATCGTCGACGACGACCGCAGGCCGACCTGATGTGCGGTGGTCACGATGTCGATCCACATCGACGTCGGCAACTTGCCCTTGGTGAGCACCCAGCGCACTTCGTCGTCCAGAATCTCGGCGGCGGTGCCGGGGATGGTGTCCAGTCCGGCTTCCCGCAGGCTGATCAGCCACTCGCGGATGCTCAACCCGCTCTTGGTCACACCGTTGGCAATCTCCATCGGGGAGAACGCATGCACGTGCATCGACGGGACCCGGGCTTTGACGGCGCGCACCAGTTCGGCGTAGCCGGTGACCGGCAGCTCGGGGTCGATCCCACCCTGCATGCAGACCTCGGTGGCACCTTCGACGTGCGCCTCCCACGCACGGTCGGCGACCTCTTCGGCGGACAACGAGTACGCATCGGCATCACCCTTGCGCTGCGCGAACGCGCAGAACCGGCAGCCCGTGTAGCAGATGTTGGTGAAATTGATGTTGCGGTTCACCACGAAGGTCACGTCGTCGCCAACCACGTCACGACGCAACGAATCCGCCAGCGCGGCAACCGCTTCCAGCGCAGGGCCGTCGGCAGTCGCCAATGCCAGGTACTCGTCGTCGGTGCAGCCGGCGGGATCGCGTTCGGCCGACCGCAGCGCAGCAAGCACATCGGTGTCGATGCGCTCCGGGGCGTGCACGGCCAGCTCGTGCACATGTGCGCGTATCGATTCCCAGTCGCCGAAGGCACTGTCGAGATCGCTGCGGGCCTCGGTGTTGCGGCCTTCGGTGTCGATCGCTGCATTGAGGTCGACCCTGCCGGAGGATTCCACGTCGTCGGGCTCCTGCCATGGCCTGCCCGCCGGGTTGACGTCGCGAGCCAGGCCGGTCGCCGGGTCGGCCAGTGCCACAACATGTCCCCGTACCCGCGGGTCGATCCACGCGGCGCCCGCTTGTACGTATTTGGGCTGCGCGGTCAACCGCTGCACCAAGTCGTATCCGGCTTCGGCAGTGACGGCGGCCAGCTCATCCAAAGCGGGCCAGGGCCGTTCCGGATTGACATGGTCGGGCGTCAGCGGTGAAACACCGCCCCAGTCGTCGACTCCGGCGGCGACCAGAGCCAGGCACTCGTCACGGGACACCAAATTCGGCGGCGCCTGGATACGCATGCCCGGACCCAGTACCAATCGCGCGACCGCCACCGTCGCCAGGTAATCCTCGATCCCGGCATCGGGGAAAGCGGCCATCGCGGTGTGTTCCTTGGCCCGGAAATTCTGCACGATCACTTCTTGGACATGCCCGAACTCCTTATGCGATTTGCGTATCGCATGCAAGGTATCGGCTCGTTCGGGCAGCGTCTCTCCGATGCCGACCAGCAACCCGGTGGTGAACGGGATGGACAACCGTCCCGCGTCGGTGAGAGCACGCAGCCTAACGGCCGGGTCTTTGTCCGGGCTGCCGTAGTGCGCAAGCCCTTTCGTCTCGAACAGCCGTCGCGATGTCGTCTCGAGCATCATGCCCATCGAAGGCGCCACCGGCTTGAGCCGCGACATCTCGGACCAGCTCATCACACCGGGGTTCAGGTGCGGCAACAGCCCGGTTTCCTCCAGCACCCGGATTGCCATCGCCCGCACGTAGGACAGCGTGGAGTCGTAGCCTCGTTCACCGAGCCAGTCGCGGGCCTCGGGCCACCGGTCCTCGGGCCGGTCTCCCAGCGTGAATAGCGCTTCCTTGCAACCGAGTTCGGCCCCTCGCCGCGCGACATCGAGAATCTCGTCGGGCTCCATATACATACCGGCGCCCTGGGCGCGCAGTTTGCCCGGCACGGTGACAAAGGTGCAGTAGTGGCAGCTGTCGCGGCACAGATGGGTGACCGGGATGAACACCTTGCGCGAATAGGTGATCGGCAACCGGCCGCCGGGGCCGCGCCGGCCGGCCGACTCCAAGCCCGCGTCACGCACCCGCGCTGCACTCGCGCACAAATCGACCAAGTCCGCACCGCGCGCGGTCATCGCGACGGCCGCCTCATCGATATTCAGCGCGACACCGTCTCGGGCCCGCCGCAGTACCCGTCGCAGCGCTGATCGACTGGCCTTAGGCGGAACGACAGGGCTAGCCAGAGCGGTGGGCTGCTCGCCCGGAGTCAACGGCACGTTGGTGTAACTTCCCCACGATCGAATTTCATCCGCGCGTCCCAACATTTGGAACCTTGGCAACCACAGCGGGTGCCCTATGCGCAACAGTAGCGGCAGGCCCCGCTCGGCCCGCGCTCGCCATACCGGCGGAAGGACCGCACGGCGGGCGCCCGGCCGGCTGCTTGGCCGGACAGCGCCGCTAAGCAGCTGCGATTACGACGCGCGCGGCGCCAGAGGCCCTGGTCGCGGCGGCCGCTCGCACCGGTCCCATAACCCGTCAGCGGTGGAGGCGGTACCGCCACAGCACCCATACCGGAGGCGCGACGCCCAGCACGATCAGTAACAAAGCGCCGTAGGCCATTAACCCTTTGCCACCCAGGATGACGTCATCGGCAGGACCGCCCATGCTGATCGCGGCCACGGTGAGGAGCCACGTCCACAACGGCAACGCGGCGATGCGCGGGGACCTAGTCCATCGCCCGGCGGCCCAGACCAGGGCGGCGTTGACCAATCCGCTGATCAATCCGCTGATGGGAAACGGAATCGTGCCGATATAGAACGGCAGCAGCAGAGCCCCGGCCAGTGCAGACAGCGCCCCGTCGACAGCCAACAGTGTCAAGACAACGACGCGAATAGCGGGGTCTGTCGTGCCGCTGTCTTCAGCAGACGCGGCGCGCGGCTTGGTTTCGGTCAGGTCGGAACGCTGTCGATGTTGGAGAGGACGGAGCCGATAACCCGCTGCAGGCTGTCGAGCCGGTCCTGCCAGTGCTGCAGGTTCGGGTCCAGGTCGGGGTCCATGCGAATTCCTTCCGTGGCTGCCTGTTCGGCAGCCTACCGCGTGCCGGATCCGTTGAGACCTAGTCCTGCGAGCAGATCGGTTTCCCAGCCGCGCTCATCGCGATCCCCCGCGGAGCCGGCGACCAGGACATAGTGCTCTTGCGCCAGTATCGGCAGCGCCATGTTGTTCGACAGGGCGCACGCCCGGCCGGTCGGGCCGACGACTACTTGGGTGGCGTGCGCACCCAGCGCCGCCGCCTTGGCGGCGTGCGCGTCCGGGCCGGCCTCCACCACAGCGTTGATGTCGGAGTCTGCGTATCCGAAGCCGAACTCTTCTGCGGGTGGGATCGTCCACCCAGGTAGCAAGTCATCGCGATTCAGCGTGTGCCAGCCCGCCATGAATGCGCTTACCGCGACGACTGACCAGTAGAACTTCGGCACGGTCCATGGCTCGCCGGGGTAGTCGCTGGTGCCGGCCGCAGCCACGGCGGCCGATGTGATGGTGTGGGTCTGGACGTGGTCGGGATGCCCATATCCCCCGTTGGGGTCGTAGGTCACCACGACGTGTGGGCGCTGCTCACGAATGCTGGCGACCAGCGCTCCGACCGCTTCACGTTCGTCGGCGTCGATAAACCTCTGGTATCGGCGCTTTGCGGTCCCGACCATCCCCGAGTCGCGCCAGCGACCCGCACCGCCGAGGTAGACGGGCCCGCTGGCGCCGAGCGCGTGCAGCGCCGCAGTTAGCTCACCGATTCGGTATCCACCGAGTTGATCCGCATGATCGACGCCGAGCTTGGCCCAGCGGTCGCCGATGACCTCACCCTCCTCGCCGAGCGTGCAGGTGACAACACTCACCTGTGCGCCGCGCGCGGTGTAGTGCGCGATGGTGGCGCCGTTGCTGAGGCTCTCGTCGTCGGGATGCGCGTGGACGAACAGCAGCCGCGGAGTCTCAGGCATGGACGCACCCTACCCGCGGTGCCAACGTCGTAGCAGTTGTTCCACCTGGCCGCGGTGAGTAGGAACGCGAACGGCTACTATCGAGAAATGCCTCAGCTCACCCAATCAGCCCCGACCGGCAGCCGAAGCCGCCGGCGGGGCGAAGTCCTGGAACGTGCGCTCTACGAGGCCACGTTGGCCGAACTGACCGAAGCCGGATACGGCGGGCTGACGATGGAAGGAATAGCGGCCCGCGCCCACACCGGCAAGGCGGCGCTGTACCGGCGCTGGGCCACCAAGTGCGAGCTGGTGCACGCCGCGCTGGTCTTCGCGTTGCCGCCAGTGCCCGAGCCGCGCTCGGGCCGGTCGGCCAAAGAAAACCTGCTGGCGATGTTCACCGCGCACCGTGACATGCTGGCCGGCAAGACGGCGTTTCCCGGCCTGGACATCATCCACCAGCTTCTGCACGAACCCGAGATGCGTGCCATCTTCGCCGACGCCGTGGTGAGCCCGCGCCTGAAAATCGTCGAATTGATCCTGCAAGCCGCCATCGACTGCGGCGACATCGACCCGGCCACGGTCACGCCGCTGACGGCGCGAGTCGGACCGGCATTGATCAATCAGCACTTCCTGCTCACCGGAGAACCGCCGAATAGGCGGGAGTTGACGCTCATCGTCGACACCGTGATCCCGGCACGAGCACCGAGGCCGCCACACACCGACTAAATGCCCGTCATGGCCCGGTTTTGATCCATTGGCCGGCGTCGCCGACGATGCCGACCGGTACCGCGCCCGACAGGCCCACGTTCTGTACGCTCGGGCCCGCCGCGACGATCGTGGTGTCCTGCAGGATGGGCAACACGGTCGACATGTTCCACAGTCGCGGTTCGACCGCCGTGATCACGTCGTTGATGTTCTTGGTGCCGTTGAGCGCGGCATCGATGTTCGACTGGATGCTGCGATCGCACATCCCGGTGAGGTTCGACGGCGCTTGCACGAGCGCGCCGGGGTCGGGCGGGCGACTGGGCGGGGTCGGCGTCGGCGTCGTCGCGGTAGCGCCGGGCCCGGCCGGTGGCGGCGCTCCGGCGGGTGTGGTGGTCGGCGCATTGGCGGTCGGTACCGCCGTGGTCTGCAATGCGGGGCAGCCATAACGCGAGGCCAGCAATGTCGCCAGGTTTCCGCCCGCTTGATGCCACCCGATAATGGCGTCCACCTGGCTGTTGTTCAGCGCCTCGCGATACAGCGTCACCGGGTCCAGCGCCAGCACTGTCGCGGTGATGCCGACGTTGCGCAACTGGTCGGCGGCCGTGTTGGCCACCGCCACCGAGGTCGGGTCATTCGCCGCCACCCCGATGACAAGCGACAGCTGTTGGCCGTCCTTGCTGATCCGGCCGCGGATGACCTCCGGCGGCCCGGTGCTCACCGGTGTCGTCGCATTGGGCGGCGGCGGCACCGCTGATGCGGATGTGCTGCTCTCGATTTGATATCCGGATGCCGTCAGCAACGCCAGCGCCGCCGGCGTCGTCATCGAAGGTGGCGCGGTTGGCTCATAGCCCGGATCGCTGGGCGAACGGATCTGCGCCTGGTCCAGCGTGACGGTGTTGTCGCTGCCGGCGCCCACGGCGGCGAGCAGGTCAACGTCGAGCAGCCCCAGAATCGCCTTGCGGACTTGCGTGTCGGACAGCTTGGGCTCGTTGGCGCGCAGCGCGAGCTGCATGACCCGCGGTGTCACGATCCGAGCCGTCCGCACATCGGGGATGGCGGACAACTGCGCGAAGGCCGCGGATCCGCCGTGCACCTGGGCCACCTGGGTATCGCCGTTGCGCACCGAATCGGCCAGCGCCGCCGGCGCCCCGGCACGGCGGAACAGGATGAGTGCCGGTTTGGCCGGCGGCCCCCAGTAGCGGTCGTTGCGGGCTATCAGGATTTCGTCGCGCTGCGGGTCGATGTTCTCGACCCGGAACTGCCCGCCGGTGACCGGCAGCGCCCGGGCCAGCCCGGCCGCGAAACCGCCCGGTACATCCTTGACGATGTGCGCCGGCAAGAT
>Ga0210393_10002918_pt1 | contig 13917 bp, 17 predicted proteins | sample IncBWC27OmetaG_FD_160068 | JGI IMG/M metagenome (GOLD analysis project Ga0210393, IMG submission 160068) | Forest soil microbial communities from Barre Woods Harvard Forest LTER site, Petersham, Massachusetts, United States - Inc-BW-C-27-O ... | reverse complement strand
CGAACAGGTCCTTTACCTCCTGTGCGGCGCTTCCACTTTCAAACTTTGCGCTAGTAACGTATTCCCTGTAAGAATGTTCCAGCAGTTCCCTCCTGTCCGCTCGCCGGATTCCGTCAAGCTAATTTGTAGATTCGACTACCCATCGTCCTTTTGTTTCGAGAAACTCCACCCCCACCGCGAAGCCGTCGCCACGCAGCGGTTGGCAGTAGGCCACCCGAGCTTCAGAACGAAATTCTCCCGTGCGCGACGCCAGCACCAGCGGCGCGCCTTTCTCCCAGCGCCGCACGCTGACTACGCGCGCTCCCTTGGCGCTGACGTTTTCCGTAAACGTCGCCTCCAGGCCGGGCAAATGCCGATGGCCGTCGAGCACGACGGGTATCTCCATCGGGATGCGGTTTTCGCGGCGGTTGAAGGGATGGATCATCCTGGGAGGCATTTCTAGTCATCCTCACAGGCACGCGGCAATGCGCGTGATGGAATTTATTGGATTACCGCTTCCGCGATGTTTCATGCGGTAGAGCGCCCGGTCGGCGGCGCCCAAAAGTTTTTCCGCGGAGTCGCCATCCTCGGGATACGCGGCAATTCCCGCGCTGACGGAAAGCGCGGGCGCCTCGGTTTCCATCGAGAGGCGTTCGCGGATGCGGCCGGAGACGCGGGATGCGATCTCCTTCGGCGCTTCGGGAAGTACAAGTGCGAATTCGTCTCCGCCGTAGCGAGCCGGAGTATCGATGGCACGCGAATGATGCTTCAGAGTTTTGCCCAGTCGAACCAACGCCCGGCTGCCGACGAGATGCCCGTAACGGTCGTTGATCGCTTTCAATCCGTCCATGTCGAGCAGGACGATGCTGAAGGGCCGCTGCGTCCGGCGCGACCGGTCCAGTTCGGATTCAATCACCGCAATCAGGCGCCGGTAGTTGGCAAGACCCGTAAGTGGATCGCTGACCGCCATGGTGCGCACCTGGTCGAACAGGCGAGCCTGGTCGATCAAGGCGGCGCCCAGCATGATCGCGTAGCTGGCCACCTTGTTAAGTTCCGCGAAGAAAAACGGGCCGTCGAACAACCGCTGCGAAAAGAGTGCCGCAGCGTGGCAAGCGGCGTTCAGCAAGGCAACGAGGAACAGCGAATAATCGTAGAGCGAGGCGTCGCTCTCATTTCTCTTCTCCGTCTGATAGCGGCGGTAGAAGAAGAGAGCTGCCATGGCGAACAGTCCGCCGGGAAGAAGTTCCCAGGGACGCGAGAAAAACGCGCCGGCCTGAGCCACAGGCGCAGCCGGAGCAGCCATGAAAGCGGCGCTCGTAATGTACGCGGCCGCGGCAACCACGAAAAGAGCGCCGGCGGTTTCACGGCTGGGTTGGCGTGCCGTGGGCATGAAGCGCTCCACAGCAAGAGCGGCCAGCAACAAGACGGCAAGCATCGTGCGGCCAACCATCCAGCCCATCGGCACATGCGAGAGAGCGACCGTTCCCGAGCGGAGCAGACTATTCAGTCCGAAATAGCCGATCGTCTCGATCATTCCGGAAAGCACAAAACCGAATGCCAGGATCAACGCTATGCGGTCATGAGTCCCGCGAAAACGAACCAGGGCGTTCGCGGCGTAGCAGAAGCAAAGGAGCGAACCGCCCACTTCCAGGTAGAGATAATTTGTGGGAGCGCCGAAAGCGTGAGATTGACGGGAGTAATACACGACGAACAGGTACAGGGCTCCGAGAACCCCATAGACAATGGCGGGCAGACTTCCGCGATCTTTGCGGAAGAACCCCGTGATTTGCCCCCTATCGCCCAAAACAACCCCCAATTGCCGGAGAAAACCGGACAGGGCGGGAAATAGCACGTCCATGCCCTTTTCCGTCGGCTATTGTAATTACTGTAAACTAAAGAAAATAATAGATTTATTAGAGGAGGGAAAATGCAGTTGAATACCTGAGACTGGAAACGAGACAGGAAGAACCCCTGTCTCAGTCCACAATTGAAACACTATCGCTAATGTATCCAGATAGTTAGCAGGGGTTTAGGCACTATCGTCCCGAATCTGTGCAAAGTCTCAGGCTGAGACAGTCTCATTCTGCCCTGAGTCAGTGTTTCTCAGGGTTTTGGGGGTAAATCGCGGGCTGGCGTGATAGCCGCGAACCCATTCCGCTTATGCGAGCCATCGCAGAACGGGGCATTTCCGGTATGCCCGCACCGGCAAAACGAGACCGCCGTGCGCCCGCCCAATCCGAACTCTTTGCCGTCCTGATCAACCACTGTGAAATCGCCTTCGACGCGCAATGGGCCATTATTGAGAATTGTGACTTTTGTGCCAGCCAAGGATTCCTCCGCTTGAATGTTCATGCCCTGTTTAAGTGACGATTCCAAGATAACGGCGCCAACGGGGAAACACAAGCGATCGCGAGCGAATTCGCACCACTCCTCGGCCACGACTCATCTCCGAATTGCTTTTCAGGAGGTCGGAGCTTTAGCTCCGACATTTAGAGCCCCAACGAACGGGGCTTTTAGCCACTGAAGAGACTCTTCCATTATCCCAGCTCCATTTGTGCGAAGAAATCTAGTAACGCGGTACCGACGGATCCACTTCCGTGGACCATGCCAGGATTCCGCCATGCAAGTTATGAATTTTCCGGAAGCCGGCCTTGCGCAGGAAATCCACCGCTTCTGCCGAGCGCTTCCCGCTGCGGCAGTGGGCAACAATCTCGTGCGACGAATCGAGTTCATGTACGCGGCGGGGGAGTTCCCCAAGCGGAATCAGATGCCCGTTGAGATTGCAGATCTGGTATTCGTGCGGCTCGCGCACATCCAGAATAAAAAGATCGTCGCCGCGATCCAGGCGCAGCTTCAATTCACGCGGCGTGATTTCCGGCACGTGCAGATTGCTTTCCGGCTCTTCTTCGCCGCGGATGCCGCAGAATTCGTTGTAGTCGATCAGCTTGTGAATCGTCCGATTCGTGCCGCACACCGGGCAGCCGGCATTCTTGCGGAGCTTCAATTCGCGGAACTTCATCGCCAGCGCGTCGAAGAGCACCAGCCGGCCTTCAAGCGAATCACCGCGGCCCAGAATCAGCTTGATCGTCTCCATCGCCTGCAGCGAGCCTATGATGCCGGGAAGCACCCCAAGCACGCCGCCTTCAGCGCACGAAGGAACCAGGCCCGGCGGAGGCGGCTCCGGATACAGGCAGCGATAGCAAGGCCCGGTGGGCATGCCGAACACCGTAACCTGCCCTTCAAATCGAAAGATGGACCCGTACACATTGGGCTTGCCAAGCAGCACGCAAGCGTCATTCACCAGATAGCGCGTGGGGAAATTGTCGGTGCCATCAACGATGATGTCGTAATCCTTGAACAGCTCCAGCGCATTCTCGCTGGTCAGTCGAGTCTCGTACGTAGTGATCTCAATGTCCGGATTCAGATTGCTCAGCCGCGCGTGGGCCGCCGCGGTCTTCGGTTTGCCAACATCGGTGGTGCCAAACGTAATCTGCCGCTGCAGATTCGTAAAATCCACCACATCAAAATCCACCAGCCCAATCTTTCCAACGCCCGCCGCCGTAAGATAAAGGCCCAGCGGCGCGCCAAGTCCGCCCGTCCCAATCAGCAGCACCTTCGCAGCCTTCAGCTTCAGCTGCCCCTCCATGCCCACCTCAGGCATGATCAGGTGCCTGCTGTAGCGGAGAATCTCTTCGTTAGTAAGGCCCGCCGCCGGCGCCTGCCCGGTCAACGGCTGCGTCTTGGTTGACATTGGCTTCTCCCCAAATTCCATTTTACGCGGTGTCGTTCCCGGAAGAAAGCCACCAACCGCAACGGGGCGGGGAACGTCCCGTGTCTCCGAATCGCTGGTTGTTGTGGCTAGAGGTGCAGGACTCTGAGGCCCGGGATCATCTGGAAATGTCGAACATTGAGTGTCACGACGTCGTAGCCTACGTGCAATGCAGTGGCGCCAATCAGCAAGTCTTCGAAGGCGACGCTGACTCCACGGGCCGCCTGTTCGCCCTCAACGCGGCCAGCAAGCTCTGCGATTTCCACGGTAACTGAATGCACCACCATGTCACGACGGAGTTCTTCGCTAAAGGCTCGACGCCGTTCACGATCCGCGTCGGTTTTGGCCCGGTAGATACCGTGGGTGAGTTCGACGATGGTCACAACCGAGAGGGCGGAGTCAACTTCCCCGAGAGCGGCCTGAACTCTCTGGAGGATTTGACGCACGCTTTCTCCGCGTCGCTCCCCGGCGATGAGCACGCTGGAGTCAAGGATTACTCCCATGTCGAGACATTGCGAGGCTTGCGGCTGTTGATGATCTCTTCTAGGTCGGCAGCGAAGTCCGGGTCCATCTTGGGCTCATAGCCCAGTTCTTTCGCATGTGCTTCGGCAAGAGCGATGGACTCAGAGATGGGACGTCCGCGCAGAGGCTCAGCAGCGTGCAGAACGGCAAGCGCGCGCTCCCCGTCCTCTATGACCACTTCTGCACCCGCGCGCACATGGGCCAGAAGTTGTGCCACGTCGGTCGCAGCAGCTTCTTTCTCTGACATGTGTATCACGTGCTTTACCATGTGCTAATTATACACCGTAGAAGCCCAGCTCGAATATTGGATGGTATGCCCCCTCGCGGCTATCCTTCCCTATTCTTCGCAAGCATATTGGTAAATTGGAGGAAGTAATCCGGGAAGGGTAATTGGGGGCCAAACGGGAAGTTCACCGATCTTGTCGAGAGAAATCAAAATTTGGAATCGTCCCGTCTGTCGCCGAGGTCGGACAATTCCCATGCAGACGTTTCGTCTGTCCGCAGTTTCCAACTACTGAAAAATTGGCAGCGATTTGGGGAAGATGACATTGGCATGCGAATAGTGCTCTCGATCGACGAATTTCGCATATTTTAGTTTTGGAAGGGTTGTCAACGGGGAGAGGTCTCCATCATGAATGTTTGTCGAGCCGTAAAACCAGACCGCCTCCAGCTCCGGTAGCCGCGCCATAGGTTTTATCGATTCCAGGGAAGGACAATCGCTAAGATTTAATGTCCTCAAGGACCTTATAGATGAGATAGCTCCGAGGTTCCGGAGTTTTCTCGCACTTTCAACCCAGAGGAGCAATAATTTGTTGCAGGTCTGGATTCCATTCAGTGTATCGATTTGATTCGTGCTGGCCAGAGAGAGGCGTACCAACGCAGGCAAAGCGGCAGCCCCCTCTAGGCTCAACAATTTCGAGAAACTCATTGCGAGGTTCGTGAGGGTGGCAATGCGCGTGAACGGCTTAAGGTCAACACCAGAGTATCCGGTGACAGCCAGGTTTTTGATCATCTTGCACTCAAAAATGCTATTGAAGCGCGCCTCCCTCCACTGGCTTAGATGGAGATCTTCAAGTCCTTGGATTTTAGTAAAATCAATTTTCTTGCTCACTCCATTTAGAGACAAGGCTCGAAGTTTGGGCAGTGTATAGAGCGGGCTCAAATCCCTGATCTTCGCGGTCCACAAATCAAGGCGCGCAAGAAAAGGAAGTGATTTCAGAAAATCTATCGACTGTTCGTTCCATCCCGCATATGCGCTCAAGCGAAGTCCGTCTATTTTCCTCGGACGCATGAATGAGCCAATGTCATCGGTCCATGGTCCTTGCAACAAAAGGAATTTCCTTCCACCTTCTTCACAAAGTGTGAAGCCCTTGGTCATCCAGTCCTCCATCCATTATTTACAGATTGTTGCGAACTTATCTAATCGTATTTCGTTTCTAAAACCAGGAGACAGACGGAAAGTTTCCCAGGCTTCTCCGTTCATCGCAGGAATAGTGGACAGGCCTCGCCGATTCGTCAAGCTTTACACCGGGACACGGATTGTTTACGCTGAAAGTCCTATGTGGAATGTAAACGAACGCTTTGACAAGAAGGCCATCGACAACATGGCGGCGCTGGGCTTTGGCGTAGGCAGCACGCGCGGCGTGGTTCGCGTGGAAAAATATGGCTCGGGCGCTGAATTCCGGCAGGAGCCCGACGGGCGTTTCCACCTGACGGTGCTGCCGACCATCATGCTGAAGGGCAAATTCACCCGGCTGTGGGACGCGGGCTACCAGAAGTTTCTTTTGACCGACGAAGGCTTAAAAGTGCCGGCGCTGGCGACGCACCTCGAAAACCTGCGGATGTTCAACGAAGAGTTGCGGACGGCGCTGGGAGTACCCACGTTCTACAACGAAGCACTGGGTTCCGTAAGCCAGGTCAGCGTCTACGATCGCGTGAAAGGCCGCAAGGGCGACGTGCCCGACGAAACCGTCGGCGTGCACGCCCCCACCGCGGGCCACTAGAAGCCATCGCCATGCCAAAAATTTAGGGCAAGTCGCCGCGGAGTATTCTTCAGGGGCTAAAGCCCACGTTCTCCGGCACCCTGGCGTCGGGGCTGAAGCCCCGACCTCCTAAAGAACGATTTACGAGCTAGGTTGATAAGTTCTAGGCAGTTTTTTTTCGGGCCAATACCGGTGGAGATTGTGAGAGGCTTTCTTTCGCTTCTTTCAGCTGCCTGCGCAGTTGCCTGACGTTGATGCGGTGCTTCGCGGCTTTTCTGGTGCCGACAAACAGGACCGGGATGTCCCAGCCGTAGCGTTCGGTCAGCATGGCATCGCCGTCGATGTTGATTTCGTGGAGCGTGGCGCCAAACTCCGAGAGCAGCGGATCGATCGCGGCTTTGGCGGCTTCGCAAAGGTGGCAACCGGGTCGCGAGTAGAGCGTAACGTCCAGCGCTCCCGCCCCGGCCAATCGCAGGTCTTCAGGATGTTCGTTCATGGCTTGGGATTTGAGTACCTCTGAAATGGGCCGGCCTGCGGATAGAACGCCTTCGCGCGGTACAGTTCGGCAATCTGCCGCAAGTGGCCAAGATCATGATTAGCAAGTTCGTTCAGCAATTGCAAAAGGGTGATGGTTCCCATCTCCGCGTGAACGCCGGTGCGCAAGGCGGCGGAAGAAGGGATGCCGTGCCAGAAAAAATAGTTTGCCTGGCGCAGCGCCACAAACTCTTTCAGGTACTGGTTTGACGTTTTCTTCCGCAGGTTGGCCGCGTCCGGTTCGAAGTACTTCTCCAACGTGGGATTGTTGTCCACAACGATTCGCTTCGCGCGGTCGCCGTACAATTGCTCGATCATCAGCAGATGCGCCAGAACTTCTGTAATCGACCAGCGATCCGGCGCGGGCTTCCAGTCAAGAATCTCCGCCGGCACGTCGCGCAGGAGCGTCTCCAGGATGGCCGGGGTCTTTTCCAGCAAGGATACGGGCGGCTGCAATAAAGAAGAGGCTGGCGAAAGAGCTTGCATCAGGGTCCTCAGGGGGGCAGGCTGATTGTAATCCCTCGAAGGCCGCCGGGGAAAGCCCCCGCAAGGGTTTTTAACGCGTACGTTAGAGACAAGGAGCATTCCGCATGGGCCGCGTAGCAGCCTTGATTGACGATCTGTTTTTTCAGTTGAAAGTGGCGGAAACCGCCAAGCAGCTAGGTGGCATCGAATTCAAAGTAGCAAGCAGTCCGGACGCGCTCTTCACGCTGCTGGAGCCACCGACCAAGCTGGTGATCGTGGATTTGAACTCCCGCAACCAGCCCGTGGCAACCATCGAACGCCTGCGCGCAACTCAGAAAGAGCTGCGCGTGGTGGCTTTTCTGTCCCACGTGCAGACCGAACTCGCCGCCCAGGCCCGCGCCGCAGGCTGCCTGGAAGTGATGCCGCGCTCGGTATTCACGCAAAATCTGGCGGCCATTCTTCAAGCCGCGAAGGACTAGTGCTCGTGCCCCGAAAATCCCTGGTATTTGCCCCGGTTCCGCAAGGACTGCTTCTCTTTTTTCTATTTTCGTTTTTGGCGTCAGGCCGCGCAGCCGCGCAACCCGCCGCGGAAAGCCCTTCCACGGTTCTGAAGGAAGCCCTGACAGCCGCATGCTCGCAAAATTCCTCCGAGTTCGTGCGATCCCTCACCGTGCGCAACGCCGAAGCTTTCGGACGGATGACCCCGCCCGCCCGCGAAACATTTTTGAAGCGGTTCGTGCTTCTCGACAAACCGGGAAAGCCGCGTACGCAGAATGAAGCTTCGGGAAATGTGGTGGTTTTCTGCGAAACGTCCGACGTCACCACCCAGATGGAAATTGCAAAACCCGAACTCCGCGACAATCTCGCCTACCTACCCCTCATCGTAAAAGATTCCACCGACTCCGCCGGCCTCAACGCCCATCACGTCACCATGGGCATGGTGCGCGAAGCCGGTCAGTGGAAAATCCTCTCGCTCGGACTGCTGTTCCTGGATCTTCCTTCGCTCGAAATCGAATGGGACCGCGCGGAAATCAAGGCCAACGAACAGTCGGCCATCGCCTCTCTCAAAGCTTTGGTCGAGGCTATCGAAACCTACCGCAAGACCTACACCCGATTGCCCGAATCGATGAAGGTCCTCGGCCCGCCGGCGAAGAACATGCCCAAAAGCGATGGCGCCGGCCTGGTGGACGAGGATTTGGCCGGAGGCCGCAAAGACGGCTACGCCTACCGCTACGTGATCGTTGGCGCGAATACTTCCGGCGCGCCCGCCAAGTACGAAGTTGCGGCCATCCCTTCCGAATACGGGCGCAGCGGCCTGCGCTCTTTTTTCTGTGATTCCGCAGGGCAGTTCCATGCCGGCGACCACAAAGGCGCAGTCGGCAGCGATCTGGATCCAAAGCTGCCGGAAGGCGAGCCATCGCCCGAAGAGCCACCGCATTGACCCTTTCGTGCCTTCCCACGAAAGGCTATTGCGACGCACGGCGGCCCGCGCAAAAATGAGAACGGGTTCATCCACACCGTTTCCGGCACGCTATTCCTGCGCCGGAATCCACTCTCTCCTATCAGCAGGCGGAAGTTTGTCTGCTAGGAGAAGAGGCATGCCCGAAGTCACCGCGGAGCGGCGGTCCGCTGCGCGACACGCGATGGTTCTGGCCGCGGAAGTGATTGAACTTCCGCGCGGCGCCAAGCTTAATGCGCGCACGGCGGATATCAGCCTTACGGGTTGCTACATTGACACGCTGAACCCGGTTCCCCAGGGCTCGGAGGTCCGGGTGCGGGTCACCCACGGAACAGAGACTTTTGTGTCCCTGGGCCGCGTCGTCTATGTCAGCTACGGGTTGGGAATGGGGATTTCTTTCATCAACTTGGAAGACGACCAACGGACCAGGCTGGAGCGGTGGTTTTCCGAGCCGGACCGAGAATTCTGAATCAAGCAAACTCTCAATATGTGGGCGGCGGGAGTTGCGAAACTATTCCTGCTCCGGTGTGAGGAAACTGTCTCTCCGGCGATTCTTGTCGTGATAGACCCATTTACCGAAAAGGCCCTTGCGCAACGGCCCAAGACGAGCCAGAATTACGACACGTTCGTCCCACGTTCACGCAAGGTTTTTCCGTGCCCGGCGCACTTTTTCTATTGCGGGCAGCTGTATTTGTTCTCGGGAGAAGAGACATGACTGATTTCACGGAGGAGCGGCGTTCCGCGCCGCGACGCGCCATGGTTCTTGACGCCGAAGTTGTCGATATTCCGCTCGGCGCAAAATTTAATGCACGCTCGGCGGATTTCAGCCGCACCGGCTGCTATATCGATACGCTGAATCCGATTTCAGAGGGGACCGAGGTCCGACTCCGTGTAACCCATCACGCGGAGAACTTCGTGGCGTCGGCGCGTATCGTTTACGTGAGCCCCGGAATGGGGATGGGACTCACGTTCACCAATGTCGAGGATCAACAAATGGCTTGCCTGGACCGCTGGCTCTCCGAACCTCTCAAAGAATACTAGCGAATACAAACTCCCAATATGTAAGCGGGGAAAGTTGCGATACTATCTCCGCTCCGGGTATGAACTTGTCTCTCCTTCGATTTTCGCGGCTGCTGCTCGCTCTTCTGATTCTGGCTGGGGCTGCTTCTCTCAGCCGGGGACAGGAAGTCGAATCCGGCTACGGCCCTCTGCCGGTCTTTGAATTCCACAGCGGCTTTTGGGTAAATCTCCACCAGTTTCTCTATCACGAGGCGCGCTTGCGCGAATCCACGCCGGAGGCCAAGGCCGCGGCCGCCGCAGGGCCTGCGTTGAAGCAAACCCCCATTTCCCTGAGCCCCACGGAGCAGAAAACCTGGGAGCAGGCCATCGCGTATTACCGCGCCAACTATGCGGGCAAGGATCCGCAGATCAATATCGACCTGATCCTGCTGAAAAATCAGCTGGGCGATTTTGAAGACTGCGACGAGTTGCTGGGCAGAAAAAAAAGAGTTTGCGACGCGGGCCTGCCGGGAAACATCGGCGTAATCCTGGAAGCGGCGGCGCCTGTTTACCGGGCGCATTGGTGGGCGAACCAGGATCGCGCAAATCGCCGCTGGGTGGCGCGCGTCGCCCCGCTGATTCGCGAGCAGGGCCTGGGGCTTTCGCAGCGCCTCGCCGACATTTATCAGTCCACGTGGCCGAAAGTAAAGATTCGCGTGGAGGTTTGCGCGTATGCTGCTTCAGCGGGCGCCTTCACGACCATGGATCCCCTCCGCGTGACAATTTCCAGCACTGAACCGCGCAATCAGGCGCCGGATTCGCTGGAGGTTCTCTTCCACGAAGCCTCGCACGGCATCGCCGTCCCGGTGGAGAACGCCATCGCGCGCGAGTGCCGGCAACGTGACAAACCGATCCCGCGCGACCTCTGGCACGCAGTGGTTTTTTACACCACCAGCGAAGTCCTGCGCCCGGTAATGCAGGAAGCCGCGTCGGATGCATTATTGGGCGACGCGATTGTTCCCCGTCAGGCGAATATGTCCCCCATGCCTCCCGACCTTCGCGAAAAATTCACGCAACGCGGCTGGGAGGAGTACATCCGCCTGCTGAACATTTATTGGCAGCCGTATCTTGACGGCAAGGTAAATTTCGAAGACGCCATCGCCCACCTGGTGTCCGCTGTTTAACTCCACCGTCAGGTTGTTTGAACGGGAAGGGCCTGTATGTTAGGCTTTCTTTTGCAAACGTAAGCCCGGCCGTAAGCCACGCAAGTCCCAACATTCATCGACCTTCCCTTCATTCGTCCGTGAAGAGTGAACCGATGGTGAGGTCGTCTCCGCGTGCCGCATTCCGGGGTTAGAGGAAACCGAGCCCATGGCCGCACGACAAGTGGCATCCAAAACCGAAAAAGAGCCCCGCGAGATCAAGCTGGCTCATTCCCCCGATTCCGACGACGCGTTCATGTTTTATGCGTTGGCGACCCACAAGCTGCAGACGCCGGGTTACAAATACACGCACATTCTTTCGGACATCCAGAGCCTGAACGAAGCCGCGCTGACGGAAACCTACGATGTGACCGCGGTAAGTTTCGCCGCCTATCCTTCGTTGCGCGATAAATACATTTTGCTCGATTGCGGCGCAAGCTTCGGCGAAGGCTACGGCCCGATCGTCGTTTCCACCAAGGCCATGCGGCCACAGGACCTGAAAGGCAAGCGCGTCGGCGTGCCCGGGCTGAAAACTTCGGCGTATCTTTCCCTGAAACTCTACGAGCCGGGTTTTGAAGCCGTGGTGATGCCGTTCGATAAAATTATTGAAGCGGTGAAAAACGAAGTAGTGGAAGCAGGCCTGCTGATTCACGAAGGCCAGCTCTTCTTCCCGCAGCTAGGGCTGCACAAAGTGGTCGACCTCGGCATCTGGTGGCAGGAACTGACGAATCTTCCCCTGCCGCTGGGTGGTAACGCGGTGCGCCGCGCGCTCGGCCCGGACATGGGCCGCCTGATTTCCAAAACCATTCGCGACAGCGTCTCTTATGGCCTGGAACATCGCGAAGAAGCGTTGAACTACGCCATGCAGTTTGCCCGCGACATGGACACCGAACTCGCCGACAAATTCGTCGGCATGTATGTGAACAAATGGACCCTGGGCTACGGCGAAAAAGGCAAGAAAGCCGTCCGCGAACTCATCGAACGCGGCACCACTGCCGGCCTGCTCCCCGGACCCGCCAAAGTCGAATTCCTGGAAGAATAAGCCCGCAAAAATCGTTACCTCCGGATGGCCGACAAACCGGTCGTTGCCCCGTTGCCTAAGGAGATAGCGGCTTTTCTCCTGGATTGCCGATAGATTTTCGATGTTTCGCTTCAAGCAAAGCAGCTTGAGCTACTGCGAAATATTCCTCCCTCCGCTTGCCAATCCTAAGCATAAGATGTCGCGCGGCAGAGTCCAGCTCACGGTAGCTTGTCGAAAAAGAGATACGCGGCGGCGATCCGGCCGTCCTGCGTAATGATGAAATCGGTCCCGGAGTAAGCTGGTGCCTCACCCGGGCGGCCTGATACCCAGCGGACCAGCCCGCCATTACCCGATTCCGCAGGCTCGGTAGTTGGCTGATATTGGAATTCAGGGTGAGTAGCTTTGATCGCGCCCGCGATGCGGTCGATTTCGTCTCGGCCACGATAGACTCCCTTGCTGGGGTCGTAGAAAACGCAATCTTCAGTGTAAATCTCGTCGATGGCGGCGCGCCGGCGAGCGGGATCGTTTTCACCGAAGACATCACGAAGATTGCGGATCAGCAAAGTCGATATGCTGTATGGCATGGCTTGTCTCCCTCGGCATCGAGTGCGGCCTATTTCACTTTTTTAGATAAGTCAAAGCGATATTCGTTACAACAGATGGCATTTTGACTGGATGGAACAGTAAGCGAGTGCCGCATCGGTGCTAATGAACCCACATTATCTCGACAGGTGAGTTGGAAGATCATCCGGGCCGGATTGATCGTGTGTGGATAGCAGGCCGTCAGGAAGTTGAAGCCACCAACCGCCAGTGCATTGGAGGGTGCCCTCCCAAGTGGCACCGCTGAAAACGGCGGTATACTCGCCAACGGGGAACACCAGCTCTCTATTTCAGGCAACCAACACACTTTGCGCAGACCTGCAAGTATCGATTCGGCTCCCCAACTTGACGCGTCTGGGCGAATCCCTTAGTCTCGTTTCTTCGCTATGTATCCCAGATTTCTTCGTGTTTCCCTGGCTGTATTTCTTCTCACTTCCCTTTCCATTCGCACTTTCGGCCAAGCCGCCGCGGAATTTCGCGATCACCCGGACATCCCAAAAGAGTGGCCGCGCGAGCCGGTTCGCGCCGCGCATGGCATGGTCGCCACAGATGAACCGCTCGCCTCACAGGTCGGCGTCGAAATATTGAAGCGCGGCGGCAATGCCGTGGATGCCGCCGTGGCCACCGCATTCGCCCTTGCGGTCGTCGAACCCGCGGCCGGAAACATCGGCGGCGGGGGATTCATGCTGGTCCGCCTCGCCGGCGGAAAAACTGCATTCTTCGATTACCGTGAAATGGCTCCTGGCAAAGCCACGCGCGACATGTACATCAAGCCCGACGGTACACTGGACGAAAAGGCTTCCACGATCGGTTACCGCTCCGTCGCCGTACCGGGCACCGTTGCCGGCCTGGCGCTGGCGTTGAAGACCCACGGCACTATGAAACTTGCCGACGTGATGCGCCCCGCCATTCGCCTCGCCGGAGAAGGCTTTCCCGTCAGCGATAAACTAGTGCGCGAATTCGCCGAAGAAGGCGCGGACCTGCAGCACTTTCCGGTGAGCCGCCACATCTTCCTGAATGACGGCAAACCCTATCGCGCGGGAGACATTCTCCGTCAGCCACTGCTAGCCGCTACCCTTAAGCGAATCGCAAAAAATGGTCCGGCCGAGTTTTACAAAGGCGAAACGGCGCGGATGCTCGTTCGGGATATGGCGGCCGGCGGCGGATTAATCACGATGGAAGATCTGGCCAACTATCAGCCGAAGATTCGCGAAGTCCTTCACGGCAGCTACACTTCCGGCGGCCAGCGATGGGAAGTGCTCTCCGCTCCTCCGCCAAGCTCCGGCGGCGTCGCCGCAATCGAGGCGCTGAACATGTTGCAAAATGTCCCGCTGAAAGGTTGGGACGACCCGCAGAGCGTGCACATGGTTGTGGAAGTGATGCGC
>Ga0210393_10002916_pt1 | contig 13926 bp, 10 predicted proteins | sample IncBWC27OmetaG_FD_160068 | JGI IMG/M metagenome (GOLD analysis project Ga0210393, IMG submission 160068) | Forest soil microbial communities from Barre Woods Harvard Forest LTER site, Petersham, Massachusetts, United States - Inc-BW-C-27-O ... | reverse complement strand
CCAATCAGGGCCCGGGCGGGCGGCCCTGCATCGATATCGATGCCGTCGATTGTTACTTCGCCAGCATCGCGCGCGAGAATTCCGGCAATCATCGAAATCGAGGTGGTCTTGCCGGCCCCGTTGGGTCCCAGGAGACCGTAGATTTCACCCGCCTCGATTGAGAAGCTGACGTCATCGACAGCGACTCGCTCGCCGAAGCATTTTCTGAGCCCGCGCACCTTGAGCATTGTCGACACAATCGATCCTTTGATGCGGGTTTCGAACAGTGCGAAGGATGCAGTCTGTTTTACCCCGCCGAATTTCGATCGCGGATGCCGAGCAGCGCGGCGATGCGGTTTTCGACGAAGCGGTGCCATCCAGGGTTTCCGACTAGATGCGGCGCGATTGTTTCCATGTGCGCGAGCCCCATCATGAATACGATTACGGCGTTAGCTAACAAGTCAGCGTTCAGGGCGGGATCGATTTTGTCGGCGCGCTGCGCTGGTTCGATCGTGCGCCGGAGCTGCTGGATGTTCATTTCCAAAGCCCGCCTCAGGACGCTGCGGACTCTCGGATGCTTGCGCGACGCGGAATGTATTTCGAGAGAGAGCTGGCGGAGGGGTTTCGTTTCGCGTTCGGTATAGATCGCCACCAGACGCAACAGTAAATCCAGCTCATTTCCTGACACCGAAAACAATGGGACTGAGGAAAGCGCGCGTCTAACCACCTCAAAAAGCAGGTCGGCCTTGCTCTCGAAGTGCTTATAGATCGCTCCGGCGGTGACTCCGCTGGCCTTGGCGATGGCGGGCATCGAAACCCTCTCGAAACCTCGATTGGCGAAGAGCCGTTCCGCCGACGCCAAGATGCGTTCGCGGGTCGTGTTTTGCCCGCGGTCTCGGCGCAGCGTCCTAGTTTCGCGGGCGGCGGTGCCGCTCGGTCTCGGCGCCGGAGCAGGCGAGGTCGTCGGTTCGTCGCGCATCGGCGCATTACTTGTAGCACGACGAGCTGGGCAGGTAAATGGGCATTTACCAGACGGCGAGTGCTGGTAAATGAATATTTACCTTGCCGGCTTCCCACCAGAAGGAAGGTGCAGATAAGCGATTCAGAGGCTTGATGGCAACCGTCGACTGATCTGCTCTTGCCTATAAGAATATATATGACTTATAAGGCTTGCTAAGGTTACTAATTGAGGGTGCGAGATGGCCAGTACAGAAGGCGCTCTTCTGGCTCTATTCGGAGTCGCCTTGTTTGCGGCGACCGTAAATGGGGCGCTCGGTTATGGGTTCTCGTCGCTGACGGTTCCGCTCGCGCTGCTGTTTTTCCCGAACAGAATCCTCAGCCCGGCACTGGTTCTGATCGAACTGGCGATCAACTCATGGTTGGTGGTGACGAACCGCGAGAGTCTGGCGGCGGCGCGCGGGCGCGCGATGCCCATTATCGTCGGCTTGATTCCTGGCATCCTCATCGGCAGCTATCTGCTGACCAGTGCTAACCCGGGCGTGCTCAAGTTCTGGACGTATGTTGTTCTGCTTCCGCTCATCCTCTCGCAGGCAGCTGGCTACCGGCGACCGATTCATGCTGAGCGCGTGGTGGGGGTTCCGCTCGGGCTCGGGGTCGGAGTGCTCTACTCGACCACGACGATCTCCGGACCTCCGCTCGCGCTGATGTTCAACAATCAAGGCGTCGAGAAGAACGAATTTCGCGCGGCGCTCGGAACCGTGCGCATCGTCGAAACCACGACTACCGCGATCGTCTACGGCTTCCTCGGGCTCTTCACCTCGCGAAGCATTCACCTGCTTATGCCGATCGCTCCGGCCGTGCTGCTAGGACTTCCACTGGGGACGTACGTGATTCGGCATGTGCCGAGCGAGACATTCCGGCGCGTGTGCATGAGTTTCGATGCGTGGATAGTCGGATTCGGACTGGCAAGGACGCTTCTCGATCTGCGGCTGCTCGGCCCTTTGGGAGCTTATGGAATCTGGGGTGTGGTGATTCTGTTCGATCTTTATCTGTTGTACCGCTATTTCCTGACGGGCGGCGTTGATGCCCGCATCGAAAGCCTGTCCCTCCTCAATACTCGAGCCACACTCGAGAAGAGTTGATTTCGTGCTGCGCTCGTTCGCGCGAGGAGTTTCCCTGATTCGTCCTTAAAATTCCCTGATCCCGTAAAATAATTCCCTGTTCGGCAATTAAAATCCCTGTTCCGTTGAGTTGTCAACGCCGGTTGAATGTTGACCCACCTGTGCGGGAGGTCGCCGAAGTAAAACTGACCCGCCTCGGCGCTGACTGATCCAGGGGAAGCGCCCCGCTAGATCCCCGAGGGCCGGCCTTAATTCTCGAGAGTCGTTCGCGAAGCATATTTTTTCTCCTGGCAGCGTCCGTGTTCGGGCGGCGGCATCGTGTTTTCCGTGCACTCGAATGCCCAGGGGGACCGGCCAGAGCGTTTCATGCTCTGACCGGCCCAGGCGCGCCTGCTAGAAGGGTGCTCAGTTGTGGTGCTTTACGGGTTTGAAGAATTGCTTGAGCAATTGCTTCGCGACTCTCCGCCCGAGTCGCGCGCCGTCATCCACCGAGTGACGGTAGTGGAATCCGGCATAGATTCGCGCGTTCTTGACCTCATTTACCAAATCATCTGTATTGTTGAAGACGTGGGTGGTGTTAGTCACCAGGCTGTCTACTGAGAACTGTACGTTTGGTGTCCCAAAATAGCCCTCAAGGATCGCCGCTATCGCTCCCGTGACGCAGCCGTGGGCAGCGGGGTACTCCGGATGACTTGGCGTCGTCCCAAGTGGCGTCCACGCGGGATCGCCGGCGAGTCTGGGATTGCCTCCGCCAGCAGGAATCGCAGTCACCGGTCGCCAGAAGCTGTAGGTGTACTTGGCGTTCCAGCAGCCAATCGCCGCGTCGGCGGATCCGGCGAAAAGCATCGCCATCAAACGTGCGGTGTCAGCGGTGTCGAGCCCTTCCTGTTTCGCCAAGCCGCGAAACGCGCGCGCGTCTTGCTGATTGGCGTGCTCGGTCCAGAACAGGCCAATCTCGGTCTGCTCCGAAGTGCGGACGGTGCTGTTAAGCGCACCGAGCGTCATGGTCTCGTTGTAGTCATCGATCCATCGCTGGCTCTGAAGGCGGTCCGGGCCGTCGTGCGGAAAGAACTGTGCCGCACCGGTCATTGTGAATGGCACCATTTGTCCCAGCCACGGTGCGATCGGCGGTCCGAACGAAGGCGGAGTCGGTTTCCAGAATCCCGGACCTACAGGAGGCGTGTAGGGGACATTGGCGAGCAGCCCGTCGTTCGCGCGTGCAGTGATCAGTGCCTGTGCCGCTGATTCTCCAATCGCCTCACCGGCCGTGATGCTCGCAGGAGTATCGGCAAGCGCAGCAATTGACGCCGCAAACTGCCCATCGAGAGTCATCTGCTGCGCGGGGAAATAGTGGACCAGGACCCGATGCGCGGCAGCGACGGCGGCGGCGTCCTCGGAGGCGCCGGCAGGCGCATTCGTGGTGAAGAGGTAGGGCTGATGCTGACGGTCGATGGCGTTGACCGCGTCGTAGACTGCCAGGTGTACATACGCGAACCAGACGGCCGCGACGGCCGGTGGTTCATGCGCGTTGGTGACGATCGTCGTGGACGCGATGGCGTCCCAATCGATCACGGGGTTTTGCGCCTGCGCGCGGTTAGTCGCCAGCAGCGATAGCATCAAGACCATCGCCAGCAACCCAAGGGATCTCAGCAAACTGCTCCCAAGTCTCGAAAATTGATCGAGAAACATAGCTTCCTCCCTTTGTCCGCGTTAGACGCGGACGCCTTTGCGTTTTTGGGAGATACGACGTGACGAACGACGCCCCCCAGCGGCGCCTGGCATACGTCACGCGTTCCCCCCTAATTACTCAGGCGGGAAAACGCGGGTAACAATTGTGACTTGCGAGGATCGGGCTGTGCCGACGGATGGTAGGACGCCGCTAGATCCGCCAGGACGGTTGGCGTCCGGGGTCGGGGAGATAAGCGCAGAAGTAACCGGTGCGAATGCAAGTGCTCAAGTGATCGCCGAGCTTTGGATGGCTGCGCCGGATTCGCTCGAGGCTCACCCGGATGCTCTTGCTGACCGTACCGCGCGCGCGCTCGATCTCCGCCGTGAAGCGTCGGCTCCGTCCGCCGAGACCAAGCGCGCTTCGCAAGACGTCGGTCAGAGAATCCAGTTCATTGTGCGTGCGCTCCGCGCAGCCGATATCGTTGTTCCGCTCGGCCTCTTCCAGTTCTGCGTGGAGCTCGGAAAGCCGCTGCCGATATTCGGCGCGCGCGCGCGAGTCGACGACTTCGCCCGCATCATCCAGTTCCGAGACCACTGCAAGGTTCGCGGCTTGCAGATCTGCTCCTGGCGCCGTCGCGGCTCCGCCACCTCCGACGTGCGCAAACAAATCAAGGACGTGAATCCGGTCGCCAGGATGAGCGAGCAAGTGCGCGATGTAACCCAACCCCTTCATATCCTTCAGACGGCAGGTCACTCCGCGGTACGCGACCGTCCAGTACTCGCCCTCGCGCCGGAATAGGCACTCGTCATCGGAACGGCGCTGATCAAGCAGGGGCGCGGCTGCGTCAGGTAACTCGATGCGCGCTCTCTCAGCTTCGACCCGATCGATCCAGCGCTGGCCCGCACCATGGCGGCGATAGATTTCGATCGCGGCATCGAACTCCTCGCTCGCTCGCGAATCACCCGCTGCATTGGCGGCTCGTCCCCAGTAGAGAAAAGTCTCGGCTTCCTCCCACGGCAACTCGTAGCGCTTGAAGGTCGCGATCGCCTTTTCGAATTGTGCGTTCGCGTCATCGAAGCGGCCTTCGGCCGCTGCTCCAACCGCCTCGGCGCGATCGACGTATCCCGCCAGCCCGCGCCAGTCCTCGCCAGCGCCCAGGATCTCGCGGCATCGCTCGATTTCTGGTCGCGCCTCGTGGGCTTGGCCGGCGTCGGCCAGCACCAGGGCTAGTATCGACCTTGCATTAAGTTCGTATAACACGTCTCCAGCTTCGGTCCCGATGGCGAGCCCCTGTCGTAGACATCGTGCCGCTTGAGCGTAGTCGCAGCGCACCCGGTACGATTCGCCCAGGTCGCGTAGGTCCAGTGACTCGAGATAAATGTTCCCCTTCACATGCGCTCTCATGCACCATCTCGACAGCGCCTTTTCCTCCTCCTCCCACTCGCCGTCGCAATGAAGGAGGGCTGGACTATTCCGCTCGCCCAGTTCCGCGAGGTAGCGGCGGGCTTCAGCTAGATCTCCGGTCCACGCGCACGCGACCACCATAAGGCCCAGCAAAATGGGGCGCCGGCGCGCGGATTGTGCAGTGCGCGGCCTTGCCAATTCGGACGACAACCAGAGCTGCGCCTCGCGCGGGTCCCGTAACAGAAGATGATTGGCGCCCCCCACCCATGCAATGGCGGACCCGACCTTCGTCTGGTTAATCGACTCAGCTCGCCGCCGCGTCTGGTTAGCCAGTTCGACTCCCTCGGCCACCGACCCGGTGAGGATCAGAAACAGCGAGGATACGATCGCGCCATGCGCCCATACGAACCCGTTTCCGATCCGCTCCGCAATGTCCATCGCGCTCCGAGCGGATGAGAGTCCGTCACTAGTCCTACGGGCCCAAACACAGGCGGAGGACTTTAAGGCGCACAAGTTCGCATAGGCAAAAGACTCTGGTTGGTCGGCCAGTAGCGTCTCCGCCTTTTGGAAGTGGAACATCGACCGGCTCATATCCGTGGCTCCGAGTTCGGGTGCCGAGAAGTTAGAGCCTAGTCGGCTTTGCACTTCGCCGGTCATTTCTTGGTTATCAAGCTGCTCGTACAGCAGAGCGGCCGCCTCGAGGTATCCGATAGCTCGGGGCCCTGTCGAGACGAGTTCGTCTCCGAGACGCCACAAGACACCTGCCCGGCGCGTAAGGTCTCCTCCTCCCACGCGCGTTGCCATCAGTTCCAGCGTCGCCTCCCAATGCGAGGCCGCCTCCTCGTATGCGAACACGGCGTACGACGCGTCGCCGGCACGATTCGAGTAGTCGATCGCCTTCTCGACGATGGCGGCTTCGCGGAAGTGATGCGCCAGCGCGGCAAGGTGAGGCCTCAGGTTCGCCGCGTGCATCTCTTCCAGTGCGTCAGCAACGATGAGATGGCGCCGGCCGCGCTCTGCGTCGGTCGAATCCCTGTAAAGAGCCTCGCGGATCAGGGGATGCGTAAACCGATAGCTCTCGCGCGAGGTCGCCGCTGCGATTCCAACTTCAGCCGCCTCGCGCATCAGCTCCGCGAGCGTTCCTGCGCTTTCTTGGCTGACACGTTCGAGCAACACCACGTCGAATTCCTGCCCGATCACGGCGGCGACCGCCAAGGCTGACCGCGCCTCGGCAGACAGCAGCGCGAGACGCTTGCGGATCGCGCCGCGCAGACCTTCGGGTAGCTTGAAGCCGCTCAAATCCAGGTGTTCCGCCATTCCGAGTTTTCGCTCGGCGACCAGGACGCGAATTACCCCGTCCACGAACAGCGGATTGCCGGCGGTCACGCGGTGCAGCTCCGACGCGAAGGTTGCACTGGGCGAGCGCTCCACGCGGTTCTCGATCATTCGCGCTACTTCGTTCTCGGCCAGGCCGGCCAGCGGCATCGGATGACCATGGCGAACAATCTCGCTGATTGACTCCGCCAGGTAGGGCGAGCGGCGCACCTCGGCGTCTCGATACGTACTCACGATGACGACGCGCGAGTCGGTGAGTCTTCGCGCTACGAACTTGAGCAATTCGAGCGAGCCGCGATCGGCCTCATGCAAGTCGTCGAGAATCAGGACCACCGGGGTAGAGCGCGCGACCCGCTTGACCAGGGTCGCGACTGCGTCGAACAGCCGAAAGCGCCCCTGCTCGGGATCGGACGATGACCGTGGCTCCGTTGTTTCCGCCGCCAGCTCCGGAATCAGTTGCCCGATCTCGGGCGGGAGGACAGTCTGTTGCTGCCGTGCGCGGCCGGGCTCCAGTACGAGAGAGCGGACGATTTCCACCCACGGCCAATACGCGGGCGCGCCGCCGCCTTCCCAACAACGCCCCCACGCGACGCGAACACCGCGCAAGGCGGCGTCGGCCGCGAGTTCGTCGGCGAGCCGCGTCTTGCCGATTCCGGGTTCGCCGGAAATCAGAAAACAGCTTCCCCGGCCCGCGAGTGATTGTTCGAGAGCGCCGCGCAACTCTGAGAGTTCGCGAGTGCGTCCTATGAACGCGTTTTGTTGCGCCCCGCGCTCCGCAGCTTCCTCCTTTTCCCCCATATTTTTTCAGACTGCCTATTCATGCAGCATTTTCAGGTAATAGGTACGGAAGATAGCGGAATCGTATCGCTTTGCCCGGCCTAATTCAAAAACAGTATTGAGACCGAGTGAGGAGCCGGATGGGCTCCGCCACAGCGGTCGCGCAACCCTCTTCGCCATCCCGGTCTTTCCGTTCATGGAGCCAACTCTTCGGACGGTCTCGACCCTGGCAGCTGCGGAGGTCGGTGCTTCGAGAATCACTATGTCTCCTCGCCCTGGCATTCGATCCGAATCGGACCGAGACGCGCAAGGGTCGGGCCAGCCGCGTTGTTGGTCGTCGGCCGCTGTAGCCTTTGGGTGAGTGGTGCATCTACGTTGCCTGGGACAGAATAAGAGTAAGGCCAACAGGGTTGAAATACTTCTTCAACACCCCCGATAAGGAACGTTCAATGAAATCTGGTTTATCGAGATTCATGCCTCGCGGCTTGTTAGAATGCGGACTTCCGCTCATCGCGATCATCGCCGTGGGATGCGCCAGCGCTTCCATTAGCTCGCAGAAAAGTTCCGAGCCGATCCGCGCTTCTCGGCCGCAAAGAATCTACGTGCGGAATTTTGCGGTCGTCGCCGAAGACGTCCAAGAGAGTCACGGCCTCATCTCAAAAGGCGAACGCGAGTTCTCCAGCACTCCCGAAGAGCAGCGTCAGATGGAGATTGGACACGCCGCCGCCACGGAACTGTCCGGTCGACTTTCCAAGGATCTACGAGAACTCGGATTCATCGTCGACACGCAGACTGGCCAGATTCCGGAGGGCGACGTGCTCTTGATCGAAGGCCAATTCGTCAAAGTAGATGAAGGCGCGGCGGGCCGCCGCGTGATGATCGGCTTCGGCGTGGGGCAATCGACCCTCGACAGCCAGGTGCAGGTCTATCGAATCGTGGGCGGCGATCGCCAGAAGCTGATGGAGTTCACCACCCACGCCGATAGCGGCAAATTGCCGGGCACCGCCCTCTTGATGGGAGCTGGCGCGGCGGCAACCGGAGGAGTGACGGTCGCGGGCGCGGCGGCGTCCGGTGGCGTTGCGGGAGGCAAAATATATTTAGGGCGCGTCGACTATCTGGCCGACAAGACTGCCGACCAGGCAAATGCCCACCTCTCGCAGTATTTCGCAAAACAAGGTTGGATCAGCGCCGACAAGGCGCAATCTCAGGAGATCAACCTCGGAGGCAAACCTCACGAAACCGCATCGCCCAGCAGCGCCAACACCCTTTGAGTAAGATAAAATCGGGAGTATATACCTAACGCAATTTAGGCGGGACCAGCCGGGATGAAGCGGGATCAAGTGGGATGGCGGAACAGAGTGCATTGCCCTAGAAGCGGCTATTTACTAACCACTGGTATGCCGTACCCTAGTCTCCCGATCTGTTCCCTAACCAAATCGTAGAGATTATTGGTCAGTGTTCGGGCTGGGGAAGGAGAAGCCTCGCCAGCCCGTTACTTTTTTATTCGGAAGATGCACGGAGCCCAAGGTTCCTAGTGCACAAACTCAGCCTGCCCGCCCTTTGACCACGGATCGTATGAAAGACAGAAACGAATCCGATCGGGGATCGGGGGGTGGTCATAGAACAAGAAGACCTGGAGGCGATTCGGTTCCGGGTCTGCAAGATTCACATCGCCCAGAGCCTGGAACGCTTGCGCAGCCACTTGCCCTGAATCCGGCGTCAGACCATGTGTCACTTCAAGTCCGTATTTATCCGCTTGATGTTCGTAGTGACGGCTAACAGCGTTCGTGACGGGATTCAGAACGAAGGTAAAGATCGTCAGGAGAAGTAACAAAGCGGGAAGAGATGCCCAATCATCCAAGCCGCGGATTCCCCACCCGCTACCCCATCGAATCAGCATCCAGCCCACGCACCGATAGCCCAAATAGAAGACCAAGAACAAGGTCGCGGCGCCAAATGTGAGCAGCTTAGGGATGTGATAGAGCACATAGTGACCGGTCTCATGGCCGGCGACAAAAACGATCTGGGGGGTCGTCATTTTGGCGATCGTCGTGTCCCACACCACGATGCGCTTCGAGCCACCAACGCCTGTCACATATGCGTTCAGCGCTGTCGATTTTTCCGCCGCGCCCATCCAAAACATCCGCTCTCGCGGTATGCTCTCGCCCGCCCGGTGCACCATCTGTTCGAGCGCGGCCGTGAGCACCGGATCCTTCTCCACTAGCGGCGCGAACTTGTGGAATAGGGGATCAACAACTAGCGGCTGAAGGAAAAACATGAACAATCCGATCGGCAGCGAAACAAGCCAGAAGTAGAACCACCAGCGGCGCGGGCTCCTCCGAATGACTGCGTAGAGAATCATGATGAAGATCGTCCCTACGATCACTGCGATGAGTTCCTCCTTTCCCCAATCCAAGCTCCACGACTTCCATCCTTGCACTGAGATTCCGTACTTTCGCGAGACCGAGTGCAGGTAGATGCGCGTGGGCAGTTCGAGGACGCCCATCGTAAGAATCAGGAGCGGCGAAAACACCATGGCTTGGACAAGGCGCTTGGAAGAAGAACGCTCGGCCCAATCGCGATACTTTGGTGCAAGCCGCCACCGTAAAATCAGCCAGAGGACGACCAGCCCGTACAGAAAGCCGATGATGGCGAACCGGAAATAAATCCGGCTCAGTTCGCGGGCCTTTTGGTAGCGGTCCGGCGCAAGCGTGTAGGAGGTAATCTTTTGGGGTGCATCCTGCGCCGCGATACTGGGCGCGGAAGTCAGCGCTGCAGTTGAAATCGCCGAACGCTGTTCCGCAACCAAAGAGAATCCCTGAGATGGTGGCCCGGCGGCGTGCGAGGGACTCGAGAAGAGCGCAAACGCAAAGGCCGTAAGAACGAGTGTGCGTCTTTTCATCTTGATGTTCGAGTATCGCCGGAACACGGGCTAAAGAAAACTAACACGCGGGTTAAATCCCGTCTTGTAAGGCCAAGGATTTATTCCCTCTTCGAACATCGACCTGGCGGGATCGAAAAACGATGGTCACTGCGAGAAGCTGCCAACGATGTAGGCGGCTCCGGCGCCTACACTACGCGGCGGGTTCGCAGAAACTGAGACAGGGTTGGTGCAATGCGGTCGCTTTGAACACGAGCGGTTGAGTGCTCGGTGGCAATCTGCAGGACGCTACATGCGGAACCGCCGAAGACGGGTTCTTAGCTTGCACTCAAGCTGCCCGTCTTGCCCCGACTGAGCTCCCCGGTGCCCCGTCTCGCGATCTTTGTGTCTGCCGCGCGCGCGGCACGCAGGTTCGGCAACGCCGACCAGACAAGCACGATCACTGTTAGCGTGACGAGATTTGCAAGTATGAGGGCGGTGATTCCCATAGGTTACCCCGGAGTCGGACCTGAACTTATCTCTACTTTTTGTCGTATATCACTACAGCGACATCCAAGTCCAGTAGTGGGCGGACCGATAGGCTGATCGACTCGCATCGATAGATGCGAACGGCCGTCGGCGCGGAATCGAAGTTGAGCTCAAGCATTGTATCGTCTCTAACCCGACTAGCTGATTACCGCGAAAAAGAACGGGCCAGCGCGCTCGGGAGAGGCACCAGCCCGAAGCCGACTAGGTGAGGGGGTTTGCCAACCTAGCCAGCAAAATTGGGCGACTTACCGCCGCAGTCTGCGCCTCACCTTGCGGGTAGGCGTCGGAATCTGACTGCCGACGATCGCGTTGGTGATGTCGAAGCATTCCTGGTCGCCATCGGGGTTGCTGAGGATTAGTGAAAAAGGTCCGTTGCCCAAAGGCGTCGAATCGATGCCTGCTATTTCCAGGTTCAGAGTCCATTCACCACACGCCGGCGCCGACCGTCGGCGGCGTCGCCAACCCTCAGGCCGGCGGTAACGAGCTCAACCTGCAGAACCTGACCCGCTCACGAAACGAGCCCGCGCCATCCACCGTGATGGATTGTCCGGTACTATCGATTGTCAAGCTGCCGGGAGAGGTGTTCGCGATTGCAGGAAGGCTACTTGCCCAGCGTGATCGTGCCGCCGACGCTGAAAATGATCGTATCGGTGCCGGTCCCGCCAGCGCAATTGGTCGAGCCTGACTGGTTTTTCCCGTTGGCGTTGGTGATCGCGTCGCGCAGGTCGCAGGTGCCGCTGACGCCCGGATCGCCAACTGTGTTGACCGCAATCGTCGCCGCGCGCGCCAACCCCGGCATCGCGAGGAACAAAACCGGCAGCGCAATTGCTGCAAGCGCAACGCGTCGAATTCGATCTGCTATGGACCCCTCCCACGCTGTGAATTGAGCGCGTTGGCAATTTCGACCAGGCTTAGGCCAATTCTGGCGTTATGTTTGGCAGACTCTCGCAGGACACCCATCTACTGCGTTTCTTACACGCGACTACGCGCGCGTGAGGCTGCCTACCAGCTTGACCACCTAGGGGATGAATACTGGCGGACGTTAGCAACTTCGGCGGACTGACTATCGTACGGGATTGCTCAGTTTGGACACTGGCGGACGTGATTCTCTCGAACTTGAAAACCGGCAGGAACCATAACTCCCTGGGTTCGATTCCCGCGCACTTTTGCGGCCCAAGTTCAGTCCAAGTCAGGAAATTGCTTTTCCACTCACTTTCGAATTCCGCGCGCAACGGACTGTAGACTCGCGGCGTCCGAAAATCCCGTAGCTGAATCAAACGTTTGTAACGGACTTTGACTCGACTTGGACGGTTCAAAAAAGGAGCCGTCAAGCGATCGCAACCGATCGCACAAAATCCACTACCAGCGAATTGAAGAGCTCTGGAAATTCGGTGAAGAACAGGTGTCCGCCCGGCATCTCCTTGAGGATCGCTCCGGGAATTTTCTCCGCAATCATTTTCGCATTCGCCGACGGCACCAGCACGTCGTCGCGTCCCGCCATCACCATGGTAGGTATCTTGATCGCGCCCAGTCGCGCTCCGGCGTCGTGTCCGCTGATCGCCTGCACCTGCCGCATAAATGCAAACTGCGGAATCGGATAGAGCGCGCGCATCTTTTCGTCACGCGTGAGGAACTCGGGTCTGCCCTCGATCGTAGCGTCCGAGAATGACGCCCGGAGTTGCAGGCGCCGCTGCACGGGATTTGCGTTCGCCCCGGCCGTCACAGCCGAGATGATTTCGGGCTCGGCCTGTACCACAGTGGGGCCGCCGAAATTCGTACAGCCGAGGATCAGCACGGTCAGCCGCTCCGGATAGTTCAGCGCGAACTCCTGCGCGATCATCCCGCCCATCGAGATTCCCAGCAGCGCCACGCGATCAATTGCGAGCGCGTCCATCAGCCCGGCCGCGTCCGCTGCCATCTGCCGCATCGAGTACGGCGCGTCAGGCTTGTCGGTGCGGCCCGCTCCGCGATTGTCGAAGACCACGGTGCGAAAATGTTGCGCGAGAACCGGGGTCTGCGCGTACCATGCGCACAGATTTGAGCCGAGGCCACGGACCATTACCAACGTCTGCGGCCCGTCACCGTGCACTTCATAGTAGATGTCGATATCGCCGACCCGCTGCTTTGGCATAGTAAGGAAACTAGCGCCGCCGCCGCGCGCTGCCAATGCCGGAGCGCGACCAATTGGTCCGAGCTCGACCAGCGGAATCTCGTGCGTGGCCTTCTTCTGATAGTCGGCGTAGGAAATCGCGAGCAGCTTCGGCCGTAGGTACTGTCTTAATTTGGGCCTGAGTGTCTGAGTTTGAAACCGCGAGTGTCTTAATTTCAGGGTTTTATCTCGTCGGACGAGACGCACTTACTAGCTGAGACCCTCGCCTGCATATTGCTCAGTTGAGATGGGCCGAAATCCTTGAACTGTTTCGCAAAGAAGCTAGAGGCTTGGTTCTTGGCAAAGTCTACCGCCCCCGCTTTCGCCTGTTCGCACGCATCGCGCGAGGAATATGGGTTTCCGAACGTCTTCAATTGGCTGATTGGAGCATTCGGATCAAAATGCCCATCCCGTCCCAAGGGAGGTAGCATGAGCATCCAGAACGTATTGCGACTCTTGCAACCGACCGAACACATGGTCAGGGCCAACGCGAGCGCAGCAGCGTGGCGCGGCTTCATCCGTCGAATTTCTATCACCAAGGCTGGCCGATGTCGTCAGCTTCAGTCGCGCCGATCGAAAATCTCGAGTCCGAATCGAAAAAACCCGATCGCCAACGCAGTGGATTACACATTCGCGGCGTCCAAAATCCAGTAGCAGAATCAAACGTTTGTAAGAGACTTTGACTCGACTTGGACGGTTCGATAGGAGGCGTTGGCCGTCGTAAGCGCCAATCGCGGCGGTCGAAGACCTCGAGGCTTGCCGACCGCAACAACAATCCGAGTATTGCGAATCGCAGAGTTCGATTTGTCAAACCGGCCGGCCAGCAGCGTCGATCTTCCGGAGGACAGTAGTTGCACGCCCGCGACTGCGGCGACGGCAATCGCGATCGCATTGCGGTGCGGATTCAGCGCGGGCTGCCACCAGCTACTCAAAGCTTTGCGTTTGCAAATGCAGGGTAGATGGGCCGGAAGAATTGCGCTGAGGGGGGTCGTCCAGCAAACCTATTTGGCGGTCGAACCGAAAATTACGGTTGTCGGATTCTGCAGATTGGATGCTTTCCGGTTCGGATTGATTACAACCGAAGGAACGGGACTCCCACTGGCGCTGAGTTGATTGGCTTTGA
>Ga0210393_10002915_pt1 | contig 13928 bp, 6 predicted proteins | sample IncBWC27OmetaG_FD_160068 | JGI IMG/M metagenome (GOLD analysis project Ga0210393, IMG submission 160068) | Forest soil microbial communities from Barre Woods Harvard Forest LTER site, Petersham, Massachusetts, United States - Inc-BW-C-27-O ... | reverse complement strand
AGGCAAGACTCATCTGTTGGCCACGCAAAGCACCGGCCAGCAACATCAAAAAGGGGCGTCATGAAAGTCATCGTAGCGGACAAAATCAGCGAGCGCGGAATCCAGCTTCTCAAGGAACAGAAGGGCTGGAACATTGTTCTGACGACGAAAGAAACTTTGAACGGCGAACTCGCCGACGCCGACGCGCTGATCGTGCGGAGCGCCACCAAAGTGACGCCGGCCTTGCTTGAAAAAGCACCGAGGCTTCGCGCCGTGGGCCGCGCTGGAGTTGGCGTCGACAATATCGACCTGGACGAGGCCACCAAGCGCGGCATTCTCGTCATGAGCACGCCAGGCGGTAGCTCCGTCAGCGTCGCGGAACACACTTTCGCGTTGCTCCTCGCCTTGGTCCGCGAACTGCCGAAGTTTGACGCTGCCATGCGCGAAGGCCGCTGGGAGAAATCCTCCTCCGGAGCCGAAGTCCGCGGCAAAACGCTGGGACTGATCGGCCTCGGCCGCATCGGCAGCGAGGTAGCTTTGCGCGCCGAAGCTTTCGATCTGCGCGTGGTGGCGTTCGACCCATTCATCAGTGCGGCTGCGGCGCTGGAACTTTCGGTGGAGCTTGTTCCGCTGGAAAAGCTGCTGGCGGAAAGCGACTTCATCTCCCTGCACACCGCCGTGAGCCCGCAGACGAAAGAAATGATCAACAGCGCGAGCATCGCGAAAATGAAAAAAGGCGTGCGCATCGTCAATGCCGCCCGCGGCGAACTTATCAATGAAGCGGACCTGGCGGCGGCGATCAAGAGCGGCCAAGTCGCCGGCGCCGCGCTCGACGTTTTTGCCGAGGAGCCGCCGAAAAATTGCCCGCTCATCGGATTGCCAAACGTTATCACCACGCCGCACGTGGCAGGTTCCACCGCGGAAGCCCAAGAGGAACTCGGCACGCAGGTCGCCGTGCAAATTAAGGATTACCTCGTGGAAGGGATTATTCGCAACGCGGTGAATCTTCCGGCGCTCTCTGCCGATCAGTACCGGCGCGTGCGCCCCTATTTGGCGCTGGCGGAACGTCTGGGATCGCTGGTGTCGCAGGCGGCGGCCGCTCGCCCCGCGCGCATTCGCATTCGCTACGCCGGAGAAGTCGCCGAAGTCGGCACGCATCTGCTCCGCAGCGCCGTGCTCGCGGGCGTTCTCAATGCCGTCCTCGATGAAAAGGTCAACGTAGTCAATGCACCAGCGGTAGCCGCGTCACGCGGACTCACCGTCGAAGAAGAAACGCGCAAACGCGAACACGGCTTTCCCAACACGCTCGAAGTCGCGGCATTGCCGGACAAGACCGGTACGACGCCAGGCTTTTCCGCCGAAGGAACGGTCTTGCACGATGGCTCGCCGCGCGTCTTGCAAATTCAAGGCATCCCGCTCGAAGCGCAGCTTGAGGGCACCATTCTCTATCTCCAAAATCGCGACGAGCCCGGCGTAATCGGCCAGGTCGGTTCCATGCTCGGCAAGCTCGGCGTCAACATCGCCACCTTCGCCCTCGGCCGCCGTGAAGCCAGCCGCGGCGCCGACGCCGTCTCCCTCGTCCGCCTCGATGGCGATGTCTCCGCCTCCATCCTCGAACCCATCCGCGGCATCCCCGCCATCACCGAAGCCAAGCTGCTGCATCTGTAAAGTAACTAAGAATTTGCGGCAGGCTTCGGCGGCTCAATTCTATGTATTAGAAATATTGCTTCCTCTTATTTACGTAACAATTGTTGACATTGGACCCAATCTGTCCTAAAAGCTCTCTCAATTAATATCATGCGGGTGTTGGGACGAGTGGTCGGTGTCCACCCAGACGATGCGTGTCCTGCGCGGCGGAGGAAAGCTCTCGCTTTCTTAATGCGCAGACCGTATTGCTCTTCCTTCCCGCACTTCTGTGCCCAAATTAATCTGGTGCCGAAAGGGAGTTTCTCAAAATGAAGAAGCAAGTTTTCGTACTTGTCGCAATTCTATTGCTGATCGCCACCGCTGCATTTTCACAGACCGGCACAGCCTCATTGCACGGAGTTGTCATCGACAAGACTGGTGCTGCAGTCGTCGGCGCAAGGGTCACCGTAAGCAACGCTTCTTTGGGACTGCATCGCGAAGCGAATGCGGCCAACACCGGGGAGTATGAATTTCTTTCATTGCCGCCCGGAACCTATGTTCTAACGGTCGAGATGACGGGATTCCGGAGATACGAGCACACGAATCTTGAACTTCTGGTGAATACTCCCACAACGGCGAACGTGAAATTGGAGATCGGCACAGCCGTTCAGACGGTTGAAGTATCGGCGCAGAGCGTTACGCTGAACACCACCGACGCTTCGCTTGGCTCCGCTTTCGATGAAAACCAAGTCAAGCAACTTCCCTTAGAAGCGGGCAACGTCCCTGAATTGCTTTCTCTGCAGGCCGGAGTGACGTATACCGGCAACCGCCCGGATATCAACAAAGACACAGATTCGCGGAATGGTGCCGTAAACGGTGCGCGCAGCGACCAGAGCAACATCACGCTGGATGGCGTGGATGTGAACACCGACACCAAGGGGTACGCATTTCAGTCCGTGCTCCCCATTACGCAGGATTCAGTGCAAGAGTTCCGCGTGACCACGAGCAACTACAACGCCGACGAGGGGCGTTCGTCGGGAGCACAGGTTGCGCTCGTGACCAAAGGCGGTTCAGACAACTTTCACGGTTCGCTTTTTGAATCGCATCGCAACACCATTACCAGCGCAAACGATTATTTTATTAAGTCGGCTGAACTGCAAAGCGGCCAGCCCAACGTTGCACCCAAGCTGCTGCGGAACAATTTCGGAGGGTCCCTGGGCGGGCCGATCAAGAAAGACCGCCTTTTTTTCTTTGTAAACTATGAAGGCCACCGGCAACGTGAGGATCAAAGCGTTGTGCGAATCGTGCCGAGTGCCGCGATGCAAGATGGCGTGATCACCTACGCTTGCGCTGCTGTCACGGACTCACAGGGAAACGTACTCCAGACACCCGCGCAGGTGTGCCCCGGCATGACCGCCCAGGGTCTCACCTCTCCCCATACCATTGCGACAGGAAATTACGGCCTGGGTCCAGCCCAAATCAAAGCCATGGATCCCCAGGGAATCGGGATTAGCACGAATGTCATGATTCCGTATTTGAGGTCTTTCGCCCCCTTCGCCGCGAACGACAACTCGGTGGGAGATGGCGTGAACTTTGTGGGCTACCGCTTTAAGGGCCCCGTTTCTATTAACACCAATTGGTACATCGCGCGAGCCGACTACAAAATCACCAGCGACGGAAACCAAACCATCTTTTGGCGCGGCGCACTGCGGAATGACACCAATGCCGGCGTGCCGTATTTGCCCGGGCCCGGCCAAGGTCCCGAGATCACCCAGGTCGACTACAGTAAAGGCTATTCCGTTGGCTACGTCGCTGTACTAAGATCCAACCTCGTAAACAACTTCCGCTACGGCTATACGCGCCAGAGCTTTGGCCAAATCGGCAATCAGACCCAGGATGTGATTTCCTTCCGCGGCCTTAACGACAACAGCACGCCGAATAACTCTAGTCTGGTATACACGGACAATACGAACTTCCAGGTTCCCGTCCACAATTTTGTCGATGATGTCTCGTGGATTAAGGGGCGGCACACCTTGCAGTTTGGCGGAAATATCGGCATCTTGCGTAACCCGCAATCCAACAACACGAACTCTTTTTCCTCCGCTTCGGATAATCCGTCCTGGCTGGATACGGCAGGTATGGCCAACAGCGGCGCCCCGGGGCACTTTGATCCCGGCTTCGAGGGTTTCCCGGCGGTTGACTCTGGGTTCAACAACAACTACGACTATCCGATGGGCGCGCTGATCGGGATGATTCCTCAAGTGAATGCGCAGTATAACTTTACAAGGAGCGGCGCTGCACTTGGCGATACGATACCCGTCTCGCGCCGCTTTGCGGCCGACACCTGGGAAATGTACGCGCAAGACTCTTGGAAAGTGAAACCGAACCTGACCGTAACATTCGGACTTCGCTATTCGCTTTTTTCGCCTCCGTGGGAAACCAGCGGCCTGCAAGTCACGCCAAACGTCAGTCTGAGCGATTGGTTTGATGGACGCGAAATCGGAATGAAGCAAGGTGTGCCTGCGAGCGCGGCTCCTCCTCTCTCGTTCAATCTTGGAGGTCCGGCCAATGGAAAGCCGGGCTTCTACAACTGGGACAAGAAAGACTTCGGTCCCCGCTTCGCGATCGCCTGGTCGCCAAGCGCTAAGGACGGGCTATTCAAGAGCTTGTTTGGAGGTCCTGGCCAAACCACGATTCGCGCGGGCGCTGGGATTGTGTACGACCGCCTTGGCCCGCAACTCCTAGCCACATTCGACGCGAACGGCTCATTCGGCCTTTCCACTGCGCTAACCAACACGGGAAGCGTAGAGACGCCGGCGACGGCTCCGCGAATTACCGGCTTAACCGGCCTGAGCAACATTCCAACGACGGACCTCACGGGCATGCAACTTTTTGCCAGCAATCCGGGCGGATCGTTCCCGCAGACTTTCCCCAGCGGCTTGAACGGCCAGACCGGCTCCTATGCTGTTTATTGGGGCATGGACAATAAGATCAAGACTCCTTACTCCTACACCTTGGACTTGTCCGTCGGACGGGATCTTGGACACAATTTCGCAATCGAAGCCTCCTACGTTGGCCGTCTGTCGCATCGGCTTTTGACCCAGGAAGACGTTGCCGCGCCTCTCGACTATGTCGACCCCAAGACAGGAATGGATTACTACACCGCCGTTCGGGCGCTTGCAAAGGTTTACCGCCAAGGCAAGCCAACACAGGATGTCACCGACGCGATGTTCGGCGCCGCTGCGCAGTACTGGACTGACCTTTATCCCACGGCGCCAGCGGGTGGCTTCCGTTTGCATCGATGCACTGGTACTAACGCCAGTGGCCAGACCATCAATCTCGGAACACCCGATCCTGTCATCGCTGCTTACGATCTTTTTTGCGGGTTTCAGAATAACGAGACCACGGCAGTGCAAGGCATCGACCAGGGTTACGGCATCGAGGACACGAGCGGCAATTCGCTTTATCCCAAGACCGGTCCGTACACGTTTGTGGATCCGCAGTTCGCGGCGCTCTACGCCTGGCGCTCGGTTGGGGCCGCCGCTTATAACGCATTGCAGGTAAATCTGCACAAACACATGAGTCACGGCGTCCAATTTGATGTCAACTACACGTATTCCAGGTCGTTTGACATTTCTTCGGATGCCAGCCGCATCACAGCGGAAGGCGGTCTCGGTGGACAGGTAATCAATCCTTGGCAGCCTAACGCGCTGCGCGCCGTGTCCGACTTTGACTTGACGCATCAAATCAATGCGAACTGGATCGCTGAATTGCCTTTTGGCAGAGGGAGATGGATTGCCAGCGATGCTCACGGATTCAAGGAAGCGTTGATTGGGGGCTGGCAGCTCACCGGTCTTGCACGATGGACCAGTGGCTTCCCCATCGGCGTCGGCAATGGCGCGCAGTGGCCCACTAACTGGCAGTTGTCGGGATTTGCGACGCAGATTGCTCCTGTCAAGACGGTAGGAGCATTCAAAGATCCCGCGACTGGCAACGTGAACATTTTCGGGAACGCTGCCGCAGCGGCCGCAGCATTCGCGTCCTTTGCTCCTGATTTGCCCGGTCAGGTGGGAAATCGCAACAACCTCCGCGGAGACGGCTTTGCCGGACTGGATGCGGGGCTCAGCAAGCGCTGGAGAATGCCTTGGAAAGAGTCCCACACCCTGCAGTTCCGCTGGGAGGTTTTCAACGTGTTGAACCTCACACGGTTTGACGTGGAGAGCCTGAATCTTTCTCTGACCAACGCCAGCACATTTGGTAACTACACCGGTTTGCTGACGAATCCGCGTTCAATGCAGTTCATGCTGCGTTACGAATTCTAACAAAGCTATCTCAGCACCGAAAACCGCCGGAAGGCCAGCGCCTTTCGGCGGTTTTCCTTTCTGTTGCGAGCATTTTCGACAACTTGCAGATGAAAATTCTCTTCCCATCCTGACGCGGGATTACTCTGCGCGCATGGCTCTCTCTGTCCGGCTGCTGCATCTACAAATGGGCCCCAAGCAGGCGGCGAAGCGAGTACCATCTAGGGGTTTTGCGCGGACGGCAAGGTGCCACGAACGGAGGCGGGAATGTTCCACAGCGCAGTGCACCGGAGTGAGAAAGGGCTGAGGCCATGAAGAGTTATGTGGGCGCGATCGATCAGGGCACGACCAGCACGCGGTTCATGGTTTTCGACAAATCGGCGCGCATCGTGGCGGTGGCGCAAAAAGAGCACGAGCAGATTTTCCCCAAGCAGGGCTGGGTCGAACACGACGCTTTGGAAATTTTGCGCCGCACCACGGAAGTGATTTCGGAAGCCCTCGAGCAGCGTGGACTGCGGCCGCAGGACCTGGCCGCCATCGGCATCACCAATCAGCGCGAGACCACCGTCGTCTGGGAACGGCAAACCGGCTGGCCGGTGGCGAATGCGATCGTCTGGCAGGATACGCGCGTGCGCGAAGAGGCCGCGCAGTTTTCCGCGAATGGCGGGCAGGACCGCTTTCGCGCGAAGACCGGGCTGCCGCTTAGCACGTACTTCAGCAGCTTGAAGCTTCGCTGGATTCTCCAAAATGTTCCCGGCGCAAGAGAAAAAGCCGCAGCCGGAGAATTGCTCTTCGGAAATATCGATGCGTTTCTCGTGTGGAATCTCACCGGCGGGCCGAATGGCGGAGTGCATGTCACGGACGTAACCAACGCGAGCCGCACGCAACTGCTGAATTTGAAGACGCTCGATTGGGATGAAGAATTGCTCGCGGCGTTTGAAATCCCGCGCGCGATTCTTCCGCAGGTACGCTCCAGCAGCGAGGTCTATGGTGAAGCAGTTCTTCCTTCGATCGCTGGTGTTCCGATCGCCGGAATTCTCGGCGACCAGCAAGCCGCGCTCGTCGGCCAAGCATGCTTTCGGCCCGGCGAAGTGAAGAACACCTACGGCACGGGCTGCTTTCTCTTGATGAATACGGGCGAAAAATTGGTGCCATCGACTTTCGGTTTGCTGACGACACTGGCGTATAAATTCGGGAGCGAACCGGCGTGCTACGCGCTGGAAGGCGGCGTGGCGATTGCCGGCGCGCTGGTGCAATGGCTCCGCGACAACCTGGGATTGATCGAGAAGAGTTCGGACATCGATCCGCTGGCGCGGACGGTCCAGGACAACGGCGGCGTATATTTCGTCCCGGCTTTTTCCGGGCTTTACGCACCCTATTGGAACGACCACGCGCGCGGAGTGATCGCCGGCTTGACGCGTTATGCGAACAAAGGACACATTGCGCGCGCTGTTCTTGAGGCCACCGCATTTCAAACGCGCGAAGTTGTGGAGGCGATGGAGAACGATTCGAAAATCGAGTTGGAAAGTTTGCGCGTCGATGGCGGCATGGTTGTCAACGATCTCCTGATGCAATTTCAAGCGGACATTCTGAATCGCGACGTGGTGCGGCCGGTGGTGCAGGAAACGACGGCGCTGGGCGCGGCCTACGCTGCTGGACTAGCCGTAAAGTTATTCGCGGGGCTTGAGGAGTTGCGCGCGAATTGGGCCGTCGATCACGTTTGGAAACCGCATCTTGAGGAACAGCAACGCGAAGAACTTTATCGGAAATGGAAAAAAGCAGTGACGCGATCGTTCGACTGGATTGAATCCTGACGGAGGATTTTCTCGATGACCTCGCCATTCCTCGGTGAATTTCTGGGCACGATGATTTTGATTTTGCTGGGCGATGGCGTGGTCGCGGCCGTTCTGTTGAAGCGCTCGAAAGCCGAGGGTTCCGGGTGGATAGTCATCACGGCGGGCTGGGGATTTGCCGTGATGGCCGGAGCGTTCACGGCGATTGCTTGCGGGAGCAGCGACGCGCATTTGAATCCGGCGCTGACGCTGGGGTTTGCAGTGCGCGACGCGAATTTTGCAAAATTTGCGCCCTATCTCGCCGCGCAGATGCTCGGCGCGATTGCTGGCGCCACTTTGGTGTGGTTGCAATACTTGCCGCACTGGAAAGAAACGCCGGATGCATCGGCAAAACTGGCCTGCTTCTCAACCGGCCCTGCGATTCGCAACGTGGCGGCGAACCTGATCAGTGAAATCATCGCGACCTTTGTGCTGGTGTTTGTGATCGGCGCCATTTTTTCAAAAAGCGTTTCCGCCACTGGGCCGGCGCCGGGCGTGGGCACCTATCTCGTCGCCAGCCTCGTCTGGGGCATCGGGCTTTCTCTTGGCGGGACCACGGGATATGCCATCAATCCCGCGCGCGATTTGGGGCCGCGCATCGCGCACGCGATTTTGCCGATTGCCGGGAAGGGCAGTTCGGATTGGAGTTACGCTCCGATTCCCATCATTGGGCCGCTGCTCGGCGGCGCGTTTGCCGGTCTGCTCTTGAGAGTCCTCTCCATAAAATAGTTTTCCAGGCTGTTTTGAAAAGCAGACGTTACCGATTCACCGTTCGGGCTGACCGAGCGGGCCGCCTCGCGCATTCTTTTGCGTTACTCTGCAAACGGAATGCACACGTCTCAAATTTCCCCAGCCGAAGCAGGAGTGCCGGCGCAAGCGGCAATTCCCGCGGCCCCCCAAAGTCCGTGGATTTATGGCCCGGTGATTGACCTGCTTGCTGGCTGCGGCGCATGGTCCGCGCCGCTGCTGTTGCTGGCGTTTTATGCTTCCAATTCAAGCGCGCATGGATGGACGGTCGCATTTTATTTCCTGGCGCTGCTGTTCAACTATCCGCATTTCATGGCCACGGTGTACCGGGCATATCATTCGCGCGGCGAGTTCGAGAAATACCGGATATTCACGGTGCACACGGCGCTGCTTCTGGCGATCGCGGGTGTGGCAACGCATCTCTGGTATGCGTTGCTGCCGTGGATTTTTACGCTCTACATTTGCTGGAGCCCGTGGCATTACACGGGGCAGAATTTTGGGCTGCTGATGATGTTTGCAAGGCGCGCGGGAGTTTCTCCCACGGCCGGCGAACGACGTGCTCTCCATCTGTCCTTCGTCGCTTCTTTCGTTTTATTGATGTTGAGCTTTCATACGGGAGCTTCGGGCGACCCGCTGATTCTTTCGCTCGGGCTGCCGGCCAAATTTACGTTGCCCGCGCGCGCCGTGCTCGCCGTGTTTTTTGTCCTCGCGAGCGGATGGGCGCTGCTTTCGGTGTCCCGGCGCAGCGGCCTGCGCGCCATTTTTCCTCCCATGCTTCTGGTAGTGACGCAATTCCTCTGGTTCCTGCTCCCGGCGTTGATCGAACTATTCAGCGGCCGCGACGTGCCACAGACGCGGTACAGCAGCGGGATTCTCGCCGTGCTGCACTCCACGCAATATCTTTGGATCACAAGTTACTACCAGGCGCGCGAGGCGCGAGCCGCGGGCAACACGAACTGGAAATTGTGGCGTTACCTGGTGACGCTGTTTGCCGGCGGCATAGCTTTGTTCGTCCCCGGCCCGTGGATCGCCAGCCGGCTGTTTCACGCCGATTTTACAGCGAGCTTTTTGACGTTCACGGCGCTGGTGAACATCCACCACTTTATTCTCGACGGCAAGCTCTGGAAGCTGCGCGATTCACGGAACGCGCAACTCCTGCTCGATAAGCAGGAGAATGCCGCGAGCCCAAAAGATGGAGCGCAGGGCGGATTGCTCAATGCCGCGCGGTGGCTCGCCAGTCCGGCGCCGAATGCCCGCGGAATTCGCATTGCCGCGGCCGTCCTGTTATTTTGCTGGGCAGGTTTCGATCAACTTCATTTTTATTGGTCCAGCGAGACAGGCAACCTGACGGCGCTGGTTCGCGCTGCAAAATTGAATCCCGACGACAGCGGCGTGCAGGTGCGAGTGGCGCGCGCGGAGATGCAGGCCGGCGACCAGGACGCGGCGGCCGCAGCGCTGCAACGCGCCGCCATGGTGAATCCCGGGAATGCGGCGGTGCAAGAAGCGTACGGGCGCGCGCTGATTGAAGCCGGGCGAGATGCCGATGCCGCCGCGCAATACACGAGAATTATCGAGCGCTGGCCGCGCAACGCGGATGCGCTGGTGAACTACGGATTGTTAGCGAACAAAAGCGGACATGATGGCGAAGCGGTGGATAGCTGGCAGCGGGCCGTGGCTATCGACCCTTCGCAGTCCAACGCGCAACTCTATTTGGCGCAAGTTCTGGATCAGCGCGGAGAAGTGCAATCCGCCGCGCGGCACTATCGCGCGTACCTGCAAATTGTGGCTGCGCATCCGGGTGAGCATGCCGCCGAGAAAACCACGATCCTTGCTGCGCTCATAAAGGTCGCCGATGCGGATGCCGCGGGGAATCATTGGCCAGACGCAATGCAAGGCTATCAGGCGGCCATCCGGTTCGCAGAAAAATCGGATGACAAGACACTGGAAAGCCTGGCCAGAGTTCATCTGGCCGAGTTGGAAGAAAAAGAGAAAGATACCGGCGGCGCGGCGCTGAATTACCAGCGCGCGCTGGCTCTGGATGAGTCGCTTTCCGATCCCCGGAGCGCAGCGAGCGATTGGACAAATTACGGCCAATTTCTGCGGCGGGAGCGCCAACCCGAGCGGCTGGTACTCGCCTGCTTTTTCCGCGCGGAGAGTATTCTGAAAGCGAACCCCGGTGAAGAGTTGTCCGCGATCGTGCAGGCGCGCAAGGAGAGCGAAGTCCGCCTCGGCGCGGAGGCCGCGCTGGTGCAGCGCAACTACGAAGCGATCTCCTCAGAAGCGAGCAAGCTCCCGCTCTCGTTGTTTACAAATCCAAGCTAAAATCGCCGCGCCAGCAGGAAAGAGCCGCGTTTTTCCTCCTCGAATGGCCTTAAAATGTAGCGTGCTTGCAAAAGCGTTTTCTCAGTTTCACGAAGAACGATGGAGCCGTGAATGAGCATCATGCGTTCGGTGTTGCTGGCGGCAGCGCAAAATGAGTGGCTGCGGGAACGGGCCGGTAAACACAAATTTGTGCGCCGCACGGTATCGCGATTCATGCCCGGAGAGTCGCTGGAGGAAGCGCTCGCCGCCGTGCAGACATTGCGCCAGAAGAAAATTGGAGCAGTCCTCACGCGGCTCGGCGAGAACGTGAGAGACCGCTCGGAAGCGCTGCAGGTGACTGAGCATTACGTGGAAGTGCTGGACCAGATGCGCCAAAGACACCCCGGCGCGGAAATTTCCGTGAAACTGACGCAACTGGGATTGGACCTCTCTCCGGAATTCTGTTTCGAGAATTTGCAAAAAATTGTGGAACGCGCGGAAAAGAGCTCCATCGTCTGGGTGGACATGGAAGCCAGCAATTACGTCGACGCCACGCTGGAGATTTACCAGCGCACGCTCCGCGTGCATCCCAATGTTGGTGTGTGTTTGCAAGCTTACCTGCACCGGACGAAAGAGGATGTGGCGCGGCTATTGGCGTTGCGCCCGTCCATCAGGCTGGTGAAAGGCGCGTACAACGAGCCGCCGGAGATTGCGTTTGCGCGGAAGCAGGATGTGGACGAAAACTATTTCGCACTCGCCCAGGAAATGCTGCGGGCGAAATCGGCCGATCGATGCGGGCGCGCGGCATTTGGCACGCACGATCTGAGTCTGATTCAACGCATCATGGAATTTGCCAAACACGAAGGATTTGCAGAGTCCGCCGTCGAAGTCCAAATGCTCTACGGCATCCAACGCGCCGAACAGGAGCGCTTGGCAAACGAAGGTTGCCCCACGATGGTGCTGGTGGCTTACGGGAGCTATTGGTATCCGTGGTTCGTGCGCCGGTTGGCGGAGCGGCCGGCCAATTTATGGTTCATGGTGAAAAATGTCTTCTCGAGCTGAGCATGCCTGCCATGGTCGGTGGGAGACTACTTTTTATTGTGCTACGACACCCCCCTCCCCCCAGTTTTCATAAGTGTTGCATTTAAAAGACTTAGCTATTTCGTAAGTTCTTTAGATGCAACACTTATGGGCTGCTTGCAAGTGTTGCATCTAAAGAACTTACGGAATGCACCCCTTGGGCCTTTGAACAGCAAAAAAAAACGCCCTGACATGATGTGGGCGTCCTACGCGTTGAGCGGTACTATAACTAGAGAGTATAATAGACGAATAGTTAGTCTATGTCAAGGAAGAAACGGATCAATATCGGAGTTTCTTGAAAACGTCCCCTGGTTGGGGTTTGAATCTAGTGTCACCGGGATCGCGGGAGCGGAGGCGACGGGCGTAGCACCGACACCCCAGTGACGCGCGCGGCCATAGCGAGGAGGATGCTTCCAGAAGAGCAGCGGCACACGATGCGAGTCATAAAATGCGCTGTCTCATTGCGCACAAAAATGTCCGTCGCGGGGCCCCACGGAGTGGCGGTGGCTATAATTGTAGGATGCGAGATTTCATACTAGATGGCCCGGGTGCCATGCTGGCACCAAGTACGAATTTCGCGTAATCAGGCGCTCTTAATTCAGTGCCTGTGGATCGCGGCCCTGCGAGCGCTTCATCACGTGAAACGACCGCTGCCTCACATGTCCCCATCGTTATCCCACTGCGGCTTCGCGCGGTGTGGCATCGGGATGGCGCAGACAGGCGCTCCACGGGATCGCGCCCTTCGATGCCGGGCGTAGCAGCTTAGCAAGCCAGTTGCTAGAGCTGGCATGCAGAGAGGGAGGAAGCTTCACTCTGCCGGCGAAGCCAAAAAAATGACTCACCATGAGCGCCACGCAAACCGAAACTCATAGCACGAAAGGCTGGGGCCCCGACGCGCTCGACGAGGTGCGGGATGCCCGGCGCAAACACCAAGAGGCGACGGCCGGAAATCGCGATGAGTGGATACAATCCAACCGGTATTTCTACGACCACCTGAAGCGTGCATTGCAATTCATCGTGGAGCCGGGCAAACGGGTTCTCGACGTTCGTTGCGAGACCGGGCATCTGCTCGCGGCGGTCCAGCCAGCCTACGGTGTTGGGGTGGAAATCAGCGACGCCATGGTCGAGTACGCGCATCAGCAGCATCCGGATTTGTATTTTGTGAAAAGCGATCCGGAAGCATTGGAACTGAACGAGACCTTCGATTACATCCTGTTTAACCACATTTTTGATACCGTCGATATACTTCGCGCTCTGGAGCGCGTCAGGCGGCACTGCACATCGGAAACGCGGATCGTGGTGATCAACTACAACCATTTGTGGGAACCCATTCTGGAGCTTGCGAGCAAAATGAGGCTGCGCTCGCAATTTGTGGAACCCAACTGGGTCAGCGAGAACGACATCCGCGGATTTCTGAAACTGGCCGGATTCCGTCCCGTCCGCAAATATCGGTCGATGTTGTTTCCGAAATGGATTCCGGGATTGTCGGAATTTTTGAACCGATTTATTGGCCGGCTGCCGGGTTTGCGCGGACTTTGTATGATGCAGGTGATGGTGGCGCGGCCGTTTGCCGAGCCCAAGCATGAAGAGGAGGTCAACGTGTCCGTGGTGGTGCCTTGCCGCAATGAGCTGGGCAACGTGGCGCAAGCCGTGGAGCGCATCCCCATGATGGGCAAACACACGGAGATTCTCTTTTGCGACGATAAATCAACGGACGGCACGGCTGACGAAGTACGCCGCATGATCGCGCTCCATCCGGAAAAAGACATTCGCCTGGTAGAAGGGCCGGGAATCTGCAAAGCAGAGAATGTGTGGGCCGGATTCCGGGCGGCGCGCGGCGACATCCTGGTGATTCTTGACGCCGACCTGACGGTGATGCCGGAAGAGCTGCCGATGTTCGTTCGCGCGCTGGTGACGTCGCAAGGCGACTTCGTCAACGGGAGCCGGCTGGTCTATCCCATGCCGCAAATGGCGATGAAATTTGCAAACATGATGGGCAACAAAATGTTCGGGCGCGTGTTTTCATTCTTGTTGGATCAACGGCTGAAGGACACGCTTTGCG
>Ga0210393_10002914_pt1 | contig 13930 bp, 13 predicted proteins | sample IncBWC27OmetaG_FD_160068 | JGI IMG/M metagenome (GOLD analysis project Ga0210393, IMG submission 160068) | Forest soil microbial communities from Barre Woods Harvard Forest LTER site, Petersham, Massachusetts, United States - Inc-BW-C-27-O ... | reverse complement strand
GTTGCTCGGGATTTCGGCTGCGGGCTCCCGCTTCGCTCACGCCCGCAAAGCGCCTCAACTTCATCGGAGACGCCCTGCGTGACTTTCTGGATCCAAGATCGCGGATCGAAGCAGGTTTGTGAAATCAGATCCCTCGCGTTGCTCGGGATTTCGGCTGCGGGCTCCCGCTTCGCTCACGCCCGCAAAGCGCCTCAACTTCATTGGAGACGCCCTGCGCGACTTTCTGGATCCAAGATCGCGGATCGAAGCGGGTTTGTGAAATCAGATCCCTCGCGTTGCTCGGGATTTCGGGTGCGGGCTCCCGCTTCGCTCACGCCCGCAAAGCGCCTCAACTTCATCGGCGACGCCCTGCGCGACTTTCTCGATCCCCGTTCGGGAATCGAAGCCGGCCTCTGATCATCCAATTTGGTAGTCCGCACCACTGAGGAGAAATCATGATTGCACGCATCTGGCGAGGCGCGACTCGCGAAGCCGATAAAGACACCTACTTCGAATACCTCCAGAAAACCGGCCTGAAAGAATACGCGTCCATCCCGGGCAATCAGGGTGTGTGGGTTCTACGGCGTGTCTACGAAGGCAAATCCGAGTTCACTCTGATTTCGCTTTGGGATTCATGGGACGCGATCAAAGCTTTTGCCGGTCCCGAATACGAGGATGCGGTGTACTATCCCGAAGACGAAAAGTTCTTGGTGGAAACGGGACCACGCGTGATCCACTACGAAGTCCTGGCCGGGCCGACGCGTTAAGTGAGCCGCGAAGGGAAGCGACGCGACTGGTCGCGGACCAATATGCGGGTCGCCGAGGTTTTCGTGCGATGAACCGTAAAGCATTTCAGGCATTCATTTGGTTGATGTGGCTGGCGCTGCCTTTCACGGCATTTCGCTTCTGGGTGGAGTGGGGCCGGTTGCCACTTCGGATGGCGACCCATTTCGACGTCAATTGGCAGCCCAACGGATGGATGCTGCGCGATACCGCCTTTTATTTCGCTCTCGGTATTACTGCATTTGTGCTCGCAGTATTCACCATCGTTTCCTATTTCGCGCACAAAACCCACGCTCCGGAAGCTTTTTCCTGGGCGCTCCTGGGCTTTTTCTATTTGATAACTGGCTTCGTGTACTCCGTTAACAGCGGTGTCGTCGAGTACAACGTGAATGGACAGCGTATCGGAATCGATCCCTGGGCCGTCCTTATTCCGGTTGCCATTCTCGTGCTGGTGTCCATCTTCCTCGGTGCAAAACGAGGCGACAGCTTGCCGCCCGCGGTATTGATCGTCGAAGAAACCCATGGCTCGCGCATCTGGAGCTTGTTATTCATCGCGGTCGTACTGGCGCAGTGTGTGGCTGCAGTCGCGATCCCGGCGACGCCGTTCCGCATCGCATCGATCGTATTTGTTCTTTTATTCGCGCTGATCGCACTGCACATCTGGACCGGATTCCAATACGTCTTCACCAGCGCAGGGCTCGAGATACGCACTTTGGGATTCCGCTTGCAGTCCATTCCGCGAGAAGAGATTCAGCAATACACAATCGAACCCTGGAACCTGCTTCGCGGTTACGGGATCCGCGGCATCGGCAATCGCCGAGCCTACGTTTGGTGCAACCGGGGAGTCCGCATCCAGACGACCAGTGGCGAAGTTTTCCTCGGACACGAAGAGCCGGAGCGCATCATCCACGACTTGGATTCGATCACCGTCCATCACACCGGAGGATGAAATTCCACCCGATCGAGCCATTAAAACCTCTTTTCGCAAAGGATGCAAAAAGGGTGGGGCACCTGATAACGAAAGCTATGACGGAAAAGGCAAACAAAACGCGGGCAATCGGAGTCGTGATCGGCATTGTCGTCCTTGTGATTGCCCTGCTTTGGAAGCGACTTTCACGGTAAGCTCGGTGGCGTGACGTGAGAATGCCCTCAAACGCTCACGCTGCGACAAGCAGAACAGGGTCCTTCGACTTCGCTCAGGATGACAAAAAACTCAAGGAATCGCGCGCAGCTTCTACTTCTTCAGTTCCTGCAGCCAGTTCACGATCAGGGTCAGGCTCGCCGAGTTCTGCACTGGCGCTTGCATCAAGAGCAGGCGCTTGCCGTCAGCCGTGGCCTCGAAGTTGCTTGGCTGTGCGGGAAAAAGAGATTGGGGTTTACCCAGTTCCACGCTATCGCCGTGCGGAGTGACTGACACCGAGGCAATGTGAGAGTGGTCATCCATATAGAGAATCTCGTTGCCGTTGCTGGTCCAGGCCGGGAACGATCCGTCTCCCACCAGAAACCTCCCGCCGGGTTTTGGGAAAGCCACGACGTAAACCTGGCTGTGCCCGGCTTCGAACGAAGTAAAGGCAAGCCATTTTGTGTCTGGCGAAAACGCGGGGTATCGGACGTTGTATTTTTCCTGAAGAAATGGATAGGGCTTGCGATCCCCGAACATCGGCATGACCCAGGCGTCGAAGTGAGAGGCGTGGGCGCGGTCTACGGTTTCGTAGACGATGTATTTTCCATCCGAGGACCAGCTGCTGGGGTACTTGTCTAAATCGTCGTGATACAGCAACTCCTCCTGGCGAGCGCCACTGGCTGGCCGGGTATAAAGGTCGATCTTTCCGTTGCGCGCGGAGTCGAAAACAATGGTGCTCCCATCGGGCGACCAGACGGGATCGTCATCTCTGGACTGCGAGAAGCTGAATTGTGACTTGGTGCCGCGCTCCAGATCGTAAATGTAAATCTCCAGATGTCCACCAGCGTCGGCCCGCGCCGCCGAAACTTTCTTCCCATCGGGCGAAATGTGCGCATCCTGAAAGGTTCCGGTGTCGATGACGTCGCTCTTCTTCCCGCTACGGTCGTACCATGCCAGGTCGAGAGCAGTCGCCTGTCCCCCAGCAAAAATCAACTTGCCTTCATTCGAGAGCGAGAACGCGGCCGCACCGCGATTTTCGCCACGAATCTGCTCGGCGATCGGGACGGGATTTCCAGTCAACTTCAATTTCTTCTCGTCGAAAGCCTGGGTCATCAGGTTGCCGCCGTGGACGAATACTAAATGTCCATTGGCATATTGCGCGCGATAATCCGATCCCACCAGGACTGTGTCCTGCTGCGAATCCAGCGCCGCCAGATGGATATTCGCCCCTCCCTCACTGTCGGGTGCGAATTGAAAAAAGAGGAAATGCTTTCCGTCGGGCAGAAACACGGGCCAGCGTGGGGAACCGATGCCTGCCGCCGCCTTCTCCTGGCCGATCGCTCGGGTTGCGCTTCCGCCCGCTGCGGGAATGCGCAGCAGCGCGGACGTGGCGTCAGGAGTAAACAAAATTGTGCCATCCGCGCCCCATGCACCGCCGCGCGATTGGGGAGCATCTGCCAAAGTTTGGACAGCGCCGCCGCTGGCGTCGATGACGCGGAGCTTTCCTTGCGCAAAGAATCCCAGGCTGCGGCTATCCGGCGACCAGAAGGGAAAAACAGCATCCTCGGTCCCGGCCAGCGGCTGGGCCGCAGTCGAATCCAGGGGACGCACCCAAAGTTGGGCCGAAGTTCCGGCGCCGCTCGCCACAAACGCCAGCTTGGTGCCATCGGGAGAAATCGCAATGCTGAGCGGATCGAAATCGTGTTGCTGCGGTGGCAGAATGCTGACTCGCAGTGGCTTGGCAGGTACAGGTGCGCGCAAAACAAATCCAATCGCAAAGGCGACGGCGAGTGCGGCGGCCACGCCCGCCACAATCCATGCCAGCTTCTGCGAGATCCGCCGCCTTGCCACGACAGGTGCGGGAATGCCCGCTTGCGAGCCGGCCTCGGCAATCCACTCCAGTTGCAGCTTCACGTCGTGCGCACTCTGGATACGTTCTTCGCGCTCCTTGGCCATGCACGACCGCACCAATCGCTCCAGTGCCGGAGGAGTCATTGGCGCGACACGCGACAGCGGCGGCGGATCGGTTGCCAGAATGGAAGCGATCACACTGGCCTGGGTCTTGCCGGCAAACGCGCGCTTTCCGGTGGCCATTTCGTAGAGCACGCATCCCAACGCGAAGATGTCCGAACGAGTGTCGGCTTCGGATCCTTCAATCTGCTCTGGCGCCATGTACTGATAAGTGCCGACGATCGTTCCTTCAACCGTGAGCGGCTTTCCCGCAGTCATGGCGGTGAGGACGCTGGCGCTGGCGTTGTTCGCTTGCGCCTGCTTGGCCAGCCCGAAATCCAGCACCTTCGCCCCCGACTTAGTCAGCATAATGTTGCCGGGCTTCAGGTCACGATGAATCACTCCCTGCTGGTGCGCCTTATCGAGCGCATCGGCGATCTGGGCGCCGTAGCGCAATACTTCTTCGATCGGCAGTGGTCCCCGCACCAGGCGATCGGCCAGGGTTTCGCCCTCGAGGCACTCCATCACCAGATAGTCGGATCCATCCTGCGAGCCAACATCGTAGAGTCTGCAAATGTTGGGGTGCGAGAGCTGCGAAATAGTTCGCGCTTCGCGGTCGAAGCGTTCCTTCAAGCTTGGAGTGGAAACGAAATGTCCAGAAAGAACTTTGATGGCTACATCGCGGTCCAGGCGGGTATCGCGAGCACGGTACACTTCACCCATTCCGCCCGCGCCCAGCGGTGACAGGATTTCGTAGGGACCCAGTTTCGTGCCAGAGGCGATTGCCATCAGTTCGCGCAATTATAGCCTAAGAAACCGACTGCGCAATTCTTTCGGGCTGAATCGAGCAATAAGTCAGCCCAGGCTGCCCGTGAAGTCTTCCCGCACGTAGTGGAAGAAGATTGAAGTCGAAGTATGTCCTTCGGGTAGGGCATCGCGGGAGTGGGGTACTTGGCATCCGCGGTAGAGCAGGGCATCGCCGATCGCCTGAAAGACCGTCACTTTCCCGGATTTCTTGTGAAGATGAATCGGCCACGGCGTTGTTGCGCGCGGATCGGGTGAGTAGTCGAGGCACAGAGTTACGCTGAAGTCGCATTGCGCGCGGTCGGTGTGCTCCTCCAGGATAGCCCCTGCTTTGTAAGAAGCCATGTACACATAGGAAGGTTTCACCGGTTCACCGGCAAATGCCGTCATTGCGGCAGTCAATTGCTGATGAAAGAAGCGCGCCACGGGATCGTTGTAAGAGACATAACGCAGTGGGCTTTGGCTATCGCCGAAATGCAGTTTTCCGGTGCGGAGTTGATGACGATAGTAGCGACGAAGCGCTGCGATATGGAAAGGGTGGATCAGTTGTCCCACCGGAGCATAGCCCTGCGACCGGAACTTCATGGCGGTAACGGAAACAATATCAGCCCACTGCTGGCGCCGGAAGAAAGCGTAGTCATACGGCAGCAAAACATTTGCCATGATTAAAGTGCGGCGTGCTTGCGGCGAAAGCGCCGGAGAGGGATCGCCAGGTTGAAGGCCGGAGAGCATCGCAGCAAGTTCGGGACCGAGCCAGAAGGGTTGCAGAGCATCGCTTCCGGGATCTCTGATCCAAACCATCGGGCCCTGCTGAGCGAATCCATCGATGGGAGCGGCGGCAGGCAATTCTCCACTGGGGGCAAAGAAGCAATCAGAATTCAAAAAAAAAGGACGATCAGACAGACCCTCCCAGCACTCTGGTCGGAGGAGACGTTCTGGCACCAGATGGTCCGGCTGATCGTCCAGGCGGCAGTGGAAGAGCGATCGGGGCAGTTCTTTTTCCCGATCATTGCAGGCAGGTGCGACCGCGAGCTGCTCAATCCACGCCAGCCAAACCGCGTCTTTCATTTGTGAACCCATCCATTGACCGTGAAACGGCTGTCGGCGAACTGTCCTGAGGGACAGTCGACCGGGGTAATTTCGTGTGAGAGCTCACTGGCGAACAGGACCAATTGGTTTTGCTCGGGCACAATGGTGCGATAGCTTGCGGTGGGGACGTAGTTGTCGTTTTCCCGCCGCGAGTCGTAGATGCGCAGTTCGCCGCCGCTGAACTGTTTGGGCTCGCGATGGAAAAAATAGACGAAGGTGATTTCCCGAGCCGCAACCGCTTCGGCGCCGTTATCGACGTGGCAGTGGAAGAAGTCGCCGTGGTTGCTTGCCGTGGTTTGAGTCTCCAGGCGCGAAATGGCGAACGGATCGCGTCCCCATTTTTTCAAGACCCGCGGCAGGCAGGTTAGAACACGATCCGTAATCACCTTCTCGTGCCCGTCCAGATTCATCAGGACACGCGACCGGCGATGGTCATAGTCGACGGCTCCGCCAGTGACGCCGGGCGCGATCACCTCGCTGACCTCAAACTGCATTTCGTGTTCGAGGACGTACTGGCTCAATGCATTCAGCTCGGCGGGGGTAAGGAATTCGTCGAGAATCACACATTGGGCGGGCACGTAGTCGTCCGCTTCCATAACCGCGACGCTCCCAGTCTTCGGTTGCGACGTAGTCGGTTGCGACGCGGTCGCGAACGAGATGGGCGGCGGGCTGGTTCCCGGCGGACGCGGCGGCAGTTGTCCCGGCGGAGGACTCGGCGGAGATCCGGCGCTGATGGGCGGCGGGCTGGTGCCGGGTGGACGCGGAGGTGGCAAGGGCGACGGGGACGGTGGCGTAGTCGGTGGAGCTCCGGCGCGGATCACCGAGCTTCGCTTTGCATCCCTCGACGACGCCACCAACTGCTGCTGGAACAGTTGTTTGGTAATGCTTTCACCCAGAACTCCGAGGGCTCGTTCGGCGACGATTTCTCCCACGGTGCGAGTGATCGCCTCGGCTACGGCATTTTCGGATGCGTTGCCATTGTTTCTTGTACGCTGCAGTAAGTTGGCAAGCAGTTCTCTCTCGGGCACGCTGAGAATGCGCTCGTCGCACAACAGGGTACCGGAGAGACTGTCAATCATCTCTCGTGCAGTCATCGGACTCCTCCCGGTGAATAAACACACTGATTCACAGACCGGGCAGTCCGGGGAAGCGAGGGGACTTCAACCTAGCAAAATAGAATGCCAAAGGGAAGTGCTAATTGAGAACACGTGATCGAATGTTGAGGAAAACCCGTGCTAATCTATGCCGGGCTATTTTTCCGCCATGGCGCCGACCAGCGACTCGAAGATTTTGAAGCCGTCGGTGCCGCCCAACTCGGGCTCGCTGGCGCGTTCAGGATGCGGCATCATGCCAAGCACGTTGCGGCCCGGACTGCAGATGCCGGCGATATTGTTTAGCGAGCCATTCGGGTTCGCATCCCCGGTAATCTCGCCTTCCGGGCTGGAATAGCGAAATACGATCCGCTTATTTCCTTCTAATTCCGCCAAAGTGCTCTCATCGCAGAAGTAGTTGCCCTCCATGTGGCCGATGGGGATGGTCAGAACTTCTCCCTCGCGGCAGGCATGGGTGAAGGGAGTGTCGGTGTTCTCAACTCTTACGTGAACTGGCTTGCAGACATATTTCAGGCCAACATTGCGCATCAGGGCGCCGGGCAACAGTCCGGACTCGCACAGAATCTGAAAGCCATTACAGATTCCGAGCACCAGGCCGCCGCCGTCGGCGAACTTCTTGACCGATTCCATCACCGGAGAGAATTTAGCGATGGCGCCGGTGCGCAAGTAATCGCCGTAGGCAAAGCCGCCAGGAACGATGATGGCATCGCAGCTTTGCAGGTCATGCGACTCGTGCCAAAGGAACGTAACCGGCTGTTTCGCCACCTGCTGGATGGTCCAATATGCGTCGTGATCGCAATTCGATCCGGGGAAAATGATGACGCCGAATTTCATCCGAGTTTCCTCGCCGAAGGGGTATATTTCGAGTCTAACATGGGCTAAAAACAGGCGCCGTGTTCGATGACCTCAGTTTGATTGTCATCCCGAAGCAAGTGTTCTTTGCGCAGCGAGGGATCTGGCGAGCCGCGCGTTGCGTCGCGCATTTTGCGACGCAATAATCGCGCGTTTGGCTCGCTTCCCTATCACTGCGCCGAGAACCGGATTGCACCGCCGAAGCATCAGAGCTAATGCATCAGACATAACGCATGAACTTGAGCGAACATTTTCGCATCACCGGCAGCGCGCTTAAAAACTGGCTGATCGCGCAACTCCAGGATTCGATCGCAGTCGGCTTGCTCTGGCTGATCGGCCTTTATGTGCTCAAGGTGCCGTGGGCTCCGCTGTGGGCGCTGCTGGCCGCGACTTTGCAGGTTGTTCCGCATCTGGGACCGGTGCTCGGGGTCATTGGTCCTGTCCTCGCCGCGACTTTTCGCTGGGGAGACTGGGAGCATCCGCTCTACGTTCTGATGCTTTACGCCGGAATCGCCGTGGTGGATGGCTTCCTGTTGCAGCCCTACATCATGAAGCGCGTGGCCAGGGTGCCGATCTGGGCTTCGCTGCTGACTCCAATCGTGCTGGGTATTCTGATTCCGTTCTGGGGAGTCCTCCTGGCTCCGCCGCTGCTGGCGGTGGTGTATGCCTACAAAGCGTGGCACGAAAAGCAGAAGCTGCCGACGGGTTCCTAGAGCGGCCCGTTCATTCCGCACTTTGGCTTGACTGGAGCCTTTACAAAAATCTGTCGTCCCGAGCGCAGCATTGCGATTTGGCCTTTTCAATCGCAATGCGAAGTCGAGGGACCTGCTTGCGTACGATGAAGATGAAGGGTCATCGCTTTGCGGCGTCTTGTAAAGACTGCGCTCTGATGGACGCCAGCGGGTAGAATTTGCCGTCGATCGCGACGGCATGAATCTTTTCGCGTGTGGCTGATGTCTTCGAGCGGATTCATGTCCAACAAGACGAGATCGGCCGCTCGACCTACCTGAATCGTTCCATACGTGTCGGTTTTACCCAGGAATTTCGCAGGGTTTAGCGTGGCAGCCTGCAGCGCCTCCAGCGGAGTGAAGCCAGCCTCCACCAGCAACGCTAATTCATTGTGCAGATCGACCCCAGGTACGAAAACGGCGGGCTTCGTGTCTTGAACGGATGAAACATGGCCAGGGGAAACTCCGGGGGACGGCCGGCGGCACGCAAGGTACGCTGCTGAGGCTCTAAGGTAGTTGCACATTTGTTGGTGCAATTTTTCCCAAATCTCGATCAGTCCTCCAGCGTGTAAATCCATACTTCTGCCTTGCGATCTGCGCGGGCAGGAACTGCAAGGTACAAGCGGTCGAAGCCCTTCTTGCCAATCTTTCCCGCATATCCTGCCGTGCGTGCGCCCAAGGCGCTACGAATTTTGGCGATCGGCGTGTAATGATCGGCGTCCTTCTGTTGAAACACGCTGATGTATCCTTCCCCTCCCGGGATGTAGATGCGTCGGCGCTCCGCGTCAAAATACAAGTCGTCGGCGTCCTGCACGCATGGCAGCGCGGCGACCATCTGGCCTGACTTGGTGTCGAACACCGCGAGGCGTGAGGGTGTCCGGGTTGCGATGAAGAGCCTATGGTGCGTTTCATCCAAAGCCATCGGAAAATTTCCTCCGAGCTTAAGCGGCCATTTCGATACTGTGTGGCTCTTGCGATTCACGACAGCGATCTGCTTCTTATCGGGCAGGTTCACAAAAATGTTGGGCCCCGATGTTTCCAGTTGGAAGGATTCTGGATGGGCACCGACCTTGAATTCCTGCTGACGCTGATTTGTGGTCGCGTCAATCACGGCGATTGCCGCTGAGTCGCCGTCTCCGTAACCGAGATAAACGAGCTTGCTGGCAGGATCGTACCGAAGGTTGTCGGCATCGTCGCGAAAGTCGATGGTCGTGATGAGAGAAAAGGAAGTTCCATCGAATATGTAAAGTTTGCCTTTGGCACTCGCCACAAAAAGCTTGTTGGTCTCGGGCGAATACACTACGCCCTGAGGAGTGGGCAATCCCGTGATGCTGTGGATGCTTCTCTGTGCGCTGAGATCGATAATCTCTTCGCTATCGTTGCCCAGAGCAGAAACGAACAACCGATTCCCAGGGTCGAAGGCGAAATGATCGATGCGCCCTTGCGCATTCGCGAGAGGAATGGCACCCGTAAGTGTCAACGGGGCGGAAGTCGCGGAATCGGAGCTTTGTTGGCCGATCCCTCGATTTCCCAAACTGACTGTCAGTAACAGCATTAAAAAAAATCCGCCAATTCGCTTCACGTATAACTTCTCCGTAACGGCCTCCGCTTAATGCCGAAAGCATTATTCTAGTCAGGAACAGGGGCAAGTTGCGGAGTTCGGTCGGAAGAGTTCCACGCTTCGATAGCAACATTTTTTTCGGGTTTCCAGGAAGTCTTAAGGTCTGACTGCCTGGTGGGCGGTTTCGTCGATGCATGTCGCTGCATAGAGTGTTCTTGCCGCTGGCTCGGTCTGTCTCGCGGCCCACTCGAATTCATCTGTTATTCCCTGCGCTGCGTTTAGCAGCGGGCAATGCTCCGTGGTATACTTTTGGGTCGCCTGCGTTTGTTTTCGAGGCAATCCCGAGGGTAATTCTGTGATCTCCTCTACGGGCGCGTCTTTTATAGTTGCAATCGGCGCGATCAAGATCAGCTCAATTCAAATATATTGAATACGAGGTATAGCCATGTCCGGCCATTCAAAGTGGGCCACAATCAAGCATAAGAAGGGCGCGCTCGACGCCAAGCGCGGCAAGATTTTTACCCGTCTGATTAAGGAAATTTCGATTGCCGCCAAGAACGGCGGCGGAGACCCCGACACCAACCCGCGTCTGCGCGGCGCGATTCTCGCGGCCAAGGCCGAGAACATGCCGCAGGATAATATCAAGCGGGCGATCCAGCGCGGTACGGGTGAGTTGCCGGGTGCGACCTACGAAGAGTTCTCGCTCGAGGGCTACGGCCCCGGTGGAGTTGCGGTTCTGCTCGACATCAATACCGACAATCGCAATCGCACCGTGAGCGAGATTCGCCACGTCTTCGGTAAAAACGGCGGCAACATGGCGGACGCGGGAGCAGTGTCTTACATGTTCCATAAGAAGGGCGAAATCATCGTTCCCAAGTCAGCTGTCAAAGAAGACGACTTGATGGCTCTGGTACTCGACGCCGGCGCCGAGGACTTGCGCGACGATGGCGAGAACTGGGAAGTGCTGTGCGAACCCTCCGCCTACGAAACGGTTCTCGAAGCAGTAAAAAAGGCCAACATCGCGCCCACAAGCAGTTCGGTAACCATGATCCCGCAGAATTACATCAAACTGGAAGGGCCGGCGGCCAGCACCATGATCCGGTTGATGGAAGCGTTTGAAGAACATGATGATGTGCAGAACGTGCATTCCAATTTCGATATCGATGAGAAGTTGCTAGAGGAAGTGGCTGGTTAGAGGCTTTCAATCCTGGAACAAAACCAACCTATTTTAGTGACGGGAGGAGCCGGTTTTATTGGTTCCAATTTCGTTTTGCAATGGCTGGCGACGGAAGGCGCTCCTGTTGTTAATCTGGACAAGCTTACTTATGCGGGGAATCTGGGCAATCTGGAAAAGATTTCTGGGGATTCGCGCTACAGCTTCGTGCACGGAGATATTGGCGATCGAAAGCTGGTCAGCGATCTTTTAGGGCGCAGCCGTCCGCGTGCCATCGTGCACTTTGCGGCGGAGAGCCACGTGGACCGCTCGATTCATGGGCCGGATGATTTTGTGCGCACCAACGTGAACGGCACGTTTAGTCTGCTGGAGGAAGCGCGATCTTATTGGACGGGGTTACCGGAGGAACAAAAGAAAAGGTTTCGCTTCCTTCATGTTTCGACCGATGAGGTTTATGGATCGCTGGCGCCGAAGGACGCGGCATTTTCGGAGACGACTCCTTATTCTCCTAATAGTCCGTACTCGGCCACCAAGGCGGCTTCTGACCACCTTGTCCGGGCCTACCATCACACCTACGGAATGCCCGTGCTGACCACCAACTGCTCAAACAATTACGGGCCTTATCAGTTTCCCGAAAAGCTGATTCCGCTGACCATTCTGAATGCCATGATTGGCAAGCCGATTCCCGTTTATGGCGATGGGCAGAATGTTCGCGACTGGTTGTATGTGGCGGACCATTGCGATGCCATCCGTACGGTTTTGGCGCGTGGAAAAGTCGGCGAGACTTACAATGTGGGCGGACGAAACGAGAAGCCGAATCTTGAGATCGTGCATTCTATCTGCTCGATTCTCGATGAACTGCGGCCTGCCGATCCGGTTGTTCCGCACAGCAAGCTGATTACGTATGTGCAGGATCGGCCCGGCCACGACCGGCGCTATGCCATGGATACGCGCAAGATCGAGCGGGAGTTGAAGTGGCAACCGGCAGAGACCTTTGAATCGGGGATTCGCAAGACGGTGGAATGGTATCTAGCCAATGAAGTATGGATTCGAGAAGTGACGAGCGGACATTGCAGGGAGTGGATTGTGACGCAATATTCGGTGTGATCCGCGACCCGTGCGGTTTTGTGGGTAGAAATTCCCTGTAACGACGATGGCACGGCGGGCTTGTAGGGATCCCTCACTTCGTTCGGGATGACAGCGTTGTAGAACAAGCGGCGACGAATAATGCCAACTCACGATTCCACGCGAAGTTCTCATTACAAAGGCATAATTTTGGCGGGCGGATCGGGCACGCGGCTTTATCCCGTAACCCACGCGGTGTGTAAGAGTCTGCTGCCGATTTATGACAAGCCCATGATTTATTACCCGCTGTCCACGCTGATGTTGGCGGGGATACGGGACATCTTGCTGATCTCAACGCCGGAAGACGTGCCACGCTTCCAGCAGTTCTTGGGCGACGGATCGCGCTTCGGGCTGAACTTTCAATACGTGGTTCAGCCGCGGCCGGAAGGCATCGCGCAGGCTTTTCTTGTGGGCAAGGAGTTCATTGGTTCTTCTTGCTGCGCTCTGGTTCTGGGCGACAACATTTTCTACGGGCATGACCTGGTGAAGTGTGTGCAGGAAGCAAGCGCGAAGAACACTGGCGCGCGCGTGTTTGCCTATCCGGTGCAGGATCCCGAACGTTATGGCGTGGTTGAGTTTGATTCTGAAGGCAAAGCGTCAAGCCTGGAGGAAAAGCCAAAAGTTCCTAAGTCGCGCTACGCTGTTACCGGGCTTTATTTTTACGACAGCCAGGTGGTGGACATCGCGAAGTCGCTAAAACCATCCGCGCGCGGCGAATTGGAAATCACTGATGTCAACAAGCAGTACATGAAACAGAAGCAACTGGATGTGGTGGTGATGGGCCGAGGCATGGCATGGCTGGACACCGGAACTCATGAGTCGATGCTGGAGGCGTCGTTATTTATTCAGACGATCGAGACTCGCCAAGGACTGATGGTTGCGTGTCCCGAGGAAATTGCCTACCGCTTGGGATACATCAGCGCGGAGCAGCTTGAGGCTACAGCATCTTCGATGAAGAAGAATCGGTACGGCGCGTATTTGCTGCAGTTGTTGAAGGAAAAGGTGTTCTAGCTCTGGCGAAATCTGGCGCTCACGGCTAGGGAATTGCGGCTGTCGCCTGATTTGAGTATGGGCTCTCTACGTTACTCGAATCGACGGCAGTGGTCACATAGTAATAGGTGCGCCCGCTCTGCACTGAACTGTCCGTATAAACCGTGGTGGTAGTGGCCGAGGGGTTGAGTTTGGCGTAGGGCCCGCCCGAGGCGGTTCCGCGATAGATGTTGTAGCCGATCACGTGCGAAGTGCTTGCGTCCCACGAAAGCGCTACGCTGTGCTGGGACTGAGACTGCTGAGTGCCGGTTCCGGAGAGAGTTTCCGAGGTTGGGGAGTTGGTCGCATCGCTGTCGAAAACGATGGCGCCGGGCGCGCTTCCAGCTTCCGGTGGAGCGAAGGTGACGGTAAAGGGAACGCTTTGTCCGGCAGGTACCGTGACCGGGAAGGTGATGCCGCTGACGGAATATCCCTGACCGTTCCAGGCCGCGGAGGAAACTTTAATATCGGAACTGCCTGCGGTTAACGTCCCTTGCTTGACCGAGTCAGCGCCGACCGCCACATTCCCAAAACTCATGGTCGTGGGTGCTACCGCAATCTGACCGGCACCTACGGTGCCGCCTCCTCCTCCTCCGCCAGTGCCGCCCGATGATTGTTTCG
>Ga0210393_10002913_pt1 | contig 13942 bp, 17 predicted proteins | sample IncBWC27OmetaG_FD_160068 | JGI IMG/M metagenome (GOLD analysis project Ga0210393, IMG submission 160068) | Forest soil microbial communities from Barre Woods Harvard Forest LTER site, Petersham, Massachusetts, United States - Inc-BW-C-27-O ... | reverse complement strand
AGAAAATAACAGAGAACGAAAGAGAAAACCTCTTTCAGGTAAAAAGAAAGAAGTGTGTTCAAAAAGAGTTTGACAGGGCCGACATTGTTAGAGATGTACGGTTTCAGGCTGTAGATGAAAAGCCGCGGCTTATACGGTTGGACTTTGAGATCTGTTTCGGAGAACCGGTTGCTCGTTGCTCAGGAAGAGCCCTTGCCAACCCCAATCGAGAGCAGCGGCACAGATTGAAGATCGCCTGGAGACGAAGATTCCAATGCAACAGTATTCGACGGTTGGACTAGGGTGATGTCGCCAATCCATTCCAGCAAAGCCCTCACGTTACGAAACGTCTTCGAGTCGAATTGGCCTTGAACGTCCGTCCAATAAACGGATGCGCTGTTTGTCAGCCTGTCGATGCACATTCGCTGATGTGTCCCTGTAACCGCATCCGCAGCCGCTTTCCTCAACCACATTGTGGTTCCGTCCCCGCATTCATGCAACTCGATAAAGCCGCACTGGCGAGCCGCAAGTTGAAACGCTTGAATTTCCATGATGTCCTCCGGGTGAACTCGCAGCTGCCTGAACGTCGGCACGCTACTCGCTGGGAATCAGGGGCAAGAGAAACTCCTGCAGTTTCTCGCTCTCTGCAATGGCGAGGCGCTGCAGTTGGATCCCCATTTGATTCTCGCCGAAAACGCGCACGACGGACCCCGCGCCGACAACCGGCTTCAATCGCGGGGAGAGGTCCAGGCTGACGTGCACCGGTGAGCCCAGCGGTAGCGTATGGCCCGCTTTAACAAGGATGCCGCTCAGGCTGAGGTCCACAGTTTCGGCTTCCAATACTTCCGCTCCGAACTTGAGTCTCACCTTGGATTGAAGTGCAACACGACGAGTCCGCCGCCTCCCATATTCCATCGCCCCTTGTGTGGCTCGGATAAGCTTCAAAAGACGCTCACTGTCGATTGGTTTGTAAAGGAAAAAGCTTGCGCCAGCCTCAAATCCTACGGACATTGCGCTTGGACGCTGATCGTCGCTGATCAGGACAATGGGCGTCGTCCGGTTCCATCGAGAATGGCGCATCTGTCGCGCAAGCTCGATTCCATCAGGAGCGGCCATATGTAAGTCCAAGAAGGCCATCTCGAATTTCCCTTCGTCGAGAAGGCCGGGCGCCTCCGAGCTTTTTGTCAGTGCCACCGACCCCATGCCAGCGGAAGTCAGAACCTTTTCAACCATTTGGCAAACCGCAGCCTCATCATCCACGATTAAACACCGCTTTTGCATGGCGTCCCTCCGATTACATCGTCTACTAGCTGGTGCCGCTCAATAAGCTCCCGGACTATGCAATCGCGCGGTACGCGCTCCAGTTGTCCAGAGGCCCGGCACATCCGCTATGTGGCCCTCGCCTCCTTTGCCGAGGCGAATAGCTTCAAATCGCCTACGCCGGGATTGCACGGGATACCTGGTAGCAGTCGAACTGCACGCCTACGCTGAGCTTTCCCTGGGGGGAATCACTTGGAGCGACACGTACGACGTGACCTAAACAGGACCACTCGGTCGTTGGCTCGCCGGTGATCATCTCCGGCATTTTCAGAAAGATATCCAATACCGCGCCGACTGCTATCGATGCGTCTGTTGCAAACAGGATCCCTTTCTCGGACAAATTCTCTGATTCGCCTCGCTCTTCCGAGATCGCGGATTTCCAGAACCGAACGCGAATTGGAATCCTGAAATTGTGGCGGACCGTCAGTCGGCGGTCTGATGCCGCTACTTTCATGTGCTGCTCCTAACTTGAGAGGGGCCCTAAGAAGAAAGAGACGAGGAACGAAGGGGACTTGACTGTGAACCCGCGTTCCGTAAAAAGCAAGGATACTCTGTTGGATAAAGACACGAATCAGGTATCTATTAGAAAAAACTAATCTGACGCTGTTCGCCTCCATCCCCGTTGCAGCCACTTGCACTCCAGTGCTCGATTGGTTGGCTACTCGCGAGTAGTCTTGAGATTCAATTTGCGGGCAGTAAGTTGGATAGTGATTGGGAAGTTCGCTTGTCGACAATAAGCGGGATCGATCCGAGGTGCGTGACTTGGCAGCAAATGAGTTTTGTCGCGCAATAGCATTGGCTCTGAAGATTCTTGGTTTATCCGAACAGCTCAGAGTTCACCAGAGTGCGAATCAATGGGCTGATTTGTCCGATGAACTTGTAGAGACGATGCATCGGTGAGGAATCAGCGATTAGCCCGCCAAAACCAGTGTGGCTGGACAACGCCGCGCGCGAGGGTTCGCGAGGTCTAGCATTTTTTCCCAACTTTCGTTTAGAGCAAGGAAGGCCCAGCCCGATAGTCACCGGGCAAAGATATCGTTTCAATGCCGCAGAACGGCCAGTTCGAATCATTAGGAAACCGTTTCGGGACTTGGGTTTTATTAAATGTATAGCTACGTACGTAAATCTGCGTATAATAACGATTGCTGATTTCGGTTGTTCTGGTGGTTGCTGGAATCGTCTCCATGTCCTCATCGCGGTGTCAGCTCCGGGGTTCAATTCCTTCGGTCGATCGAAAATCAGCTAGGCTTCTTTCCGAGTGCAAGACGTTGGCGCACAAGTGCATTCGCGATGTCCGCACCCTTTCCTGCGTGTTGCACCCCCTACTGTTGGACGAGGCTGTTGATGCGCTTCGTGACTATGCGGACGGCTTCACCAAGCGAAGTGGCATCGAGGTGCAGCTAGAGGTGTCGACGCATGTGGCACGGATGGAACGAGACGTCGAGATGGCTTTATTCCGGGTGGTACAAGAGAGCCTTACCAATATCCAGCGCCATTCGGGAAGTCAGCTGGCCAACATACGAATTCATAGCAACTCGGACTCACGCTGGAAATCAGCGATTTTGGCTTAGGGCTCTCTGCCAGTGCACCGGCAAGGAAAGAGGATCCCCTGTTTGAGGTTGGCGTCGGTATCCCCAGCATGAAGGAGCGAGTGAAACTGATCGGCGGTCGGCTTGAGATTGATTCGACCAGACATGGCACCACAGTGCGCGTGTCGATGCCTCTCGGAGGAAAACGAACATGAAACAACTGCGCATTCTGATCGCTGACGACCATGGGCTGGTGCGACGCGGCGCTCGGGCTGTCCTCCGCTCCCGGCGCGGCTGGAGAGTCGTCGGCGAGGCAGCGAATGGCCGCGAGGCGGTACAAAAGGCCAAAGAGCTGAAACCGGATGTGGCCGTTGTTGATATCGGCGTGCCCGAACTGGATGGCGTCGAGGTAACACGCCAAATTCGAGAGACTGTACCGGACACGAAAGTTCTGGTTCTTACGATGCACGAGTCAGACCAGATGGTGCGCCGCGCCCTGGAAGCGGGGGCTCGCGGGTACCTCTTGAAATCCGATCTCACGGAGTGCCTTGAGAACGCCGTGGAAGCTGTTGCAGAGGGCAAGCGTTTCCCAACCCCCAAAGTATCCGAAATCATGCTGGAAGGACTTCTCAAGACCAGAAGCGGGCACCAGAAAGAGGGGAGGGCAGTTCCCCGAACAACCCCTCGTGAGCTCGAAATCATCCGCCTTCTTGCCGAGGGTAAGGTGAACAAGGAAGTAGCTGCGCTACTGGGAATCAGTGTCAGGACAGTGGAAACGCACCGAGCCAAGATCATGCTCAAGCTTGGCCTTCATTCTCTGGCCGAGCTTATTTTCTACGCTATGCGCCACGGGATCATCTCTGCGCCGAGCGCAGCAGAGTATCTTGCTAAACAGAAGTGAACAAAAGTTTCAGTCATCTACGAACTTCCGTCCTATGCTCCGGCTTCGGCCCCCACGGCAGATCGGGCGCATCCTCAGCGCTCGGCGATTCAAGGAACATTTCACGTATTGGTTTACGGGAGGTGACGAATTTCCCTGTGCGTCGCAAATAGCTGATTCTATCGGGGTGGATATCATCACCTCCGATTTGTTCGGTGGTCAGATTCTATTGATAGGGCGGCATACTGCTCACTTTGCTTTCCCACGAGATTCCGCTTCTCCAGTGACCGCGTTTCTCAGGAGTTGGGCGGGTTGGCATAAAGATCCGTGCGATACTTTCGAGTAGCATGAGCCGTCGGTCGCGGCAGGCAACCGAGGTGATGGCTATGGCTGGCGTGTATGGCGAGATCAACTCCCGGGCGGACTATCATCGAGTCCTGAGCGAAGCCTTGGACACCACGCAACGCATTCTGGCGAAGCAGCCAAACTACGCGGTTATGCAACGCATCCATACGAAACTGGACGCAATGAAGCGGTGGACCGAGAACGGCCGCGAACCAACTAAAAGCGAGCGCAAGAGCGTAGATGTCGGCCTCCTCGCCGCGCGCGAACTCGAAAATGCAAAAGGCGAGTTGGCCGCGCTCGTTGACAAGCTCTATTGTCTGAACAACTACTTCGAGGCGTGGCCGGCGGACGAAAAGGCTGCGACCGCCACAGACGAAGACTTCTTCGACGATGACGAATAGTTGCGAGCAATGAAATCGACCCCAGGCAGGTCTACCAACCTAACCAATCCGAGGATGCTTCGGCGAAAACACTACGGTACTCTCTGCTTGAAGGGATTCAAGACGGCCACGTCGAAGTGCGCGAAATCACGTTCATTCCGAGTGGCCACGGTGAGGCCATGAACGCGAGCCGTGGCGGCCATCATGGCGTCTTCACCTAGGGTATCGGAACGGCGATGCATTAGACGGGCATATTCGCGAAAACACGCTGCATCCATGGACAAGACTCGTGAGGCGCGTTCCAGCTGTGCTGCCCAAGCTTCGATTTCGCTCGCCTTTACTGGATCCTGTCGACGCGTGAGTTCCACACCCTTTTGAATTTCCCCGAACGTTACCGCCGAGAAGAATCCCTGGCTCACTTGAAGACCCTGCAGCCAAGCGACTGCCGCACCGTGGGGCTTGGGCTTGCGCAATTCGGACACCACATTGGTGTCGATCAGGTAGCGGATCAATCGAACACCGTAGGCTTGCGGGATTTGACCGTGCCACGTTTGGGGAGCGGGATTTCGAATCGCGGACCTTCCCCCAAAAGTACATCCTTCCAGGTCAAACGATTTTCGTCTTTTAACTTATGCCATTCGTCGACGGAAACGACAACCGCGGTATCGATTCCCCGACGGGTCACGACTTGGGGACCTTTCTCGAGCGTGTCATCGATCAGTTCACTGAAACGCGCCTTCGCTTCCTGGAGTTGCCATTTGGTCATGAAACACTCCTAAGGGTGCCATCATATGGCTAGTCAGATGTCTAGTCAAGTTCGGAGGGCAGTATCTATTCTGGCCGCGCAATAAGGTCCTGCATTGCGGAGATGCAAAGAACTCATACGAGGACGGCGCTCGGTGCTATAGCATCGCGAACGTAGGCTTGATAATCCTGCGCAAAATGGATTTCGTTTGGAGAACCATGCAACGTATGACAAATCTGTCATAAATGTGCTATGACACCACATGAATTGAAGGCTGCTCGTCTGAAGAAGGGATTGGTTCAGGCCCAAGTTGCGGAGTCTTTGGGCGTATCGCAGTCGTACGTCAACTTGCTTGAAAACGGGGAAAGACGACTGGCTCCCAGGCTCGCCCACAAATTCGTCTCGCTGTACGATCTTTCTCCCGAATCTCTACCCGTCTCAGAAGAATTTGTGCCAGCACACACAAACGACCAGCGTCTGGCGGAGTCTCTAGCGAAACTCGGGTATCCGGGTTTTGCCTATATGCGATCTCACGTACCGAATAAAAATCCCGACGAGGTTCTTCTGACGGCACTAGGGCAGGACAGACTAGAAGGGCGAGTAGCAGAAGCTCTCCCGTGGGTCGTGATGCAATACGGCCACGGTAAATCGAATTGGCTGGTCGAGCAGGCGAGGAAATTCAACCTTCAAAATCGTTTGGGATTCGTCGTTAGTCTTGCACTTCAAGTTGCTGAAAGAGTTTCTGACCACGACAACAACACAAGGGTACAGTCGCTTCGTGAACTCCGGTCTAAACTCGATGAGAGCCGATTGGTAAAAGAAGACGTTTTTTACCGACCCCCACGGACCGATGGCGAGAGGCAATGGCTTGCCCAAAATCGATCGGAAGAAGCAGTGCATTGGAATCTGCTGTCAGACTTGCGGTCGGAACATCTCCAATATGCCAACTGATTCCAAGCCAAAGGCAGATGATTCGCTCCCGCCACCGTGGAAGGAATTTCTTCTGGAACTCGATTCAATGCTCACCGAGCCGTTGGAGTTGCACTGTATCGGAGGCTTCGTTATTTGTTACTTCTACGGTCTTCCTCGTACAACAGGCGACATCGACTACTACACGGCCATACCAGCAAACCTCAATCTGATTGCGTTGGCAGGAGAAGGCTCCCCACATGCCAAAAAACACAAAGTTTGTCTGCATCATGTCGCTGTTACCAATCTGCTAGAGGATTATGAGACAAGACTGACGGAAATGGTTCCCCCGCCCTAGATCAAAAACCGTCGCACATGGTAGCAATCGGATTGGAAGAAAATCGCCCGTCCTAGGGTTGAGATTCAATACGTAGTAGGTCATCGCACTCGGTGGTAGAGTTGAACGCCGCAACTGTTAACCGAAGGGTTGCAGCTGCCCCCTGGATCCGATCTGCTACCCCAAGCACGAACGTTGCACCAGCATTTCACACCTCGTTCGAAGAAACAGGAGGAGTTTCGCCGTCAACATTTTTCTTGAATCGCCGGCCGTTCACACCATGGTGGTGCCGGGAGTGCCGGCGGCCGTACTCGGGAGATGGGGTCTGCGGTCCCTCATCGAGTTCGTTTTGCAGCTTCCTCTCGAGTCCCACAAGGTCTTGGCGCCACTGCCCTACCAGTATCCTTGTTTTGACAGGGTGGTAACCGAGCATCCGCGCTATTTCGCAGATCCTCACGCACAATTCTGCATTCCCAGGGGATTGAATGATTGCACCCGTTTGTTCCTCCACAAGGTTTTTGTTCTGTGGATAGAACTCATCTGCAATTTCTGGGGCGCGTTCCACTTCGCTTTCCCGTACGACAAATGGCCCTCGTTGTTCACCGGCGCAAGCTGGCTGGGCTTCGATAAGGAGCTTTGCCGGCTCGTTCATCTTGTCGCCCAGACTTTTCAGCGTTGTCCCTCCAATCTCAAGACTCAGAATGGGGACGACAGAGCTTTCCCACTCTCCGAATTGCCCGGGATGCCAGCGCAGCTCCGGCGTAACCTTGAGAATGGCTTTGACCCATTTCAATCGGCCCCCATTCCAACTGTGCAGTTGAGCCACGGCGTTCGACAAATTCGGGACGGAGGTCTTGCTACCTGTATGCAATCGGCAGATGGCGCCCAAGCTTGGGAATTTTTCCAGGATGAAGTAGAGATCGGCGGAGGGTCCGCACTTGCCACTCGCCAATTCGGGGCAGCCTTCTCCACAACCTTCGATTGGCTGCCCTTCCATCGGTCCATCCGCATACCTGTGATTGGCCGGCCAGGGCTCTCCCTCCGGGTGCTCTGTTGTCCTCCGAATAGCCTGCATTTCGTAGCGGGGCGCATTGCCCTCGGCGATCTGCACCAGCTCTCCGTGACATAGGCGGCCCTTCCTCGTCCACAGCGCGTACTCCGATGGACATACCTCTCTTGGATCATCATGAAGGAAGATCACCGCCAATTCCGTGGGTTTGTCTCCGAAGACTTCTGCGATATCTGGTGCGGGTTCCCAGTACACCATTTGCTCTCGCACAGTTCTCCGCTTGAAAACGAAATGAAATAGCGCTCGGGGACTACTATTCTCGTCATCGGGCGTCGGCCCTTCCCCGATAGCGACTTTGATCGTCACCGGGAGTTTCTCGAGGGCCGCGCCATTCTCATCATGGGTTAATCCAAGAATGCCCATTGAACATCTCCTTGTCCGTTTACGTGTCTTCGAGACAAAACCGCGCTTTCCGAGTAGGAGCGAAGATTAGACGCAGAACAAGTCAGCTCTTTGGGACACCGTTGAGGGTCTACTCCTTGCGACGAAACGGTTCTGGAACCGCTGCGAACGATGACCACAGACGAGCGTCGCAACAGAATTTTCAATGATGAACTGTTCGGGTGCTTGGCGGAGAGCTCGGAGACGCGGCTGCCCTAGTTGAGCCGCCTCGACTCACCTATCTCTCTTCGTCGCGGACAGGGCTCAGGTCTTCGCGTGCCCAACGACTCGCAACTCAGGCGTTGCTGTAACAGGCGGGCTATCAGTTCTGGCTCTTCTTGTTCAACTTGTTCTGAAAGAGTTCCAACTGTTCAAGGTCACTACTGCGCCCAGCTGCCTTTTTGTTGGTGATCAGGTCACTCAGAGAAATGAAATAGACGGGAAGGCCGAAGAATGTTCCTGCCACCCGGTTTTGCCAAGCTTTGGGGAATTGAATCCCGCTAATCCGCGTCAGAATATCGATTCGCACGGGGGCCACGCCCATCTGGTACGTCATGTCTTCGCTTGTGAAGTCTTCGGGAAGCAGCGCGTCTTTCTGCAACGGCGCGCCAAATTCGGCAAGAGCCTCGTACACCTTCGCAGCATTTTCGGGCGAATTCCGAATCCACACATCAAGATCTTTTGTGAAGCGAGGCTCGGTGTACTTCATCACAGCGTAGCCGCCCACGATCAGATATTCAGCTTTCTTTTCGTTGAACGCGCGTAACAGTCTTTCAAATCGGGGCTGTCTGCTATGCTTGAACTCCTCGACCATTACCACCATTTCCCACGCTGCGCGGAAGATTGCCTCGTCACCCTGTAGCTGCCAAAACTCGATGTCAAATCCCCGATCAGGAAACCCGGCCCGAACAACTCGGGTCTTCCAATCTCGCTGAATATTGGCCATACCTTCTCCACCACCCCTGACAGAAGACCATTCTGAACAGAGTAGTACGCACCTCTTTGTATATCATACCGACACCGTTTTTTTCGGGTGGCTCGGCAGGAGGGAGGCCAGACCGAGAAGACCACGTTTGGGGAGCGCACTCGAAGATTGCGATGTCAGAATAGCCTGAGTTGGTTTTCGGAAGTGCCTTCATGCCGCAAAGTCTTGCGGCGAATTCCTTTCTGCGGTGTGAGTGCTAGCAACTCACCGGATGGTGTGATGACCGTCTCTGCAGCGACGAATTGCGCTTCTTGAGCAGGTTTCTTTGCGAGCCCTTCGATCTCTGACGATCTAATGCAGAAGACTTCCTGTTGTCTCCTCTGCAACGAAGCCCAGACCTCATCCGCTTTCTCGCCGATCCCTTTCTCAGTGACTAGCTCACGCGCCATGGCCATCAGGATGTCATCTTCATCGTTGATCGCTTGCAGGCCTTCCGAAGAGAACTTGCCTTCCATTGCCAAAGAGACCAGGAGCTTCTTCCCCATCAGGCGCAAGCAGCCCTCCTGCATCGTCTCAGCGTAGTGCAGGTATTTCACTTTCACCGGAAGACGCTGCCCGATCCTCCAGCTTCTCCGGCTAGCTTGCCGAAGGACGTAGATTGAATATCCAGTCTCGTAAAACAGGATTGTTGGAAAGTCGATGAGGTCGAGGCCCGTTTGCACCAGCTTTGGGTGGCAAATTACCGCTTGCACCCCGCTGCGAAGTTGCCGCTCATACCAGCCCTCTCGGGACTCAGGAGGCACATCGGTGGTCAGCACGGCGACCCGGATTCCCTCATTTGTCAGGATATTTGCCAGTCTTCGAGTCACATCTCGTTTTTGTGTGTATACCGCATAGATCTGGCACCGGCGTCCACGCGTCCCGGTAAGGATGACCGTATGTTGCGCACATCCAGCCAGTGTCCCGAGCGCGTTTCCCTGGGCAGTATCTCCTTTCAACTCGTGCACCTCATCCGCGATGACGTAGTCGAAGAAATCCGGCATGTATCGGCCGATGAAATCCACTGGAGCGAAACGCCGGATTTTCTTTCCGTCCGCCTGCCACATTGCGCTATACAACTCGCGCCGAGATTTGGCGGCCCCGTCACCGTTCGGTCGGCCGAGAATTTCGCTCAGCTTTGCCTTCTTGAAATCCACGGAGAGAAGTCGCTGCCCATCCTCTCCGATGTAGACCGGGCAGCCCGTGTCCGGGTTTACAACGCTCCCTTGGTAGCGCCCGCATGCGGCAAACGTGTATGCATGTCGCCAGAAGTAACTGAGCTTCCCGCGATCGCGACCCACGATGAACAGAGCCGGGAACCCGCAGATGGAATCCCAACGCTGACGAGCAGTGCGAGCCGTCTTCCGTTGTCGCAACTCCGTGAGCGTCGTGCGTAGCCCTTCCCGGATGATGCGGCCACTGCGCAACCTAACCTCGCTTATCCCCACGTGACCAACGGAACTCGCGGATGTTCGGAGACCGTCGATGAAGAAAACGCGCACGCGCGGCAGAGTCTGAAATGCTTCTCGCGCCCATTTCTCTACCAACTGGGGCGGAACCATGGCGAGGGCCGTGAATGGCTGGCGGTCACTATGAATGTGGACAGCACCGAGCGAAATCAAAGTCTTTCCAGTCCCACACTCTGCGATCACGGCCGCGCCCCGTGCCTCGGTCCAGCGCTTTACCACGCCCATCATCGCGAGCGTCTGGGCAGGAAACGGCTTTCGGAGGAGTTGCCCGGTAAGCGGTGAGGCTGCATCGTCAAAGCCCTGCAGCGGTGGATAGGTCTGGAGAATCCTCTCGCCCAGCTGGGGGGCCCACGCGCGCAAGTATTCGTTGATGTCTTTCGGTAGTGGCATACATTTTTCCTCACGATTTGTTTACTCGAAGCGAGGAGGTACAGAGTAGCGGGGGGCACGAACAAATCTAAGAAGCGGCGGTTGTCAAAACGGAGCGGTTGCAGGCCGAGTTCCGCTTAATCGGGCAAGCGAATTGTTTCTAAGTTCTCCGTAATCTGTCGAGAACGGATGCCAAGCACAGGGATCACCTCCTGCAAGTTGACATCCGCCACAATCCCCTCATACTGTGCCGATCCGCAACTTCTCATCAGCCGGGGTTGCGTCCAGGAGCAGGAGTGTCTAGCTAGTGTTTAGGCATCGAGTGTCGTAGCATGTGCCGGTGCCAAAGGATGGACCGGACGGCGGAGAATAGCGTCATCACTCCCATCGTAAAGCAGACGGCACCACCGATCAGGATTGCAGGCGCGCTCGCGGACTTGTTTGAGGTTCCTTCGTACAACATGTAAAGTCCGACAACCACAAGAGCCGCAGATAAGATCGTCTCAAAAAACGTGGATATTCTTTTCATGCGACAGCCCCAGCTACGATTGCAGCTAATAACATCTTGTGTCTAATCTAGGACAGTACATCAAAGCAGATTGTAGAATATTGTCAATACCACAATATACGTACGCGATACCCGTTATGCGATTCACCGTACGCGCCCATGCCGTGCGTTGTCCTTGCTCGAACACGCCGCCCCAGGAATAAACAACCAGAGGTCGGCGTAACGTGAAGGGCGATGCGGATGTGATTGCTCAATCGCTCGTTTTCTACTGGCCCATTTAGGCGCATCTCTGTCAAAGCATTCATCCACACGTCGTACCTTTTCGCGTGATCTCAGATGGCCACGTTCTGGGTGGTCGGCCAATCGGCAACTACGCCCGCGTTTTGAGGTCTCTCCTCTGACGTCGGCTGCAAATTCGACTCCTCCAAGAAGTCCTTGGCAACGCCCATAAGATTGATCCGTTCTCTGCCGGTATTCGAATGAGCCGCTCTCGTAGGGCCCGACCAATCCATCTGAGAAACGTTTGCTTGTTGCCCCTGACCAGAACTGGTGAGCATCCGAGCCCTAGCAACGGCGTAATCGCCTTTCGTTGGTTCAGTTCGCGCATAAACCATGGGGCCCACGAAGTCGTACGGCGGGTTCAAGTAGATCAAGGAGAACGATTCCACGGGGCACTGCACGTCAAAGCAGTCCCCGTGGATCACCTCGATTCCACTAATGCGCGCCAGTTCGGCCCGCCCAGTGTCCAGTTCAACGCCGCACCGCTGAACGTTTTTGTCAGAGGCGATTTCAGCGAACGCAGCACCATCCCCGACGCAAGGATCGAACGCGCAGCATTGTTTGTCCGGGAATACCAAAAACCGCCGGATCCGCTCCGCCTCTCGTAGCGGAAGAGGATAAAAGCCTAGACGTTCTCGTCCGGAAAGACGCATGGCAGCCTCTATCGTGTCGAATTTAGTTGAGAGCGTGGCCTCAGGTGAGGTGAGGTCAAATGATAGAACCCATGTGTCGGAAATGGCTCAAGCTGCGAAGGTCTTGCCGGTCTGGCTGGCTCCTCCGGAACCGCACGAATCGCAGTGGCTAAATAGGGTTCTGACCGTATTGTCCAAGCTTGCGGTAGATCGTGGTCTTGCCAATCCCCAGCCTAGGTTCTGGCTTAACTACATGAATCCAGTAACCGCGTGGAACCGATTGCTTAGTTTCGAAGAAACAACTCTTAGCCAACTCTTAGCTCGGCGGACAGTCTTAGACGGACCGCCAAGGAACCTCTCGTGATGCGAGTTCATTGATACTTTTCAGTGAACCGCCGCCCTTGGCTTTAGCCGTGGGTTCCGGCTACGAAACGTCTTAGTGTCGTCAGGCTAGTTGGTGGTTTGCAATCATCAGTGCGAGCGTGACACTGTGAGAACAGCAAAAAAGAACCTAAAGTCTGGCCGCTGATCAAGATACAAGTTGAGCTTGTGACACTCATGTGCGCGAGAGGTTGAAACCCTCGACTGTCACCAAATTGTCACTAAAACTGGCGCAAAATGGGCTAAAACGGAGCAAATCCAGAAAACAGAAACTGTCGCTATCTTGCAGCTGGCAAAGGGGTTTAGTTGAATTTTCAACTAGATAGCGAATCAGCGATTTAATTTTTCAAGACCGCCGGTTTCAACCGCTCACCCACTCCTCCATTTTTAATTCTAACGTATTCTGTGAGTTAGCGGCTAGCAGGGCGCGAATGTTGGCAACAGCCTTTGCGGTTGCGCTGCAGGGGGAAAGAGAAGCCCGGCCAACGCTGCGCTATCCCACAGATGAGGGTAGCGAGCGATTAGAGCCGGAACTGGCGGTATACGGTGCTGGCTTTGTGGCTTGCCTGTGTTCCGTCCGCGACGTTCAAGCGCGGAGCAAAGCTATTTGCCAGGGGCAACACTTGAATCTGCTATCGCTGGAAGCCCGGCCGAGTTCTGCGGGTGCGGTTGGGAGAATCTGTGCCAGACAACACGCAACGCGGCGACAAGCGGCACGGAAAGATAAATTCCCACGATTCCGCCGACCGCTCCTCCAACCATAACGGTGAAGATGGCCAGCAGCGGATGAATCTCCAATTCGTGGCCCATAACGCGCGGGGCAATCAAATAATCCATAATCATGCGCCACAGGCCGAGCAGCGCAGCCATCCAAATCCAGTGGGAGTGTGCCACCAGCCCAACGGTAACGATGGCAATAAGTGCGGTGATCCAGCCTGCCACAGGAATAAATTCCAGGACTCCGGCCATGAGGCCCAGAGCCAGCACCCGCGGGTAGCCCAGGAAGAGCATCGCAACCGAACAAAAGACCAGAGACAGCACGGCCAGGATGACCTTGGCGCGAATGTAATGGCGCAGCATATCGTTTAAATCCGCGGCCAAAGCGCGCACGGTGTCGTGCGTCTCCCTAGTGGAAACCATGTGGATAACATCGTTCGCGAGTCTTTCGCCGTCGCTCAGGAAAAACAGGCTAAGGATGGGAATCAACAAGATTCCGCCAAACGCCACCGAAAGGAATTGCCTTACGGACTCGACTAGAGTTCGGATATTTTCCCTGCGTTGCTGGAGAAGCGATTTTGCACGAAGCGATTGAGCTTCATCCCAGCCGTTCCTGTGACCCATAGTGACTGCGATATCGCCCGAATAGATGTCTTCCATCACCGCCGGGGATTCCCTTATGAGCCGTCCAAGCCGAGGAATGAATTGCGGAGCGAGACCATGAACCGTAATGACGATGAGGATCAGGA
>Ga0210393_10002912_pt1 | contig 13948 bp, 14 predicted proteins | sample IncBWC27OmetaG_FD_160068 | JGI IMG/M metagenome (GOLD analysis project Ga0210393, IMG submission 160068) | Forest soil microbial communities from Barre Woods Harvard Forest LTER site, Petersham, Massachusetts, United States - Inc-BW-C-27-O ... | reverse complement strand
AGCTGTTGACGCAGCAGGAACTCCTTCTGCGTCTTCTCCATGCCCTCCCGCACATCCTCGGCGATCTTGTCGTTGACCTCGACTTCGGCCAGTTGGTCGCTGGTCCAGTCGATCAGCACGCGCAGCCGCTCGGCGACATCGGTTGTCTCCAGCAGCTGCCGCTTCTGCACATTGGTCAGGTAGGAGGCATAACCGGACGTGTCGGCCAGCGCCGACGGATCGGTCAGGCTGTTGACGTAGTCGATGATCTGCCACGCCTCGCGCCGTTGCAGCATTGCCAGCAGCAACTTCTTGTACTCCGCCGTCAGTGCCTTGACTTCGTCGGTCGGCTCAGCCTCCGTGACCTCGGTCACCTCGACCCATAACGCAGCACCCGGCCCGGTGGCTCCCGCCCCGATATGCGCCCTGCGCTCACCGCGCACGACGGCGGCGGTGCCCCCACCAGCGATGCGTCCGACCTGCAGAATCTTCGCGATCACACCGTGGGACGGGTACCGGTCATCCAGCCGGGGGGCAATCAGCAACTGCCCTGATTCACTGGCCCGAGCTGCGTCGATCGCCGCCTGCGCGGCGTCGTCGAGCGCGATCGGCACCACCATTCCGGGCAACACGATGGTGTCGGTGACAAACAGCACCGGCACCGATTTGGGTTGAGACACTGGTCCTCCAAAGGTTTAGTCTGTTGCGCTCAACCTTTGTTGGACGTGGTTTGTTCCCGGCGGGCTAAGTCGAAGCGGCGGCGGCGCGCTGGCGGGCGCGAAAGGCTTGGACCTTGACTTTGTTGCCGCAGGTGCCCATCCCGCACCAATGCCGGTTCTTCGCTCGCGAGGAGTCGAGGTAGAGACGCGTGCAGTTCGGGTGGTCGCAACCTTTGACGTTCTCGATGTCGGACCCGGCAATCAGGTCGAGCAGATCCGCGGCCAGGCTCGCGAGCAGTTGCGATGCGGTGCCCTCGCGGCGGGTAGCTCCGGTTCGCAGCAATCGCGGGGTGAGCTGGGGTTGTGACGCCCACTCGTTGAGCACGTCCACGTCGGCGACTTGAGGCCGGCGTTGCTCGAGTCGGGCGATAACGGTCCGGTAGATGGCCTCGCGCAGTTCGATTGCCGCCGCGAGATCGTCGTCGGTGATATCGATTGCGTCGTCCAGCAGTCCCACCTGAACCGCCCAGTCCGACAGCAGCCGAGCGTCCGTCAATAGTTCCTCGCGCGCCGAACTGCGGTATTTCATCGTGCCCGCGAAGTCAAGGCACCGCCGACCGCTCACGTAGACGAATTTCATGTAACCACCTTGACAGGTTTCACAGTCGGGTGCAAGATGTAACTAGTCAAGACGGTTACACGTCTAGCGTGAACGAGGAGGGCATCTCGACCGTCTAAGCGAGTAACCAGCCGTCTTAGCTAATAGCGAAAGTGGAAGGAGCCTCAACATGATCACGAAAATGCTTGTCAGCGCCGCTATCCTCGGCTCCCTAGTTGCGGGAGCAGCACCGGTCAGCGCCGATCCGAGCCAGTCTGGCACCGACCCGAACCCGTTCCGCAGCCTCAGCTGCAACTGCCAAGAGACAACTCCGGCAGACGGCCCGGCCCTGACGGGAGAGTTGAACCGGGGAATCTGGAAGGGTCTCTCTGGCTAGATCCATGCTGCGAAGGCAAGGCTGTGGCTAGCCAATCGCCCGACAGCTCAGCGCGAGCGTGGAGCCAGCTTCACACTGGGTGCCGACCGTGAAACTGGGTTCACGCCGGCGGTTCGACGGGGCCCAATCGTCGCAGTTGCGTCACATGCGTGGGCGAAAGCTCCTCCAGGCAGGTCACGCCCAATAACTGCATGGTCCGGATCAACCCGGTCTGCAGGATTTCGATGGCGCGGTTGACACCCGCCTCGCCGCCGGCCATCAACCCGTAGAGATAGGCACGCCCGACCAGCGTGCACCGCGCTCCGAGGGCGATCGCCGCGACGATGTCCGCGCCCGACATGATGCCGGTGTCCAGCAGGATCTCGGTGTCTTTGCCGAGCTCGCGCGCGACCGCCGGCAACAGATGGAAGGGCACCGGGGCCCGGTCCAGTTGGCGCCCGCCGTGATTGGACAACACGATGCCGTCGACGCCGCGATCGACGACAGCGCGGGCGTCATCGAGTGTTTGGATCCCTTTGACCACGAGCTTGCCCGGCCATTGAGCCTTGATCCACTCCAAGTCGTCAAAGGTGAGGCTGGGATCGAACATGGTGCTCAGGTACTCACCTACGGTGCCCGACCAGCGATCCAGCGACGCAAACGCCAGCGGCTCGGTGGTCAACAGATCGAACCACCATTTCAAATGCGGCACTGCGTCGAGGACGGTTCGCAGCGTCAACGTCGGTGGGATCGTCATCCCGTTGCGGTTGTCGCGCAGCCGGGCGCCGGCGACCGGAACGTCGACGGTGGCCAGCAGGGTGTCGAATCCCGCGTCGGCCGCACGCTGCACCAGTGCCATCGAGCGGTCCCGGTCACGCCACATATACAGCTGAAACCATTTCCGTCCCTGGGGAACAGCGGTCACCAGGTCTTCGATTGCGCAAGTGCCGAGAGTGGACAGTGAGAACGGAATCCCGGCCCTGGCCGCCGCGCGTGCACCGGCGATCTCACCTTCGGTATGCATCAAGCGGGTAAAGCCGGTTGGCGCGATTCCAAACGGCAAGACGACCGGTTGGCCCAGCACATTCCATCCCGCGGTCACGTTGGTGACGTCGCGCAGGATAGTCGGATGAAATTCGATGTCGCGGAAGGCTTGTCGGGCGCGCTCAATGGACAGCTCGTCCTCGGCAGCCCCATCGGCGTAGTCGAACGCCGCCTTGGGGGTGCGGCGTTTGGCAATCTGTCGCAGATCCTGGATGGTCAGCGCGGCGTCGAGGCGGCGCCTGGTCGCGTCGAATTGGGGTCGTTTGAACTGAATCAGCGGCGCCAGGTCACGGACTCGGGGCACTCGTCGTTTGACCGCCATATGTGCAACCGTAGTCATATGGAATCGGCGAGCGACCCCTTCGACCTCAGACGTTTCGTGGAGGCTCAGGCTCCGGTTTACCGCAGCGTCGTCGACGAGTTGCGCGGCGGGCGCAAACGCAGTCACTGGATGTGGTTCGTGTTTCCGCAACTGCGCGGGCTGGGGAGCAGTCCGATGGCGGCCCGCTACGGCATCGCCTCGCTCGAGGAAGCTCACGCCTATCTGCGGCACGAGCTGCTCGGCCCGCGATTGCACGAGTGCGCGCAACTGGTCAACCAGGTGCAAGGCCGTTCGATCGCGGAGATCTTCGGTTCCCCCGACGACCTCAAGCTACGTTCGTCGATGACGTTGTTCGCCCGCGCGACCGAGGACAACCAGGACTTCGTCGCGCTGCTCGACCGCTACTACGACGGCCAACAAGACCAGCTGACCGTGGCACAGCTGACCGGTCCCTAGACAGGGCTCAGGATGCGCCAGCCGTTGGGCTCGACGACCACCGTCTCCACGACGTCCCGGGGCGGCGCCGCTGACCCGCCGATGACTTGAGCCCGCGCCGCGCCAAGTTCAGACAGGGCCAGTTCGAGCGGCTCGTCGTCGATGTTGAGTGCGACCAGCAGTGCGTTGTCGCCACTGCGGGTCTCATAGACGTAGTGCCCGTTGGCCAGCCGCAGCGCGGTAGTCGACGCCGAATGCAGCCATGCGTGGCGACGGCGCAGCCCGACGAGGTACTGGTGCAGCTCCCACACTTCGGCACTGAATGCATCCAATTGTGCTGGGGGAGAGCCGAACTCCGGGCGCACCGCGTCGTCTCCGCCGTATCGCTCTTCCTTGACTCCGCGAAAGCCGAACTCGTCGCCGGCATACACGCTCGGCACGCCGCCGACCGTCAGCAGGATCACCAGCGCATGAGCCAGATGAGAAGAGTTTTCCAGCCCACTGGCGATGCGGGTGACGTCGTGATTGCCGATGAATGTCAGCGGGGCGAAACTGGCCAGAAAGGTGTTGTGCCGCTGCAATGCCCAGTCCAGCTCGAAGAAGTTGGCGTCGTTGAGGCCGCTCCAGATCGCCTTCCACAGCTCGTATTGGGTGGCCGAGTCGAACCTGGCCGCATCGACCACCACCGCATAGTCGCCATGGATGAGCTCGCCGACGAACCAGGCATCCGGATACAGCTCGCGGACCTTCGGTAGTGTCCCAGCCCAAAATTTCTCCGGCACAGTGTAAGCCGCATCCAGGCGCCAGCCGTCTGCGCCGCGTCGCAGCCAGTGCGCCATCACGTCCACGGCGTAATCGACGACCTCGGGGTTGTCGTGGTTGAGGGTGATGAGCTCGGAATGGCCTTCGAAGGTGTGGAACCGGCCCGGACGCCCCCGAAACCAGTGTGCCGCTGCCTCGTTGTCCGGTGCGTCGCGGTACCGCGGGAAATCGACGCCAACGTGATTGAACACGCCGTCGAGCAGGATCCGCAGCCCGCGACTGTGCGCCTCGGCGACGAGGTAGTCGAAGTCGGCGTCGTCACCGAGCCGGGGATCGATACGGTAGTGATCGGTGGTGTCGTAACCATGTGTGCGCGAGGCAAAGATCGGGCCCAGCGCAATCCCCGAAGCCCCCAATGCGATGGCGTGGTCGAACCAATCGACCAGTCGCCGCAGCCGATGTTCGTCGGGATCGGGCGGCTCAGTCGCCGGGAACGCACCGACGAAACCCAGGGGATAGACCTGCCACCAGATCGCGTGCTCCACCCAGGTTGCGGTCACGTCGCTGCGATCAGCCGACCGCGGCCAGTGTCTGGGAGGCGGTAATCGCCTGTGCCACACCGGAAATGATCGCCGCGGCCTTCAATGCCTCCAGGATGCCCTCTCGGCTAATCCCCGCCTCACGCAGCGCGTGCTCGTGGGCGACCATGCAGTGTGAGCACCCGTTGATCGACGACACCGCAAAGCACCAGAGTTCGAAATTCGCTTTATTCACACCCGGATGGGCGATGACATTCATGCGTAGTCCGGGGCGCAGATCGTCGTACTGACCTTCGAGGAAGCCGCGGCCACGGTAGAAGACATTGTTCATGCCCATGATGGACGCCGCTGCCAGCGCGGCTTGGTATGCCTCGGCGGACAGGTTCTCGGCGGCATCCGCGCCAATCTCGTTCAGGAGCTGAGTGTTTCGTGTTGCCACCGCACTGGCCAACAAGGTACCCCAGAGCTGCTCCTCGTCCAGAACGGCGCTGCGAGTGATCGAGCCCAGGTTGAGCTTGAGATCCTTGGCGTAGTCGGGCAGCGCGGCCTTGAGAGTCTCTACAGTCATTTCGCTTCTTCCAATCGGGTCGTGAATCAGGCCGAAGTCTTGAGCAACTCACTGGCGTTCAGCGTCGGGTCGCCCTTGCGCCAGTTGCAGGCACACAGCTCGTCGGACTGCAGGGCGTCCAGAACCCGCAGCACCTCGTCCACGTTACGCCCCACGGACCCCGCGGTTGCCGAAACGAATTGGATCTCGTTGTTGGGGTCGACGAGGAAGGTCACCCGGTCCGCGACGCCGTCGGCGTTGAGTACTCCGGTCGCTTCGACGAGTTCCCGCTTGATGTCAGAGAGCATCGGGAACGGCAACTTCTTGAGGTCTTCATGCTGCGCGCGCCACTGGAAGTGCACGAACTCGCTGTCGATCGAGACACCCAGGATTTGTGTGTCGCGGTCCTCGAACTCGTCGTTCAGCTTGCCGAACGCCGAGATTTCGGTCGGGCACACGAAGGTGAAGTCCTTCGGCCAGAAGAACACCACCCGCCACTTGCCGGGGTGGTCGTCGCTAGTGATCGTGCTGAAGTAGTCGCCGGGCTGCTGGGCATCCACCTTCGACAGGTCGCCGCCGATCAGCGCGGTGAGCTGGTAGGCGGGAAATTGGTCGCCGATTGTCAGCAATGCCATATCCGCTCCTTATCTGGACTTATTCAAGATTAGCTTGCTGTCCACCATGCTGCCGCGAGCTCTGTCTAAAGTAAAGGTGATATATCCCACTACACTCATAGGTATGACCGATAAGAGTTTTCAACCCACCATCGCCGGGCTGCGGGCATTCGTCGCGGTGGCGGAAAAGCAGCATTTCGGTAGTGCGGCAACCACTCTCGGCGTGAGTCAGTCGACATTGTCGCAGGCATTGGCGGCGCTGGAAGCCGGTGTCGGCTCCCGTCTGGTCGAGCGATCAACACGGCGGGTCCGCGTAACGACCGAGGGTATGCAACTGCTGCCGTTCGCCCAAGCCGTCGTCGAGGCGATGGAGGCTTTCACCGCCGCCGCGGCGGGGGCAGCGGGCCCGCTGCAAGGCAGCATGCGGTTGGGATTTATCCCCACCGTGGCGCCGTACGTGTTGCCGGCGGTGTTGGCCGGACTGGCGCGTCGCCTGCCCGCGCTGACCCTGCGGGTGATCGAAGACCAGACCGAACGACTTCTGGCGGCGCTGCGCGACGGGGCACTGGACGCAGCACTGATCGCGTTGCCCGCCGATGCGGTCGGAGTCACCGAGATCCCGATCTACGAAGAGGATTTCTTGCTCGCGGTACCGCCCGGGCATCCGCTTTCGGGCAAGCATCGGGTGCCGGCCGCAGCGTTGGCGCAGTTGCCATTGCTATTGCTGGACGAGGGCCACTGCCTGCGCGATCAGGCCCTAGACGTCTGCCAGAAGGCGGGCGTGCGAGCCGACCTTGCCGATACCCGGGCCGCGTCACTGGCGACCGCTGTGCAATGCGTGACGGGCGGATTGGGCGTAACGCTGATCCCGCAGAGCGCGGCGCCGGTCGAGGCTGCGCGCAGCCAGCTCGGGCTCGCGCAGTTTGCGACTCCCCGCCCGGGTCGACGAATCGGTCTGGTGTTCCGCTCCTCGAGTGGACGCGACGAATCCTATCGGCGGCTTGCCGGGATCATCGGCGAGTCGATCAGCGGTGAACACGAGGTCCGCCTGGTCAAATAGCACCACGCTCATGTTGATGCCGGACTGTAAGTTCAGCCCATGGAGAAGGTCATCGCGGTACTCATGCGCGCCGACATCGACGACGATTGGTGCGCCCGTCAACGAGGCCCGGTCGCTGATGCGCTGTTGGGGCTTGGCGTGCCCGGGCTGTCTGTCAACGTCCGTGACGGCGCGGTGCGCCACTCACTGATGACGCTGACGACGCTGGACCCGCCTGCCGCCGCGGTGGTCAGCCTGTGGACCCAGCAGTGCTACGGAGACCAGATGGCAGCAGCGCTGGACCTGCTCGCCAAGGAATGTGAGCTGTTGGGCGCGTACTTGGTGACGGAGTCCGTCCCGCTGGCCGCACCAGCCGTCCAATCCGGTACTCGCACACCAGGTTTAGCCAACATTGCGCTGCTACGCCGACCAGTCGCCCTGGATCAGGAGACCTGGCTGACCCGTTGGCAGCGCGACCACACCTCGGTGGCCATCGAAACACAGTCGACATTCGGCTACACCCAGAACTGGGTGGTACGAACTCTCACCGCAGCAGCACCGGGAATCGCGGGCATCGTTGAAGAGTTGTTCCCCGCGGAGGCAATTACCGATCTGAAGGCGTTCTTCGGTGCCGCCGACGACGCCGACCTGCAGAACCGCCTGAGCCGGATGGTCGCCAGCACAACTGCATTTGGTGCCAACGAGAACATCGACACCGTGCCAACCAGCCGGTACGTGTTCAAGACGCCTGATAGAAGTGAGGACAGCAGATGACAACACTCGATGACGCGGTAGCGCTGGCGGCAGCAGAAAGCGGTCTGGCGGTGATATCCACTGTTCGCGCCGACGGCACCGTGCAGGCTTCGTTGGTCAACGTCGGCCTGTTGGCACATCCGGCCACCGGCCAACCGTCTCTCGGCTTTACCACGTACGGCAAAGTCAAACTCGCCAACCTACGGGCGCGTCCGCAACTGGCCGTCACGTTTCGCAACGGCTGGCAGTGGGCCACGGTCGAGGGCCGCGCGGAGCTGGCCGGCCCGGACGATGCGCAGTCGTGGCTGGCAGACGCCGACCAGTTGCGGCTGCTGCTTCGCGAGGTCTTCACGTCGGCTGGGGGCACGCACGACAACTGGCATGAGTACGACCGCGTGATGGCCGACGAGCGGCGTGCTGTGGTGTTGATTGCGCCGACCCGCGTCTACAGCAACGGCTGAATCGACCCAACCGTTAGGCTGCAGCCGTGACGCTGCAGATCGACGACGAAAAACGGGTGCGCACCCTTACGCTGAACCGGCCCGAAGCGCTGAATGCCTTCAACGAAGCCCTTTATGACGCCACCGCCGAGGCGCTGTTGGCCGCCGCCGACGATCCCGAGGTTGCCGTCGTGTTATTGACCGGTGCCGGCCGCGGATTCAGCGCCGGTACCGATCTCGCCGAAATGCAGGCACGGATCACCGATCCCGATTTCACTCCGGGAAAGCACGGCTTCGTCGGATTGATTGATTCGCTCAGCGCATTTCCGAAGCCACTGATCTGCGCGGTGAACGGAGTTGGAGTGGGGATTGGCGCCACGATTCTGGGCTATGCCGATCTGGCATTCATGTCCTCGACCGCGCGCCTGAAGTGCCCGTTCACTAGCCTGGGCGTCGCCCCCGAAGCGGCTTCGTCATATCTGTTGCCACAGCTGGTGGGCCGGCAAAACGCCGCCTGGTTATTGATGTCCTCGGAATGGATCGATGCCGAAGAGGCGTTGCGGATGGGCCTGGTCTGGCGGGTCTGCGATCCCGACGAACTGCTACCCGAAGCCCGTCGACACGCCGAAATCCTTGCCGCGCGGCCAATCTCGAGCCTGATGGCCGTCAAGCACACGATGGTCGAACCCGTCCGCCCTGAGATCAAGGCGGCCAGCGCGCGGGAAAACGCTCACTTCGCCGCACTGATGGGCGGGCAGGCCCACGCGGCGGCGTTGGCGGATTTCAACAAGGGCCGTTGAGCCCGATGGCGGGTGGCTAGTGCGACGGGGCAGGGTCGAGTTTGGCCTCGAATTTGGCTGAGGCGGCGATGATCGCACGCAGCGTGCGCCGGCAGCGCCCGCAGTCCGCGCCGGCCCCACATGCCGCGGCTACCTCTTTGGACGTGCACGCGCCACGCGCGACGGCATCGCATACGGTCTGATTCGTGGCCCCCACACACAGGCACACGTACATCAGCACACCCCCAGCACGCTGGCTAAAGCCCCGACAGGCCGCATATTAGTGCAGCCTAACATAAGTAGCTGTACCTAACCTAAGTCCGCAGGTTATCGGCGCGGGCGACACGCACTGAGCCCAGCCAAACCTTGCTGGAAGATTCGAAAAAGGCATGGCAAAGTGCTGCTAGAGCCCAGCATGGTGCGCTCCAGCCCAGCCCACCAGTTGCGGACCGACATGAGCCTTCACACCGTAGGAGTGATCATGCAAGGTGATCCGGATGTTTTGCGCCTGCTCAACGAGCAACTGACCAGCGAGCTCACCGCGATCAACCAGTATTTCCTGCATTCCAAGATGCAGGACAACTGGGGTTTCACCGAGTTGGCCGAGCACACCCGCGCAGAGTCCTTCGACGAAATGCGGCACGCCGAGGCCATCACCGATCGCATTCTGGTGCTCGACGGCTTGCCGAACTACCAGCGCCTCTTCTCGTTACGGATCGGCCAGACGCTGCGCGAGCAGTTCGAAGCGGATTTGGCGATCGAATACGAGGTTCTTGATCGCCTCAAGCCCGGAATCATCATGTGCCGGGAGAAGCAGGACAGCACCAGCGCCATCCTCCTCGAGAAGATCGTGGCCGACGAGGAACTGCACATCGACTACCTGGAGACACAGCTCGAGCTGATGGAGAAGCTGGGGGAGGAACTGTACTCGGCCCAATGCGTATCGCGGCCACCGAGCTGACGTTCGCGCTCGGCACGACGCGTTAGCGCTCGAGGCCGTCACCGGCCGCCGACGCGATTGCCGTTGGCTAACCCGGGGCACCCGTTAGCATCGGACGCCGACGGGAAGGCAGGCATGACGACGACCCCGAGAGCAGTAGCGACCCAAGCTAACCCAGCGGTGGATCCCGCATCCAGCAGCGCGCTGATCAGCCCGCAACGCCGCAACCTCATCTTCGTGGCGGTCGTGCTGGGCATGCTGCTCGCCGCGCTGGACCAGACCATCGTCGCGACGGCGCTGCCGACCATCGTCGCAGACCTGGGCGATGCCGGACATCAATCCTGGGTTGTCACCAGCTACCTGCTGGCGTCCACGATCGTCACCGCGCTGGTGGGCAAACTCGGTGATCTGTACGGCCGCAAGCGGGTATTCCAGGCCGCCGTGGTGTTCTTCGTGGTCGGATCCATTTCATGTGGGCTGGCCCAGTCGATGGCCATGCTGGTGGCGTCTCGGGCCCTGCAGGGAATCGGTGGCGGCGGGATCACCGTCACGGCGAGCGCGCTGGTCGGTGAGGTTGTGCCGCTCCGGGACCGCGGACGCTACCAGGGCATCCTGGGCGCGGTCTTCGGTGTCACGACGGTCGTCGGCCCGCTGTTGGGCGGCTACTTCACCGACTATCTGACCTGGCGCTGGGCGTTTTGGGTGAATGTGCCGATCTCGGTGCTGGTCATCGCCGTGGCGGCCGCGGCCATCCCGGCGCTCGCCGCGTCTACGAAGCCGACCATCGACTACGCGGGAATCGTCCTCGTCGGGCTGGGCGCCGCAGGCCTGACCCTGGCCACCAGCTGGGGCGGCACCCTCTACCCGTGGGGGTCGGCCACGATCATCGGGTTGTTCGTCGGTGCCGCGGCGGCGCTCTGCGGGTTCGCGTGGGTCGAAAGCCGGGTCGCCGAGCCGATCCTGCCGACCCGGTTGTTCCGCAGCCCGGTATTCACCGTGTGCTGCGTGCTGTCCTTCGTGGTGGGCTTCGCGATGTTGGGCGCAATGACGTTCCTGCCCACCTTTATGCAGTACGTGAACGGCGTCTCGGCAACGACTTCAGGTCTGCGCACGCTGCCGATGGTGGTCGGGATGCTGATCGCCTCGACCGGCAGCGGCACCCTGGTCGGCCGGACCGGCCGCTACACGATCTTCCCGGTGACCGGCACCGCGCTGATGGCGGTTGCGTTTGTGCTGATGTCGCGGATGGACCCGGCTACGTCCGCACTGGTGCAGTCGCTCTTTCTGATCGTGTTGGGTGCCGGTATCGGATTGTCGATGCAGGTGCTGGTTCTCATCGTCCAAAACACCTCGAATTTCGACGATCTCGGCGTCGCCACCTCGGGTGTGACATTCTTCCGCACGATCGGCAGTTCGTTCGGTGCCGCGATATTCGGTTCGCTGTTCGTGAACTTCCTCAACAGCAGGATGGGCCCGGCCCTGGCCGCCAGTGGCGCACCCCCTGATGCGGTCAGTTCTCCGGGGGCGCTGCACCGACAGCCCCATAACGTGGCCGCGCCCATCGTGCAGGCCTATTCCGAGTCGCTGAGCCAGGTATTCCTCTGGGCGGCGCCGGTCGCCCTGGTCGGATTCGTCGTGGCATTGTTCCTGCGCGAAGTTCCGCTCCGCGATATCCACAACAGCGCAATCGATCTCGGCGACGGATTCGGCATGCCCAGCACCGACACTCCGGAAAGGCTGCTGGAGAACGCGATCGCGCGCATGTTGCGCGGCGATCCCGGTGTGCGACTGCGCAGCATCGCCATGCGGCCCGACTGTCGTCTCGACGTCGCCGGGCTGTGGGGTGTTATGCGGATCTACCGCTTTGGACAGATGTATGGGACGGCTCGTCTCACCGATATCGGCGACTCTCTGCGGATACCCTTCGAGGTGCTGGAGCCCACGTTCGGCCGCCTGATCGCCACCGGTTACGTGCAGCGCGACGCCGACCAAATGTGGCTGACCCAATCCGGCGTCCAGCAGGTCGATTACGTGTACTCGCTGCTGCTGGCCTGGATTGCCGACAAGCTGGGCCGTTCACCCAGCTTCGAGGGCCGGCCGGACCGCCGCCAGGTGGAAGCCGCACTGGAACGCATCGCGCATCGGGTTCTGGCTCAACGCGATTGGCACGACGAACCGCCGACTACGGCCATCCCGCAAGCCGGGGCGAGCGCCAGAGGCTAGTGGGTGTTCGCTACAAATCTGTTGGGCGGGCGTACCATCACGCCATGAGCCGAATCGGAACATTCGCTGACGACGACGTCTACGGCTGGGCTAAGAAATCCCCGGATCTCGGTGGCGCGCTCGCCAATTTAAGCCGGGCGGTCTACACCAAAAACCGGCTGCCGATGCGCACCCGCGAACTCGCCCGGGCGGTGATCGCCCATGACAACCAATGCGTCGTCTGCGTCAACACGCGCGATGCCGACGGCCCCGCCGCAGGCGTCGACGAAGAGCTCTATTGGCACGCCCAGGAATGGCGCACCTGGCCGGGGTATAGCGAACAGGAGCGGCTCGCCGCCGAGTTCGCGCACCGGTTTGCCACCGAGCACACCGTGCTGCGCGACGATGAAGACTTCTGGAGCCGGTGCAACGAGCACTTCTCCGAGGAGTTGCTTGCCGATCTGGCTCTCTCGTGCGCGCTGTGGGTTGGCATGGGACGGGTTCTGCGGACCCTGGACATCGGCCAAGCCTGCAAGCTGACCTTGCCCAGCCGCGCATAGCCAAGCGACCCTCCACCACCTCGGTCCCTGGACCGGGCTTCTCCGCGCTGCAGAATGGCTGCCATGACCGCCACACCGCTTGCCGCCGCGGCGATCGCCCAGCTCGAGGCCGAGGGCGTCGACACCGTCATCGGCACCGTCGTGAATCCCGCCGGGCTCACCCAAGCCAAGACGGTGCCGATCCGAAGGACCAACACGTTCGCCGACCCCGGACTGGGTGCCAGTCCTTCGTGGCACGCCTTCGCCATCGACCAGACCGGCATCGCCTTCACCGACGACGTCGGGGTGGTCGGCGACCAGCGTCTTCGCATCGACCTGTCAGCGCTGCGCATCATCGGCGACGGGTTGGCGTGGGCGCCGGCCACATTCTTCGAGCAGGACGGCACACCCGTTCTCGCATGCACCCGCGGAACGCTGGGGCGAATCGAAACCGCGCTCGCGGACGCCGGCATCGAGGCGGCGATCGGCCACGAAATCGAATTCCTGCTCGTCGACCCGGACGGTGGCAAGCTGCCGTCGGTGCTATGGGCGCAGTACGGCCTCGCCGGCGTGCTCGAACACGAGGCTTTCGTGCGCGATGTCATCGCAACAGCTGCGACCGCCGGCGTCGGAATCGAGCAGTTTCATCCCGAATACGGGGCCAACCAGTTCGAGATCTCGTTGTCGCCGTTACCGCCGGGGGCCGCGGCTGACCAGCTGGCACTGACCCGGATCATCATCGGCCGGGCCGCCCGCCGCCATGGGATGCGCGTCAGCCTGTCGCCGGCGCCGTTCGCCGGCAGCGTCGGATCCGGTGCACACCAGCACTTCTCGCTGGTCACGCCCGAAGGGCCGCTGTTTTCCAACGGAACCGGAGCCGCCGGAATGACGCCTGCGGGGGAGAGCGCGGTAGCGGGGGTGATTCGCGGACTGCCGGAGGCGCAGGGCGTTCTGTGCGGATCGATCGTGTCCAGTTTGCGGATGCGGCCCGGTAACTGGGCCGGGGCCTACGCGTGCTGGGGCACCGAGAACCGGGAGGCCGCAGTGCGATTCGTCAAGGGCGGCCCAGGCAGTGCGCACGGCGGCAATGTCGAGGTGAAAATCGTCGACCCCTCGGCGAATCCGTACCTGGCGTCGGCGGCGATTCTCGGGCTGGCACTCGACGGAATCCAGCGCAACGCCATACTGCCGCCGGAAACAACGGTAGACCCGGCGAAACTCTCTGACTCGGAGCGCGAGCGTAATGGTGTCCTGCGACTTCCGGAGGCTCAGACGGAAGTGATTGCTGCACTGGATAATTCGGAGCTGCTGCGGAGCATCCTGGGTGACCCCGTGGTCGACATGGTCGTCGCGGTCCGCCGTCTGGAGCATGAGCGCTACG
>Ga0210393_10002910_pt1 | contig 13951 bp, 12 predicted proteins | sample IncBWC27OmetaG_FD_160068 | JGI IMG/M metagenome (GOLD analysis project Ga0210393, IMG submission 160068) | Forest soil microbial communities from Barre Woods Harvard Forest LTER site, Petersham, Massachusetts, United States - Inc-BW-C-27-O ... | reverse complement strand
TGGCGAAAGGCCTTCGGCCTGTCAAATTGTGCGGGCCGGCTTCAGGTCGTCTCGGACAATCCCAGAGGCCAGAGGAAGCCTCAGGAGCATTCCTGTTGTCTCTGGCGTTGGTGCAGACTAACTTTCAGCGGCGGCCACCAAATGAGGAGTTGCTTGATGAGAACTGCAATCATCTGTGGCGTCATTGTTCTGATCGCTGCCTTGGGGCGTGCTGATGAGCCCAAGCCGTTAGTTCGCCCCATCACTGAGGCGCAGTCGGTCATTGCGGTCTATTACGAAGACTGGGGGCTCGCGTCCGCCCGTGAACCTGAGATCATCTGCGCCGCTTGGCCTGACGGGCACCTGGTATGGTCGGACGATCGGATCCGGGGTGGGCCGCCCTATCACGCTGCGCAACTCGATCCCCAGAAATTTGCGAAACTGATCGCGCGATTTGAAAATGATGGCTTGTTCGCCGATGGGAAGCTCAATGACGCGCAATGGGGGCCGGACTCGGAGTTCATTACGGTCTTGATTAAGTCCGGCAAAAGAAAAGTCGACATGAGCTCGTGGCACGAATTGTTTGAGGCCAACGGAGGACTGGTCACGAGTGGTGGAGTCCTACTGGCAGAAAAACGTCCTCGCCTCGAAGTCCTCCGTAAAGAGCCGGCCGACTATCTTTTCTATCGCATGGTCTGGAGCGAAACGCGGACGAGCATCGCCGCGCTGATTCCGCGCGCCGGCCAGCCAACGACCGGTAAACCGTTCATGAAGGCTGCTGAATTGTCGTGGCAGGAACCGCGTCCGCCCGACACCCACAAGTAAAGGTGGGCGTGCCACCGCGCGCGTGCCACCGCACCCCGTGACTCGGCCCTGCACTCCTGTCGGCGCGTTTGCTACAATCCCGCCGAAAACAATGGGTCCGCCGAAAACGAAAGGCAGAAAATGGCCAAGGCGGCAAAGACGGCGATCTCGCCCACGCGCGAGGAAGATTATCCCGAGTGGTATCAGCAGGTGATCAAGGCGGCTGACCTGGCCGACGTGTCGCCCGTGCGCGGCTGCATGGTGATTCGCCCGTGGGGCATGGGCATCTGGGAGAACATGCAGAAGGGGCTCGATCGCCGGTTCAAGGAGACCGGACACGAGAACGCCTACTTTCCGCTGTTCATTCCGATGAGTTTCCTCGAGAAGGAGGCGCAGCACGTCGAGGGGTTCGCCAAGGAGTGCGCGGTCGTCACGCATCATCGGCTCGAGCCGGGGCCCGACGGGAAGCTGCGGCCGGCCCCGTCTGCGAAGCTCGAGGAGCCACTGATCGTGCGGCCGACCAGCGAGACGATCATTGGTGCCATGTATGCGAAGTGGGTGGAGTCCTATCGCGACTTGCCGATCTTGATCAATCAGTGGTGCAACGTCGTGCGATGGGAACTGCGGACGCGGATGTTTCTGCGAACGGCCGAATTCCTCTGGCAAGAGGGGCACACGGCCCACGCCACCGACACCGAAGCGATCGAAGAGACCATGAAGATGCTCGGCGTCTACGCCGACTTCGCCGAAACAGAAATGGCGATGCCCGTGATCAAAGGTGAAAAGACGGCCGGCGAGCGGTTCCCCGGAGCCGTCGCCACGTATTCGATCGAAGCCATGATGCAGGACCGCAAAGCGCTGCAAGCCGGCACCTCACATTTCCTCGGCCAGAATTTCTCGCGAGCCCAAGAGATCAAATTCCAGGATGCGGCCGGCGGCGAGTCGTTCGCCTGGACGACGTCTTGGGGCGTTTCGACGCGACTGGTCGGCGCGCTCTTGATGACTCATAGCGATGACGACGGCCTCGTTCTCCCTCCGCGGCTCGCGCCCAAGCATCTCGTCATTCTGCCGATCTACCGCGGCGACGACGACCGCGCGAAGGTGAAAGAATACTGCGATCAGCTAGCGAAGGAACTCGGACAACGCGATTACGCCGGCGACAAAATCCGCGTGCAAATCGACGACCGCGATCTACGCGGCGGCGAAAAGGCCTGGCAACACATCAAGCGCGGCGTCCCTCTGCGAGCAGAAATCGGCCCCCGCGACATCGAGAAGGATTCGGTGTTCCTCGCACGGCGCGACACCGGAACCAAAGAACCGATCGGCCGCCAACAACTGATCGAAACTGTGCCGCAGATTCTGGCGCAGATCCAAGACTCGCTCTATCAGCGGGCCCTCAAACTGCGTGAAGCGAACACCTGCAACATCGACAACCTCGACGAATTCAAAGCCTATTTCACGCCCAAGAACGAAGCCAAACCCGAGATCCACGCCGGCTTCGCTCAGTGCCACTGGTCCGAAGATCCCGCAATGCACGAGCTGTTAAAAGAGCTCAAAGTCACCATCCGCTGTGTGCCGCTCGACGCGCCCGCAGAAGCGGGCAAGTGCATCTTCACGGGCAAGCCCAGCACCAAGCGGGCAATCTTCGCGAAGGCGTATTAGGCCGGATTGGGTGGCACTGGCGGCTCGTCCGCCAGTGTTTGATGGGCGAGGTGAAAATGCACACTGCCGCCCCATGCAATTGGCTGCATTGGCACCACGCTCGTCCGGGCTACTTGCTCTCCGTCAGCGGTTTGTTCTCCACGAACAACAACTTGACCGGCCGCGTCTCCTTCGTGAACGTCAGGCCTGTCTGCACCTCGATATTGTGCAGCACCAGCGCCGGGTCGCGAGCGGCGCGGCGCTCGTCTGCGGTCGAATCCCGGCCAACGGGATGAGGTGCCAGATGGTAGTCCCAGGTGACGCGCTGCGGTGGGTTTGCGACGTTGTCTCTGACGATGCGTGCGTCGATCCACTCGCCAACCGCGTCGAGGAGTTCTGTGAGACCTCCGCCGCCACCACCGCCACTGCTACCGCCAATTGGGCTGAAGTTCAGCACCTTCCCGTAGATTTGAACGCCTCCTGAACGCACTCGCGTGTCGGAAAGGGGCGTCATGTGCCAGGTGCCGCGGGCGACATAGACCTCCTGCGTCTTTTCGCCGAATTCCAGATGAATCGGCAGCTTCAGTTCCTGGCGCAAAATCGGTTCCAGCTGTGCCACGAGAATCTCAGCGGTCATCCCTTCGCGATAGACCCAGTCGCCCGGCAGCGGAGTGACGAGGAGATTCTTGGGCCCACTAATCTGCTGCGGTTTGAGTTGGTGCAGGACGTGGCATACATCAATGACCCTCCACGCGCCAAGGAAACCGACCGGGCCCTCGTGAAGCGTTTTGCCGTCCCAAAGATAGCCGATGGCCGTAGGTCCCGCCCCACCGGTGGAAGACAGATAGAAGAACTGATCGGGGCGCGTGACGCGCCAGTATTCGTCACGAGGCTCGGCGAAAGGGGGAGGAATTCGCTTTATATATTGCCCCGGTGCCAGCCGATAGCCGTGCTTGGCCGCGAGTTCGGCATAGAGCGCCTCCCCGGCCGCGTACCTTTTCTGGCGTTCGTCGGCCTGCTTCTTCAGGAGTTCCGGCGAGGGTTTGACGGTCGCCCAATCGAGCTTGTTCTCCTCGAGGATTGTCAGCCCTGGCATCAGCGTAAGCTGCTCGGCTTGGGCGACTCGTTTGTCTGGATTGCGTTGGTAGCGGCCAGGAATCACCTTGTCGAAAGAGATCTCGACGCGGTCGCCCACTCGGCGGAGCGTGGCTTTTTTGCTGCCTCGCACCACGAGAGTTCCCGCCGCCGCGTCGATTTCAAAGTCGCCTACGATCAAGCGAGTAGCGCGAAGTTCTGGATGAGAGGCCTCGCGGACGATGACCTGGTCGGCGGCCAGTTCGATCTGGGTCAAGCCGCCGAGCATCCGCAATCGCAGTTTGTTGTCTTTCACGTCGACGAGGGGGTTCCCCGCAAGCCGGCCGGGGATCGGCGGCTCATGGACGTTAATGACCGGTTGGCCGGTCAGCTTCGCAACCTCGGGACCGCGCGACAGGTCGTAATCAACGTGAATCGTATTCGGCCCGAGCACCCCGGAGACGTGGAGGCGAAAACTCCCAAAGCCGCCTTCGCGCGTGACAAAGCGAGTTGTCCGAGAGAGCGTGTTCCACACGAGATGCAGGTCGAGCGTGATCCAGTGCGCTGGATCCGCAGGCGCTCGAGCCACTGACTGAGCGATCGCGGCTTCGTTCTTGTGATCGTTCGCCGGGAACGATTCTCCACCATGCACGTCGAAGCCCAGGACCGTCAGGCTGTGTCCGTCGGTTTGCAGAGCGAGGTCGATGCCGTTGCGGTGGATCCATTGCTGCAACGGCTGCGGGAAAACCCACTGATCGATCGGCTTGCCCTTGTTCGCTGGAAGCAGGAGGTCGGGAGGCGGAGTCATCCAACGGTGAGTGTCGAGATCGAGAAAAACTGGCTCCCGGTCAGCCCCGGTGATGAAGAACCCGAGCCGCTGAAACGGCGGGTCGCGACGATTGGCCGCTGGGGCTTTCTTATCGCGTGGAACCTCCTTGTCGGATTTCTTATCCGCAGCTGTCGGCGTCGGCGCAGAGCTGGCCGCTGGAGTTTTGAGCAGCTTCTCCTGAGCAGTGCCCGTCGTCTCCAAGAAATGGGCGCACGAAGCGGCCATCAGCACGAGAGCCACGACAGCCAGCGGACGCGCATTTCGCGTTCGATTCACGATCGTCACTTCGACCCCGCTCTCCAATCCTTGCCGCGGCCTCACGACCGGCAAACCCAGCACCAAACGGGCGATCTTCGCGAAGGCGTCTAGTGCGGCTTTCGGGGGAGCTCTGCTTTAACCGGCTCCCACTTGAGTCGTCTATCGTGGATTTCTAGTTCCGGCATCCACAAGATGATCTCGTCCGACTCGGCGACTCGCTTTTTGAACTCGACTTGAACATGGTCTCCGACGCGTCGCAGCGTTGCCGACTTTCCGCGACCGTTGACCGTCACAGATCCAGTCGGGGCGTCGATTCCCAACGTTCCCGTATGCAGGCGGGCGGCACGAAGTTCCGGATGGCCCGATTCGCGTACCACGACTTCGTCCGCGGAGATCTCGATTTGATTCGAACTCCCCGGCGTCCGCAAGCAAAGCTTATGGTCGCTCACATCGGCGATCAGAAACGTAGCCATGCTGCTCAGAATCTGCGGCTCGTAAACGGCAAAGACTTGTTGGCCCGTGAGCTGGGGAACATGTGGTCGGCGGGTCAGTTGATAGTCGAATTGAATTGAATTCACCCCCCACAGATCCGTGAGATGGAAGTTGAACGTTCCAAGCCCACCCTCGCGCGTCACAAAGGGGGTGCCATATCGAATTGCGGCCTTCACAATCGGTTGCCCGCGCCCCACTTGGCCCACGTGAACCGGTACCTCAGAACGGCGTAACGTGATCCACTCAGCCCCCGCGAGGCGAACGTTAGAAACCTTCTGGGCAACTTCGGCTTCGGACCTGGGCGGCTCCGTCAATTGGTCTCCCACGCGAAGGTCAAACCCAACGACCGAAACGTTATTTCCGTCCGTCTGCATGCCAAGATCGATGCCGCTATGCTGAATCCAGTGTTTCAACGGCTCGGAGAAACTCCAATGCTCGATGGATTGCCCCTTGTTCTCTTGCGCCAACAAGGACGCCGGCAGCGTCATCCAGCGACCTGTATCAATGTCGATGAAGACCGGTTCCTGCTGGGCCCCAGTAATCATTCGCTGTGAACGGACGTCGTCAAATGGCCGACTGTGAGCAGGCGGTGCAGGGATCTTATCCCTGTCGGCGGCGAGGTTAGGGCCACGCTCGAGTAGAACGAATACGGCCACGCCGGCGAGAATCGTGAAGACCATCGGCTTCACCAAACGATCGCGCGGACGAGATCGGTCGAAGGCGGGCATGACCTCTCGATTGGTTAGGCTAAGCCGACGCAGAATGCATCTGCACCACTCGGGGACGCGACCCAATAGGATATCAGTTCTTGCAGTGCCTGTAAGAACTTTGACCAAGAGAACGCGCTCATGGCACTTTGCAGGCAACGCGCGACAGATTAGTCTGAATCCGAATAGGTTGCTCTTAACCACCGTTCCGGCCACCCTTGCGATTCACTAATCTGACTCCAGGAAACAGACATCATGCACGATCCAAATACTTTGAGCCGTCGCGATTTTGGCAAGCTCTCGATGGCGGCGCTCGCCGGGCTTTCGGTCGGCGGCGTCGCTTTCGCAGCGGACGAAAAAAAATCCGAGAAGAACCCGCTGTTCAGCGATCCGCATGTCTGCCGCGGGCTCAACACCTGCAAAGGCAAAGGGGCCGACAAGAAGAACTCTTGTGCCGGAACGGGGACGTGCGCGACGGCCAAGAGTCATCCCTGTGGCGGCGCCAACGAGTGCAAGGGGCAAGGTGGCTGCGGTGAGATGCCGGGCGAGAATTCGTGCAAGGCGAAAGGCGATTGCCACGTGCCTCTGGCCAAGGACGCTTGGAAAAAAGCTCGCAAACGCTTCGAGGTGCTGATGAAGGCCGACAGCAAGAAATTCGGCGACGCCCCCAAGGCGAAGGCGAAGGCCACCTGAACCAGCTGATTGCCCGTCAACGCGAAAAGCCGCGAGTCGATCTCGCGGCTTTCTTTCGTTCTTAGGGAGAGCGAGGCTCGCGCCGAGCCCTCCTCAGGACAGGCTCAGCAGGAGCTTCGCCCTCCCGCGAATTCGCTTCCCAGCGTTATTCGCCGGGCGTGGTTTGATCTTCGGGCGTTTCGTCGGTCGTCTCTTCCTCGTTCGCAATTTTTCCCAAGCCGCGATGGCCGAGGATCAGCTTCAGTGCCTGCTGAACCAAGGGTAACGGCACGACCGCAAAGTAAATCGTGACGTTCGGTTGCTCGGCGGCCTCAACGTCCTCGGCATTCACGATGACGTCGGCCATATCCGCCAGATCGGGTTGGCCCGTGTGCCGATAGCACTCCGAGATCGATCGCCATGCTCGTTTGTTGAGCGGCGCCGGAATCAGCGTCGCCGCCTCGCGGAGCGGAACGAGCGCCTCTTCGTAGCGTTCCTGGCTCTTGAGCGCTTCACCTCGCAGCAGCGCGACGGCCGGTTCAAAAGGACCCGCGTCGGCAATGGCGTCGAGTTCAGCGATGGCCCGAACTGGAAGTTGCAGTTCGAGGTAACCTTCTGCCCGCTGCAGAAGCCGGATTGTTCGCGGGACTTTATTGGCGTCCATGGCAAGGACCGTTTCTATTAGGCCGCCCACAAAAAACCAGAACTGAAACTGGACGGGGCACTCGCCAAATCAGCAGCTCGTGGCTGTAGTCTGTCTTGGGACCCTCGTCCTCTCTTTTTTGAGGCGGTTTGAGTTCGCGTTTGTTACGCGTTTTCTTGATCGTTTTCCAAAGCTTGTCAAAATTGCGTCTCACCACTCCAGCACGTAGGAAGCAAACGTCATTCCAGTTCAGCAGAGTTCGTAGGAATCGCCGCATCTCATTGCCGCCGCGACACCACCGTCGCCTGATCAGATGCTGTCCCGCAGCCGGATCGAGGCGCAGACTGCCATTTGTGATCCTGATTGAGTGACAACTTTGAAAGGCGATTGAGCGGCCCCGCAAATTGAAGTGCGAGCGTCTGTTAGCGCAGGACTGCGCCGACTACGGTTTGATTCGCAGACGCCCACTTGACGGGCGGCAGCTTGATTCGCCACCGATCGATTTTCATCATAGGCAGCTGCTTCGCGCCCAATTCTGCAACCCGCTGAGTCGAAAAAATGCGACGTGCTGCCCGTGAAACGATCGCTTGGTCTATGAAGATTGTGCTCGTTTTGACTGCAAGCGCCACGGTTTGCGCCGCGGCCGAGAGCACGCGGGCGTCGGCTCGGGCGGGTGCTCGCCCTAACATCATCTTCATCTTCGCTGACGATCACGCCGCTCAGGCGATGAGCTGTTACGGTTCTCGGATCAACAAGACGCCCAACCTCGATCGCATCGCGGCCGGCGGAATGCTCTTTCGCAACTGCTTCTGCACGAATTCGATCTGCGGGCCGAGCCGGGCCGTCGTCCTCACGGGCAAGCACAGCCACATCAACGGCTTTCTGGGCAACAACAACTCGCGCTTCAACGGCGCGCAACAAACCTTTCCCAAATTATTTCAACGGGCCGGCTACGAAACGGCGATCGTCGGCAAATGGCACCTCGTCAGCGACCCAACCGGATTCGACACCTGGAAAATCCTGGTCGGCCAAGGGACGTACTACAACCCGGTGCTGATCGAGAACGGCCACAAGGTCCGCCACGAAGGCTACGTCACCGACGTCATTACCGACGTGGCCCTCGACTTCTTGAAGACCGGACGCGACCCGCACAAGCCGTTCGTCCTGATGTATCACCACAAGGCGCCGCACCGGGAGTGGGAGCCGGCCCTCCGGCATTTGACCCTCTTCGAAGACGTCGACATTCCCGAGCCGGCTACACTATTTGACGACTACAGCGGCCGCGGCACCGCGGCCCACGTCCAGCAAATGGAAGTCATCCGGGACCTCAACAAGCTCGATCTGAAACTCGTCACGCCCAAAGACCTGAACGCCGAGCAGCTCGCCCAATGGACGGCCGCGTACGAGCCCAAGAATCGAGCCTTCCGCAAAGCCCACCTCGCCGGCAAGGAGCTGGCCCATTGGAAGTACGAGCGCTACATCAAGGATTACCTGCGTTGCGTGACGGGGGTGGACGAAAACGTGGGCCGCCTGCTCGACTACCTCGACCAGAGCGGCTTGGCCAAGAACACGGTCGTCGTCTACTCGTCCGACCAAGGTTTTTACTTGGGCGAACACGGCTGGTTCGACAAGCGGTTCATGTACGAAGAGTCGTACCGCATGCCCCTGCTCGTCCGCTGGCCGGGCGTGACCCAGCCGGGTTCGGTTTGCGAGTCGCTGGTGTCGAATCTCGACTTCGCCGAAACATTCTTAGAGCTGGCCGGCCTGCCCGTGCCAAACGACATGCAGGGCCAGAGCCTGGTCCCGCTTCTGGACGGCAAGACGCCGGCCGACTGGCGCAAGAGTCTCTACTACCACTACTACGAGTACCCGGCGGTCCACATGGTGAATAAGCACGAGGGCGTGCGGAACTCACGCTACAAGCTGATTCACTTCTACGAACTGGGCGAATGGGAACTGTACGACCTCGAACGCGACCCGCACGAACTGCGCAGCGTCTACGCCGACCCAGCCTTCGCCGCGACGGTTACGGATCTGAAGGCGGAACTCGCGCGGCTCCGCGACCTGTATCACGTTCCTCCCAATTCGCCGCGGCGGCCCACAGCCAAGGAAGAACCGTCGCGGAAGGCCAAGCAGTGAACGAAAGCGACGCTGTGGAGTTCGCCACTCAGTGGGTGCGAAGCCACTATCCAACCGTCCCCCCGATTGCGGGGGCTATTCATCTAGATCGTCACTGGGTGATCTACTTCCGGTGTTCGTGGGACACTGACGCACTGGGAATGCCGGAAACACTCATCGTCGCGATCGACGGAATGACACGGGAGGTCCTCAAAATCTCCTGATTTGCAGAAAAACGTGTCCAGTCCCGGATCAGTCCCGATCAAAGCAAGTGGACCGGACCTGAGTTTTCCTGCCCTAAGTTATTCCCCTCTAATACGACCGGACCACCTCGCAATTGTGAAGGTGGACCGGACTTTGGGACCGGACCGACTTGAGCCGTCCCGCTCGTTCGATTCCCGTCCCGGTCCCGCACCTAGCCCGAAGTGTCCGGACCTGGTGTCCGGAGCCCACGGCTCGCTTCGCGAAGTCCCCGTCCCGCGGTCCCATCGACAAAAGTGTCCGGACCTGAGTCCTGACCGCGCCACAGCCGTCCCGTTGCCTGCGTCAGGAGCACCGGGTCACCAATTCAGTGGGTCAGATCCCTAGTGAAACAATGTGACCCGACCCGGTGGCTTTGCTCAGAAAATCGCCTTAACCCGTGATTTTCTGAACAGACGGGGATTCTGTCCAGAAAATCGGATCGATGCCCAACTCGTACATTTCCTGAATCAGAACGCAGATGTTGTGACACAGGATTTTACACAGCGCCTCATTCCGCATGGCAACGTCAGTTTTCGAGCGGACGTGATCGCTGAACTTGGCCTTTATCATGGAAAATGTCGACTCGACATTTGACCGCTTGTGGTAATGGCTCAGGAATTCGTCACGGCGGAAATTGAAATAGTGGTGCATCTTCGACCACAACCCGCCGCCCTTGCCCGTGTGCCGGGCTTTGAAGGCGATGAACGGAGTCGCGCCCGCCGCCTCAATCGCGTCGTAGTTCTTGAAGCTGCCGAATTCCTTGTCGCCTGAGACTTCGCGAGCGGTAAAGGTCTGCGTCGTCGTGGCGAGCAACGCCGGCAGCATCGGGGACGAGCCAGCCTCGCGCCCGGCAATCTCGACCGCTGTGACAATATTTGTCTTCACCCCGCACATCAGGTGAACCTTGACCCATTCGTGGTGGGCGCGTGCGATGCCATAGCGGTGGTCGTACCAGCGCGTGAAGCGTGACGACGTGAAGCCGGACGCATCAACTGCGAAATCCACTTCGACCGCTTTCAAGGGGCGGCTTGATTCGACGATCAGCCGATGCAGGATCGGAGTGACCGCTTCGGATTCAAGGCACGTGAACAATGAAGCGTACGACGGAACGCGGCCGATATGCCCAGCAGTGTGAGCGGCGCGGAGGTCGGTCATAAACCGCCGACCGCTGAACGTCGAATAGACCTTGAACACGGCAGAGAACACTGCGTCAGACTGGGGAATGCGGGGACGGCCGCGCGTCTGCTGCGGTTCTTCGATCCCCTCGCACAACTCGCGGAGCAACGCCTGAAACTTTTCCTTCTCCGTCGTCTGGGCTGCGTTGTACGCCTTCCAATTCTGCGGGTAGGACTTGCAGACCGTCTTCGTGAGGGTCAGGGATTCTGTGACCCGCTCCGATCCGTCTTCAAACAGTTCCCTCTGTCTCACAATCCGAACCGCGAGGATGTGCTTGCAAACACAGCCACGCAATTCGTGGTCTGGGCAAGTGCAATGCGGGGTGTCACCGTCGATCTTGACGGTGTAGGGCGAGTGTCCCCGGCCCGACTGAGACGGAACGCGCCACCCGTTAGCGTTTTGTGTGATTTTGACCGTCGCCGCGAGCAACATTGCCCGACCGTCGCGATCCAGCATTTTCCAATCTGACATGGCCGTATCCCTTGGGATGCGGCGTGCCTGGCTTAAAATGTCCGACAAGGGGCATTCGGGCCGACTACGCCTGAGTGCTTCGGCCCGCCGTAGCTAGAACTACGGCGGGTCTTTTCATGCGCTCATTATGCTTGAACGCCCAAGCATTGTCAATTAAAAAACCCGCGAAATTCGCGGGTTTGCAACCATTGACCGTAGCTTTCAGTGGGCGCGATTCATCGCCATGCGGCCATTGTTTTGTGCTTCAAGATTCCGAACTCGCCTCGCCGCTCGAACCCAGTCCCGGAGCGACCGAATCTTTTTTGCCGTCGCCGCTTGCGCCGGCTGCCGGTTTTGCGTGATTTGAGTCATTGTCCGCTCCTTTCGGTTCCTCGCAAAGATATTCGATAGCAATTTTATCGTCAAACAGGGCACCGTCCAAGAGGGGCTCAAGCATCGTCAGCAGCTCATTTTCGATTTCGGACGGAGCACGAACCTCATGGAACAAATGCTGTGCCGCCTCTTCGCGGTCGATAACGAATTCGTGTACTGGATAGCCCTCAATCAGACGCTCCAGGGCTCCAGGCTTGAGGTTACCGTTGTCGAGCCTCTCGCCGTATTCCTGAGCAATCGCGTTGTCTCGGGCGACCTCACCGAGCCGGAATGGGTCGATTTGGCCATAAATCGGCTCATAAAGACCCGTAGCAAGCCGAGTGGCGATTTCGGCCGCAGTCTTGAGAGTGATTCGAAAGCCGCTGCCCCTCAGCAGCCTCAGGAACATGCTTTCAAAACACGCATAGGCTTGATGGTTTAATGTTTCGAGCGCCTTCGTTGGCGTAAGGCCGGACATCTTGGCGATCAGATCATCCGGCTTCACCAACTGGACGTCCAACGGTCCGAGTTCCGCCGAATCGGCAAGAACAAGGGCATCGGCCCCGATCGTGATTAACGTGCCTGCACTCGCGCACACTGAATGGACCATTAGCGTCAGCTCGCCATTCGAATAGGCCCCGCGCAGCCGCTTCACAATTGAATAAGCGGCATGGGCATCTCCCCCCTCTGTTGCGAGAATAAACAGAAGATGCTTTCGCTTAACCGACCGCGCCAGCAGCACGGATTTTAAGTTGTCGAGCGACTTGGGGGTGATTGCCCCGGCAAACGCCAGAATGTCGCACTCCGACTCGGCTGCGATCTGAGTCGTAATTGCGTTGAACCGGCGCAGCGCAGCTTCCTGATCGGGCGCTTCTTTCGCCTGTCCGCGGGCGTCGCCTCGTGATCCTTTAAACATCCTTGTTCCACCGCGCGCGGGCCGCTTTCAACGCAATCTCTCGTCTGCGACCTTTGCTTAGTTTGGCCGCTCTGGCTTTGCCGCCCTTCGATCCTCCGAGGCGCCCGAGCAAAGAAGCTGCGGCGCTTCGCGCCTCTTGCTCAGTCATCGACGACCGGCTGGACGAAGAGTTCTTTGTGTTTGAGTGTTTAGCCATTAGGGGGCACTTCCTTGTGAGTCAAAGAAAAATTAACAAAAGTCTCCCCGGTTGGGTTTCTACATCGAAGTGTACCGGTGGAAGTTCCACGGTACACTTCGGGTCGCAAATTGTCAATCCTTACTCGCCTAAGCAATTCTTGGTCGCCTAAGCATATTGAATTAACGTTTGGCTCGACTAGAATTGCCGCGACACTTGGGGGCGAATGTCGTCCCTGAGAACGATTCGTGGCTCTTTTTGTGAAAGGGCATAACGATGCCCAAGACTGGTGACACCAATACGGTGTCAGGCATTTACAGGTCGAGCGGCCAATGCGGCCACTCCGTTGAGCGGGCGATTCCAGAGGGACACAGGTTTCCGCCCTGTGGCCATTGCCACAGTGCAATCACGTGGACTCTGGTTCGCCGGACTCACACTCAATGAGGTTGCCGACAGTGATGGTGGCCCAGCCATCGCACTGGGGATGATGTTCGACGAAGCGGCCTTGCCGCTCCGCTAGGGCAGAGAGCCGCGCCGCGTTGGCGCTCAGGCACAGGTCAGTGAATGGCACCGCACGGCGCAGCTTCTGCCTGAACATCTCCCACTCGACACCGAGGGCAAAAACGGCGGCGGTCGAGAGGCCGGATAGTGATCCGTCGTCAATGCCGAACGGCTCAACTGGCTCGAAACTCGTCATCGTTCTCGCCTATCGGAATTCCGCACGTGCCCCGCGATAAAAAGCGGGGCATTTTTAATGCGCCAAAGTCAGCCTGCGACGATCAATACTACGATACCGATTGCAGGGCGCAAAAAGCGTGCCGAACCGAATGATCCGGGCGAAAAACACCGCACACGTTCATTCTGCCATGCCCGGCGAATCAGGCGGAGCCCGCGTTTCTACGCGCATAGAAACAAGCCTCCAAAATTATCCCCCGCTCCCGGTACAATCGCGGCATGAAGCGCATTCTTGGACTGCTTTTCGGCATTCCGATTCTATTGATCGGGCTCATGTGGATATCGATCGATGTGGGTTTGATGCGCGAGGGAAACCAAGTCCCCGTGATGGGAATCTGTGGCGCACTGTTCGTGTGGCTCGGTTACCGGCTCATCTTTGCAAAGCCAGTCAATCCGTCCCTGGCCCGATCTCAGCGGCACAAACTTTCAAACTGACCCACTGCCCGCTTTTCTGAACAAGTCGGCGCTTTTCTGAACAAACCCGATTTTCTGAGCAAAGCCCGACCCGGTGGACAAAAATTGCACAGACGGACGAATGGCGGCGCGTTGCTCGAGGTCCGTGCGGATCCCGAGCGCGAAAATCGGGTACGCCCATCTTTCATTGTCCTGTATTTGGAATTGCGATCGAGACTGTTTTTCTACGCGCGTAGAAACGTCACGATAGAAT
>Ga0210393_10002909_pt1 | contig 13952 bp, 10 predicted proteins | sample IncBWC27OmetaG_FD_160068 | JGI IMG/M metagenome (GOLD analysis project Ga0210393, IMG submission 160068) | Forest soil microbial communities from Barre Woods Harvard Forest LTER site, Petersham, Massachusetts, United States - Inc-BW-C-27-O ... | reverse complement strand
ATGTTCTTGAGATCGGTCACGCCCGCGTCTTGCACCTGCTGCCCGGACAGCGCAATTACCGCGATCGGCACGTCCTGTAGATTCTGTTCGCGCTTTTGCGCGGTGATGACCACTTCCGACAGCTGCGATCCGCTTGCGCTGGTGTCGGCTGCGCGGCCGACAGGGCTCCCCAGCGTACCCAGGGCCGCGAGGAGCGCCAGCGGCGCCGTCCGTCCGAAGTTGATGTGAGTGGACCTACCCCGTATCGCGACTTCCGAATTGAACGTCATGATCTTTCCTTTCCGCACGCACAACGCAGCTGCCGCGGAATGACGCCTCTGCCAATACACCGCCGGACTTGAGTCCACCGATGCACCCCCCGGCAAAATTGCCTCGCAGGAGCTTACGAAAAAGCCCTTGCGGGCCGCGCACTGCAGACGCCAACCTCTTGACCACAGCCGCCACAAAGCCTTGTCGCGAAAGTGCCACGCTACGGCCGGGGTCACGCCTGCGACTGCGGGGAAAGGGTGCGGTTACCGCCATGCGGGTGGATCGGATCGACCCGGATCGACGCTCGGGCTCTTTGGGGCTAACCTCCTCTATGCGCTCCAGTTAATCGCCGTGTCCGGGGGGGTCGAAGGGATATGCGCACTGTCACCGCTGGGGGCCAGAATTCGATATTGGTCACTTGGGTTAAGGCCTTCGGGCGTGCATTGGACGCCGCCGGATGCGATGGTTCGGCGCTACTCGCGGAGGCGGGATTTGACCTGAGCCATCTCGGCGGACCCGATGCCCGCTGCCCCCTCACCAAGACCGGAAGGCTGTGGCGGGTCGCACTCCAGGCGACCGGGGACGAAGCCTTCGGCGTCAAACTGGCCAGTTACTTCACGCACACCGCGTTCCACGCCCTGGGCTATGGGTTGAGCGCCAGCTCGACCCTCAAAGAGGCCTTCGAGCGCGTGCAGCACTACTCGCACGTGGTGAGCGATGCGGTCGGGTATCGCTTCTACCGCTGTGGGGCGGAGTACCACTTCTACATTGAGCCGAGGATCGAGGTACCGATCGAGTCGATCGACGCCCTGGTGGGGACGCACCTGCGCTTGTGTCGCTCGCTCATCGGGCGCGATTTCTCACCCCTGTCGGTCGAGTTGCGGCGACCACGGCCCGCGGTCATCGACGATTTCGAACGCCTGTGGCGCGCGCCGCTGCGCTTCAATGCCGAGCACAACCGTCTGAGATTCGATCGGGCAAGCATCGAGCGCGTGCTCGACAGCGGCAACCCCGAGCTAGCGCGCCTGAGTGATGCCGTCGCGGCGCGTTATCTGGCACGCATCGAGCGGCACAATATGGACGCACGGGTGCGTACGGTGCTCACGCAGCGCCTGCAGCACAGCGAACCCACCCAGGAGGAAGTCGCCGAGATTCTCAACGTCAGCGCGCGCACACTGCAGCGCAAGCTCGGCGACAGCGGCACCACGTTCAGAAAGATCCTCGACGAAACCCGACACGCGCAGGCGCTCGCGCACTTCAGCATGCCGCAAATGAGCGTCAATGAGGTCACGCATCTACTCGGGTTTTCCTGCAGCAGCAGCTTCACGCGCGCGTTCAGGCGCTGGACCGGTTTATCGCCGTCCGAATGGCGCGCGGGCAGCGGCTCGCGTACCCTGCATGCGCCGCCGCGGCGGTCACTCGGATCGGTAGACCAACACGGTTAGTCCGCAAACGCGTATTCCATGTCGCGAAACAGCATCCGGTAGCGCTCGCGCTGGCCAGGCCCTGGGATCAGCACAATCGCGCACCGCTGCTCGGCCGGACCGACCCAACAGGTCGTGCCGGCAAGACCCCCTCAAGACCGCCGCGGAAATATCTAAGTCATATCTCCAAAGACGATGACGCCGCGGCCCGGCCGGCCTTCTTGAAGATCGGCAAATGCTTGCGGTGCCTCATCGATCGAATAGGTCCGAGTAATGAGTTCGTCGAGCTTCAATCGACCGCTGCGGTAAAGACTAATGAGCCGCGGAAAATCCAGCTCCGGTCGCGCCGAACCATAATAGCTGCCGGTCAGCGTTTTTTCGGTGATCGCCACGTGTTGCGCATTCAGAACGATCTTGTCGCCGGGCGCGGCAATACCGACGGTCACGGCCGTGCCGCCGCGGCGCAGGACACCGAAGGCCTGCTCGGAAATCCGACCGAGTCCCACGCAATCGAAGGCATAATCGGCACCACCGCCCGTGAGCTTGTACAAGGCTTTGCCGACCTGGTCCTGTCCGGTCACGTTGAACGTGTGCGTGGCCCCGAAGCGCTCGGCCAATTCGAGCTTGGGCGCGCTCGTGTCGACCGCGACGATCGTGGCCGCGCCCGCAATCGCGCAGCCTTGGATCGCATTGAGGCCGACTCCGCCGCAACCGAACACGACCGCGATCGAGCCCGCTTCGACGCGAGCGGTGTTGACCGCGGCGCCGAAGCCGGTCATGACGCCGCAGGCGATCAACGCGGCACGATCGAGCGGCATTTGCCGGTCGATCTTCACGAGGTTGTCAGCGTGCAAGGTCGCGTACTCGGCCATGACGCCGCAGCCGCAGAATACGTTGAGCGCCGATCCAGCGGCGTCGAATGTGCGTACGCTGCCGTCGGGCAAGGTGTAGAGCGCTTGCAAGGACTGCACGCACAGATGCGGGCGACCCGTCTGGCAGTAGTGGCAGCGGCCGCAAATACTTACGAATGAGCTGACGACGTGATCGCCGATCGCGTAGCGGCTCACGCCGTCGCCGACGGCGGCCACGATTCCGGCTCCCTCGTGCCCCAACACGAGCGGCAAGGGATAGGCGATGGTACCGTTGGTCGCCGATAAATCGCTGTGGCAAACGCCGCACGCGGCAAGCCGGATCATGACCTCGCCGTGGCGCGGCGATTGCACCTCGATCTGCTCGACCGATACGGGCAAGCCGAGTTGCCGCGCGACGACGGCTCTCGATCGTTGACTCACGGCGCTACCGCGCCCGTCATGAAAGCCGCTTTTGCCTGTAACAGATTCATGCGCTACACGGAGGTTGTTGGAAATGAACCTACGCGGGCAGTATCACAGCCGCGGTGGCCTCGCGTCGACACCCGCCCTCGCAGCGACACCCGGGTTCGCCTCGACACCGCGTATTTCGGTCTGTTTTATGATGAAGCCATGTCAAACGCAGCCTCGCCACCCGACGGCCTGGTGGTTCTCGATTTCACCCATACGCTCGCTGGCGCCCGGGGTCCGCGGTTTCAGGGCTCCGATTCGGCCTATTTTGTCGGTTTGAGCCTGGCCATCGATCTGAAGACGCCCGAAGGGGCGCCGGTGCCGGTGCGGTGAGATGATCGTGCGACCATGACTGCACCAACCGCGTTCCGCGCCGCCATTCCGTTCGTCAGCGATCTGGGCGTGGAGTTTCTCGCGGCCGATGCAGGGCGCGCGACGATCGCGCTGCAGCTTAAAGCGCGCCACCTCAATAGCTGGAACGTCGCGCACGGCGGCGTCATCATGACCTTGCTCGACGTCGCGATGGCCGTTGCCGGTCGATCGCTCGACCCCAGCGCCGGTGGCGGTGTTACGGTCGAGATGAAGACGAGCTTCGTGCAGCCGGGGTTCGCCGGCAGCCGCCTCACCGCGAGCGGTCATGCGTTTCATCGCTCTTCGACGCTGGCTTTTTGCGACGGCGAGGTGCGCGATGAGACCGGACGACTCATCGCGAGGTCGATGGGGACCTTCAAGTATATTCACCAGCGCCCGGCTGACCAGCCGGCCGATGGCCAGTGACGCCGGGACGCGCTCAAACGATCGAGGCGCCACCGTCCACAGCGATGTATTGACCGGTCACGTGGCGCGAAGCGTCCGATGCGAGATAGACCGCCGCACCCTGCAGGTCGGTGTCATTGCCGATGCGCCCGAGTGGGGTTTGCGCGATGACCGATGCCCCGATTTTCTCGAGTAACCCGCTCGCCATCTTCGAGGGGAAGAATCCCGGGCAAATCGCATTGACGCGGATGCCGTAGGGACCCCACTCGCTCGCGAGCGCGCGAACCATGTGCAGCGCCGCGGCTTTCGAGGCGTAGTAGGGCACCGCTTTCATCTTCATCCCGATGCGCAGCGCCGCGACCGAGGCCACGACGATGATGTTGCCCACGCGGTTCGGGATAAAACAACGCGTCGCGGCGGCCTGACTCAGCACGAACACGCTCGTCGCATTGAGCGTCATGACTTTGTTCCAGGCCTCGAGCGGGAGCTGCTCGGCCGGCGCGCCCCAGGACGTGCCCGCGTTGTTGACCAGGATATGCATGGCGCCGAAACGCGCGAGCACCGCGTCGACGAGCGCCGGTGCCTGCGCGGCGTCGGACAGATCATTGACCACCGTAAGCACATCGATGCCGTGCTTCTCGAGATGCGATTTGGCCTCTTCGAGCTCGGCGGGGTTGCGTGCGCTGATCGCGATTTTCGCGCCCATCTCGCCGAGTCCGGTCGCGATCTGCAACCCGAGACCGCGTGAAGCACCAGTGATCAGAGCCACTTTTCCGCCGAGCTCGAACATTTCGCGCACGCCCATTCGACGCAGCCTCTGAAGGTTTTGGGGCCCAGGACCCTGGAATCGAGAGCCGAGTCTATTAGCGGCGGTGGTCTCGATCAATTTAGAGTCAAGCTCGGAGGGCAGTCCCATGTGTAATGCGTATCGGCGCGTCGTGCTTGCACCACGGCCGATGGGTCGTGCCGGAGAATTGTCGGCTCGAGACCCTGCCGATTGCGAGTCTCAGTTCGAATGAGGTGGTGGTGCGCAACCACTACGCACGGAGCGCATCGCTACGTCTAATACTATCTGGCCGTTGCTCGGCCATTCAGTGGTTTATCTGTCCATATCTCGGCGAAATATCAGACAGTGGATGGATCAGTCATCGGGACGGACCTTCGGCGTCGAGCGTTACGCTTTGGGCCGTGTGCCGAGGATCGAAACGCGCTGGCCGTAGCGTGAATAGGGAAAATAGTCCCATACGGAGTGATGCTGGACCGCGCGATTGTCCCAAAAGGTCAGCGTATTGGGATACCAGCGTACGCGGCACTGAAACTCGACATGGCTTTCGAGGTGCCGGTAGAGCAATTCGAGGAGCGCGTCGCTCTCCTCGGGCGAGAGTTCATTGATGCGCGTCGTGAAACCGCGATTGACGAAGAGCACCTGCTTGCCGTTGTCGGGATGGCGGGTGACCACGGGATGCGTCGCCTTCGGCCATCCGCCGGGCGGCGGCGCGTTGCCGTGTGCGCCGACATAAAGCTTCGAGCCTTCGTGCGTGGCGGTGAGACTTTTGACGAATTCCTGCATTACCGGAGACAGCGTTTCGTAGGCGCGGATCGCGCTGATGAAGCACGTGTCGCCACCGCCGACCTCCGGGGTCTTGGTGATGTAGAGCATCGAGCCCATCGGCGGCTCGGCGTCGCACGTCACGTCGCTGTGCCACACTTCGCCCGAGACGTAGCGTGAGGATTGATCCGCCTTCACGACATAGATCTCCGGGTCCGCGGCGCCCCCCGCTTCGGCCTTCTGGGCGTTGTAGGGATGGACGTGCAGCGTGCCGAACAGGCGGCCGAAGCGTTTGTGGTCCTCGGGCATCAAGACCTGGTCGCGGAATACGAGCACATGATAGGCATTGAACGCGTCGCGAATCTCTCTCAGCTGCTCCGCCGAAATCGGCTTCGACAGATCAATGCCGCCTATCTCGGCGCCGACGACGGGCGTCAGCGGATCGACCATGATGGTGCGCGGATTGAGCCGCTTTTCGTGCGCTTCGAGTCTGGGAGCGGCCGCCTTGTGTTTTCCATGCTCCACGGCGGAAACGTTACGCCCGCCCGTATCGGCAACACAAGCGCGGAAAATCGGCCGCCTTTCCAGCAAATTCGCCGACGTGCTAAATACTCACCAAAGCCTGAGTTCACGGGAGCGTTGCGAAACTGCCCGCAGTGGGAAGCGACCGGGGTTGGCGGGTACGGCTACGGGTACAGCAATCTGACGGGGTGCCGCAATTCCTTGACGAATCTGATAGTTAGATACGGAACTCAACTCCGGTCAGGGGAGGCGGGAGAGCCCCCTGCTTGCCCGCCCAAGGCAGGACGCTTTCGCATAATTGCTGTATGCCTCTGAGTTTTTTCCGAGCACACCGGGCCGCAGTCGCTTCGTGCATTCTCTATGCGCCGCTCGCGTTGGCCCAGCCCATCGACAAACTGCGCGAAACATACGAATTTCTTGTCAGCTATCGCGCTACCCACGGTGGTGCCCTTTACAGGTCCACCGTTGGTTCTCTAAGAAACGTTGTATTGCCGCTAAGCTTCTATGACAGCGAGCAGTACTGGGGCGACTACGTGTGCAAGTTGCCAAAGGTTAATTGCGCGGTTTCTGACTACTACGATCCTCAGGATTACTCCATAAAGCCCGCGCCAGGGCCCGGGGCATTACTGCAGACGGAGCGCGTCAATGTGCACAACGGTACCAATATCTACGACGCAGCGACCTGGCAGATTGCCGTGGTGCTCGGAGAGGCGGTCAATAAGTTTGGCAACTTTCTCGATAGCGACGCGTATGCACTGGCAGCGAATCAGAATGCAGCTCTATCGCAAACTCACGTCGTTCGTAACGTCGTTCTTGGCACTCGCGCCGTGACCGCCGGAAACCTATACCGTTACAACGGACACACGGTTACCGATCCAAACGCAGCCTACTCGTTCCGCATGACCGCCGAGACGTGGCTCGCAGATGACCCGCTTAAAGACACGCGCTACGCCTCCCTGATTGGAGTCAGCCAGCTTCCCCGCAACGATCCTGCGTATCAGCCGGGCAGAGTTACCTGGAGCGACTGGAAGCCGGTTACCGGCGACAACGCCTGGGCATACTTGGTCGGGCCGTTGCAGGCCGCCTATATTCACTTCGTCGTCTCTCAAGGCGGAAAGTACGTACCTTTTGAGGAACAGGCCGTAAAGAACGCGTTAGGAGTGCTGCCCACATTCGCAGCGATGCAAGGCCGACTGGGTGCCGTTTACTACGCACCTACGGGCACGCTGCAAAACGAAATGAACGAGCCGGTGAACCCTCATTATGTATCGGTCGAAAACAACCTCTCGCTTTACGCCGGTCTCAAAATCCTACAACGCACGTTGCAGGCACAATTGGCCGCACAGAAGACCCTAGCCAGAGAATCGAAGCAAGAGATCGCGCGCGCTCTCGGCTGCATTCACACGATGATCTCAGGGGGCGTGTTACCCGACCACCGAGAGACTCGCGGGCTGCTCGCCTTTTTCAAGGATTTCGCGTGGCACGATGGCGCGTTCGTGCAAGGTGGTTTCGCAGATGACCCAACGATCCCGGGCGATTGGCTACCCGTCCTCGAGCCTAAAGCGGTTGACGTCAACACATGGGGAATCGCTGCTCTTGGGAGCGCCCAAATCGAGGCGTGGCATGGATTCGGGGCTGCATTCCGGGCCTGGGCAAATCTGAAAGCCTGGGGCGCTTATGGGAACGGGAGTACGCTCTTGGGAGTTGGTTATTCAGACGCCGACGGTAACGGCCAAAGTGCTGACGGCAAATTCAGAAATGGAGTTCTTTCCGCCGAATGGACGGCGGGTGCGATTGTAATGGTCCGTAACATGCTTAAGTACTACCGCTCCGTCGCGAGAGAATCCGAACACGCCGTCGATGCCCGCGAATATGAGCGGGTACTACAGGAAGACGAACGTCAAATGCTGCTGGGCATCCAGGAACTGCGTTTCGATCGCTACACCGCGGGAGCACTTGATGGGAAACCTCATGGCTATTCGAGTTTGATAGTCGAATCCGCCGAACCAATTCGCGCAGCGCCCTACCTGTACGCAAGCAAACGGTATCGAATTCCATTCGGGTGGTACGCGAACCCTCTGCCGAGCACCTCGTCGAGCGCCTGGATTGTCTTGCTTGCCGATAACTACGATCCTTTCGGCTACGGCGGAAGGCCAAACTAGAGGACGCGAAAAATCACTCCAAGACGCGGTCTCATCGCGTCGGGTGCCAGGAATGTGGCGACTTCAGATTCCACGACCAGACAGAGTTGGCTCTGGCAAGGCCTTGGTCGCAATCGGACGAAGCGGGCCGCTGCTTCACGCAGCGGCCCGCTAATGCGTCGACGCAGAGGCTACTGTCTCGCGCTTTGCGCTCGGCGCAGTTAGTCATTCCACTTCCCGATCCGCCTCGTCATAGTCCCGCCCACCGTGGGCGCGCCGCAGTATGTGCTGGTGCACGTAGGCGCCGACCCGTCGTCCTTGCTCAGCGCCTGTTTCCTGATCGAAGCGGAAATGGATTCCGCCGTAGACACGCGCGTCGTTGATGTCGTGGGTGATCTGCTCGAAGGTCTCGTATTGCAGAACTACGCCCGCAACCGCAGGGTTGCTCAAGGTGATGAAATGCTGACGCGGCCCATAGAGTCGCTCGAGTATCTTGCGAGCCGCATTACTTAAGCCGGCGTGTGCCGACGCATAGCTCGGGAAGCATGGTGTGACGATGTATGGCTTCCAGGTCGTATCGCCGCTCGCGTGGATCGCCGTTTCCGGCCGCCAGAAGTCATAAGAATACTTCGTGTCGAACACCGACGCGGACGCGTCGATGATGGCGACGTCCATCAGCGCTAACGCGCGCGCGTTTTCCGACATCGAACGCCCCTGCTCAACAGCTACCTGTGCAGCCGCCGAGTTCCATACCGGCACCGGGGCTGTCGCTGCGTAGAATCGAGCCACATCGGCGCGATCCTGGGGTCGGAACGCGCTGTTGATACTGCCGACGCGCATGACTTCGTTGTAGCCGCGCGTGTAGCGCTCGCTCGTGAGCACCGGCGGGGGCGCGGAGCGAAACTGATCGGCGCGCTCGATCGCGAACGGGCGCAGATTGCGCCACTGTAGCAGGATGCCGCCGGCGGGCGGACAGCTCGGGGTCGGTTGCCACGCACCCGGGGCGGGGGATGTGGGCGAGTAGAACTCGGCAGGTGCCGAGTCATCGCGGGCGCGCAGCGTAATGAGCGCGGCGGCTGCCGCTTCACCTACCCCGATCCCGTCCTGCTTTGCGCTTCCGTTTGGGATGCGGGCAAGCGAGGTGGCATATGCGCCGTCGAGCGTGGATGCGTTGCCGGGGAAATAGTTTTTGAGTACGGCGTGCGCTGCCGCGACCGCGGCGGCATCGGGTGATGCTCCGGACGGCGCGGTGATGGTGCCGAGGTAAGGCTCGAAATCCTTATCGATCGCGTTTACCGCTTCAAACACGGCCAGCTGGGTAATTGCCGCGAACCGCGCCTGAAAGAACGGGTTCTGACCGGCTGTCGTTGTGAGCATGATCGAGTTCCACTCGAGCACCGGATCAGTGCTCGACACTGCAGCAGTAGCGAACAGCGTGCCGCACACTGCGGCCGCCATGACGATTGGCGTTCTCATGATGATTGACTCCTCTGCGGGAAAGTGTGGTTTGTCAGCGAGTTATTGGTAATCGCGGCCCCGGCGGTGCCGTGGCCTCAAAATGCCGGCCATTTCTCTCTACCTATGCTGTAAGACACCGCCCAAGGGCCAAACCCGACATCTGTGGGGCCGGTAAGCCTCCGCAGCGGCGCTTCGAGAGACGGCAGATTGCGGGTGAGCCGTCTGGTCCCGGGTGGTTGGCTCGGCGGAATGGCCTGCCATGGTTCCGATCACGCGAAAGCGTTATCTTTAGCCTCGCCGGGCCGAGTAATGCCAAGGCACGCGATGGGCCAGCTCACCGATCTCCTCGGACGGATACAGAGCGGCGACGCCAAGGCGCGTGACGCCTTGTTTGTCGCCGCCTACGCTCAGCTCCACGGTCTGGCGCAGGCGCGCCTACGGCACGGAGGACGCAACGCGCTTCTGGACACGACCAGTCTAGTGCATGAGTCGTATTTGCGATTCGCGCGTGCCGGAGAACTTCGTGCCGAGGACCGACGGGCCTTCTTCGCCTACGCGTCGCAGGTGATGCGTTCGGTAATACTCAATAGCGTTCGCGAACGGATTGCACTCAAGCGGGGCGGCAATCCGCAGTCCTCGGAAGCATCCAGCCCGCTGGCAAACGATTTGCCGGGCGATGAGCAGACGGTTCTGGACGTGCACGAGGCGCTGAAGGATCTGGAGAAAGCAGACCCTCGCCTGGCGCGAGTGGCTGAGATGCGCTACTTCGGCGGTTATAGCGAAAAAGAAATCGCCGAAACGCTGGAGATCACCGAACGGACCGTGCAGCGCGACTGGGAAAAGGCGCGGCTCATCCTTGCGGCGGCGCTGCGGTGAGCGATGAAGCGGTCAGCACCAGTTGTTGATCGACCCGTGAGCTGAGGGGGACGCGTGGGGCTATCGATTCCCCAGATGACGCGGATGAGCCGTCTCCTGGATGAGGCGCTGCCACTCGACGCGGCCGGGCGCCGCGCGTGGCTCGAGGCATTGCCAGCCGAGCACCGGGACCTTGCCCAGGCATTGCGCGACGCGTTGATGCCAGGAGAGGCTCAGCTCGCGGAGCTCGAGAAGCTTGCCGCGCGGCCGGCGCTTGGCACCGCGACCGAAGCGGGAACGCCCCCCGCAAGCGGGCTGCAAATCGGCGCACGCGTCGGACCGTACCAACTGATTCGACCACTCGGTGGCGGTGGTATGGCCGAAGTGTGGCTCGCGCGGCGTGCCGATGGCGCCTTCAGGCGGGAAGTGGCGCTGAAGCTGCCGCTGCCAGGTCACCTGCGTGCCGATCTCGAGCAACGCTTTGTCCGAGAGCGCGACATCCTGGCGAGCCTCGAACATCCGCACATCGCGCGTTTGTACGATGCGGGAGTCGATCCCAACGGGTTGCTTTATTTGTCGATGGAGTACGTTGAAGGCCGCCCGCTGAACGAATGGTGTGACGCGCATCGTCTCGGGATCCGGGCTCGCCTGGAGTTGTTTCTCCAGATGCTCGAAGCGGTGCAGTACGCGCATGACAAGCAGGTCATCCATCGAGACCTAAAGCCCTCCAATGTGCTGGTGACCGAGTCAGGCCAGGTGCGGCTGCTGGACTTCGGCGTTGCGAAACTGCTGGAACCGGGCGAGTCCCAACTTACGGAACTCACCAATCTCCACGGTCGGGCGCTTACGCCGGATTACGCCAGCCCCGAGCTACTGCGTGGTGAGTCGGTCGATGCCCGCAGCGACGTCTACTCCCTGGGTGTGCTGCTGTACGAGTTGCTGACCGGCGCCCGGCCCTACCGACTCAGGAACGCGGCGTCGATCGGTTTGCTCGAACACTCCGTTACCGCGGTCGAGGTGAAAAAGCCCAGCACACAGCTCGAGGCGCAAGCGGTGGCTGCCCTCAGCACGATACCGGAAAAGTTAGCTCGGCAACTGCGAGGCGACCTGGACGCCATTACGCTCAAAGCTCTCGCCAAAGAACCTGCGAGGCGCTACTCGAGCGTAGCAGCCCTGGCAGAGGACCTGCGACGGCATCTGCACGCAAGACCTATCAAGGCACTACCGACTCGATTCATGGATCGTCTGCGCAAGTTTGTGCGGCGTAACAGAATCGTAGTTGTAGTCACCGCGACGGCAGTCGCCGCCGTCGCTGCCGCGATCGCGTTCCTCGTCGTGGGGCAGCTCCGGCAGACCCCCGGCCATTCGTGGCTCGACCCGCTGGCACGGGCAACGGTTGTGCGACTCACGGATTTCGCCGGTAGGGAGCAGGCGGCTGCCATCTCGCGCGACGGAAGGTTCGCAGCGTTTCTCGCCGCCCATGACGGACGTCTCGACGTCTGGTTGACGGAGATCGGTACCAACCGCTACCGCAACCTGACTGAGGGAAGGTTTCAGCAGCTCCAAAACCCCGAAATCCGAACCGTGGACTTCTCGCCGGACGGTTCACTGGTTACCTTTTGGACACGCGTTGGCGACGGGTCGCGAGCCCAGGACGTCAACGTAATGGCTGCGCCAACGGCAGGCGGCGCGTTGCAGCCGTACTTGCCGGAAATCGCCGAGTTCGCCTGGTCCCCGGATGGTGGACGCGTGGCTTTTCACACCACAGCACCCGGAGATCCGCTATTCGTGCGCGCGGCCACCGAGGCGACAGCACAGCAGATTTACGTGGCTGCGCCTGGGATTCACTGCCACTTTCTGACCTGGTCACCCGATGGGAAGTTCATCTATTTTGTACGCGGCGACCCCCCGTCTGCCGACTGGGATATTTGGCGGCTGCTACCCTCTGGGGCGGGTCTCGAGCGACTCACGTTTCACCACACCCGAGTTACCTATCCGGTGTTGCTCGACGCGCGGACACTTCTGTATTTGGCGACCGATGCTGACGGCTCGGGACCTTGGCTGTATGTGCTGGATGTGACGCTGAAGCGCTCGCGCCGTGTCAACGTCGGCCTGGAACGTTATACCTCTCTTGCTGCGAACGCGGAGCGCACACGGCTCTTAGCGACTGTCGCCGACTCTCGGTCAGATCTATGGCGTGTGACGGTCGGCAGCGGCGGACCGCCCCAGGGTGCGGCCGATCGGATCGCACCTATCTCCCAGAGTGCCGCCGCACCGCGCTTCGGGCCAGGTTACATCGCGTATGTGTCGAGTGGTGGTGCGCGGCACGGGATCTGGAAGTACGCAAACGGAACTGCAACCGAGCTTTGGGGCGATGCAACGGTCGATCGAGTTGGCGCGCCTAGCATCTCACCGGACGGTCGGCGCATTGTCTTCACCGTAGAGAGGCACGGTGCGACGCAGTTATACGCTGTTGACAATGACGGCCAGAATGCTAAGGCGGTCACCCGAACGCTCGCCTTAAGTGGCGATCTGGCCTGGGCTCCGGACTCGCACTCAATCTTGGGCGCGATCGTGAGTGACGGCGAACCGCGGCTCGCAAGGATCTTGCTCGATGCCACTCCACCGCAGTCGATCGTGTCGGACTATTCGATGGACCCCGTGTGGTCACCCGACGGAAAGTACTTCGTCTATACCGGTGCCCAAGTGGCCACTATATTTCCTCTGCGCGCTTCGGCTCCCGACGGTAGACCTTACAACATGCCAGGTCTGATCCTGACAATTGGCGCGCGACGGGTTGCGTTCGCACGCAATTCCGGAGCGTTGGTGTTTCTTCGCGGCGCGATCGACCGCAAGGACTTCTGGCAGTTGAATCCTCAGACCGGAACCGAGCGACAACTGACCGATCTGCCACCAGGCTTCGTGATCGGCGATTTCGACGTTTCACCGGACGGCGCCGAAATCGTCTTCGCGCGGGTTCAGGAGAGCTCGAGCGTTGTGCTCATTGAGCGCATGAAGGAATCCGACACGCATTGAGGTTAGCCGGATCCTCGGCCGAGGGAGACGGGGCAGCCTCGACAGTAAGGCGTAGGCGCAGGGTCCCACGTTGGCGGTACTGAATTGAGTCTCGCGGGGTTTCTGTCATCAAAACCGCCGCGTCGAGCGATCTGGCCGTCAGCGCGATCGCCTTCCTAAGACCTAGTCTTCACTTCGTCTGCCAATCCGGCCCGTCGGCAGGTCGGCGATGCAGCCAACGCCGACCGATCCTTTCTCCTGGGATGAATAACAATTCGATGGCCTGGCCAGCATCAGTTCTGGTCTCTGTAGTTTCTCTTACGGATGGGTGGACAGCACATAGGCGGTCACGTTAGTCCCGGCGGATGCGACCAGCAGCCCGTCGCCTGCGGAGAGTGCGGAGAACGGCAACACCCCGACGTTCGCGTTCACCGGCGCTCCGAGTGCCACCTGCCAGGCCTGCACACCTGTGGCGCCATCGAGCGCATAGAGGTTTCCCGAGGACGAGCCGATGAACACATACTGGTTCACCACAATCGGTGAGCCGGCAAGGTGACCGTCGCCAGCGAAACTCCACATGACCGAGTTGTCGCTGAGCGCAACCCCGCGCAGGGTGCCGCTCTGCAGGAAGTAGCCCGTGTCCGTGGTGAAGGCTGCGGGGCTG
>Ga0210393_10002908_pt1 | contig 13958 bp, 12 predicted proteins | sample IncBWC27OmetaG_FD_160068 | JGI IMG/M metagenome (GOLD analysis project Ga0210393, IMG submission 160068) | Forest soil microbial communities from Barre Woods Harvard Forest LTER site, Petersham, Massachusetts, United States - Inc-BW-C-27-O ... | reverse complement strand
GATCGCGCTCACGCGCCGCGGAGCCCGCGCGCGCAGCTGGGCGAACAGAACGACGTGCGTTACGATGAAGAACGGCACGAGCGCGGTTGGGACAAGCGAATAGGGCAGATGCGTTATCGCGGTGCTCCCGACGCCAACGTGGAGCAACTGCACGGGAGAACCGGGCCGCGACAGGACGCCGAGCCCGACCGCGGTAATGAGATCGAGCAGCCCGAACGCGTTCCACGCGGTGACCAGACCTCTCGAAGCCGTCCCGCGCGCGACGGCGAGGGCGATGGGCAGCGCGAACACGCCGGTAATGATGTCGCCCCAACCCGCGCTATACGGGAACGGACCCGAGAGCCGCCCGTCCGCCGCGAGCAACAGAAACGTGAAGCCGAGCGAGCGAATCACGTTGAGCCCGATGAGCAAGGACATTGGGATCGCGAGCCATGCCGCTCGAACCGCGGGGCGTTGCCATGCGACTGCCGCCACGATCAAGGGAAGGCTGAAGAGGAACAAGAGCACGAGAGGGCTACCATCGAGCGCCCCTGAGGCTGCGGCGACGGCGGCGAGGCCGAACCAGGCCCCCGCGATACCCGCGATGAGGAGGCGTCTCGTCATGGCGACGAGGATGACGGCGGCCGAGCCGAGAATGAGAATAGTGTCAATCGCATCGAGCATAGAACCTCCGTGGGAGTTATACTATATGATAGTTATCATATTCTGTCAAAGGAGTTCCCGTGCCCTGGCCCGATGACCACAAGCAGCAGACCCGCGACCGTATCGTCGAGTCGGCGGCTGCGGCGCTCCGCGCGAAGGGGATCGACGGAGTGAGCATCGCCGAGATCATGGCTGAGGCCGGGCTCACGCACGGCGGGTTCTACGCGCACTTCGAGTCGAAGGACGAGCTGGTAGACGCCGCGCTCGGCCGCGCCAGCCGCGAAACAATCGAGCGCCTGTCCAACAATCGAGTGTCCAGCGATCAGCGCCTCGACGCGGTCCTCGACACGTACTTGAGCGCGGGACACGCTGCCCATCCCGAGCTTGGGTGCCCGCTCGCCGCCCTCGGCCCCGAGCTGGTTCGGGGCAGCGATCGCATACGAGAGGGCGCTGCTACGCGCGTCGCCCAGCGGATCGAGTGGGTGCGGCAGCTCTTGCCGGAAGGCGAAGCTACGGAGGAGAACGCGACGGCCATTGTCGCGACCATGCTCGGCGGCCTCTTGCTCGCTCGCATGGTGGGCCCCGACAAATCGGACGCGGTGCTCGAGGCAACACGCTCGTTTATCGACCGCGCGCGGTAAATTGCGGCATGCGGACCGTGACACCTCGGCAGGTTAAACTCGCGTTCGCCGTCGGCATTCTGGCCGACATTCTTCAACTTCCCGTCAATCTCTCGTTCTTCTCCATCGGCCTCGCCACCATCGGCGGCGAGATACCGCTGGAGGCACTCGACACTGCGATAGATGTCGTCGCAGCCCTGATGATCAACCGATTACTCGGATTCCACTGGGCGCTGCTCCCGACATTCGCGCTCGAACTGGTCCCGGGCCTCGACGCCGCGCCGACCTGGACGGCCTGCGTCGCCTTTGTTGCCTTCAGGCGACGCCAACAGATCACGTCGTAAACGAAACCACGATCCGGCGCGTAATTTCTTATTGTGACCGACGAAGTAGCGCATACATCCCGCGCGGCGGGAATGACCGCGCTGTTCATCAAGCGCCCGGTCATGACCACCCTGATCATGATCGGCATCGTGATCTTTGGGGTGATCGCCTACCGGCAGTTGCCCGTGAGCGACCTGCCGCCGGTCGACTTCCCGACGATTTTCGTCCGGGCGTCCCTGCCGGGTGCGAGCCCCGAGACCATGGCGGCCACCGTCGCCACGCCGCTCGAAAAGCAATTTTCGGGGATCGCCGGCATTGACAACATCACGTCGACGAGCGCGCTGGGCACGACGGGGATCACAGTCCAGTTCTCGCTCGACCGCAACATCAACGCCGCCGCCCAGGACGTCAACTCGGCCATCTCGGCCGCGCTGCCGAACCTGCCGCCGAACATCATCCCGCCGGCGTACTACAAGCAGAACCCGGCCGGCCAGTCGATTCTCTTCTACTCGCTGACATCGGCGGTGCTGCCGCTCCAGACGCTCGACGAGTACGGCGAGACGACGATCGCGCAGACCATTTCGATGGTCGGTGGCGTGTCCCAGGTCATCGTCTATGGGTCGCAGAAATACGCGGTCCGCGTCCAACTCGACCCGGCGAAGCTCGCCGCGCGCAATATCAGTCCCAACACCGTCGCCAAGGCGATCTCGAACGAAAACGTCTTTATCCCGACGGGCGTCCTGTACGGCCCCAGCCAGACCACCACCCTCTACGCCACCGGCCAGCTCTACAACGCCGCCCAGTTCCGGCGGCTTATCGTGACGTTCAAGGACGGCGCACCGGTCCGGCTAGCCGACGTGGCGACCGTCCTCGACGATGTGCAGAACAACAAGGCGGCGGCCTGGTTCTACAATGGCCGCGATATGGAGCGGACGATTTTCCTCTCCATCCGGCGGCAGCCGGGCACGAACACCGTCGACGTGATCAACGCCGTCAAAGCCAAGATGGCCGAGATCGAGGTGGGGCTCCCGCGATCGGTCAAGGTGAATCTGGACTACGACCGGTCGGTGTCGATCCAGGGCGCGGTGCACGACGTGAAATTCTCGCTGTTGCTGGCGCTGATGCTCGTCGTGCTGGTGATCTTTTTGTTCTTGCGGAGTCTCGTGGCCACGGTCATCCCGAGCCTCGCGCTCCCGATGGCCATCGTCGGCACGTTCTCGGTGATGTACCTGCTGAATTTCAGCCTCGACAATCTGTCGCTGATGGCGCTGACGTTGGCCGTCGGGTTCGTCGTCGACGACGCGATCGTCATGCTCGAGAACATCGTGCGGCACATCGAGGCCGGGGAAGCGCCGATGCGTGCGGCGTTCCGCGGCTCCGCCGAGGTCGGGTTCACGATTCTGTCGATGACGTTGTCGCTGGCGGCGGTCTTTATTCCACTCGTCTTCATGGGTGGGGTCATCGGGCGACTGTTCAGCGAGTTCGCGCTCACGATCACGTTCTCGATTCTCGTGTCCGGGTTCGTGTCGTTGACGCTCACGCCGATGCTGTGCAGCCGGTTTCTCAAGCCGCACTCCGAGGTGACCCACAGCCGGCTCTTTCTCGCCAGCGAGCGGATCTTCAATGCCGCGCTCGGCGCCTATGAGCGTAGCCTGGGCGTGGTCATGCGCCATCGACCGCTGACGATCGTGTTCTCGCTGGCGGTGCTGGGCCTGACCGTGGTGCTGTACCAGCGCGTGTCCAAGGGTCTCTTCCCACCCGAGGACAGCGGAGAGTTGGATGCGACGACCGAGGCCGCGCAGGGCACGTCGTTCGACGAGATGTCGCGCCTGCAAAGTCGTCTGGCGACCATTCTCACGAAGGACACGTGCATCGCGTCGTTCACGTCGGCGTTGGGTGGCGGCGGAACGGCGGGCGCGACGAACCAGGGGAACCTCTGGCTCACGCTCAAGCCGCCGACCGAGCGTCCGTCGGCGGACGAGTGTGTGGATGAGATCACGCGCCGCGCGTCCGGCATCCCGGGCATGGAGCTTTTTCTCCAGAACCCACCCTCGATTCGTATCGGCGGGCGCAACTCGAAGGCGCTCTATCAATACACGCTGCAGGGTCCCGACATCGAGTCACTCTACAGCAACTCGCTCCGGCTGTTGGACACGCTGCAGAAGGTCCCGCTGCTGACCGATGTCACGAGCGACCTCCTCAATCGCAATCCCGAGGTCACGGTTCACATCGATCGCGCCAAGGCGGCGCCATTCGGCCTCACGCCGGCGGCGATCGAGAATGCGCTCGCCGAGGCGTACAACGCCGAGCAGGTGTCGACGATTTACACGGCGGTCAATGAGTATTGGGTCGTGCTCGAGGTCCTCCCGCAGGACCAATCGTCTCCGCTCGACTTGAACAAGCTGTATATCAACGGCTCGCACGGCGAGGTCGTCCCCTTGGCGGATGTGGCGGAGCTCGAGCCGACGTTTGGACCGGCGGCGATCAATCACTCCGGACAGTTGCCGTCGGTCACGATCTCGTTCAACATCCCGCCGAACGGTGATCTCGGGGCGGCGACGGCGGCCGTCGACCGCGTCGCGCGCGGGACCATGCCGCCCGAAATCACGACGGGATTCTCGGGGCAGGCGCAAGCCTTTCAGGCTTCCGTGCAAAACCTTCCCGTCTTGCTCCTGATCACGGTGTTCGTGATCTACATCATTCTGGGCATTCTGTACGAGAGCTTCATCCACCCGATCACGATCCTCACGGCGCTGCCCTTCGCGACATGCGGCGCGCTGTTCGCGCTGTGGATCACCGGCGTCGAGCTCGATGTGTACGGCTACGTGGGGCTCATCATGCTGATCGGCCTCGTCAAGAAGAACGCGATCATGATGATCGACTTCGCGGTCGAGGCCGAGCGCAATGATCATCTGACGCCGGAACAATCGATCCTGAAAGCCTGCTCGGTTCGATTCCGGCCGATCATGATGACGACCTTCGCGGCGCTGGCCAGCACGCTGCCGATCGCGATCGGCGTCGGCTCGAGCGCGGCGTCGCGCCGCCCGCTCGGGATCGTTGTCGTCGGCGGCCTCGCGTTCTCGCAGGTCGTGACGCTCTACGTGACGCCTGTCTTCTATACGTACCTCGACGACTTCCAGGCGTGGCTCGGGCGCGGGTTCGCGCGTTTACCTGGGACGGAGTCTTCCGCTCCAGTCCCCGTGGCGGGTGACTGAACGGTTGGTGGCGCGTCGACCAGAGTGCGCCGGGAGCCGAGATCGGTTGAGTGGGAATGGACCGTAGACGAGAGCGAGACGGCCGACACCGTTGAGGCGCTGCTCGCGGCCGAGCACGCACGGGCCGAGGACCGGCTCAATCGCGCCCGAGGCCTGGTCCTGTTCGTCCTCGGCGTGGCCGCCCTTCTCTACGCCCCCTCGCTGACGCCATCCCTGGTCCGTGTCAACGCGAGCGTGTTCGTCCCAATGTTCGCGTGGACGGTCTGTCAACACTGGCGTTATCATCGCCAGCACCGCGCGCCCGCTTGGCTCGCGAACGTCAACGCCGCGATGGACCTCGGCGCCATCACCGCACTCGAGATCGGCTACGGCCTCGCTGGCGCACCGGGTCTTGCGCTGCACGCGCCGATCTTTCTCGCGTACTTCGCCGTGCTCGCCGCGAGCCCGTTCAGTGGCTCGGCGCGTCACGCGGGCGCCGTGACGATCGCCGCGGTCGTCGCCTCCGCCACCGTCGCGCTCACGGTCATTCTTTCGGGGCGCGTACAACTCGTCGCCGGTCCGCTGGCGCTGACGCGCACGGATCAGGCATCGTGGCTCGACGAGGGCGCCAAGGTCGCGCTCCTGGGCACGGTGGGCGCGATCGCGACCTACGCGACGGCGTGGAGTGAGCGCACGCTGCACCGCGCGCTGGCCGCGCAGGTGCGTCGCGATACCGAGGAGCGTGCGATGGTCGAGCGGTTGCGCGAGGCCGAGACGTTGGCGGCCATCGGGACGCTGGCTGCCGCGACGGTGCATGACGTGCGCAACCCGCTGACGTCGATCGGCCTCCAGTCCGAGATGATGTTACGCCTGCCACTCGGCGAGGGGCCGCACGCGGACCTCCGCCTCATCCGCGACGAAGCCCGCCGCGCGCAATCGTTTCTTTCAGATTTGTTAACGTTCGCCCGCACGGCGAGCAAGGACGACGACGCCCGTCCGCTGTCGATCGGTGAGCGGATCGACGAAGCCGTCGCCGCGGTGCGTCCGCTCTTGAATGCGCACCGCGTGCCGGTCGAGATCACGGTCGAAGATGTCGCCAACGCCGAGACACTCCCTGGCTCGGCGGTTCGCCTCGAGCGCGCGTTGGTGAATCTGCTGGTCAACGCGATCCATGCGATGGAGAGCCAGACTGGCCCGAGGCTTATTCGGATCCGCGTTCGCGCTGGCCTGGTCATCGATGTCGAGGACACGGGCCCGGGTTTCCCGGGCGACCTCTCCACGCGCGCCTTTGATCGCTTCGTCACCACGAAGCCCGCCGGCAAGGGCACGGGCCTCGGGCTCTGGATCGTCCGACAGACGGTCTCCACGCTGGGCGGCGCCGTCACCGCCGCGAATCTGCCTGAGGGTGGAGCACGGATTCGGATCGAGCTGCCGCAGCACGCCGAGGCGCGAGCGTTAGCTGGCGACTGAACATCCACGTGGCGCCGATCGCGGCGAGATTGTACGCGTTGCCGCCCCACGCCGTGTGGTCATGCGGGGATCCGATCGGCAGTGGTGCGAGGGCGAGCACGCTGAAGACCAGGAACATGAGCGCCAGGAGCTGACTCGCGAGCACGTCCTTGACCCGCGTGATCATAGCGACGCCGGCGAGGATGAACGCGACACCGGTCAGCACCACCCAGAAGTTGCCTCCCAACGGGAGCCATTTGGGGACCAGCGTCGCATTGTCTTGGATATTCGTCACGTGTGCCAAGCCGAACACGATCGAGCTGAGGCCGAAGATCCAGCGATTCACGGGCACTGTCCCCACCAGTGCCGCGACCACGATGAGCTGCGTGCCGAGGCCGGCGAGCACGCCGAAGTACACGTGGGGGTGATAGCCGAGGATCGTGGGCGCCGTGAAGAGTCGTGGTAGCCAGAAGACGGTAAACGCGCCATAGACGATGGCGAGGACCACGGCGCCCACTCTCTGGGTCCGCCGCCAGAGGAGCGCCACGCCTCCCACGATCAGGCAGGCGGCGGCGATGTAGGCCAGGATAGTCTGGCCGGGAATGTGGTCGCCCCATGCCTGGATCGGCTGGTGTGCGGGCTCGAATTCGCCCCAGATGAGATCGAGGATGCCGGCCATGACGGACGCCAGGCCGATGATGAAGGCGCCGAGTGGTGTGGTCATATTGTATGCATATTTGTATACAATACCCTGGGCGTCAAGTCGTGACGGGTTGCGTGGGGAGTGGCGCATTGTCGAAGGGACTCACGGAGCCGCCACGATGCGGAGGGCATCGCATGTCGGACCAAGACAGTTTCAACGCGGCGACATGAATGCCTGGCAGGCAGGTCGGGGCGTCCGCGCCTGGAATGAGGCCGAGCTCTCGCGATCGGCGGTTTGCTGGCGCTGATCTTCGTGGCGGCGTGCCGCTGATGTTGGTCGAGCACGGCATGTCCAACAACCGGGGATACTGGACGGTGCGCCACATCGCGCGCCTCGTGCTGCTGTCGTCTGGGCGGTCTTCGCGCTCTCGCTGCGGGAGCTCAATGTGCGGCACAAGCCGGATCTCACGCACGGGGGTTGGCCGCGGATGATCGTGACCCCGTCGCGCCTGGGCCCCGCCACGGCGTTGGTCGTGGTCATGCACCTGTGGTTGTGGCGATTTCGCACGCGGAAGTGATCGCTGGGCCTCGACGGCGAGCCCCGCACGGATCTAAAGTTCTGCATGACCTCCACCGGCATTCGCATCGTTGACGAGGACCGCGACGATCGCTAGGCGTCCTGCCGCCGCCACATGAATACCCGGACTCAAGAGGTTTTCTTCGGCGCCTCGAGTTGGCTTACCGATTCGTTCCCGCACCTCGGCGCGCGTCTGCTGGACGCCACCGTACTCTCGGTGGCCGGCAGCCGGCCGGTGGCCGCCCTCAGTTCCTGGCGCTGCCGCGGGATCGCACGACGCATGCGGGGATTCCGACGCTTCCTGGTGATCGCCGACGTCCATATCGGCGACGCGTTGATCGCACAGCCGGCGCTCACCGCCCTGCGCGACTTCTTTCCCGACGCCGAAATCGATTTCGCCGTCAATGGGATGGTGGCTCCCCTCGTCGAAGGACTGCCGGACGCGGCGCGCGTGCTGCCAATCTTCGAAAGCGCGGAGCTGCCCACCGCCGCGGACGTCGCGGCGCTCCGCGACATCATCCGGACGGGGCGCTACGACCTGTGTGTGAACTGCAGCGCCTTCATCGCGCACGAGGACGTGGCGGACCCCCGTCAGCCGTTCGTGGACTTCGCGGCCCACGGCGCCGCGATCCTGCGCGATGAGAAAGATGCGAGCCAGATCAATCACTTCGGCTACGAGGCCTATCGCTTCGTCCGCGGCGTGCTCGCGGCCGTGGCACGGCCGGTCCGCGAGGGGCGATTCCCGGGTCTCCGCACGCACTACTCGGATGCCGCCATCGAGGGAGCGGCGCGCTTCGCGACGTCGGTGGGTCTCTCGCCCACCACGCCGGTCGTGATGTACAATCCCGACACGGCGTCGCGCTTCACGATGATGCCCTTCGAGGCGCAGGCCGAACTGCTGCGGGAGATTATCGCCCGAGCCCCGACGGCGACCACCATTCTTCTGGGCGCCGGTCACTCGGCGGCGGGAATCGGGGAGCGCCTCCTCGCCGCCCTCCCGATAGCGATGCAACCGGTTGTCCGCATCGTGCCGCAGACCATGCCGCTGGACGCCTACGCCGCCCTTATCGACCTGGCCGACGTCTTCGTCAGCGGCGACACCGGGCCCCTGCATCTCGCCGCGGCCCGGCGGTACGCCCGCTCCGGCCAGCACCAGTTCCGCAATCGGACGGCGGTGCTTTCGTTCTTCGGCGCCACGCCACCTCGGATGTCCGGTTACGATTCCTCCCGTCCGGGCTACCTGGCCGCCAACCAGGACGCGCCGTCCTTCTGCTACCAAGCCGTCAGTCCCTGCCGCAACATCACCTGCGTGGGCAAGCTGTTCAAAACGTGCGTCAAGACCCGATGCTTTGAGCGCGTGGACGTCGACGTCATCGCCTCGCACGCGGCAGCGCATCTGCACTCGCTGTAGCGATTGATCGTCCGGACGTCCGGAAATGGCCTACTCGAACTCTGTGATCGGTGCCGGTGTACTCATCGCGCACATCAAACGGAGTCTCGGAGGCAACCATGAAGCACATCGCGTTCGCGCTCGTCGTGGTGAGCAGTGTGGCCGGGGCACAAGCGCAGCCGTTCAATTTCACGGAGTCGTTCCCAAGCACGACGAAGGTGCAAGCCATCCTTCAGTACAGCTCGGGCTATGGGAATGCCCTCGGCGCCGAGCAGTCGGGTGAGGTGGACGTGCCCATCGGTTCCCGTGTCGTCGTCATGGCGACAACCGATGTGGCCTACGAGCATTTCGGTACATTCGAGGGGGCGGGCCAGCTCGAGGCGATGGTTGATGCCCTCCGATTCGCCGGATGGCATCTGTCTCTGAGCGCGGGCGTGCGCCGGCACTATGACGGCAGTGACATGGCGCTCGGCCGGGTGAGCCTCAGTCGAACGACCGATACGTGGTCCGTCGCCGCCAATGCGGACGCCGTGCAGGTGTTCTCGGGCCCCGAGACGACAGCCCCATACCGGACGCAATACTTCGGCTCCCTCGGCTCGACCGTGAAGGTCGCACACGGCGTGAGTCTCGGCGTCGAGACGTTCGCGTCGGAAGGGCGTACGACGACGATCTTCGCTGGTCCGCTGGCGTCGTTCGCGCTCCCGGGTGCTCGCGCGAGACTCGATCTGAGCGGCGGGCCCATCGTCTGCACGTCAGGCAATTGCGCGCTCATGCCGGACTACACGGTCATCGGGAGATACGCGATGCCGTTGCCGGCGCACAATACGGGTTATACGCTCCGCCTCGCGGTCAGCGTCGGTCTGTTCTGATCCAGTGTGCGGGCCAAGCGGTCGAGCGTCTGCGTGCCGCCGTCAAGCACGCCGTAGCGCTCGACCGCGATCCGCAATGCATCTTCGCTCGGGAAGGTCATGTGGAGCGAGAGCACCGTCTTGCTCCCTTTGGCTTCGAACGTGACGACCGCGCGAAAGTCGAGCGGGACGCCAGGGAGCTCCCAGGTATTGTCGTAGACCAGTCGCGACGGTCGATCGATTTCGCGAAAGACGATCCGGGTTGGGTAGTCGGTGCCGTCGGGACCGTGCATGACGTGCCGCCACACGCCGCCCGGCACGAAGTCGAACTCGAGGGTCGTGGTGGTGAATCCGTCTGGCCCATACCACTCGTGGACATGCCGGAGCTCGCTCCACATGCACCACACCAGCTCGCGCGGCGCATCGAGGAGGCGCGAGAATTTTACCTCGAGCGCGTCGCTGCGCTTGCGCCGTCTGACCATTGCCGCACCGGAACGAGTAACGTGAGTATCGGGGACGTCGGGTCCCCCGCGTCGGCGTCGATCACCGTGGCCGACGGGCCGCCAGCGGCCCACGTTGCGGCTGGCAGCGACCGGTCGAAATAGAACATGAGATGCGGCATCCAGTGCGGGTCGCTCTCGGTCAGGTACTGGTGCGACGACAGCATGTACGCCATGGCGCCCGGCGCCGGGCTCGGGAACTGGTGCGAGGCGTACGCTTGCCGGAAGCGCTCGTCCGCGGCTACCGGGCTCGTGCCGCTCAACAGCCATTGGACGCTGGCGAGCATCGGCGGGAGGACGGTGCGCGCGGCTGGTGGATTGGCGCAGTAGGGCGATTGGACGTGTGGGTTCCAGAAGCCCGGATCCTTTGCGAAGCTCGCATCGGTTGCGGGTCCGGAGAACGAACGGAGCACCAGGCAGGTAAAGCCGTTGGTGCCGGACACCGCCTCGACATATCCCGTGCGCGTGAGGACGAGCACGGTCACGCCATCCGCGATCGTGCCCGGGGCAGCGGATCGCGCGAGGCTGACCTCCGCCGCGCGGTCCATGAGATACGGACTGACGTCGGGACGCTGCGCGCCGGTGGGCGCGACTGGCATCAGCATCCCGGCGAGGGCGAGAACGGCCGTGCGTGTAGTGGTCATTGGTCGGATTGCAGCTTTGCGAGATAGTGTTGGAGCCGATCGATACGCACCTCCCAGAGAGTGCGGAAGCGCTCCAGGTACGCGTTGGCCTCCTCCAGTGACTCGGGCCTGAGCGCACGCGGGCGGAGCTGCGCATCTCTGCCCCGTACGACCAGCCTGGCCTGTTCCAGCACCTTGAGGTGTTTGGAGATCGATGGCTGGGTCATGTCGAACGGCGCGGCGAGCTCCATGACGGAGTGCGGCCGCTTCCGCAAGCGATCGAGAATTGCCCGCCGCGTCGGATCGGACAGCGCGCCAAAGATCGCGCTGAGGCGATCAGGCGCCGCCGGTTTCCGTCGCCCTGCATATATAGCCATTTGGCAATATACGTCCCCGCCCTTGTTCGGCAAGCGATGGATGCGGACACGGCGACCGGCTTGACCACGCGGCTACATTCTGTTCATGATCTCGACCGGCATTCGCGACCTGAAGAACAATCTGAGCCGATATATCCGGCGGCTGAAGGTTGAAAAGCGCATCGTGGTGACTGACCGCGGCGCGGCGGTCGCGGAGTTGCGCTTGCCGGAAGAGGACCGCGGTGATCTGCCGGCGGACCACTATGCGGTGCTCGTGGCATCAGGTGTAATCCGCCCCGCGTTTTACCGAGGTGACCCTCTGGCGGATTGGCCCTCGGCAGAGGAGCTCTCGCTGCCGGCTGGGACGGTCGTGAAGTTGATCGACGAGGACCGCGGCGATCGCTAAGCGTCCCGCGCCGAGGGCGCAACTGCTCCACCAGCGACGACCACGTACGTCGAGGCTCAACAGGCACTGCGAGCGCCGGGGCGCCGTGTGACTTCGGCTCTCACGCTCGCCGAGACGAATCGCGGAGTGGTCCGGGCACGCGCAGCGGGTCGGCTCACGCAAGTGCTGGAGCGCCGCGCGATACGAGCGTTGCAGAATTTCGCCGCGCGATGCTGGGATGGGGGTACGCCACTCGCGTTAGGCTGCATACTGGCTATCGGATCCGGATGCGCGAGTGCGTCGCGGCGTGGGCTCCCGGCCTGCTCGCCGCCGCCGCTCGTGGATACTGCTAGATGGCAACCCATTCAATCGGCGTCGCATCTCTGGTTCGGGGCACCACCGGGCTTTAAGCCAGATTCGTCGATGACGTACCACTCGATTCATGGCGGCGAAAGTTGGGTCGATGGCGGCAGGCATTTCGTCGCCAACTCAACTATGGTTACCACGATGATGTGACACATGGCACGGCTGACGATGACACGGTGTGCCGGATGGACGTAGGCGCGAGGCCTGCATTCGTAACCTGGCACGATCGCACCTCCTCGGCGTGGGTCGGCGCGGAGTGGTCGAACCAGCCGGGAAGTCTGGCACTGACGGTCGGCGGAATCTCCTCTGACTCGCACGACCTGGCCGTGTTCTGGACGATGCTGAGGACCGTGCAGCTCGACAGCGGGGTAGCGCCCCGATAGTGAGCGTGTAAGTTACACGAGACGAAATAGTTGGAGTGGTGGCCGAGAGGCTGAAGGCGGCGGTTTGCTAAACCGTTATACGGGCGAAAACCTGTATCGAGGGTTCGAATCCCTCCCACTCCGTAGGACCTCCACCAAATCACAACATGGGCACACCTGACACCGGCCGGCCTCGGCTCAGATTTGCGCCGTCGCCGACCGGATATTTGCACGTCGGCGGCGCGCGGACGGCGCTCTTTAATTGGCTATATGCGAAGCGCTATGGCGGGATCATGCTGCTGCGCATCGAGGATACCGACAAGGCGCGGAGTACGGAGGAGAGTACGCGCGCGATCTTCGAAGGCATGGAGTGGCTCGGGCTCACGTGGGATGAGGAGCCCGTGTACCAAGGCGCGAATCTCGAGCGGCATCGGGGGGATGCGGAGCGGCTGCTGGCGAGCGATCACGCGTATCGATGTTTTTGTACGCCGGCCGAGCTCGAGGAGCGGCGGAAGGCGGCCGACGCGAAGAAAGAGGCGTTTCGGTATGATCGAAGGTGTGATCGGCTGACGCGGGAGGAAGTCGAGCGGCGGGTGCAACAGGGCGAGCCCTTCGCTATTCGGTTTCGCGTGGCCGATGATGGGGTGACCGCGTGGGTCGACCTGGTGCACGAGCGCATCGCGTTCCCCAACAAGGATCTCGATGACTTCGTGATCCTGCGCTCGGATGGGACACCGGTGTACAACATGGCCGTCGTGTCCGATGACATCGCCATGGGCATCACCCTCGTGATGCGCGGCGACGACCACATATCGAACACGCCGAAGCAAATCCTTCTATATGGGGCGCTGGGCGCCCCGCTGCCCACCTTCGCGCACCTGCCGATGATCCTCGGGATGGACGGGAAGAAGCTGAGCAAGCGGCACGGCGCCACGGCGGTCGGGGATTACCAACACGAAGGCATTCTCGCTGACGCGATGATCAACTTTTTAGCGCTGCTCGGGTGGTCGCCGGGCGGTGATCGGGAGATCATGACGCGTCAGGAGATGATCGAGCTGTTCTCTCCGGATGGGTTGCAAAAAAAACCAGCCGTGTTCGATCCAACCAAGTTGGAATGGATGAACGGCCAGCATCTGTCTCGAATGCCCGTTACAGAACTTGCTCCGTTGGTGACGCCGGCACTCGTCAAAGCGGGATTGGTGACACGGGAGGAGCTCGACGCGAGAAACGCGTGGTACCTCCAGCTCCTCGATTTGCTGCGCGTCCGCGCGCGCACAATAGACGACATCGTGCGCCAAGCTATTCCCTATTTACGAGATAGCATTGAATACGATCCCGAAGCGGTAGCGAAACAATGGCGAGACAGAGAGGAAGTTCTCACCGTACTTATCGGGATTCGCGACAGATTGACCGGCATCACCGCCTGGTCGGCAGAGGCTCTCGAGCAGCAGTTGCGCTCGCTAGCGCAGCAAATGGGTCTCAAGGACGGGAAGCTCTTCCAGCCACTTCGTGTCGCTTTGACGGGGCTAACTGTCAGTCCGGGCATATTTGATGTACTACTGATGCTCGGGCGCGACATGTCGCTGTCGAGAATTCAGACAGCAATTTCGTGGATAACAAAAGAAGGCTCTTATTGACCGCTTGCCGAGCCGAACCTTACATTGGGCGCGCAAACTAGTG
>Ga0210393_10002907_pt1 | contig 13960 bp, 8 predicted proteins | sample IncBWC27OmetaG_FD_160068 | JGI IMG/M metagenome (GOLD analysis project Ga0210393, IMG submission 160068) | Forest soil microbial communities from Barre Woods Harvard Forest LTER site, Petersham, Massachusetts, United States - Inc-BW-C-27-O ... | reverse complement strand
AGAGGGCAAGTCCCCCCCTGTCAGGTTCCCTCATGAATAACGTCGATACAACGACGGGCAGCAAACCCACGGTCATCCACAGGAGCGCCCACCGCCACGCTTCACATGTCCGCCCCGTAGAATGCGCGAGGTTAATGAGATAACCACCCAATGCGAAGCAGGCTGGCGCTCCCACGATCTCGCCGCCCGCCAGCACCATCGTCGCTCGCCCCCGTTGCGCCGGCTCGTACAGATCCCCGATCATCGAATAGGCGGTCACAAGTATGGCGGAGGATGACAGCCCAGCTACGAAACGGGCTGCAAATAGGGACTGGAAGTTCGAAGCGATGGAACTTGATAGGCAAGATGCCAACGCCACGGCGGTGTACAGCGTTAGCATTCGTGCACGCGGCAATCGATCTGCGAGAAAGCCGAGTGGCATCGAGCCTAACGACATGGGAACCGCCATAGCCGCTCCCTGCAAGAGCGCGACCTGATTGTCGCTCAGAGTCAGCGCACGTTGCACTAGCTCTTGCAGAGGACCAATTACAAAGCGGGCGTATGTCCCTCCCCATAAGGCGCCGGCTAGCAACAAAAGTTGCAGAATCGGGTCGTTAATTCGCCGCGGTTTCCTCATCAAACAAAACACTGCACCGCCGTCTGGCTTGTATACGCCTTCAATCCATCAATTCCGCCTTCGACTCCCAAGCCGGATTCCTTGTGTCCACCGACTGACATAAGACCACTAGCGGGTCCTCCAAGAGGGTTGGCAGTAGCATTCACCGTTATCCAACCAGACTTAATCCCGTAGGCCATTCGATGGGACCGCGCCGCATCTTTCGTCCAGATAATTGCAGAAAGCCCGTACAGCGTGCCGTTCGCTATTTTTATCGCCTCCTCCTCATCACGAAAAGCAATGACCGATAGCACTGGACCGAATATCTCTTCCTGCGCAATCCTGTGATTCGGCGATACCTTATTGAAAATCGTGGGACCCACATAGAAGCCGCCCGGAATTGGCGGTTGAAAGTTGGATCGGTAGATGATCTCCGCCCCCTCTTGCTCTCCCTTACTTACATAGTCTGTGACCTTTGCCACGTGCACAGCACTCACGAGCGGACCCCACTTCGTGTCAGGAAGCAGCGGATCGCCGGGATTCATCTGACTCATTTTTTTTACTATGACGGCAAGTAAGTCGTCTCTCACGCCGTCCTCTATAAGAAGACGCGAGCTCGCGGTGCACACTTGCCCTTGATTCCAGAACGCTCGCAAAATGACGCGATCCGCGATGGCATCGATGTTGTCGCAATCATTGAATACTATTGACGGGGCTTTGCCACCGCATTCCAATATTAGGCGTTTCATATTTGATTGCCCGGAGGCAATCAAGAGCTGCTTTCCGGTAGCGCTGCTGCCGGTAAATGTCACTAGATCTACTTCACGATGTAACGCTAAGGCCGATCCAGTGTGTCTATCGCCATTAACTACATTAAGCACTCCCTCTGGCACGCCCGCCTCCAGAGCGAGTTCCGCGACTCGCCATGTGGACAACGAGGTAAACTCCGAAGGCTTTAATACCAGGCAGTTCCCCATGACCAAAGCGGGCCCGATCTTTTGAGCTGCGAGCACCAAAGGGAAATTCCAACCAACGATTCCAGCCACAACGCCGATCGGACGTCTAAGTTCATACGACAAGCTGTTGGAGTCCACTCCATACACTTTACCGTACACGTGAGAGGCTGCCTCGGTGCTGTGCCTAATGGTCTCCCCGGCGAAGGGGGCATCAAAAGACAACGCGTCGCTTATGGGCTTACCGACGTCAAGAGAATCGAGCAGCGAAAGTTCCTCACGATGTTTGTCCAATAGCGCCGCGAGGTCTTGAAGCACGTTTTGACGATACTGAAGGGAGCGTCTAGACCATCGTCCATCATCAAATGCCGTCCGCGCGCTGGCAACGGCCAAATCGACATCATCGGCACATCCCGCACCAAATCTTGTGAGAAGCGCGCCGTCCCGCGGCCCCCGCTTTGCAATGGAGACGCCGGAGATTTCTCGACGATGACCATTGATTACATTTGCCACTGACAGGCGCAGCTTCGAAGATCTAGCGACCCAATCAATGTTCATATTTCACCCTTTGAGCATGGACTCAGTCTTTCGCCGTACCCGCCCCCGCCAGGTGTTTCGATTACAAAGACATCGCCCGCGGCTAAGTGAACGGTAGCACACGATGGAAGGTCCTCTCGCACACCCAGTGTGTGCTCGACCCAATTACTCCCTTTGGCGCCCGCACTACCACCGAGCATGCCAAACGGTGCGATGCGCCGATTATTGGAGATAATTGAAACCGTCATCGGTGCAAGAAAACGTATGCGTCTCGTCGCGCCGTTACCTCCTCTCCACTGTCCGTCTCCACCGCTGCCGTGCCGTATTTCATAGCGCTCCAATAGCACCGGGTGCCGTGACTCGAGGATTTCGGGATCTGTAATCAGCGAGTTCGTCATATTTGTTTGAACAACGTCCGCGCCGTCATAGCCAGAACCCGCGCCGGAGCCTCCCGCAATAGTCTCTATATATTGATGTTCATCGTCTCCGAAACTCAGACAGTTCATCGTGCATTGGGAGGCCCCCGTTAGGTGGAGCGCCCCAAGCAAGGCGTTGGTAACACATTGCGACGTCTCCACATTTCCAGCTGCGACCGCCGCTGGATAGCGCGGATTTAGCATGGACCCAGGTGGGACAATGAGCCTAAGGGGCCTTAAACATCCTGCGTTAAGCGGAATCTGATCGGCCACCAGACTGCGGAATACAAATAGGACGGCCGCTGTTGCCACGGACGTCGGGGCGTTAAAATTGCCAGCCACCTGCGGCGCGGTGCCAGTAAAATCGATAACAGCACTTCGGCTGGAGTGATCCACACTGACTCTCACGGCGATCACCGACCCGCCGTCCATCTCCAACTGGAATTCACCATCTTTCAACGCGCCTATGACAGCTCTTACAGCTTCCTCCGCGTTATCTTGTACGTAGCCCGTATACGCTCGTACGATGTCGGAGCCGAACTCGTCGACCAACTTTCGAAGTTCTTGAACGCCCTTTGCGTTAGCTGCTACTTGCGCGCGCAGATCGGCAATATTCTGCTCCGGGTTGCGCGCCGGATAGGTCCCGCCGATAAGAAGGGCTCGTGTTTCTTCCTCTCGCATCATTCCATGCTCCACCAGTTTCCAATTCGTAAACATGACCCCTTCTTGCTCGATGGTGCTCGAGTTCGGCGGCATCGATCCCGGTGTAACCCCTCCTATGTCTGCGTGATGGCCGCGCGAGGCCACGTAAAATTCAATCGACCGACTCAACGGTGCAAAGACTGGGGAGATGACAGTTATATCGGGCAAATGAGTGCCGCCGTTATAGGGATCGTTGATGGCGAACACGTCACCAGGCTTGATGGTATCGACATTCTGACGAATTACCGACCTGATGCTCTCGCTCATGGAGCCCAAGTGCACGGGAATGTGCTGAGCATTTGCTATCAAATTGCCAGCCGCGTCGAATATCGCACAGGAAAAATCTAGTCGCTCCTTAATATTTACTGAGTGAGCCGTTTGTCTGAGGCGCAGCCCCATCTGTTCCGCGATCGACACGAACGCATTGTTGAATACTTCGAGCAATACCGGGTCCATCGCTGGATCATGCCGCTTGATCGGAGTCGTCCGTCTCTCGCGTTTCAAGGTGATGTCATTGTGCGAATTAACTCTGGCCGCCCACCCGGCTTCGACGACAGTCGTAGAATTCGCCTCCACTATAAGTGCGGGTCCCTGTACGCAATCCCCGGCGTGCATTGACTTTCTCAGGTAAAGGGGCACGTCCTGCCATTCACCCCGAGAATACATGCGAACCGTGTCTGCTCTCGCTAGACCTCCAACGCGGTCTTGTCGCGTTGTCGCGTCTTCTATGCGTACGTCACTTCGCCCGATCGCTTCCACTGTAACCATGCCAGCGATAACGCTGCGCCCCGGAATCACAAATGAAAAGCGGCGTTCGTAGGCCACTTCAAACTGCCTTAGCATATTTTGACAACTGCTAAAGACCACGGGCAATGCGGTGTCGGTGCCACGATAGCGCAAATGAACGTGACGGTTTACTTCAATGTTAGATGATTTGACACCTTGCGCGATCAACTCTGCGCGAGCGTCGAACTCAGCATCCGCCAGAATTGCCTCAAGCCGTATGATGCCGCGATCGGTCAAATTGATTTCCGCGGTTCGCTCACGCATCGCCGTGACATCGGCTATCCCTATCCCGTATGCGGAGAGCACGCCTGCGAGAGGGTGCAAAAGAACCTGACTAATACCCAGCTGGTCAGCGACTCGGCAGGCATGTTGCCCGCCGGCGCCTCCAAACGTGTTAAGTACGTAGTCAGTCACATCGTGGCCGCGCATAACCGAAATGGCATCGATCGCGGCCGCCATATTTCGGACCGCAATTTCCAGATATCCTTCGGCCCACTCCTCTGCGGAACGGCTCTCTCCACTGGCCGCCCGAATCTTGGCCGACAGTCGCGTAAACTTGGCGCTTACGGCGCCAATATCTAACGGGTCTCTCCCGCTAACTCCGAAGACCCGCGGAAAATGCGAGGACTGAATTCGGCCCAGTAGTACATTGCAATCGGTAATTGTGAGGGGACCGCCGCGCCCGTATGCCGCCGGTCCTGGATCCGCTCCGGCAGACTCTGGCCCGACACGCAATCTACTTCCGTCAAAATGGAGAATTGAGCCTCCTCCCGCTGCAATCGTGTGGATGCTCATCATGGGCGCACGGATCCGCACGCCGTCTATCTCCGTTTCGAACTCCCTTTCAAGCTCACCCGCGAAATGCGAGACGTCGGTCGATGTACCTCCCATGTCAAAGCCAATGATTTTCCGGAATCCGCTATTCTCGCCGGTCCGCACCATACCAACGACGCCACCTGCAGGTCCGGACAGAATTGCATCCTTCGGTTGCAAGTGCCTTGCATGTACCAGGCCGCCGTTAGATTGCATGAAAAGCAACCGAATGCCGGCAAGATGCAGCGACACCTGATCGACGTAGCGTTGCAATACGAGTCCTAAGTAGGCATCCGCGACCGTTGTTTGTCCCCTCGAGATTAGCTTAATGAGGGGACTCACTCTGTGCGATGCGGAAACTCGGGTATATCCAATCTGACTTGCCAAATCGGCGATTAGTTTTTCGTGGACCGGATTATGATATGAATGCATCAGCACAATCGCGACAGAGCGAAACCCATCTTTGTACGCGGCCATGAGGTCTTTGATGACGGCCTTTTCATCAAGAGGCATTATGACGTTACCTTGGCAATCAAGGCGCTCTGCCACCTCAATGACCCTCGCGTAGAGCAGAGGTGGTAACACGATGTGCGGATCGAATAAATTCGGGCGATTTTGATATCCGATCCTTAGGGCGTCACGGAACCCACTGGTGATTAACAGAATTGTTGGAGCCCCTTTGCGCTCGAGAAGCGCGTTCGTCGCGACCGTCGTACCCATCTTTACGACCTCAACAACATCGGGTGAGATGGCTTCCCCTTCTTTCAGTTGAAGAATCTGCCGTATACCCGCTATGGCGGCATCTTTGTAATGACTGACATTCTCCGATAGCAACTTACGAGCCACCAGCGAGCCATCGGGTCTTCTGCCAATTACGTCGGTGAACGTTCCCCCTCTATCGACCCAGAACTGCCATCGAGTGGGTGTCGAGAGCTGCGTCATTAGCTCATGACCCGTGCCACTGAGTTCATCCAAGTCTTATTGAAATAAGGTTTGCCGTTAACCGTAATCTCTACTTCCACGGAATGGCGGAACTCCTGGGCGTCGCTCGTGGTCACCAGCCGTGCGCGCACATTGACATCGCATTGCGGGCGTGACACCTTGTAGTCAGATACTCCCTCGATTTCCACGTCCGCTGGATCGTTGTCTGACAACCTGTAGGTTGCTCGATTGATGCTGTTTAGCGGATGCACCTCGGTGCTCAAGCGCAGCGTTTGGTTAGTGAGATCCCAGGTTAGAGCATATCCCGGAGGCGCTCCCATCTTCGGTGAGCTCGGCGAACCGAGAAGTGTTGGTGCGGTCAGGTCCGGGCATTGCGAATTAATCAACGGAAGAACGATTCGCGATGGGCATTCCATTCCGCGAAGAACGGTATTGGTAGCACTTCGAGAAGCCGGCCAAATGTTTTGAAAGTCCGAACTCGAAATTGATACGCGAATACGATGACCCCTCGGAAAGATGTAGGCCATTGATTTCAACTCAATCTCCAGCTCGTACACTTCGTTACGCTTCAATTGCTCCGGGTGATGCCGAGAATTACGTCGTGTCGCGTTGAGGCCGCCATCGGTCAACAGTTTCGAAACGCCATCCGGTGCGACGTCGCACACTCTGACGTGGAAGTAGGCGACATCGGCGGATGAAGACACAAACAGATGCGCAGTCGGGTTGCCGGTTGCCTCCAAATCCTCCTCAAGGGGCACCGTGGTATATGTTAGCGAATAGGCCTCATCGGATCTCTGATCGAGGGGCATGCCCCACGGCTTGGCGAAGCCCTGCGCCAAAATGCCGCTAGCGATTCCTACCGATGGCCTGTAGACATAGTGGTCTCGCTGAAGGGGCTCACCTGGATCGAGCTCTCTTTTGAGCAATCCCGCAGATGCCAGGAACATCGGAGTCTCCTGAGAGCGCGCGGGAGGCCATTCTGCTTCCTGCCGCCAGAAGCCCAACTCCTCGTTGTACGTCGGAGCTGGCGGCTGATATTTCTTGACAAAGATAGTGACCGGCGGCTCGTTCAGCACACCCGTATCTGCTCGCTTAAGAAACTCATCGAACCATTTGAGATATTCCGGCCGAGCATCAATCCTGGGCCCTAGAAATGCGTTCTCCGGCCAATCATGACCCCAAGGGCCAATCAACGCGCGCTTCGGAACCTTAAGGTTGGCAAATGCCCGCAGAACCGCCGTCGGATACCAATCCGCCCAGCCCTCTATCACGAAGACCGCGCATTTGATGCGGTCGTAATCGGGACGGACCGAACGCGCAGCCCAGTACTCGTCGTCTGTTTGATGCTCTAAGAAGCCGATGCTCCAGGGCGCATTTGCTCGCAAATGGCCTGCCCATATTTCCTCCCAATCATCCATCGCCCAGGACGCTGCGGGCGGAGCAAAGTTTAGTGCCGTCATCATGGGCACGTAGCTACCGAACATCCAGAAAGATCGCAACATGCCCCCGGGATAATTAAAATCACCATAGACGTCGTCGGTGCCTGAGCGAACGATGATTGCTCGTAAATGTGGCGGCGCCGCCGCGGCGATCTGCCACGCGACTACGGCACCGTAAGAAATTCCCCATATGCCAACGTGGCCATTTGACCAGGGCTGTGAGGCGATCCATTCGACCATGTCGTACCCGTCTTGGCGCTCGGCGTCCGAATACATATCAGTGCTCGCGCCTCCCGATGCGCCGGTGCCTCGAACGTCGTAATTCACGCAGACGTAACCGCGCTCCGCCAAGTAGTGCGACGAGTTGAATGAGTTCGAGTACTCACGATCCGACGGCGCCTGCGCCAACTCGGGCAGATAGCGATAAGGGCAATAGGACATGACCGTCGGATACCGTCCCTCCGGCTCTGGCCGCGTAATATGGACCGATAAAGCAGTACCGTCGCGCATTTGTATGCGTCTATCGATTTCCACCTTAATTGCGTACAAGGTCATCTTATGGAGGCAATATCGATGAAAGCCATGGAAACGTCGGCGCGGTTATATTTTAGCGATCGCACCTAGTAACGAAATATAGCTTGCACACCCGCGGTGAGTGGCCGAATTCCAATATTTCTGTTAACGAAATCCCCATCTATTTCGTAGCGATTCACAGCCAGCAGTGCCGCGCCATTCGTCGCGTTCTTTGCGTAGATTGACAAGTTCCAACTATCAAGTAGGACGCCGGCTCGTAGATTGAGAAAGCCATAGCCGGGTATGCGAACGCCATAAGGGTTGTACACCGAAGGCGAGTTCTGCGAATTCAGGTCGGGGGTACGCGGCGCTTCACTGGTGTAGGTATAGTCGGCCCTGACGTACGTCTGCTTTTGGAGAACTTGGAATCGATATTGCGCGGATCCGACGAACATCCACGGCGTGGAAGGCAAAGCGTCGCCGTTGCTCACCAAGATTTGGCTCGTGCTCCCAAGGGCATAAAGTGTGCGTGAGTAATATGCGTCGGTCTCCGCTACGTCTGCACCTAAAGTCAGCGCATCGGTAGCTGCGTATTGGAACTGCAGATCAAAGCCTTTGCTGCGAGCATGCCCCAGGTTGAGAGTCAGATTGAAGCCGCAGTTAAGATCAACATTTTGCTGGATATCGGACCAATCCACATAGTAAGCGCTTCCATCAATAGACAACCGCCCGTCGAGAAGTCGGCTTTTTGAACCCAGCTCATAACTCCATAATGAGTCCGACTTGTATCTATCGGCGTTAGTGAGGCCGAGCTCCGTCGCTTCCGCCACGCAGGCCGATGGAAGTACGTAATTTGCCCCACCCGTACGAAAGCCCTTGGCCGCACTCAAATAGACCAGGTTCGAGTCGCTGACCTGATAGGACAACGCAAATTTCGGAGTAAACGGTCGCTCGCTCTGATCACCACCCCCGGAAGCTCCGCCGCCGGCAAAGGGACCAGCGGCAGTCTGAAAGAACGAGTATGTATTCCTACCGTACCTTAGGCCCACATCCACCTTCCAATTGGTAGCGAGCTCCCAAGTGGCATCTGCAAACGCCGCCACCTGATGTTCATGGGTTCGGTTACTACCATCATAGGAATACTTACCATCGACGAGTGGTGCGGTGAAATACTGAGCCGTAGCCGGGCCAACTGTTGTTAGGAGCTGTTGCCACTGCCCCGGCAGATAGCCGGATACATCGAGGACAGGGCCCGCAGTCTCGCTGCTGCTCGTGTAGAAGATGCCGCCCAGCCAATTGAGTCGATTGTCCAATGCGGATGAATTTGCTCTAATTTCTTGGGTGAAGAACTGGTGACTACTATCCGTGAAAATTGGGTTTAAGTAGCCCGGAAGTACGGTTGCGCCGCTAGGAGCGCTCAATTCAATATTCGTCCCTACAGGTCTTGCGATAAGCCCTAAGAGCCCCGGGACCAGAGCAGAGTAATCGGTTCCAGAATGATCCACGCCATCAAAAAAGGAGGTGTTCGATGCAAGATGGATTGCCCCTACGTTTATGTCGACCTTCAGAGCAGGCAGTGAGAAGTTGCTCCGATAGCTGGTGGGCCAGCGGTCCGCTTCTAAGTACGTGCCGTTCGCCGGATTCGAAATGCTGGGCCAGTAGCCGTCCCCGTTATTTTTGTCTGTCGACTCGTAGAACAGCGACGGTGTGATCGTCACCCAGTCACTTGGCACGTATTTGGCGGCTAAACGCGCTGTTCTGGTTTCGTTCCAGTTCGCGTTGGCTTGGGTGATCTGTCCATTGCCTTCTACGATATCGACCCAGCCGCCGTCGCGACGATAGGATGCACTCGCGGAAATCGCTAGCTGCCCTGGAATGACGGGAGCACTGCCCGATGCCGCCACTTCGTTGGTGACCCCACCATGCTCCGTGTATCCAATGTCGCTCTTTACGTAGGCGGTAGAAGTTTGCAGATCGGGTTCGCGTGTGATGAACCGCACCGCACCCCCTTCAGCCCCCGCGCCGAATAAGGTTCCCTGGGGACCGCGTAACACCTCGACCCGAGCAAGATCTACCAAAGCCGGATAGAAGTTGGTGACCAAGCCAATGCCGGTCGGGCGGACCTGTATCGGACTATCGTCAATGTAAATACCTGTCGTCGGGGCACCCGTTGTGGACGATATGCCTCGTATATTTATGCTGGATTCGTTGGCGAAAGCGCTCGGAGTGAAGGTCACACCCGGCGTCTCTCTGAAGAGGTCCTGAACGCTGTCGAGGCCGCGAACGTCCAATTGCGATTGTGTATATGCGGAGACACTAATAGGCACCTTGCTCAAGGTCTCCTCCCGTCGAGTAGCGGTCACCACAATCTCGTCGAGTCCCCCGCCCAGCTGTGGGCCCTGTTCGTCTTCGCTACTAATTGCCTGAAATGTGACTAACGATAAACAGCTAAAGCTCAACAATCCCGTTATCCAAAACGGCGGCGCAAATCTTCCCTTGGCTCTTGCGTTCATTTTTTAGTACCTCGCACCCGATTGGATATTATCATTATCCAATACGGATACTGTGTCAATACATTGATAGAGCGTTATTTCTGGCGAGCCGGGGGCTCTTGCCGCTAGAATTCTTCCCGTGAAATCGACTGCGCCAAAGAGAATCGCCACAGCCCGCTCGCGGTCCAACACTCGTGACGCGGACAGGGTCTATGACGATCTACGCGCACGGATTCTCGCGCTACAGTTGACTCCCGGGTCTGTGCTTGATGAATCTCGCGTTGTTGCGGACTTGGGCATCTCCAGGACACCGGTCCGAGAAGCGGTGATTCGTCTCGTCTCCGACGGGCTCCTTCAGCGCGATGGTCGTCAAGTACGAGTGGCGGCATTCGAGGTAAGCGAATTGCGAGCCTTCTTCGAAGGCCTAACGTTGCTATCGCGAGCCATTCATCGCGCAGCTGCCGTGCGACGTAGCCCAACGCAGCTGCGCGCCATACAAGAGGCGCTTCACCGGTTTGAAAACGAACTCGCCCAAGGCGATGAGGTGCGGATCAGTGAAGCCAATCACGCATTTCACGAGGCAGTGAGCGTGGCAGCGCAGAGCGAATACATTCACCGAGCCTATCAAGCGCTTCTGGTGCAATCCTTGCGCCTGGCAAGACAATGCTTCGCCGCCGGGGATGAGCTCGAGGCAGCACAAAGAAGCCATCTCGACCGAACAGCTGCCGACCATCGCCAGCTCTACCATGCAATTGAGAAGCGAGACGCCGAAGGGGCCGATCAAATCGCCCATCGCCACTCACAATTGTTTCGTGAACGTTTGAATAGACAGATTCTTGGATCTGTCGGCACGATAGAATCGATGAATTTAGGAGAATTGGATGCGCTGAATTAAGACCGACGTCAGTCCTATCCTTAACGAACTTCTCCAATGCGCAATGCGTCTGGCGCTTCCAATCGCCGCCGTAGTGCGGACATAAATGCTGCTCCAACAACGCCATCAATAGCCCGATGATCGGCTGACAAGGTAATCCGCATGACCGTCGCAACCCGCGGCTCATTGTCGGGCGAAACGACCAATCCAGGCTTGGCGGCCCCGATCGCTAGAATTGCGCACTGCGGGGCATTTATAATTGCATCGAATTGATCGATACCGTACATTCCCAAATTCGAGATACTGAACGACCCTCCGACTATATCCGACATCCGCAAAGTATTTGATTCTGCCCGCAAGATCAGAGCCTTGATTTCTCGGGAGATTTCCCAGACCGATTTGGATTCTGCCGCACGGACTATTGGGGTCGATAAGCCCCCTGACGGCAGCGCAGTAACGATTGAGATGTCCGCGTGATGATACCTGTGTATTTCTGTGCCCGACCATTGGATGTTAACGTCTGGCACCTCCATAAGCGTTTGCGCAACCGCTTTGATCATCAGATCGTTAATCGACGGAGCTACTTCCGATCCTAGAGACTGAAGTTCTCTGCGAAGGTTAACCAGGGCATCCGCGTTTACCTCACAGATGATCCTATAATGAGGGATAGATTGCTTCGCCTCAATCATACGGGTCGCGATTGCCTTACGGATTGCTGTCAGACTAACGATTGTATAAGGCTCACTCATAACCGACATTGTGAAACTTGTCTTTCACACAAACCTCGGCGGCACCATACTTCCAACGAGTCAATCACTCTCATCTCCCCCGGTGGCGACATCCCGATGCTGCGGCGTCTTCAAGCACATCATTGTCTTTCGCCCTGTCAGGCGGCGCTATTCCATTGTCGCTGTACTCACGGATTGGTATATCCATTCCCCGAAGCGCTGATCCTCTAAATCCAACGCGGGAAAGTCAAACGTGCCTACCGGTAGTGTTGCGAAACTCTCAATCATGGATTCCGGAGTCCCCTCCTGCTCGTATAGCGCAATTGTCGAGAACTTGGCGGCCATTGATCCTGGCCGCTGGTACTGTGTACGCTCAAAACATTGGCCGCTAACCAGCGCTGGTACATTCAGTGCGTGGCGTATGTGCCGTGTTGCGTACCACTCTCTGAACTCAGCCTCTCGCCCGGGAACGGGGTTAGCAAACGCCACAGTCAGCAAGGCGCCCCCATCACTCGACCTCCCCACCTTCTCGCTGGCCGCGTAGTAGAGCCATGTCGCCGGCTCCTCTGCTAGGCCATGATCTCGGTGAAGTGCTGCTATCTGCTCAATATGCGGAAGGGCTCGGTACGCCCCATCCAGCGACAGTTCGACAATCCCAAGATATCTGAATGGCAAACGCGGGTATTTTCCGCCGGTGACGTCCACGGAGTGCTGCCGATAGAGTCGCGCGGTCAAGACTCCAGCTGTCTTTAGCACTGCCTGTCGGTATGGACCGACATACCAATCTTGGAAGTCAAGCTCACGACCTTCCATGGGCTGGCTAAGGACGAAAAGAATATGGCTGCGTTGTGTCGTCAATAGATCTAGCGGTAAGGTTGACGTAATTTTCATGATTTCGTTCGCATATCCGCGGCGGGACCCGCAGGCACAGACATCGGAGGGATTGGTCAGCCCCCTTTGCGCTGCGCCCTGATCTCATTATGCATCGGAGTCCAGATGGATCCGGAGCAAATAGTGTTCACATCTGATCTCATAAGATTTTTTTCACCGCCGCCACTATCCGCTCCTTACTTGGATAGAGTGGCTTTTCGAGTACAGCGCTGTACGGGATATGCACGGCCGGAGTTGTGACTCGAACAATGGGCTTTCGCAGACTTTCAAATCCCTCTTCTGAGACGATCGCTGCAATCTCCGATGCGACGCTATTAGTGCGATGAGAATTGTCCGCGATTACCAATCGCCCGGTCTTTGCCACTGAGCGCAAGATTGTCTCGACATCCAGGGGCACCAAGGTGCGTGGGTCAATCACTTCAGACGAAATGCCCTCCAGTGCTAGCTCCTCTGCGGCCGCCAATGCCCGTGGCAGGCAACCGGCGATCGAGACAATGGTCACATCACTTCCCCCTCTCTTGACATCGGCCAGTCCAATAGGCACGAGATGATCGACGTCGAGAGACACTCTTTCCTTCTTTGTCCAAAGATTGATATCTTCGAACACCAACACTGGGTCATCGTCCCGTATGGCCGACTTTAGCAACCCTTTCATGTCCGACGGCGTGGCGGGGGCGACAATCTTTAAACCGGGGACATTCATAAAGAATGGATACGGTCGATCCGCGTGTTGAGCCGCATTGGACACGTTGTAGTAAGTGGTGGCGCGAAAGACGATTGGAACCTCAAGCTGACCGCCGGTCATGTATCGCAGTTTGGCTGCTTGATTGATGATTTGATCCGAGGCCAGATACACAAAGCTCGCAATAGTCAGATCCACGATGGGACGCAGACCGGTCAATGCAGCTCCAATACCCATTCCAGTAAAGCTATTCTCTGAGATGGGTACATTACGCAATCTTTTTTCATCAAAGGAATCAAAAAGCGGAGCGCCCCCGTAAATCTCAATATTCTCGCCGATCAGAATTACCCGATCGTCACGCAGCATCTCTTCGCGCTGCGCCTCGACGATCGCGTTTAAATAGGTAAGTTCCCCGTGGCTATCGGCCATAATGAAGTCCCCGTTAAGAAAGGTGCTTGGGGGGATAGTGGATCGGAGTACCAAACATGTATTGATAGACATCCGCGAACTCGGGAAGTGGACTGTCTTCGGCAAAGCGCACCGCGTCGGCTACCTCGGCAGCGACATACTCTTCTAAGGAGCGGAGTTCTGTCTCGG
>Ga0210393_10002906_pt1 | contig 13961 bp, 9 predicted proteins | sample IncBWC27OmetaG_FD_160068 | JGI IMG/M metagenome (GOLD analysis project Ga0210393, IMG submission 160068) | Forest soil microbial communities from Barre Woods Harvard Forest LTER site, Petersham, Massachusetts, United States - Inc-BW-C-27-O ... | reverse complement strand
CCTCGATTTCCGTGAGGGGAACCTCGAGGTTGCGATGCATGTCGTTAGAGAGAGCCCGGAGCGGCGAGACGTAGACGACGCGGACGCCTTCCTCTAGCTCGCCCGCCAACGATTGCTTGAGCAGCCGATCGATACAGGCCAGAAAGGCGGCCAGTGTCTTTCCACTGCCCGTCGGCGCGGCGATCAGGGTGTGTTCGCCGGCGACGATCGCGGGCCAGCCCGCGGCCTGGGCGTCGGTTGGATGGGCGAATCGGGAATCAAACCAGCTCTCGATAACCGGATGGAAACCGAACGAATCCATAAACCCGCCGTTCGCCCGTTCTTTGAACCCCACAAGCGCGCCGCCGCGCGGACGTCGACCCTATTCGACTAGGACCATTGTAGATCGGCGGATCGATAAATCAGCGCCTGTCGAGGGGACAGTCGCTGCCCCTCGACGATTCCCAGGCTCTTTGCCAGACTGAACGGGGACAGTTCCTCCCCTCTTGGTTTCGTGATGCCTTCGCCGCCAAACGACATTCCCTGCCGCCCCGAAGACCTCGGCAAGCCCATTCCCGCCACACGCCACGCCGTTTCGGTTTGCCTGCCGACCTGGGCTGACAATCTGGGCTACGAGCGGGGCGAAACCCGAGTCGTAGGACGGATGCAGTGCGGTTATCCCCGGTTTTTTCTGCATCCCGATGTGATGGCCCTGTTTCGGGATTGCGAAAAACGCTTCGCCGGGCCAGGGGAGTGCTGCTTTGCGTTTCCGTCCCGTCGGGTAGCCGAGCGCTGCGTCGAATTCGTCCGCACCCACAAAGGGATCGACGCACACATTCATCCGCTGGCTGACGGAGCGGCCTTTTGCGTTCGGGCCGACGTGGCGGCGCGCGACGAACTGAAGGCCTACTGGCAACACACGGGGCAAGTCTTTTCCTCGCGGGCTGCCGAACGGATCGTGGTGAGTCGGCCGTTGTCGACCGACGGCGTGAAAGAGAAGTCGGCGATCCGTGACCGCGTCGCCAAGCTGATGAACGTCGACGCGTCAGACGTCTGGCTGTTCCCTTCGGGCATGGCGGCGATCGAAACGGCCTTTCGTGTGTTTCAGCGATTAGGGCCCGACGCGAAGAGTGTGCAGTTCGGTTTTCCCTACGTCGACTCGCTCAAGGTGCAACAGCGGTGCGGCAAAGGAGTCCATTTCTTTCCCCACGGCGACGCGACTGAGTTGGCCCAGTTGGGACAAATTGCGGCCACTGAGCCGTTGCTGGGACTTTTCTGCGAGTTCCCCGGGAATCCGCTCTTGGCGAGTTCCGACTTGCGCGGGATCGACGCCCTATCAAAGAAGCACGACTTTCCTGTGCTTGTCGACGACACACTCGGAGCCCTCGTGAATGTCGACGTCCTGCCGGTGGCCGACGTCGTCACCTGCAGCCTGACGAAGTTCTTTTCCGGCGCGGGCGACGTGATCGGCGGTTCTCTCGTGCTGAATCCCCGCCGGGCTGGAGCCGACCGGCTGCGACGCGCTCTCGTCGCCGAGTACGAAAATCTGCTCGACCCTGAGGACGCGGCCGTGCTGGAGCACAATTCGCGCGACTGCGTGGAACGCGTCCGCCGCATCAATCGCACGGCCGAGCAACTGTGCGACGTGCTGCAGGCACATCCTCTCGTCGACCGCGTCGATTACCCCAAATTTCGGGATCGGGAGAATTACCGCGCCTTCCTGCGGCCCAAAGGCGGCTACGGCGGCTTGTTTTCGCTGTTGCTTAGGAACGCCGAGATGACGGCTCCCGGATTCTTCGACGCCCTGCAGATCGCGAAAGGCCCCAATCTGGGGACGAATTTTTCGCTTTGCTGCCCGTACACGATCCTGGCTCATTTCAACGAGTTAGAGTTCGTTGAGCGGTGCGGGATTTCGCGATATCTGGTGCGCGTGTCGGTCGGGCTCGAAGAGCCAGATTCGCTGATTCCGCGGTTTCTGCAGGCGCTGCAGCGTGCCTCGGAAGAACCGGCGGGCTGACACCCGCCGCTCGCCTTTCCCGTTCGCAGCATGCCACCTAAAATGTGCGGCACGCTATCTGGTCAGCTTCTGGTGTGCCGACCGACCCTCTTCTGGCCTCTTGGCCGCCTTCCCGGAGTCGATTCGCCCGTGTCGCAACAGTACATCTTTACGATCGAAGCCCTCACTCGCATTTACGAGCAGAAAGAGGTTTTGTCCAACATTTGGTTGTCCTTTTATCCCGGCGCGAAGATTGGCGTCATCGGCGATAACGGAGCGGGCAAAAGCACGCTGTTGCGGATCATGGCCGGCGAAGATAAAGACTTCATGGGGACGGCTCGGCCGGCCAAGGGCGTTCGCATCGGTTACTTCCCGCAAGAACCGCGACTCGAGAAGTGGAACACGGTCGACGAGTGCATTCAGGACGCGGTCTCCGAATCGCGGGCCATCCTCGATCGGTACAACGAAATCAACATGAAGCTGGGCGAGGACATGTCGCCGGAGGAGATGGAAAAACTCCTCGACGAACAGTCGCGCGTGCAGGACAAGATCGACGCCGCCAATCTGTGGGAACTCGACCGCATGCTCGAGGTGGCTGCCGACGCCATGCGCTTGCCGCCGCCCGACGCGAAGATCTCGCACCTCTCCGGCGGAGAGAAACGTCGCGTCGGTCTCTGCCGCATTTTGTTGCAAAGTCCCGACCTCTTGCTTTTGGACGAACCGACCAACCATCTCGACGCCGAATCAGTGGGCTGGCTCGAAAGATTTCTCCACGAATTCGCCGGGACGGTCGTCGCCATCACGCACGACCGGTACTTCTTAGACAACGTCGCCGGCTGGATCCTCGAAATGGACCGGGGCCACGGCTATCCGTACGAGGGCAACTATTCCGGGTGGCTGGAACAGAAAGCGGCACGTCTCGCGATCGACGAGAAGCGCGAATCGAAGCGGCAAAAGGAACTCAAACGAGAACTCGAATGGGTGCGCACGAGTCCGCGAGCCCGCTCGACGAAGAACAAGGCGCGGCTCGACCGCTATAACGAGCTGGCCGCACAACAATATGATGCCCGCGAAGACGCCGCCGATATCCAGATCGCGCCGGGGCCTCCGCTTGGCGAGCTGGTCGTCCGGGCCGAAAACGTCTCCAAGGCCTTCGGCGACACGCTGCTGTTCGAGGGACTCAACTTCGATTTGCCGCGGGGCGGCATCGTTGGCGTGATCGGACCCAACGGAGCCGGCAAAACAACCCTGTTCAAGATGATCATGGGTCTGGAAAAGGTGGACAACGGGCAACTCCGAATCGGCGACGGCGTGCAATTGGCCTACGTCGACCAGTCGCGCGACGCGCTCGACCCCAACAAGACAGTCTACGAAGAAGTCTCCGGCGGCCGCGACACAATCGACATCGGCAAAGCGAGAATCCATTCCCGGGCCTATGTCGGCCGGTTCAACTTCAAAGGCCCCGATCAGCAAAAATTCGTCCGCGAATTGTCGGGTGGAGAACGCAACCGGATTCACCTGGCAAAACTGTTACGAGCGGGCGGCAATGTGTTGCTGCTTGACGAACCGACGAACGACCTCGACGTCGATACCTTGCGGGCTCTCGAAGAGGCCATTCAGAACTTCGGCGGCTGCGTGATGGTTTCGAGCCACGACCGCTGGTTCCTCGACCGCACGGCCACGCACATTTTGGCCTTCGAGGGGGACAGCCGCGTCGTCTGGTTCGAGGGGAACTATAAGATGTATGAGATCCAGCGGCACGAACGTTTGGGCGACGAAGCCGATCAGCCGCACCGGATCAAGTATCGGCCGTTGGCGCGAACCTAGACGCTGCGGAGGCACGACGCCCGAACGAATAAGATCCCCTCGCTCACGCGTCGGGTTAGTGGCGTTTACCAACCCGACGCGTAAGCGAGGAGCTTTACGATGACGACTCCGTCTCCCGGCAAGCAATTTCGCGACGCGTTGAAACAGCCGCCGCTGATGATCCCGGGGGTCTTCAACGCGTTGACAGCGCGCCTCGCCGAGCGTGCCGGCTTTCGAGCCGCGTATCAATCGGGGGCTGCCCTTTCCGCCAGCCTGGCGGCTGCGCCCGACGTCGGTCTGGTGACGCAGACAGAGTTTGCCGCGCAGGGTCACTATCTTGCCGCCGCCGTTTCGATCCCGGTGATCTCCGACGCGGACACAGGCTTCGGCGAGGCGCTGGCTGTCGAACGGACCGTTGCGCTCTTCGAATCGGCCGGACTGGCGGGGCTGCATCTGGAAGATCAGCAGATGCCCAAACGCTGCGGACACCTGAGCGGCAAAACCTTGGTGTCGACGGCCGAGATGGTGGGAAAATTGAAGGCCGCGGTTGCCGCTCGTCGCGATCCGAATTTCGTGATCATCGCCCGCACCGATGGCCGCGCAAGTGAAGGGATCGAGGCGGCCATCGAGCGCGCTCAGGCCTACGTGCAAGCGGGCGCCGACATGATCTTTCCCGAAGCTCTGGAAACGCCGGACGAATTCGGCCGCTTCGCAAGTGCCGTCAAAGTTCCGCTGCTGGCCAATATGACCGAGTTCGGCAAAAGCCCGCTACTCTCGGCCTCCGAACTGGCCAAACTCGGCTATGCGGCCGTGCTCTTCCCCGTGACGATGACGCGGGTGGCCGCCAAGGCCGTCGAGGAGGCACTGGCCCAATTGGCAAGGGACGGATCGCAGAAGGGCTTTCTCGACCGCATGCAAACGCGGGCCGAACTCTACGATCTGGTCGATTACACCGGCTTCGAAGCACGAGACCAGACGTATTTCGGCCGGTAGTTCGTTAGCCGCGCGGCGATAACGTATTGACCGTCGACCCGTCGCGACTATACTTCGCGCCGCGATGGACCACAGGATCCCCACCTACGACGAATTGGCAGCCGACCGCCCGCGACGCATGCGCATCCCTCGCAGCCGGCGGCTCACGATCGACGTGTTGCACTACCACGCCAAGGTTCCGACCTGCGCGCACGATCGCTTGTGCGATTTCAGCCGCGTGGCCGAAGCCCGTGAGCGCTGCCCGGTGCGGATCTCCTGGTCGCTGATTTTCGTCAAGGCGTTCGGGTTGGTGGCCGCCCGCGTACCCGTGTTGCGGCAGACGTACCAGCGCTGGCCTTGGCCGCACATCTATCAGCACCCGTCGAGCGTGGCGATGGTGGCGACCCATCGCGAGTTCAACGGCGAACCGTGGCTCTTTTGGAGTCGCTTCAGTTCGCCCGAGGCCAAACGCCTCGAGCGGATGCAAGAGGCGCTCGAGCAGTATCTCACGGAACCGGTCGAGACAAAGTTCCCGTGGCAGTACCAGCTCAGCGGCTTTCCGACGCCCGTGCGGAGACTGCTTTGGTCGTGGACGCTCAACGTGGGCGGTCCGAACCGCGTTCGCCGCAGTGGGACCTTCTTTCTGACGACGATTGCCGGGCACGGAGCCGAGATCCAGCATCCGCCCGCTTTTCTCACCACGAATGCCACCTATGGACCGATCGACGAAAACGGCAAAAGCCGCGTGACTTTGGCCTACGACCACCGCCTGATGGACGGCCGCCTGATCGCCGATGCACTGGCTGGCATCGAAGAGGCGATGAACGGACCAATCGCGGCTGAGTTGGAATCAATTGCGGCGGATGAAACCCTCGCGCCGCCCGCACAACGCGCCGCGTAGGTTGAACGCCACGTCCGCCAACTCTTCAGCGCCGCGCGCGTTAGCAAGCGGGTATCACCGTCGGCGTGCGGGAGGCGACCCACCGCTGATCAAAGCCCGAGTTTGCCGCGAATCTCACTGACGATCTCGGGCGGCGATTTGTTGATCTCCACACGGATCGCGTGGTCGGGCGGCTCGAGATCGTGGAACTGGCTGGCGAGCAATGTCGGGTTCATGAAATGGCCCTTCCGCTCTGCGAGTCGCTGGCGGATTAGCTCTGGCGAGCCTAACAGGTAAACAAATCGGATGGCATCGGCCGCGTGGCGGGCGAGGTAGTCTTGGTAGCAGTGCTTGAGGGCCGAACAGGCTAGCACGACATTTTTACTTTGCTCGGCCGCTTGGTCGAGGCGATGGCGGATCGCATCGAGCCATGGCCTGCGGTCTTCGTCGTCGAGCGGAATCCCCTGCCGCATCTTGTCGACGTTAGCCGCTGGGTGATAGTCGTCCCCTTCCACGAACGTCCAACCGAGTTGCTCGGCGAGCAACTTGCCGACGGTCGATTTGCCAGTGCCTGTCACACCCATCACGACAACAATCACGCGATCTCTCCGGAAGAGTGAGTGCCTCATTCCATGACGCGCACACGAACAAGCGGACGGCGTGACGATTGCGACCCTTCGACTGTCGCGAACGAACGGTTATCCTCCCTAGAGTCATTATTGTCGAGTGTCACCTCCAACGATCCGTTGACGACTTCCATTCATGACCTGGGACGCCAACCAATACAACAAATTCGCCGCCGAGCGTGAGCGGCCGTTTGCCGATTTGGTCGAGCAGGCCGCGCAGAGCGGGACCGAGATTCGGCAAATCGTTGACCTCGGCTGTGGTCCGGGAAGACTCACGCAGCAGTTGGCCGAGCGCTGGCCGGCCGCGCATGTCGTGGGTGTCGATAATTCGCCCGAGATGCTTGCCAAGGCGCAGCCCTTGGCGATTCCCGATCGGTTGGAGTTCGTGCAAGCCGACTTGGCGATCTGGTCGCCCGATCAACCGGTCGACCTCATTCTGAGCAACGCGGCCCTGCATTGGATTGCCGATCACGATCGGTTGCTCACCCGCTTGGCGGGTTGGGTCGCGCCGAGCGGAACGTTGGCCGTGCAGATGCCGAATCGGTTCGACGGCCCGGTCCAGAAGGCCATCGACGAGACAGCCGCGGACCCACGTTGGGCTGCGCAGTTACGCGGCGTCGGGCTGCATCGGGGATCGGTGCAGCCGATCGACTGGTATGTTCGCTTCTTGCAGGGTTTGGGCTTCGCCGTCAACGCCTGGGAGACGACGTACGTCCACGTCCTTTCTGGCGAGAATCCGGTCCTGGAGTGGTTTCGGGGCACGGGCTTGCGCCCCTTGCTAGCGCGGTTGGATCGAACCGCGGCCGAGCAGTTCTCTGCAGACCTGGCCGCCCGGCTGACAGCCCTCTATCCGCCCCACAACGGAACAACCCTGTTCCCCATGCCGCGGCTGTTCTTCGTTGCGACCCGTGCGGCCGGGTCGCCTGCCTAAGGCGGCCAACGCATTTGGCGTTTTCTCGCGTGGATGCGGACGCCCGTTTCGCGTTTAGTTCCTAATGGGCTTCGCGTGGCGCCGTCGCGAAACCTGAAGAACGCACGAAGTGTGTAGGAACGTTGGGAGAGCACCGACCAACCGCGGGCCGCGGGAAGGCGAAAAGCATGACACCTCGACTGTCTCACCTGTGGATGCCGGCTGTTGCGATTGCGTTGCTGTCTGGGCCCGTGCTGGCGTGTAAGCCGGGGGACAAAAAGCAGAGCGGGGCCTCGAGCCAAGCCAGCGTCAGCCCCGAAGACATGACGTCCGGCACAAAATCTGACCGTGTAAAGTCGCAAAACAGTAAGTTCCGCCGGATGGTTCTCGAACAATTCGACGCCAACGGGAACGGGCGTCTGGACTCGAAAGAGCGAGCGGCAGCGAATAAGGCTTTGTCGGCCAAGGACGGCGGCGGCGCCATCGAGGCGCTGCGTGAGCAGGCTTTGGCTGAGTTCGACACGAACCACAACGGTAAGCTCGAGAAGACAGAGATTCACAAGGCTCTGTCGTCCGTGAATGCCGCCAATAAGAAGGTCGCGTCGAACGACTCGTCGAAGCACTCGCTCACGGCCGACGAACGAGCGGCAACCAGAGAGTTGCAACAGCAGATGCTCTATAGCGGCATCAACACCACTTCCGGACAGATTCAGACGTTCGAAAATCTGTTGACCAACAACGGGGGGACCCTGACGGCGGCGGAGACGATGCTGATCCAAAACCTGCTGACGCAACTCGCAGCCCAGGCCGCCACGACCACGATCACTCCCGCCGCCACGACAACGACTGGTACTGGGACGACGGGCACCGGGACGACGGGGACCAGCGCAACCGGCACCGGCATGTGCAGCGGCGGATCCTCCGGAACGTCGACGGGAACCGGCTCCTCCGGAACGAGCACAGGCACAGGCACGTCAACGACCAGCAGCTTGCGAAACTCGACTAATCAAAACGCGACAGGATCGTTCCTGTCCGGCGCGGGCGGAGGAGGGGGATTCGGTGGTGGCGGCGGGTTCCGTGGTGGATTCCGAGGCCGCTGAATGCTGACTGACTCTCTCGTCGGCGACGAAACGCAAATCACCCCGAGGCGAACGCACCGCTGCGGCGGGCACTTCCACGATTGGCAAGACGCGAGTCGGGGGAGTGCACTGCGGGGGCGGCCTGCGAGCGTGCGACCTTAGCCCCTATCACGTGGGCCGTCCCCGTTCGCCTCGTCCAGCTAACGATTCCACTGAGAGCCGTGCTCGTAGGCAGGTGGGGATGACCCGTCGGTCAACCCGCTCGCTAACTCGCGCGGCTCTATGCTTTGCGACGCGAAGGACTCACCGTCCCTAGTTCGCGTTTGGGTGGGTTTCGGCCGATTCGGAGGACGCGGTCTTGTCGGCCTCTTTTTGATATTCGGGAATCAGCTCCGCACGGTACGAGCGCAAGGGGCGTACTAACCCGCGTTCGATCACCGAGCGGCGGGCCGACCAGTCTGTCTCTGCGATGCCGACGGTGCCTCGCAATCGACCCATTAGCTCGAGGGACGATTCCACCGCATCAATGCTGCGCTCCAAGTCGTTGAGCACAATCTGCGGAGACTTGGGCCTCGTCAATCCGCGATTCGCCCAGCGGGATTCCAAAAATGCCAAGAGGGCGTTCAGATAATCCCAGCGCTGCTCGGCCGCCACGAGTTGCGGCTCGCGAATCAAAAGGTCGAGTGCGTCGACCACGTCTCGCACCGAGCGGTCGCGAGGATCGCTGTAGTAGATGCTGTACAGCCGATGCTGCAGTTGGGCCGTCGAGCCGGTGGCTTCCGAGCGGCCGTAAAACGTCGCCAACTCGTGATGCAAGAAGTAAGTCAGCAAGGGGTCGAACGGCTCGGCAAATTCCTCGATCCGGTGCAAGGAATCGAGCGTGGGGTGCGCGGCCCGGGACACTTTGCCCAGCGCGGCGAAGTAATCAATCCGCCGGCGATCGGTTGGATCCAAACGGCGCTCGAAACCGACATCGCCGTTCTCGACCGTCGTGTGCGGATGTTTGGTCAACTCCTCGCGCACCAGCTTGCGATAAGCCCACGGCTGATCGGGATAGGAAGTCATCAAGTCGTGTTCGCGCATCACGTCGGACAGTCTTCGCAGCAGACCTAAGTCGTTTCCGTCGACGTTCGGCCATTGGGCCATTCGACCGGCGTGCGGGCTCAGCGTGGCTGCGAGTTCTTCGTTCTTCGGGCCCCAACGCATCGTCTCCTGCGGCAGTCGAAACGCGAACAAGCCGTTGGCCGCTGTGTTAATCCCGGCACCCTGCGAGAGAGCCACACTCTCTTCGCCCGAGTAAGTCGCCAAATTCAAGACGATCGACCAATCCCAACCGAGGTGAGCCAGGGTGCGTCGCGCTTGGGGCGTTTGAAATCGGTCGATCAGATTCGGACGGTTCAATCCTTCGTCCGACTGCGTGGCCAATAACGCCAACTCGCCCGGAGCAACCTCGATCGCCGCCACGTGATTAAAGACCGATTTCAGCGTCGCCAGCGCGCTCTGCAGCGGCCAGGGGCCGAAGTCGACTTGCTGAAAGCGTTGGGCGAAGATTCCGTCGGCGGCGAGTTGCCGGGCGGCGGCGGCGTAGAACTCGCGGGTGAAATGAGCCGTCCCTTGCGACACGCTGGACTGGCCCGAGTCGGCATACACGACGTCATACGATCCGCCGCACGCCTGTATGGCCAAGCTCGGCTCGGCACACAGGACCCGGGCGCGGTTGTCGTCGCGCGGGTTCGGGGTGGCGGCGGGCCAAAACGTGGTCTCGAGAACGTCGATCAGAGTTCGATCGGCTTCGACGCAAGTCACGTCCTCGATCGGAAATTCCAAGCACGCGGAGAGTCCGCTGCCGCTGCCCAAGCCCAGGATCAACATGTGTCGCGGGCAGGAGTGCAACACGAGGGGCAAAACGCACGGGACGATTTCGCCGGAAAACTGCGGACCAATTTCCGGTCGAGGCGAGAACGTGCCGCAGGGGACGCCACTTTGCCGCAGGCCGAGTTGCAACCCGCGTTGCTTCCAGACGGTGTAAGTGCCGCACTCGCCTTCACGCTGCACCAGGAGACGGTTGTCATCGAGGAAGGGGAGCAATCGGCTCTCCGTCGAACTGCGCCATGCCAGGAAGACATTCGTCGAGAACAAGAGCCGAGCTGAACGAGACGGCTCGTACGTGTGTGCGAAGAGGCCGACGGCGAAGAGCGCCGCGGTTGCCGTCCAGGCCGTGCCCGAGATCAGCCAGCCGCGCCCTGACGACGTTCGCATCGCTGCGCCGACCGCGAATGTCGCCGGGAGTAAAGCGCCGACAGCCACCAACAGGGGCAGCGGCACTCCCAGGACGATTAGCCACCGCGCCGCGATCAAGCCGGCCAAGAGCGCAGGGGTTGCGATGACTAAGAGGGCCGGATGCCTGGGTCCGGCTTCACGTCGATTCCATTCACCACCGCGCCAACCGACGGTCGCGGCCCAGAGGGCACCGGCTGTGGAGAGGACCGCAGTTGTCGCTAGTCCGCGCACGAACATTAACACGGACACGTTCGAGAACGTGGCGGTCGCCGCGAGAGACAGGTCCGTCAGAAACCGGAACAGCACAATCGGTAGCGCGCACCCCAAGGCGGCCATGAAGATCACGGACGCGGCTCTCGGCCGGCGTTGGTCGATAAACTCGGGACGAACGAGCCACCAGGCGGCCGCGACTCCGAACAAGAACCCGGCGTACACCGTCCATTCGACGGCTTCCGTTCCTGGCATCAGTTGCTGAACCAGCCGAGCGAGAGCGGCCGCGACCAGACCGGCGGCGACCGAACCGATCACCATTCGTGCGAATTGCGGTGCGGAGAGACTGTTCGGCGCGACTTCGTCACGAGTTGCGGCGGGCCCGGCCGCCGTTCTCCAGCGACTGACGGTGACCTGAATTGCCCAAGCGGCTGTCAGTCCGGCAGCGATCAGTCCGGTCCACTGCATTCCAAACCACGGACCGAGGTTGTACGCGGCGAGCAAACAGCCGACGCCCGCACCGGCGATCATCCAGAATCCGTCCGCAGCCGCATTTCGCAAAACCAAGCGTGCGGCGCAAGCGGTGGGAATTCCTAGCAGGAGCAATGCGGCCCCAAAGGCGGCCGCAAATTGTCCCCAGGGCGAGGCGAGCCCGTCCAAATCGAACGAGCGATAAGCCAAGTCGAGTCCATTGGCCAGCCAGCCAATCGCCAAAAACCAAACCGCGGGAATCAGAGCGGCGACAACCGACGCGCCACGAGATTGTCCGCCCAGTCGCGACGCGAGTGCACCGGCCAGCAATCCGATCGCGACGGCTGCTGCCGTGCCGCCCGAGGTCATCAGCCCGCCGCCAAACCGCGCGAACATCTGATGGCAGAAGGCCACGGCCAGCAGTGCGGCGATTCCTCCCCCGCAAAACGAGGTGCCGGGCACCGAGCGCACCCAAGTGGCAAGACGCGAGGCCATTTGCAGTGCGACTGGTGCCCCGGGGATGCGCGAAATCAGTGATCGTGGAGAACGTTTCGGCATGGCTTCCTTGCCTTGCTAGCGTCGGGCGAAATCGAAGGCCGTGTTGTACTGAAACTTCCCATTTGACCCAAGATCAGTGCCCGCCTGAGGCTGCGACCGGGCCCCCGGGCTCCGCTGACGCCAGACCCCTTGCTTGGACCGGTCTTTTGCGGCTGTTAGGATGAGTTTTCGCGAGCCCGGCTCCGACGAAGGGGGTTCGTGACTCGGGGTGTCCAGCGGTGCGGTGCAACTGGGGAGGTGAGGATGCGCTTGTTCTCAACAGCCGTTTTGGCCTGCGCGGCGCTGCTGCTGGTCGGTTGTGAGTCGGGAGGCCAGTCGAGCACCGGCAAATCGGGCGGAGCCCGCTATCGCATTGCCGTCATCCCTAAGGGGACGACGCACGAATTCTGGCGGGCCGTCCACGCGGGAGCGGCCAAGGCGGCCAAAGAACTGGGCGACACCGAGATTCTTTGGAAGGGCCCCCAGCTCGAAAGCGATCGCGAAGGACAGATTGCCGTCATGCAGGGCTTCATCACCAAGCACGTCAACGGCATTTGCCTGGCCCCCAACGATTCGCAGGCGCTCCTCGAGTATGTCGATCAGGCCGTGCAGGAAAAGATTCCCGTCGTGGTTTTCGACAGCGGTTTGAAGGACGAATCGAAGACCGTCACCTTCGTCGCCACCGACAACTACAAGGGGGGCGTCTTGGCGGCTCGGCGGATGGGTGAAGTCCTGCACGGGCAGGGCAACGCGATTCTCCTACGCTATTTTCCGGGCAGCGAAAGCACTGAGCGACGCGAGCAAGGCTTCCTCGAAACGATGCAAAAAGAGTTTCCTAAAATCGTGATCCTTTCGTCGGATCAGTATTCGGGCACGACACCCGAGGAGTCGCTGACCAAGGCCACGCAGGTGCTCAGCAAATACAAGAAAGACGTCAACGGACTATTCGCGGTTTGCGAGCCGAACGCCACGGGCAGCTTGAGAGCGCTCGAACAGACGGAGCTGGACGGCAAAGTGGCCTTTATCGCCTTCGACCCGAACGACGCCCTGATTCGCGGCTTGGCCGCCAAAAAAGTGGAGGGGATTGTGCTGCAGGATCCGGTGAAAATGGGGTACGAGGCGGTGATGTCGATGCACAAACACCTGCAAGGTGAGAAGGTTCCCAAGCGAATCGACACGGGTTCGACCGTCGCCACGCCGGAAAACATGTCCGAGCCGCGCATCCAGCAGCTTTTGAAGCCCGACCAGTATCAAGATTGACGACCGCCACATGCCCGAGCCGATTTCGCCGCCGAACCCGATGGCCGCGCGCGGTTCGCAGTCGTGGCAGCACGTGAGCGGCGCTCTGCGTTTCCTGGGGCCGCTGCTCGCCTTGTTGCTTGTGATTGTCGTCTTCGCGGTCGCCGATCGCTGGATGAATGGTGCTGACAGCCAGTTTTTCACGGCGGGGAATGCGCGAATCGTCAGCGCCCCGGTCGCGACGGTTTTCGTTGCTGCGCTCGGCATGACGGTGGTGATCATTGCGGGGGGGATCGACCTCTCCGCGGGAACGGCCCAATCTCTGGCGGCCACCGTTTTGGCCTGGGGCCTCATGCGCCCCGGTCTCTTTTCCTGGAATCCCTGGGCGGCGATCGCCCTGACGCTCGCCACGGGCGCGGCCTGCGGTTTCGTGAATGGAGCGTTGATCGGTTGGCTGCGCGTCGTCCCGTTCATCGTCACGCTGGGCACGATGCGCGCGTACTTGGGGTTCGGAAATGCCCTGGCGCACGAAACGACGCTGCGCCCCGACACGATGACTCAGGTTCCTCAATGGCTGCAAAACTGGTTGAGTGTCCGCGCCGACGCGCTCTACTGGGGTTTCCCCTTGGGCGTGTGGGTGGCGATCGGGCTGGCCCTGCTAACGGCGGGTGTGCTGCGCTTCACGGTCTTCGGCCGACACGTCTTCGCGCTCGGCTCTAACGAGACGGCCGCACGGCTCTGCGGCATCAACGTCGCCTGGATGAAGATCGCCGTCTACTCGCTCGCGGGGTTATTTTTCGGCATCGCGGGTCTCTATCAGTTCGCCCGTCTGTCGGTCGGGCAACCGACCTCCGGGCTCGGAGTGGAACTGAAAGTGATCGCCGCGGTGGTGATCGGCGGAGCGAGCCTCAACGGCGGACGCGGGTCGATCCTTGGAACGCTCGCCGGCGCCGGCATCATGTGCGTCATCGACAGC
>Ga0210393_10002905_pt1 | contig 13968 bp, 10 predicted proteins | sample IncBWC27OmetaG_FD_160068 | JGI IMG/M metagenome (GOLD analysis project Ga0210393, IMG submission 160068) | Forest soil microbial communities from Barre Woods Harvard Forest LTER site, Petersham, Massachusetts, United States - Inc-BW-C-27-O ... | reverse complement strand
CAGCAGCGCGGTACTGGCCAAAATCGATCCGGATACCGGACTGCAGTTTAACCAGGGGCCCAGCCGCCTTCGCTTTATGACACTTGCGGTGCGGCAGCACTTCCAATACGGCTCGCTTCTCGCAACCTTCTCAAAGGCGGACGCCCGAGAGCTCGATTCCGGAGAACCTACGCCGGAGGCTCCACGAACCATCTTCGATCTGCTGGGAACCATTCAGAAGCTTCCGTTTCATCTGCAAGCGCAAGGGGAGTTGGAATATGTAGGCAGGAAACCTCTAGGCACTGGATGCCTGCCCAACCTGAATGCGGAGTGCCTGGGAAGCCCCGTGAAAGAGTTCCGCGGTGCTCTGCTTTGGCCTTTCATGAATGGGCGCCTCGATGCAGGGGTAAATTTCCTCCTCGCACGCGGCTACACCGGGCAGACAACAGAAAGCTTCTTTCCGTCTAACATTCAGGAAGTTGTGGGCGTACGTATACCATCCTCTGCCAGTATCAACGTCACCTACAGATTTGGCCATGCAGCGGTGCGTTGATGAAAGAATTTCCACGCATCTGGGTGATCGCGGCGTGCAGAAGCACGCTGGCGACAGGAGCTGTCCACCATCGGTAGCTACTGCAGCTTCGCGTACTCGACTTTCGCTTCTTTCAGGATCGGGATGCCGGGGTCGGCATCTTTCCAAAGGGAGAGGAAATCCAGGTAAGCTTGGCGAGAATTTTGTAAGTCTCCGGTGGACTTGTAGGCGCGAGCCAGTCCTAGATGAGCCAGCGCTCCGAGCGGGTAATTCAAGACAAGGCCTGGCCGGTCAGTCAACTCTCTGAACTCCCTCGCTGCTCTTGGACCGTCGCCCATCGCCAAATAGGCTTGTGCTCGAACATAGGTTGGATAAAGAGTTGGGACCGCGGTTGATCCAGGATTAGCAAACTCAAGAGGAGTGGCGACTCCCAGATCATCCATGGCTTTCGAAGGTCGCGCTTGCCTCAGGTCGATCTCAGCACGGATCGCAGGGAGCCAGTATTTCTGAACAATTGTGCCCTCGGGCCACTGTTTGTCTAGCTCGTGGCAGAGGGCTTCGGCTTGATTGACGCTTCCGATTTGAACCAGAGCGACAGCGGTAAGTGTTGCGACATCCTGCCCGTGCGAGAGCTTCTGCGCCTGGGAAATATATTGTTGAGCCCGCGCGAACTCTCCGACTTCGCTCTCGCGAAGGGCTGCCTGGACCAGGTAGCTGGCAGCAAATTCTTTATTTGCATCGCGTTCCATCAAATTTTCGGCAGCACGCGAAGACTCTCGGGCCTTTTCGAAATGTCCGTGATAAGCCGCAGTGTTGGATTGCTCGGATAGAAGAATCGCCTGAGCTCCGGGCAGATCGGATGACCGCTGAACCAGGCGCTCCATTTCTTTTTCGTCGTTACGAAGAAAGGCTATCCAGTAGTGCGCTTGCAGTAGAGTATCGGTCCGCAAGCCTCGTTTGTCGGCTTCCGTTAAAACCGCGGAAGCTTCTTCAACCCGGTTCAGAGCGAGCAGGCCCACTGCCAAGTTTGAGTACGTCGACGCCCGCGAAGGGTCAAGCAGCAGGGCCTTGCGAAAGCTTTGGACAGACTGTTCGTAGCGGCCGAGTTCGCCCTGTTCATTGGCCAAGTGGTTGTAGGCGCCCGCAGAGTCCGGGTAATTCTGAACTGCAAGAGCGTAAACTTCCTCCGCCTTTTCCAGATCACCTGTTACATAGGAGTAGTAGCGCGCTTCAATTGACTCCCGTTCAGCTTCAGTGACGCGATCCCTGAGTTCGTAGGCTTTGGTGGCATTCTCACGGGCAAGTTCGGAGTCTCCGAGATTGTGGTTGATTGTTGCCAGAGCGCTATAAGCCATGGCAAAGTTTGGATCCAGTTCGATGGCTTTCTTGAAAATCGGCAGCGAGTCGCGGTCGCCCTTTTTGTCCCAAGTGGATAGAGCCAATCCATAAGCGTTGAGCGCATCCAACGAAAACGTGGTGGCCTGTTCGAGCGGAGCATCGAACTTCTGCACGGTGGCAAGCGATTCGCCGAGTTCGGCACGCAGCTTGGCTGCCGCTCCGCCTAGACTGTCCAGCACCTTCTCCTTGGATGCCGCCGTAACCTGTTCTTCGGCGAGCGTATTTCCGTTCTTACAATTTACCGCTTTCAAGCCGACGACATATTCACTCCCTAGACGGCCGATCGCTCCAACTAGATAAGCCTTGCTGCCCGCCCGCTGGCAAAGCTCGCGGGCCAACTCGGGTGTGAGCTTTGTGCCGGCGGGCCGGGTCATCTGTCGCAAAGTCTTCGCGACTTGACTGTCGGGGAGCACATTCAGGAAGGGGGATTGCCGCAAGGAGACGCTGAGCGCCGTCTTCAACGTGTCGTCGAAAATTGGTTCGCCGGTGCTGTTTGCAAAATCGGAGAGGACGATGGTGTCTTTATGTGACAGTGCCTTGTCTCGACGTGTAAGATAGTAAATCCCGCCGGCAATTAGCAAAACCGACAACAGAACTGGAATCAAAGCCTTCCACCGCTTCGCAACCCAAACTCCAAGAACCTGGGTCACGGCTGTCCTGCCGGGGGTGGCCGCAGAAACATGGCCGCTCTCGGAATCCCGCTTCAGGCGTTGCAGATCGGTACGAATGTCCGACGCATGCTGGTAACGGAGGTTACGATCTTTCTCCAGACACTTATGGATGATCCGTTCTAAATCAACTGGCAGATCCGGATTCAACCGCACTGACGACACGGGTGCGCGGTTTAAGATGGACTCGAAGACTAGCCCTGTGCTTTCGCCGCGGAAGGGCAGCGTCCCAGTAGCCATCTCGTACAGCACTGCACCAAAAGAGAACAGATCTGTGCGTGCGTCCAGTTCCTTGGCTCGCACTTGCTCCGGCGACATGTAGGCAATTGTTCCCAAAGCTGTCCCGGGACTGGTCAGGTGCTCTTCCAGCGTCACAGTCGATTGCGCCGTGGCTGCCACAGCTTCGGCTTTGCTGAGTAGGGGCGTGACCTTCGCCAGGCCAAAGTCCAGCATCTTCGCATGTCCGCGCTTCGTAAGGAAAATGTTTGCTGGCTTGACGTCGCGATGGACAATACCAGCGGAATGGGCAGCATCGAGGGCGTCGGCAATCTCAATACTCAGCGAGAGAACTGATTCAATCTCGAGCGGCCGCCCCGCAATGCGGTGCTTCAACGTTAGGCCGTCAAGAAACTCCATCGCGATAAAGGACTGGCCGTCCTCTTCGCCAATTTCGTAAATGGTGCAGATGTTCGGATGATTCAATGCCGAGGCCGCCTTCGCTTCGCGCTGAAAGCGGCTGAGAGCGTGCGGGTCTTTGGCTACATCGTCGGGTAGGAACTTCAGGGCAACAAACCGCCCGAGCTTCACATCCTCTGCTTTGTAAACCACACCCATCCCACCCCCACCGAGCTTCTCAACGATGCGATAATGCGAGATGGTTTGACCGATCATTTAAGCTCATTCCGGCCTACATGGGGAGCATGGTAGGCCGCCGTTAGGAGCAAGTCAACGCAGCCGGAGAGGCACAGGACAATGTGGTTTCAGGAAGTTCGCCCATGAGTAATGGCCGCGTCCACGCGCTGGATTTGCAAGTAGCCGCGCCCACACGTGATCAGATCATCCCCAATGTATTACCTCGCCGCACTCAACCGCCCGCCTGTCGCCCTGCGATGCAGACCAGGCCTCACTGCATACTGAGTAGTGCGTTACGGGAGGCAATCGTTACATTGAAGGAAAAGTGATGGCGCTTGCGCTGGCACGGAAAGGGACGGCCAGATCTGCTGCGAACGCTCCCACAGATTATCCCCGCATCTTTATATCGGATTTCAAATTCAAATTCCGGATCAGCCGGTGCAAGTACTTGGGGTGAATTCCCAGGAGGCGAGCGGCCTCGATGTGACTGCCATTGCTTTCGTCCAGCGCTGCGAGAACGAGCTGTTTTTTCGTCTGGCTCAGAGTGTTGTGGTATCGCGCCGCGGTCAATCCCGCTGACTGTTCCTCCAGCAGCGTGTTGGGCAGGTCTTCAGCGAGAATCTCATCAGTCAGTCCCAGCACGATTGCATGTTCGATGGCGTTCTCTAATTCGCGAACGTTGCCGGGCCAGCTGTATTGCATCAACAAAGCGCGTGCTTCCGCGTCGATGCCTTTGAAGCTGCGATGGCACTTCGCCGCATATTTGTTTGCAAAATAAAGAGCGAGTAACGAAATGTCCTCACAGTGCTCGCGCAGTGGAGGCAGTGTTACGGAAACCACATTCAAGCGGTAATACAAGTCCTGTCTGAACTCACCCGTCTTGATCGCCTCTTCCACGTTCTTGTTTGTCGCAGCCAGGACGCGCGCATTAAACGGCAGCAAGCGGTTTCCCCCGAGCCGTTCGAATTCACGCTGCTGCAAGACCCGCAAGAGCTTGGCCTGTAATAGAGGAGCGAGCTCCCCGATTTCGTCGAGGAACAGGGTCCCCTCCCCGGCTATTTCGAACTTGCCCTTCTTGGTCCCGACTGCGCCAGTGAAAGCTCCCCTTTCGTGGCCGAACAGTTCGCTCTCCAGCAAAGCTTCGGGTATGGCGGCGCAGTTGACTGCAACGAACGGCTTGTCAACCCGCAAACTGTTGGCGTGAATAGCGTGGGCCACGAGTTCCTTGCCCGTTCCACTTTCGCCGCGAATGAGCACTGTCGAATCGCCATTCGCCACTCGCCCAATGAACTCACTGACGCGTCGCATCGGCCTGCTCTCTCCGATGAGGGAGCGTTCGGCTTTAACTTCTGTCTGGAGTCGCTGGTTCTCTGCCTTCAGGGACTCCAGCTTCGTCAAGTTCTCTAGAGTGACTGCGGCGATGCGGGAAACGGCGCTGACAAAGTAAGCGTGGTCCTCTCCAAATGCGGCTGAAGAGGTGGGTGAGCTCAAATAGATTACCCCGAGGATTCTTTCAACGGCCACCAAGGGCACACACAACACATGCTCCGCAGAAGTAGCTTCGGCGGCAGTCGCTGTAGCGACGGCGCAGCGTTCCCAGATTGCCTGCTGCACCAACTCGTCCCGGATGAGCATGTCTTGCTGAGCGCGGCCCTCTCTATTCCACATACAACGCGGACTGGGTTCTTCACTCGCGTTCGGCTGAAGCACGATTGCAGCTTGCGAGGCCGGGATCACTTCGCAAATAAGCTCCAGCAATTCGCGGTGCAAGTTTTGCACGTTGCGAGTGGAATTGATCATGTTTGCGATCTTGAAAAATGCAGTTAGATCGCGCGCCATTCCACCTACCCACGAGTCACCAGTCAGCAATCCGGAGCGATCAAGGGACATCGTTCTCAATTCCGCGGTGCCGGAGCGCGACGACAGTGGGCCGGTCTGCTCATCAGGGCCGGTGAAGAACACAAACTCGCTGTTGCCGATGCGGATCCGGTCTCCGTGCTTGATGATTTGGCGGCTCACGCGCGCTCCGTTGACGAAGGTCCCATTGTGACTATCAAGATCTGCGACCTCAAAAATATCAGCGGAGACCTCGCGCACTGAGCAGTGCTTTCGTGAAACCGCAGGGTCGCCCACCTCCAATTGGTTAGAAGGATCCCTACCCAGAATCAGCGGGCCATCCTTCACGACCCGAACAATTTCCTTGGGGAATCCGGAAATCGACATCAGTCTCGGGTTGATCAACTCATTCTCCGGTTGTCCAGTGTAGTCGAAACTGCAGGAGAAGCATCATCGAATTGATCGCTTCTGCGGAACCAAACGGCTACTCATGGGTAGCCGTTCAACTACCACTTGGCAACCCGGCGGAGAGTTCCGGTGAATGAGGCAGAGCTCATGTTGTTGCAAAATCAGCAGAATGGACGAGGAGAAGTCTCGATTGGGCTTGGCACGACGCATGCAATATCTCAATGCGTCACAGCAAGCGTCAAGCGATAGCGCAGACGACCTTGAGTGACAAATTCAGTTTGGGTTCCGCTGCGAGGAGCCCCAAGGAGGATGTTATGAAACGCAACGTTATCGGGATCCTGGCGCTCGTGGTGATGTCGCTAATGCTTAACGCCGCGGCCCAAGCTCAGTCTGCCGTCAAAGCTAATGTGCCATTTGCCTTCAAAGTAGGCTCGGCGCAACTTCCTGCTGGCACCTACCTAATCCACACAGTTGGCGCGGGCGCAATCGAGATCCGGAACGGTCAAACAAGCACGGGCGCGTTGTCGTTGGTCAGGCGCGAGTATCAAAGCAGCTCGGGCGCCAAGCTGGTCTTCCATCATGTGGCTGATCAGTATTTCTTGGCAGAAATCTGGAAAGGCGCGGGCACCAACGGGATGGTGATCACTCCCACCAAACAGGAGAAGAGCCTGGAGAGGGAGCTGCGGCTCGCCACTGGCGAATCGAAAAGCGAGGACGTCTTGATTGCTCTTAACTGAAGGACGACTAACCCCAAACGAACAGCCGAGCCAAACGCTCCGGCTGTTCGTTTCTTTTTGACAATCTCCTTAAGGCAAAATGCGCGACCTAAATGAGATCGAATGCTTTGTTAAAGCAGTCAGCAGGCGTTCGCTGCGCTTCGGCATAACGGCATGAAGTCGGAGCTTGCGGTCGATCAGCGGTAGATACCGGAGGTCTTGGCCGTTGCGGACTTTGCGCATCTCTGCCTCGTCATCTGACTTTGCGTGCTCGTCCCAGAGAATGTCGAAAGCCTAAAAGAGCGGCTCGGCGCGTCTGAACAAGAGGTGATAACGGGAGACGATCATGAAAGTGGTTCTCTTCGGAGCTACGGGCATGGTCGGACAGGGCGTCCTGCGCGAGTGTCTGCTCGACTCGGACGTCGAGAGCGTCCTCGCGGTCGTCCGCAACGCCAGCCTGCCGCAGCATGACAAACTGCGCGAAATCGCACACTAAGATGTTTACGATCTCGCGGCGATTGAGGACAGGCTCTCAGGCTACGACGCATGTTTCTTCTCCCTCGGTGTCTCGTCAGTAGGGATCAAGGAAGAGACGTATCTGCGCGTGACATACGATCTGACGGTCTCGGTGGCCAAAACCTTAGCCAAGCCAAGCTCAACCCGACAATGACATTCATCTACGTGTCTGGGGCAGGAACCGACAGCACGGTGCGCGGACGAAGCATGTGGGCGCGGGTAAAGCGCAGGACGGAAAACGCGCTATTGCAGATGCCGTTCAAGGCCGTGTGCCTCTCTCTTCTTAGCGGCTGTTTTTGTGATCTTAGGGATCCACATTTCTGTTGACGCTGATGCTGCCCGCAAGGGTAACCGCATTTGCTGGAGTTCAAGCGTTATGGTGGTGAGCGGCAGGTATCGCACTCATTGCACGTAGCGGGAAAATCTCGCGAATGATAAGGGAAGATGAATTTGATTCTCCCCTCCCGGTTGCTCGCTGACTCGCAGCTAACGGACATGGGCTTCCTCAACCTCTACGAAATCGGCCAGCAGGCATTTGCTTGCGGCTGTTGCGGGGAAACCTTTCTTGACCAGCGGTTGATTCGCCTGGGTTTAGCCAAGGTGACGCTGGTTCGGGCATTCCTACGCCCCCTGACCCCACTCGTTGACTTCACCTTCTGCTCACCCTACCATTTCAGCCAGAGCGCCATGATCGGCCAGACCATCTCGCACTATCGCATCGTCGAAAAACTCGGCGGCGGCGGGATGGGTGTCGTCTACAAAGCTGAGGACACTGAGCTTGGGCGGTTCGTCGCACTGAAGTTTCTTCCTGAAGACCTCGCCCAAGACCCACAAGCTTTGGAGCGCTTCAGACGTGAAGCTCGCGCCGCGTCCTCTCTCAACCATCCCAATATCTGCACGATCCATGAAATCGGCAAGCACGACGGTCAGCCGTTCATTGCCATGGAGTTTCTGGACGGCATGACGCTGAAGCATCGGATCGGTGGAAAGCCGTTCGAGATCGAGTCCGTGCTGTCGCTCGGTACCGAAATCGCCGACGCACTCGACGCCGCCCACTCAGTTGGCATCGTTCACCGAGACATCAAGCCTGCCAACATCTTCGTCACCAAAAGAGGGCACGCCAAAGTTCTCGATTTCGGGTTGGCAAAAATCACTCCCTTACCAAGCAATTTGGGGGATGGTGGTACGACAGCAACTTCCACAGTCACGCTTGAAGAACACCTAACGCGTCCCGGTCAAGCGGTTGGAACCATCGCGTACATGTCGCCTGAGCAAGTGCGGGCCAAGGAACTGGACGCACGAACAGACCTTTTCTCATTCGGCGCAGTTCTATACGAGATGGTGACCGGAACGCTGCCATTTCGTGGAGAGAGTTCGGGAGTGATTTTCAAAGCGATCCTTGACGCGGCTCCCACGCCTGCAGTGCGGCTGAATCCCGGCGTGCCCCTGAAACTAGAAGACATCATCAACAAGGCTCTGGAGAAAGACCGCAACCTGCGCTATCAGGGCGCGGCGGAAATGCGAGCTGACCTGCAACGGCTGAAGCGCGACACTGAATCTGGAGAAGCTGGAGCCGCAAAGACCACACCTTCCAACAGGCACGCGTCACGGCGGGGCGTGGTTGCAACAGTGGGAGGTCTTGTTGTATTGCTTGCGCTGATTGTGGGGTTTAGAGCGGCTAAGTTGCGCGAATGGCTGCATGGCTCTGTGCCTGCCCCCCATATCGAGTCGCTCGCCGTGCTGCCATTGAAGAACCTCTCGGGCGATCCGACACAGGAATATTTTGCCGATGGAATGACGGAGGAATTGATCACCGATCTCTCCAAGATTGGAGCGGTTAGAGTAATTTCCCGAACTTCGGCGATGCGATACAAGGACACCAACAAGTCTCTGCCGGAAATTGCTCGGGAGTTGAATGTCGATGGAGTGGTAGAGGGATCGGTCGAGCGTTCGGGAGATCGGGTGAGAATCACCGCGCAACTTATACATGCACCCACCGACACTCACCTGTGGGCCGACAGCTACGAGCGCGATCTGCGGAATATCCTGTCCCTCCAAGATGAGGTTGCGCGTGACATAGCTAGCAAGATCAGGGTTACGCTAACACCACAAGAGCGAGCACAGTTGTCAAACTCCCGACCAATTGAGCCGGAAGCCTATGAGGACTACCTTAAGGGTCGCTATTACTACGGCAAACTCTCGACGGACGGCTTTAGCGAAGCTCTCAAATATTTCCAGCAGGCGGTGAATCGCGATCCCAATTACGCGTTAGCCTATGTTGGTTTAGCTGACTGTTACAAAGAACTCGGCATTTGGGGCGCATTGCCGCCGCGAGAGTCCAGTTCAAAGGCCAAAGCAGCGATTACGAAAGCGCTGGCAATTGACAACAATCTTGGTGAAGCTCATGCCACCCTTGCCCATCTCCATTTTGTATACGATTGGGATTGGGCGGGCGCGCAGGAAGAATTCAATCGGGCGATGGAACTCAGTCCTCGTTCTTCAGAGGTCCACCAACTGTATGCGATTTACCTGTCGGCCATGGGCAGACAGGATGAGGCTGTCGCGGAGATCGAGAAAGCTCACGCGCTTGACCCGGTGTCGCAACCAACCAATACGCTGTTGGGATTTGTTTATCTACTCGCCCACCGCCTCGACAAAGCGATCGAACAACTTCAGAAAACTCTGGCGCTGTATCCAGATTCTGCAGTCGATCACTACAATCTGGGTATTTGCTACGAGCATACGGGTATGTACCGGGACGCTGTGGAAGAGTACTTAAAGTCGGAGGAGATCGACGGTACCACCAAGGAAGATTTGGCGATACGCCGCCGGGCATTCTTGAAAGGTGGACTCCGTGGCTTTTTGCAGGAGGAACTGAAGTCAGACATCGCGGATTCGAAGCACGGCTATGTTCCGGCTTTTGACTTTGCACAACTCTATGCCCGTCTGGGAGACAAAGACCGGGCTTTTGAAAATCTTGAAAAGACCTACAGAGAAGGGGGGCACAACATCGCGTTTCTAAAGGTCGAGCCCGAACTGGACGATCTCCGTTCCGACCCCCGCTTCACCGACCAACTGCGTCGGGTCGGGTTGCCTCAGTGACCAGCTTCATTCCTTGTGGAAAGACGCCGACCCCGACATCCCCATCCTGAAGCAAGCCAAAGCGGAGTACGCGAAGCTGCAGTAGCTCCTCGTCACGGGACCAGTACGATTTTCCCGGCTAGTCCGCCTCGCTCAAAAATGCGATGTGCCTCTTGAATTTCCTGCAACTTCATCGTGCGAGCAATTGGAATCGAGAATTCATGGCGAGTAACATCGTCAGCCAGTTGTCACGGTATTTCAATCATCAACTCCTTACCTTTGTGTGTCAAGTAAGTTGACACCGAGGTAAGTTGTTCTAATTCTTGCCACGTAGGCGATTACGTCGGGATTTCGATAGCCGAGGTCTCGTCTGCCGATTGCGTCTTCGCCAGCATAGTAAGCGGCAGCCACCAGCCTGAGATCGTTATGAAACCGTTGCTGCAACCATGCGAGGTAGCGCACGCCTCCGGAAACGTTCTGATCGATATTGCAGCGGTTTCCTACTCCGAATCGCATGGCCGTCACTGGCATCAACTGCATTAGTCCTGCAGCGCCTTTAGGAGAGATCGCGCACGGTTGCCAGCTCGATTCGCGTTCAACAATGGCGCGCACCAAGGCGACAGGCACGCGATAGTGTCGGGCGTAAGTTGCGGCGTAGTACTCGGCTTCGAGCCGTGTCGGCAGTTTGGACGATTGCGCCCAGCAAGTCGAGATTGCGCAGACCGCTTGGGCCAAAACGAGTGCGAGCTTCATGCCACTTCACCCCGCAGTGCTTCAGCGCTGTACTGCTGCGCGTCGAAGATCAAGCTGGCAAACCCGTCGCGCAAGAGCAGTTTGCGTCGATCAGCCTCAGTCTTGGCCAGCAACGGCAGAAGAATGTCTCTCATCTCCGGAGTGATTTTTTCGGTTCCCAGAACTTTGAGCGCCTGAGCGAGATCGAGAATCTCCGAGACGGAAGGTGGTTTTTCGAGGCTCCAGCCACGCAAGGCTTTGGCGAGGCCCGCCATCCCCGCATGGAATTCGTGCGTGGAGTCAGGCGTTCTCAAAGCAACAATCTCTGCTTCTCGCTCCGCACTAGGGTGTTCAACACGAAGATAGAAACTGCGCCGGCGCAGGGGATCGCCAATGCGCCTCTCTTCGTTCGAGGTCAATACAACGAAGGGAACGCTCCTGGCTTTGACGGTGCCCAGTTTCGGGATGCTCAACTGCCACACGCTAAGCAATTCCAGCAATAAGGCCTCAAAAGCGTGGTCCACCTTGTCCAGTTCGTCAATCAGCAAGACACAAGACTTTTCGCACTGCAACGCGCGCAGTAGCGGCCCCGCGCGAAAAAACTGCTGACTGTGCAACTCCGTCTGCAGGGATTCCCAATCCATACTGACGGACTTGGCTTTGAGTTCGACACAGAGCCTTTGGAGCGGTTCATCAAACTTACCGATGACCTTCTCTTCATTGATGCCCTCGTAGCATTGAAGGCGTTCGACGACGGTGCCCGCTGCATATGCAACTGCGTATGCCAGTTGAGTTTTTCCGCTGCCAGCCGGACCTTCGAGCAGCAAAGGCTTCTGGAGTCTTGCCGCCAGAAACGCCGTCGTCTCAATTACCGAATCAGCAATGTAACCGCTTGCGCGAAGACTTCGTTCGAGTTCTTGAAGCGACGAAAACACTGACTCCTCCTGCGCTAGGGCGATTGCAATCCCGGTCCTGCGAATGAAGAAGCTAAGGCCAATTGAAATTTCGGTCAAATCGCGGGGATTCTTACGGTTTTGACCAAAATTGGGACTCGGTGTAGAACCGATTTTCCGCTGGGGTGAGGAGTTGACTATGGCGAATTCGGCTTATCGGTTTGATGTAGCAAGCAACGGCGTCTCTGGAATGGCAAAGATACTGCAAACTCTGGAATCGAAGGATCACGCGTTGAAGGCTGGGGAATTGGCCAAATTGTTAGGCGTAACGCGACAGCACATTTACAAAATGGCGGCCGCCAACGCCATTCCTTCCTTTCGCGTAGGCAAGGCGGTGCGATTTGACCCGAAGCAGGTTGGGGAATGGCTCACGCGAAGGATGCCGCAGTCGGAATAAATGGGGGAAGGCGAGTACTCGCAGAGCCGGAGATCCGAGAGTATTGGTCACCCTACACCCGAACACTACTCCTCGGCATAATTGAATGCGGACTGTTCGTAATTCGTAAAATGCATCGAAGCCGATGGGGCAGTTAGTGTCCTAATAGTGCCGCTGTTAGGCGCGGTGGGGCTTGGCATGGCACATCGGGCAGACTGGCAGCGCCATATTCCCAAAGACCGCCCCTCGAAGATAAGCCATGAGACTCGGTATTCAGTCTCCGTTGAGTCGAGAAACTTGATAGTCGCCGCGTGGAACGATTCGGGGGTGGGCAAGGTCGCCGTGACTCTCAAGCGCGCATCCGGCAGCCGCCAACACATTCTTAACCCACCCGCTTTCCCGTCCGTAGGTGAGCGAAATGAGGAATCCCTACGGCACCCGAAGACATTCACGGGCGTGCGGTTAGACCCAGCCTGATTTCCGACCTAGACGAGTCAGAATTGCGAAGCCCGGCAATCGGGCAGCGAATCGGATGCGGACACTACTTCCGCCATCCGATGAACTGGAACTCTACCAATGGTGATTCTGGGTTCAGAGGATGAGAATGGCGCTTTGATCGTAAGTGTCAGAGCAAACACATGTTGACAGATTGAACCCGCGCGCGGCTGGAATTGAAGGAGGTGGTTCTCAGTCACAGCTCCGTGAGTGGAGCATGCAGCGTAGAGCCCTCTGTCAAGATGACCGCCCGCTCGATAAAACCTTCCAGTTCCGTGACGTTACCTGGCCAGTCCGATTTCATCAGAACATTCATGGTTTCGGTCGGCACGGTTGCGATGCGCTTGTTCATCCGGCGAGCAAATGTTTGCACGAGATAGCGCACCAGCAAGGGAATATCTTCGCGGCGTTCGCGCAGAGACGGAACTCGGAGAGTAGTTGCGTTTAGCTGGTTGTAGAGATCTTTGCGAAGTCGATGTGGCCCAGGTTTTGCCAGATCGTGACGACTGGCCGCGATCCAGCGCACATCTACCAGGATGATACGCGCGCTGCCCAGTGGTTCAAATTCCCCGCTATTCAGCACGCGAAGCAGCTTAGGCTGAAGGTCCAGCGGTACCCGTGCGATCTCTTGCAAGAAGAGAGTGCCCTTATTTGCCAATTCGAGCCGACCGGTTGTCTGCCTGATGCCGTCGTTTGAACTTTCTTTCTGATGTCCGAATAGCTCTCTTTCCAGTTGCCCGTCCGCAGTCGTCGCACAATTGACCTTCACGAAGCTATGGTTCCTTCTTCCGCTGATGCGGTGAATCGCGCGTGCGATAGACTCCTTCCCGGAGCCGGCTTCACCGAGAATCAATACTGGGGCGTTGCCTGCCGCTACTTCTCTCGCTAGCGTCAGCACCGCCTTCAACATTGGACTCTGGCCGATGATTCCATCAAAGTCAGGTTCAGAATGAGTCTCACCTTGCATTTGCAGCTTCCTCCCGAAGGGACGTTTAATTTTTGTCCTCTTTACTTCGTTGTTGGTACTCATACTCTTCGCGGGAAATTCCCAGCTTCTGCATTTTGGACTGCAACGTTGTCCTTTTCAGACCTAGTCGAGCCGCCGCTCCGCGTGGCCCGCCCAGCACTCCGCCGGTTTCACGAAGCATGCGAACAATGGTTTCGCGGTGCAGGCTTTCCAGCGTGCCATCGTTGAGGGAGTCTTGCGGGGATAGACTCAATTCGCCCAGTGGAACCGTCAGAATTGGGCCCTGTGAGAGGATCACCGAGCGCTCGATGATGTTCTCCAGTTCCCTCACATTCCCCGGCCATGTCCAGTTCACCAATGCATTCATGGTTTCCGCTGGGATAGTTTTGATCTGCTTCTTCATTCGGCGAGCGAAGTGCTGTAAGAAATGGCGCACCAGCAGAGGAATGTCTTGTTTTC
>Ga0210393_10002904_pt1 | contig 13968 bp, 12 predicted proteins | sample IncBWC27OmetaG_FD_160068 | JGI IMG/M metagenome (GOLD analysis project Ga0210393, IMG submission 160068) | Forest soil microbial communities from Barre Woods Harvard Forest LTER site, Petersham, Massachusetts, United States - Inc-BW-C-27-O ... | reverse complement strand
GGCTGCGGCGCAGCCTTGAGTATTTCCTGCTGAACAACCAGATCCGCAAAGCCACAAAGAAGAGTGCCTGGATGCGGCAAGGATTTCGCCGCGCCCTCGGCGCGCCGGTGCGCTGGCGTATCAATAAAAATCGCTATTCGTTTCCTTGGGAACTGTGGGTCTCGCGTGCCGTCGAACGGGTGACAACCCGCCGATCGCTTCTCACCGGCCAAAAGCTGAGTGACCGAATGCAGGAAGTTTGCTGACGTCCTGACTCGGTTTGGATCACACGCCCCTGGTCATTACCTCCCACAGCTTTGTGCCGGCCGGTCTTTTCGGCCCGAGGAGCGCCAACGCTAACCCCGCGCAGTACAACAATCCCCCACATGAAACCTGAATTACCAGAGAGCCATAATGATGGGCGGGAAATTCCCTCTTCATGAGCCATAGTAAGCCGACGAGCGGCACGCATAGAGTTAAGGGAAGCAGATAAGCCTGGCTGAGAAAGGTGCGCACAGACATGTCCAGCTCGCGGCAGACGTGTCGAGGAAGAAAAAACACGCTTGTAACCGTCAACGGAATTGCCGTGCCGAGTGCCACTCCGACAATTCCGAAATTACGCGACAACAGGATGCTCAGGACTATATTTATTCCACCTTCGAGCAATAGCACGGCTGCCAGTGTTCGGTGCCTGCCCATGCCGAGAAGAATTTTCGTGGAGGTTGATTGCGCAAGGTAGAGGGTCCTCGACACGGATAAAATCACCAGAATAAGATAGCTGGAAAGATAGTTGGCACCCATCCATACCTCGATGATCGACCTGCCTAGGATCACCAGGATTGCGCAAAGCGGAAAGATTATGAGCGCACAAGCACGGTTTCCCAGCACAAGCGTCTGTCGGAGACGCATCGCATCTCCAGTCGCGTGCAAATGACTCGACATGGGAGTAAAGATTACCGCCATGCTTCGGACGGCGGAAGTTGAATATTCAACCAGTTTGGATCCGATCGCGAAATAAGCGACTGCAGTCGAAGAAATCAGCGCTCCGACAAGTATCGGACCCGTTTGGAAACGGAGTTTCTCCGCCAGCAGAATCACGAAAGCAAATGCGCTATAGCTCAACATCTGCCAAAACGAGTTGCAATCGACATGCTTCGGGCTTAACCGTAGCGGGAAAGCTCGGAACGCGAGCCAGGTGATAATCAGATAGCCCAACAAGGTCATCCCGGTAGTGATCATCCCAATCGCCACCAATCCGCCTCCTCGCGCGAGGGCGATCCCAATCAGCAGGCCCCGGAGCAGCGTCACTCCTACCTGGCTAAGGTGCAGCCGGGGAAACTTCTGCAACCCTTCGAGGACGGCTGCAAATACGCCAAGCGGAAACGACAGCGCCACGCCTGCGCCAGCCAACACAAACAACACCCGCGAAGATTGAAGTAAAACCGGGGGTATTTTGAAAACAGACTGCAGGTGAAAGAACCCTATCCCGGTCAGCAACAACACAACCAGCGAAACAATGGCATAGAACGCGACACTGGTGCTGAGAAAATTCGCGAGGTTATTCTCGTCTCCCGTCGCCGCAAACCTGGCAACATATCGAACGATCGATGATCGGATCCCAAGATCGAGAACTCCATAGTATCCGGTCAGAGAGAAGATCAGCACCCACACACTAAATGCATTGTCGCCCAGCCTATGGAGGATAAAAGGAGAAAGAAAGAAACCAACCGCTGCGTGGACCAGAAGGCCAAGCCACGTTGCACCAACATTTTTCGCGGCTTGTACCCTCAGACTCATAGCAGACTTCCCAGAAAGCTCTCGTTGAGTGGAGCGGCCGCGTGCTCGCAATTGAACGATCACGGACTCGGAACCCGACAACGCCGCATCATGCTTGATTGAGCGGAAGGCAGGTCGCGTTACGTTTGTTCAACCGTCGCCAACGGGGTATTTCCCAGAGATATCGCAGCCCTCCGGTCAGATGGAAAAGGAGCCGTATCAGCAAGCGCTCGAGTTGCGATCCGCGGCCTCCTGCATTGGCCGAAGAATTGGCGGTTATCGAGCGGGCCCTGCGAAAGACCTGCTCCCATGGCAGTAGTCGGCTTCGCATTAGGTGTCTTCGGGCGCTCTCGTCAGAAAGGTATTGCTGATGAAGGAAGAGCACAACCGGAGCCGCTGAGAACAGGCTTAATTCGTCGGCCTGATTTCTAGCGAATGCCCAAGTCCACGCATAGTTTTGAATCCAGATCCTAACCGAAGGCCGTAGCTCCTTTGACCAAATTCTGAACCTAGACGGAAATGGAGCCCGGAAAAAATGATCCGACAACCCGGCAATCACGACAACCATTTCGCGCAGGAGCGGATCGCCTTCAACCCGGCGCGCGATGCGTTCCCATAGCGCGCCGTCCGTCGATCGCTGATTGAGGAAATACCCGATCTCGTGTAGCCAGGACATTCGAATCCAGCCAGTCAAAATGTGGTTGAAGGCATGAATGACTTGAATCAGGAATGCGTCTTCTTCGGGCAACGCACGAAAAGTCAATTCCTGCCACTGATGAATTCGTATACTGTCCACAGAGAACCCCGGTTCAGCCAAAGAGACTCCATGAATTTCCCTATCCCAAAAGGCACGACGGAGCTCGACCGCAAAAGGGCTGGCTGCCTCATATTGCCGGTCGGCGGACCGTGGCATCCCTGCCGATGGCATCAGGAATACGAATTCATTGGCCTTGGACTTTTTCAGAGAATATCCAGCATCCTCGAGGACAGTTTTCGCGAGTGGCAGAGACTGATTATCAACCAGATAGTCGAAGTCGCTCTGGTGGCGGAGAGATGCATCGGGGCAGAACTGGGGAATTAGGGAGAATCCTTTTACGACCGCATATCTCACGCCGGCGCGGTTGAATTTGTGGTTGAGAAAATCAAATTGACTGGACAAGTAAGCGACGCGTTGCCGGTTGGCCGTCAGGTTCTCCTCAAGGCGCGACAAGGCCGAAATCGGCAGTATGTCCGTGGCGTTTGTATCCTTAAGCTTTTGTAACAGGTAAAGGGCCAGGCCGGCATCGTGCAGCCATGGGATAGCCTGCTTCCACTCCGCGCCGCGGAATCTCCTGAGTTTCGTGAAATGATCACTTGTCGTTTCTGAAAAGCTCAGGAAATCGACGACGCTCTCTGCCAGCGTTCTGCTCACGACGCTCCCCCAGTTTTCACTGCCTGCCTCACGATCTTGCAACCGAGGAAGCAAGCCGAAAATGCGAGATTAGGACCGCAGGGACGTGTCGGGCGGCTGCGAACAAATCGCTTTTCCCTGCTTTTGCGAAGATCGGCTTCTCTGGTTCTCCAAGCCACAAGGGGATGTGTTTGAGGCATTCGAATCCTGCGGAATAAAAGCGGCGTTCAATTTCCTCGGCTGCGCGTGGCCACATCTCGATTTCGACAGCACTGTGGGAATCACGAAAGCCAGTCCGCCATCCTTTCTCGTAGGCCTCGGGGTGCAGGTCACTTGTCAGAATGTCCGCCCCGGTCCGAGTTACGCGTGCCAACTCGCGCACCAGCAATCCCAAGTCAGGTATGTGTCCGAGGGCAAATGAACAGACGACCAGATCGAAAGTCGCAGCCTTAAATGGAAGGCTCTGGCAGTCGGCTCTAGCGAGTCTTCCGCGAGCTGCAGTTTTCGTCTCGGCGACCCGAAGCATGGCGGCAGAGAAATCAACTCCCACTCCCACATCCGTTCCCTGGGACAGGAGCTTCTCCAGCCATCTACCGGTGCCACATGCGAGGTCAAGAACGCGTTTGCCTCTCAAATTGGGCAGAAGAACTGCGAGCTCACGTTCTTCAAGATTGAGTAGCGGATTAGGAGAGTGGTCATAGGTTGGTGCCCAACGCTCGTAGGCTTCCGCGACCGAAACACAGGCGGGAACATCCAAGGGAGTCGCATTGTAGCTTGCGGATCCCCTATCCTGAGATTTCAGACTGGCGGGGATCTGATTCACAGGCTCTCTGCTTTCGGCTTCCGAAGCTCGATCACCTGCTGGGCCCATTTCAGTTCTAATGGCGCTCGATAAAACCCTAGTCGATATCGCCAACTGCTCAGAGCTTTGAGCGCAAGCCGTCCCCAGTTAGGCAAACGGATGTCCTGCACCGTCGGCCATCTGGAGGAAACTACCAATTCAAAGTTATCTATCAGCTGTTTGGTGCGAGGCCGCAGCCAAGGGGTTTGGGGATCCTTCTGGGTGGCGAAGCGCTGCCAGGACTCCGTCGCCCACTCGTCCGGAGTGGTAGGAAACTGAAAGGAGTCCTTTATATCTCCGTACATTCGCGCCCGCTGCGGAACCGGAGTGTAGTGCTCGACGATGATTTCACTGTCGGGATTCAACCGCTTGAGTTGACGGATGAACCTGATGCATTCGCGAGTGTCGCCTTCTGGATCTTTCGGATTTCCGAAGATGATCGAAAATTCGGGAACGATTCCAAACTGGCGTATTCGCGAAGCCAGAGCGAGCGTGTCTTCGGCACAGAGATCCTTATTCATCTCCTTCAGATTTTCATTCGATCCCGATTCGGCACCGAAGAAGATCATCGCGCAGCCCGCGCGGCGGATGGCTTCGAATGTGGCGTCCGAATATTTCATCATGATGTCAGTGCGGCCTTCGCACCACCATCGCATGCCGAGCGGAGCCATGCGGTCTGCCAGTTCGCGAGTGTGTTCTTCTCGCAAAAAAAAGTTGTTGTCATAGAACTGGATGGCATCAACGCCGTAGGTGTGGGCGAGGTGACGCAGCATCGCTTCGGTCCGAGCCGGAGATTCCATTTTTTCCCGGCTGCCGGAAAAATTGACGACTCCGCAAAAATTGCAGCGAAAAGGACACCCGATGCTGGCTTGGTGAACCGCCGTGCGGCGACCTAGAAATGTGGGCAGGAGATACTTCTCTGCAGGAATGCGATGATAGGGATACCAGGGGAAATTGTCCGGACTTCGCATGGGGCGTTCAGGATTGTGACGTGCAATTCCGTCACTATCTTTATAGGAGAGACCGTTGATATTTTTGAAATCTCGGAGTCCACGAATCGCTTCCAGCAGTTCCAGGAAAGTCTGCTCGCCCTGGCCGCGGACTGCATAATCCACATAATTTGCGTTGAGAACGGCAGCCGTATAGTTGGTGGCGAAGTAGCCTCCCCAAACGATTGGCAGTTGGGGGAATCGTGCTCGCACTTCGCGGCAGGTGGCGACGGCACCGACCGTCTGTGGTCCGGGCATCACCGTTACCGCCAGAAGTTCCACCGGCCGCTCTCTGATCAGATCGATCAGCGATTCGGTGGGTTGGGGATCGATGTTGCCGTCGACGATGGCATATTCTTCCTTGCCCTCAAGAACGGCCGCGATCGCCAGAATTGAAAGCGGTAAGCGACGGTTGCGAAGTTTGGTTGCCTTCGGGTTATAGAAGAGAATCATGTGCCAGGTTTCCGCCTGAGATCGAGCCGGCTGTCTAGCTCGGAGTCGCAGGCAGACACAGTCAATCGGAACCCGAGAACAAGCCGATGGAATAAGCTAACAAATTGGCATTCCGCGACTTGTCTCCAAATTGTCAACAATCTGCAAAATCACCGTCGGCATCCGAGCAAGTCCCAGGTGATAAGTGACACAAATTTGACAACATCCTGACAATTGGCTTGGCCCGCTCTCCTAAGATTTGGCCTTTACACCTGCACAAACGAGGCACAAGTAGCGTGGCTGACGTGCTGTTGACACATTCCTACCACCTCTATTACGACCGCAAACAAACGCGGAAGATGCGGCCTTATCCTCCCCTCGGCACGCTCTACGCTGCGGCGTTGCTTCGAAACGCGGGACTCTCAGTGGCTGTGTTCGACACCATGCTCAACGACCCGGAACAGGGATTTCAAGCGGCGCTCGATGAGCATCGGCCCCGCATCGTCGTGGTTTACGAAGACAACTTCAATTTCCTTACGAAGATGTGCCTGACGCGCATGCGGGAAGTGGCTTATCACATTCTTGAAGTCTCGCAGAGGGCGGGAGCCACAGTGTTGGTGAACGGATCTGACGCCTCAGACCATGTGCTCGATTATTTACTAAAAGGCTTTCGCTGCGTGTTGCTTGGCGAAGCAGAATGGACTTTGCTGGAAGCCGCTCAACACCTTCTGAACGGAGATGATCGCGGGCTCACCATGATTCCGGGACTTGCATATCTGGAGAAAGAAACCGGAGCGCTCCGAGAGACGGCCCATCGCCCGCTGACCCGCAATCTCGACCTCATGTCGTTTCCGGCGCGGGACCTTATCGATGTTAATCAATACCGGAGCGCATGGAGAGTTGCTCACGATTACTTTTCGTTGAATATTGTCGCCAGCCGCGGCTGCCCATATCGTTGCAATTGGTGCGCAAAACCGATTTATGGCGACTCCTTTGCCGTACGGTCGGCCAACAGCGTTGCAGAGGAGATGAGACGATTGAAATACGATTTTGGCGCTCAGCATCTCTGGTTTGCGGATGACATCTTCGGCCTCCAGGCAAAATGGGTTCGGGAACTTGCTGTGGAAGTCGAGAGGTTAGGCGCTGCGGTCCCGTTCAAAATGCAATCCCGGGTGGATTTGATGACCCGCGACACGGTCCGTGCCTTGCGCCAGGCGGGGTGCGCCGAAGTCTGGTTAGGAGTCGAGTCCGGGTCGCAAAGAATTCTGGACGCCATGGATAAGGGAACGCGAGTCGAACAGATTGCCAAGGCTCGAGATAACCTGCGGAGCGAGGGCATTCGGGCGTGCTATTTCCTGCAGTTCGGATACCAAGGAGAAGCGTGGGAGGACATTCAAGCGACCGTAAACCTGGTTCGCGATACTCGTCCGGATGATATCGGAGTTTCGGTTTCCTATCCGCTCCCGGGAACAAAATTCTTCGACCGGGTCCAGTCCCAGCTGAGCTACAAGACCAATTGGTCGGATAGCGAAGACCTTTCCATGATGTTCCAGGGCGCCTATACAGACGAATTCTACCGCGCCTTGCACGATGCTTTGCACGCTCAAGTTCGTTCCTTTAATTCAGGCGAGGAGCACGCGACTTCGAGCCCAGCCGAACTGTGGAATCGTGTTGTGCAGCTTGAGACATCGTGCCGTAACGCTCGGGCCACGGTTCCGCCAAGCTTTGTAAGCCAGGATCTGGTGCAGTTGCAAACGGGCTCCGGTTCGAGGTCGGGCGACGAATAGTTCCTGGCGGTCGAAGCATCCACATGGACATCCTTCTCACTCACGGATATTTTCTTTACGAGGATCCCAAGGAGCTTCAAATTATGAAGCCCTACCCGCCATTGGGGATCCTGTACATCTGCGCCCATCTGCGAAATAAAGGTCTCAGTGTTGAGGTTTTCGATTCCACATTCTCTTCACGCCAGCAGCTATTCGAAATACTTCGGCAAGGACCACCGTCCGTGCTGGGTATCTACGCCAACCTGATGACGCGATCCAATGTGGTTGAGATTTTGCGTGTCGCAAAAGACGCCGGCTGGAAGACGCTCGTCGGTGGTCCGGAACCGAGTGCTTACATTGACGAATATCTCGAAGCCGGGGCAGACGTGATTGTGATCGGCGAGGGAGAAGTGACGCTCGAGGAATTGGTGCCGGTATTTCAATCCCGTGCCACCGAGGCGCTACACCACGTCAACGGCATTGCTTTTCGAGCTGCGGACGGAACCGTGGTTCGCACGCCCCCGCGGGATCAAATTCGAGACATCGATGCTCAGCCATGGCCAGCCCGCGAGTCGATCGATTTGACGCAGTACCTCGCGGTTTGGCGCAAGCATCACGGTATGGGTTCCGTGTCACTTATTACGGCTCGCGGATGTCCCTATCATTGCCGCTGGTGCAGCCACGAAGTATTTGGCAAGACGCATCGCCGCCGGAAGCCCGCCTCCGTGGCGGATGAACTTGAGTGGCTGGTTGATCGATATCATCCCGAGATGGCGTGGATGGCCGACGATGTGTTCACCATTCATCACGGCTGGCTCTTTCAATACGCAACCGAACTTAAGCAGCGAGGGTTGAAGGTGCCTTTCGAATGCATTTCGCGAGCCGACCGGCTGAATTCTAGAGTTGTCGAAACCCTGGCTGAAATGGGATGTTTCCGCGTCTGGATCGGTTCGGAGAGCGGCTCGCAGCGCATCTTGGATGCCATGGAGCGCGGCGTGACTGCAGAAGAAGTAAGATCCTCCGTCGCTCTTTGCAAATCGCACGGGATAAAGACGGGAATGTTTTTGATGTGGGGATACGAGGGCGAGGAACTGGGTGATATCGAGGCGACGATCGAGCACGTAAAGAAGACTGATCCCGACATTTTTTTTACCACGGTTGCGTATCCGATCAAGGGTACGCCCTACTTCAGCGAAGTTGCCGACCGGGTTGAGAATCTCAAGCCATGGAGCGTGGGGTCAGACCGGGAGGTGCGCGTTCGCAACCGGCATTCACGCCTGTTCTACAGCTTTGCCGATAAGTTGCTGCGCAGCGAAGTTGAGTTGGAACGCCTGCGGAACAACCCTGCGGTCGACCGATCTGCCATTGCGGAAATGCAATCCAAGGTCTCTGATTTTCGGGCTGGCTTGACGTCGACTGCCCATGAGGTGGAGGCCTGAACCGATGGCGGCCGTTCAAGCGCAAAGCCATGTAGCCCCGTTCGACGCCATCGCCGGGCGTTACGATGAGAGCTTCACAAACTCAAAGGTGGGCGCTGCTCAACGCGCATCGGTTTGGAAGGAACTTGAAAAGGCGTTTCGTCCAGGAGATAGCGTTCTTGAAATTGGTTGCGGCACGGGCGTCGATGCATGTTTTCTGGCGGAACGTGGCGTTACCGTGGTTGCCTGCGACAGCTCTCCTCAAATGCTCAACATGGCGATTCGCAGAATCAGGGAAAACGGAAGAGATGGTTCGGTACGCCCGCACTTGCTGGCCGCCGAAGACATAACCAGTTTGCGAAAGCGCTCCTTCGACGGAGCATTATCGAACTTCGGGGCGCTTAATTGCGTAGAGGATCTCCATCAATTCGCTCGAGACTTGGCCATTCTACTCAAGCCCGGTGCAACCGCTTTGCTGTGTTGGATGGGCCCGTGCTGTGTGTGGGAAATCACGTGGTATCTGGCTCAAGGAAATCCCGGCAAAGCCTTCCGCCGCTTCCGTCGCGGAGGTGTAAGCGCCGCTCTGGCCGAAGGTGCGACTGTGCGGGTTTACTATCCCTCGATCCGTTTGCTGAGACGCACATTCACGCCTGAATTTCGTCTTGTGTCCTTCAAAGGGATTGGTGTTTCAGTGCCTCCAAGTTACGTGGAATACTGGGCGAATCGCTTCCCACGCTTATTCGATTTGAGTATTCGAGCCGATTCATTTCTAGGTCGCAGCCCAGGCCTGCGCGCGTTTGCCGATCACATCTTGCTGGAATTTCGCCGCGAAAATCTAGAAGTCTGAAAGTGGCCGATGAGCGTCATAGTACCGATCTCGATGATCCGTGAATCAGCCGACGATAGTGTTGCTGCGCACCGGATCCGAACCATGCCAGTCGTGGTCATTTCGCCGCACAATCAATGCAACTGCCGCTGTGTAATGTGCGACATCTGGCGGATTCGCGAGCCCAGAGAAATCACACCCCCGCTGCTTGAGCGACAATTGGCGAGCTTCCGCGAACTTGGTGTTCGCTGGGTTGTATTTACCGGCGGGGAACCGCAACTGAATGCCCAGATGATTTTCCTGGCGCAGATGCTTCGCGCCGAAGGAATCCGCGTCACTCTGCTGACAGCCGGGCTGTTGTTGGAATCTCACGCTGAATCCATTGGAGCCAATGTCGACGACGTGATCATCTCCTTGGACGGACCGCCTGCGGTGCACGATCAAATAAGGCGTGTTACCCACGCTTTTGAACAAATAAAAACCGGGGTCGCGGCGCTGCGAAGCTTCCGGCCAGACATCACGGTGCGAGCACGCTGCACCGTCCAGAAGGCGAATCACGGATCGCTCTGCGGGGTGGTGAAATCGGCGAAGGAAATCGGATTGAACTCGATTTCATTTCTGGCAGCCGATCTTACCTCGGACGCTTTTAATCGCCCCCAAGGCTGGCTACCCGAACGCCAGCACCGAATCGCTTTGAACGCTGAGGAGGTCGATGCTCTGGAAGCCGAAGTCGAGCGGCTAGTCATCGAACACCGAGCGGATTTGGACTCGGGGTACGTGGTTGAATCGGCCGGCAAGTTACGCCGTATTGTCCTTCACTTCCGCGCTCACCTCGGCCAGACACAGCACATCGCGCCAAACTGTAACGCACCGTGGGTATCCTCGGTGATCGAAGCATCGGGCGAGGTCCGCCCCTGCTTTTTCCATCCTTCGTTGGGTAATATTCACGAGCAGCCCCTGCGCCAGATTGTGAATAGTCCCCAGGCCCTGAGATTTCGAGCCACTCTCGACGTTGCGACGAACCCGGTCTGCCGCCGGTGCGTGTGCTCTCTGCATATTCCGCGCCACGAAGATTGAAAAAACTAAGGCTCGGCCTTGAACGCAAATTCGCGCACCTTTGTCAGACTTGGTCGGGTCAGTTACCGGGGACGGCGAAAGCAACTAACATCTAGAATAGTGGGAGGAGAATCAGTAATGGAAATTCCCAAGCGCTTGTGGATAGGGATGGTAGTCCTGGGTGCGTGTGCGAGGCTGCTTCCTCATCCCTGGAATTTCACGCCGATGATGGCCATCGGACTGTTTGCGGGAAGTAAGGCTCGAAAGGCGAGCACGGCCGTCTTAGCGACTCTGTGCGCGCTGGTTGTGAGTGACGCGGTGATGGGTTTTTACTCCGGCTTTTGGTATGTATATGCTGCGGCGCTGATTCCGGTGCTGCTGGGGAGGCGGGTTCGCAACCGAAGCGGAGCGCGTGCAATTGCCGCGGCGGCCATAGCTTCCGGTCTGTCTTTTTTCCTGATCACCAATTTTATGGTCTGGGCTACCGGCGCATTGTATCCGCATACGATGGCGGGACTATCAGCCTGTTATCTAGCTGGCATACCCTTCTATCGCAATCAGGTGCTCGGCGACGTTGTTTACACGGTCGCAATATTCGGCGGCTATGCGGCGCTCAATCGCTTGCGCCAACCCGTGCGGCAGGCCGCATAGCATGCGCATCGTCTCTCTACTCGCGAGCGCCACGGAAATCGTCTGCGCTTTGGGCGCTGGGGAAATGCTGGTAGGACGTTCGCACGAGTGCGACAACCCGGCTTGGGTGAGAAGCCTTCCGGCCTGCAGCAGTCCCGCCTTTGATATCGCTGTTTCGAGTGGGGAGATTGATGCGGAAGTCAGGCGTCGGCTGCGTTCGGGCGAGCCCCTGTATCACATTCACGGGGAATTGATTCGCGAATTGCATGCCGATGTGCTGATCACGCAATCGCATTGCGAAGTGTGCGCCGTTACTCCCGGCGAGGTCGAGCGAAGTGGTGCCTGTCTACCCGCCGCGCAGCAAGTCGCGCTCTCCGCCTCGAATCTGCATGAAGTATTCCAGGGTATCCTGCAGATTGGGCAAGCGCTCGGCCTGGAGGATCGAGCTGAGGCGGTGGTCGGAGGCGAACGTGAGCGGCTGGACAAGGTCAGTGAAAAAGTTTCGCGTTTTCGTAGGCCAACCGTGGTCATGCTCGAGTGGACGGATCCGCTATTTGCGATGGGAAACTGGGGGCCAGAGCTGGTGGAAATCGCGAATGGCGAACTCCTGCTGGGCAAGAAAGGCGAGTACTCAGCGGCCATTCCTTCCGAGCAGCTTCGGGATGCCGATCCGGAGTATCTGATCGTAGCGCCTTGCGGATTCAATCTGCAGCGGAGTTTGCGGGAACAGGGTGTGTTAGAGCGACATCCGTGGTGGCGAGATCTTCAAGCGGTACGTAGCGGCAACGTATCTTTCGCGGACGGGAATCTCTTCTTCAATCGTTCCGGAATGACCATCTCCCAAACTGCAGAGATTATCGCCGAAATCCTTCACGGCGTTTCTTTCGGCGGAAGAACCGAAGAAGTAAGCTGGCGGCGCGTCGAATCGCCGGTGGAGCGCGTCCGCGGCTGATGCGGGCTTACCCTCTGGACCACGCTACTGATAAGCAACCCTTCTGCTCGAGGACGGCGAGTTGCGCCGGGGGTTGAAAGGTGCGATCTCCCAGGCCGTCAGCAACAAACACAACAGCGTTTTCCAGCATCCCATTCGCGCCAGCGACGATGTCTTCTGTCGTGGCCCACAAGAGTGCGACTTACAATTGGGGTCGGAGGACATGTCGATATGACTTGGTTTGGGCACAGTCCCTTCGAACTTTCACTACGCCGCTGGCGGACGTGGATGAGGACCTATCCGGCACCGCGGCGCCGTGAACCTCGACGATGGAACGCGATACGGCCAGATGCGATCCCCATCCCATTTATCTTCGCAGTAACAAAAGCATCAAAGATTCTTTCCTGATCGGCAACTCCTGGTCCATTGTCTATCACCTGAATGAGCATCTGATTTTGATCCGTCGCGGATGCTCGAACGATTATGTGCGGTTGCCTGCCTCCAGCGCTTCCATCGCATTTGAAATCAAAATTGACAAACACCTGTATCTGCGATGTTGATCGTTCATTGAAATTGAAATTCTGCGAAGAGTCAGGTCACCGGAAACCGCGGGGAGATGCTCATCCGATTGCCAATCAATAGAAACCTCGTGCTTTCTTGGATCCCCATGTAGGAAACGAACTGTTTCACTCAGCACGTCCTGGATACTTACTTGGCTCTTTTCGAAAGACTCCTGTTTAAAGAGTCCACGAATGTGCTGCATGACCCGGTCGGCAGCACGAGCATCTTTTATTATTCGTTCAATCGATGCGTTAGTTTCCGGCAGATTTGGCGGATTGGCTGCCAACCAGCGCTTGCCCGTTTGAGCGTTAGCAAGTAAAGATATGAGGGGCCGGTTGAGCGGTTGAGCTCGTGAGCGATCGAAGCTGACGGATCAGCCACGGTTGCAATTTGCCACGCCCTGGTAAGCCTAATGCGCGTATCGCGAGGATGATCTCCCGCACGTTTGCGATCTTTAATGTTCGTGAGGGTCCCGTACCGTCTGACAATTTTTCCATGCTGGTCCCGAAGTGGAAGACCGCGCGCCAGAAACCAGCGATATCGCCCGTCAGCTGCGCGACGAAACCTTGCCTCGTCTTCGGAAAGCTGTCCGGTCGCAACGGCGCTCTGGCGGCGGCGAGGCCCGAGGGCACCATCGTCGTAGTCGGCGGCGGGCGTGCTCGATCCGCTGACGATCCTGGTCAAGGAGCTACGCCTGCAGGGCCGCTTCACGTACGTCGATGAGTTGACCGAGGTGATCTCCCTACTGACCGGTGTTCTTAGGCGACTTTGTCGCGATCACAAACGCGATAGCGGAAGGTTGGCATGAGACCTCGGTCAGCGATCAATCCACCGGACTTTGGTGTCCCTGCCAACGCGTACCGTTTCGTCCCTCGGAATTGAGATTCCCGGAGCCTTGAGGCAGGGCCGCCTGTTGTTGATCCAACCTACTGAAAGGTCTGCTCGCTGAGGTCCACTCCGAAGCAGATGATTTGCGACTTCAACAACTGAATCGCGCTGTCATCCCTCGCCCAATCGGATGCGACAGCGATTTCGGATGCACGGATTTGACAAGAATGTGACCGTTCTGTGACAAGTCGACTTCTCTACCAGCCGTAATGTGGGGCAGCTCGAAATCGTCGACAGCCGGGAGAGCCCTGAAGATGTCAGATTTTCAAGGCCGAAAAGTCTGTCAAGTGGCGCAGTTCGGGGAGATGTCCCTGGATTTCAGAACGATGGAACTCTATCGCGTCGGCCGGCCAGTCGAGATCACGCTCCGGGAGTTCAAAGTGCTCAAGTTCTTGGTATGTAGACCCAGGATCGTGATTTCGCGCCAAAAGCTCATCAGCTCTGCCTGGCCAAAGCGGCAGCGCTCGACTTACCGCACGGTTGAC
>Ga0210393_10002902_pt1 | contig 13972 bp, 15 predicted proteins | sample IncBWC27OmetaG_FD_160068 | JGI IMG/M metagenome (GOLD analysis project Ga0210393, IMG submission 160068) | Forest soil microbial communities from Barre Woods Harvard Forest LTER site, Petersham, Massachusetts, United States - Inc-BW-C-27-O ... | reverse complement strand
TTCCGTGTCGAGAAGTCGACTCTGAGAGTATGCAACTCCACACCAAGCTTCAGTCAGCTTTGCGGCGCGTGATGGAGCTGGAAAGGCGTCTGGGTGCTATGCGCGACAAGAGGTTTCTCCGTCGCGAGCGAATTCAGCTTGGTCTGGAAATCTCCATGGCGGCAGGGCAACACGGGGTTTCAGCATCCGGATTTCCATCCATGATGATCCTTCTTGCCTTGATTGTCCTGATAATTCCATGCGCTTACAAGTATTATGCATTCTCCACTTAAGTGTATTATTTGTATATGTATCTCAATATTCATGTGGTCGAGAGGACGTTGAACAGAGTGATTTTTGTCTTCAAGTATTTGTAAGAAAGGACCAGGACGAGAAGTGTAAAGTGACTAGCGGTGGCCCGTGCGCAGCACGGGCGCGGCTAGATAGAGCCCGATGTCACTTTGTCTCGTATACCTTTAAGCACTGCTACGATACGAAGCCAGGATCGTGTACTAGCAACATTTTGCCTGTCCCTGTTAGATCAATAACATGATGACAGATGGTCTTTTCCTGTATACACCATGACGTATGTGATTCTCCAAGCACAAAAAACCAACGACTTATGATGGCTTGTGAAGTCCACTATGCCATTCTGAAGGGGCAGACAGAAGGCTGAGCGGAGCGGAGAGGAGTCCTGTCTGCGGCCTTCTCGCCAGATGACCAGCACATCTTCTCAGGTTCAGATGATCAAACAATTTGTGTGTGGAATGCGATCACGGGACGGTGACGGGAGCAGACACAATCAGAGGCAGGTAAAGATATGCATTCAGTTATTTGCTACCGTACGCATTTCGAGTAATGAAGTGTACACTATGGACGTTGCTATATAACGGAGGGAGGTTCCCAATCTGTTAAAGTCTATGTACTCCATACACGACGGATGAGGTCCATCAGGCCTATAAATATTCAAGAACCGAAACATTTAATCAATTAGAGGGCAGCAAATGCATGCTCTATGTTCAACACACACCGATATAATTCTGAGCTGGTACACACCCACTCTGACGGCGACGTTGCCCTTAACGGTTAAGGGCAACGTCCAGGTGAACACGGCCAGATGGGGATGGGGCATCGCAGTTCGCTGTGCGGAGGTCCATCGACCATAGGGTGACTGAGGGACAGGTAAGAATAGGAATGAGATAGAGGTGAACTTGAAGGTGAAGACACCGTTGTTCGCCTGCTTGCTGGCGTTCTGTCCAGTCATTTTGGCACGGCTAAAAGACAACGGAAATCAGGCGGGATGAAGCAAAACAGTTCGGTCATGATGTCGACGAGGTGGCCATACAGGGAACGATGAAATAGGCAGGCAGGTGCGATCCAAGGGGGGCGTGGTGCGAAGAGGTACACTTCAAACAAAGTAGAACAGTCAGGAGGCCCATGTGCCGAGTACGAAGGGCGATTAGCGCAAAGGATGAATTTTTTTAGAAAACGAGCCTCGGCTAGAGCTGCTGTGACTCCGCTCGGTTCGACTAAACGACAGTGATTGATTATTGATAGACTACTGTACCATATTCATTTGTCTGTTCCCCGCTTACTTCTTTGAGCTCGCTTCGCGTTGGTGCTTCGATGCGCCAAAAATCACAAAGGCCAACAACCCCTTCCCTCTCCCCAATGGTTCGGCCGTGAGACATGAATTATCAACAGTCCAATCAACGGTTGCTGGGGCCGAGAGCGCGCTTACTGGACACTTGGGAGCCTGCCATCGAAGTTGTGACAACTCACAAGACTTTTGGTCAGTCCCTGGATCCATGTGCCAAGTCCATATGCCACTAATCCGAAATCTTCTTGCCCCCCTGAGCGCCAGGCTTTTTGGTTGGTTGCGGCCCAATCATATCGCTCGTTCCCGACTTGCCTTACATTGTCGTCGCAGAATGCCGTACTTGAGCGAGTCCTCGCCTGATGTCATGGCCCTGATTGATTATAGCAAACGCCACCCCCCCTGCCCTCTAAGTAGGACAATAGACATCCAGGCCCAGGAGGACAATGGGTGTGATCCACAAAAAAAAAGCAGCACATGAACAGACAATCGGCTTTATTTCCGCCAATTTGAAACGCGACTTCCCTCACATCTCCTGGCACGGGGTTGTAGTGTTGCCGCAGTTTGATTAACCGCTAACTGCTTCACAAAACCGGGTATGCCACGTGTCACAGTTTCATTACAGTAACGCACATGACTGTAGCCATTTTGGTTTTAACTCAGTTCATAACCAGTTGTAACCAGTTTTGGCGCTTCAAAAAAAATTATTCCATCTTCTCGTGACAAAGCATTTCTGCCTACAATCTACACAATGAAGCTTCCATCAACCCTGCCCGGCAGCCCAGCCCAATAACAATCTCGTTGCAGTCTGCCAAGTGTTGATAGTGTGCGAAGCGCTCGTCACCTCCACGATCGTCGCACCATCCTCATCGCAGGAAGAATAACTAAACCACCAGAGCACAACTGAGCTAAGCGCGCTCAGTGCCGCGGGCCGCGGCGGCTATCACGAACGACTCGGAATAAGGAGGTAAGTGCGCGTCCAAGGTGCGCACCAGTGCTTACATGGAGGAGGGACGCGCGGTAGGGTAATGTACTCGTACTCGGCCATGTTGTGTACATCTTCGGGGGATAGGTTCGAGCCGCTGCTAGGGGGTTGCAATGTCGTGTAGGAACATCAAAGTATACACCCGTAACTCGTTAAGTAAGAGCTCTGCTCCCACTGGGTGCCCATACGTCGCTTGAGATGAAGGAGAGGAATTTTGTCAGCCGATGCAGAGGTAAAGCTGGAAATTTGAGACCTTAAAAACTGAGATGACGAACGACGGTTTCAAGCACGGGACCGACCCCAGGGCACAGGCGGTTGTCGGTCTGAGACGTCCTGGTCCCTTCCCACGCCACTTCTCTCAACGTGATAACCTAGTCAAGACGATACTGTTATTGACCAGAATGTACAACGCACGCAACGGCTCGGTGGCTTAGTGTGATTAATAATACATAATCTGTACCTAGAGTCCAGAGAGAAAGGGGAAGCTAGGGATGAGGAAAAAGTCACCTCATCCTCCTGGACAACTTTACGTCTACCACCCGCTGCCTTGGGACTGGCACATGCCACCTCATCCTGGGCATCACGCTGGACACTCCAGTCGGACACATAGCCATATTGACAACCCTCATGGGTGAAAATGTCACGAAAAAGTCTGTGCAAATAGGAGTAGCCCGGCTTGTCATCGAACCCGCAGGATACCGAACTCACTGAGGAAACCGCAACAAAAAAGGTCGGTAGGGATTGTCATCTTCTCCATGGTACGATCGTACTTCTGTTTTTTTGTGGCCACCTTGAGCCCTTGCCACGGAAGGGCGCCACGAAGGAAGTACATGAGGACATAGGCAAGCGACTCCAAATAATCGCTTCGCTTGCCGATGCCCATTAAGAACTTGTCGGTTTTGATATCACGATGGATGAAATTGCGTGAATGAATGTACTCGATGCGAGAGATCTAGGGTGCACGTAAGCAAATGAGAAATAATGGACTCGACGCCTACGCATGAGTTGGTCAGCCAGAAGAAGGTCTGTCTTGAAGGAAAACCTCCGGTTGCAGAAGTTGAACAGATCCTCAAGGGAGGGGTTGTAGCGCACAGAGTGGGGCCAGAGAAGGCTTAGGTGAGTGGGAACCAGACCCACAGCCGGTGCGACCAGAAGTGCTGTCGAAGGACATCTTGCCTGCGGCTCAGCACTTTAGCACTTTAAAAAGCTTCGAAGCCAGCTCCTATCACAATCATTCCAACTTTTCGCTGCCACCCTCTACACACAACGCACGTAAGCAGATCAATGTTCTCATCGTTTGACGTAGTGTCCTGACCTACCAAAAGCGATGCCATGCAATCTCAAAGACCGTCTGTGCTGGGCCATGAGATGGGTGGGGAGGATATTGAGTATGGATAATCTAATCGCATTGGTGAGTATCCACCTTTTCTTTGCGTGCAGTCCACTTACCTTCCTGGGGAAAGGTGGCCTTGCTGAGGACGTTCTGGCCGATTAACGGTGGTATCATCGTCGAACAACATTGGGTTGACGAGAGCGGAAACCGAGCGTCGCATCGAACGGCCACCTGGGTGGGTTTCCCACCTTCTGGAGTCGAAGGGCTGGGGAACAGAGGATAGATTCAGGTTTAAGACGGCTAGGGAGTCCATTTCCGTCATGTTGTACTTCGCCAACTCGCGGTTTATTTGTAACATGTGCTCTGAAGATGGGCTAATGCGTGTTTTGCGGGCTACGCGACCGGTCCTGGCTCCCTGGGTGGTAATAGTGGTTATATGGATGTCTGATGGGGAGGTGAGAATGGAAGAGAGTTCATGACGTGAAGTAGAAAAGGACGGACCATTGCTCGGCTCAGAGACACAATGGGGACCTGTGCAAAACCGCGCCGTCAGCGTTTTGTCCTTCTTTTTCTTCAGCATGATGAGCGATGTCAGATAACTGGCGGAAAGGAAAGGACGGACCGTTCGTGATGTCAGCGAAACGACGCGGGAATGTGATTTGGCCAGCAACAGCGTTCATCTTCGTCGTAAGGTGATTAAGGCTAGCAGCATGTTTCCTGTCTCGACGTCGTCTCTGACCAAGCTCCCCGTTGGTCAAAGATTGTTCTGTGTAATCGACGGAGTCGTCATGAATGATGACAGAAGGTCGTTCTCTCTCACGGCGCAGTCTCTGACCAAGCTGTCTTCTGGAAAGAGTTACATCGGACGGTGGAGATGGCGTAAGGTGTCTTCTGTTGGGAATACGACTCGTCCTTTCACCGGTCCCAACGTTTTGTTCTCATTAGGGCATCGATGAGCGACGACGGGTTACAGGACACGGCGTGAAGTTGAAAAGTGCGCACGGTCTGGTGAGAGCAAGGACCAGTTGCGACGTTTTGTTCTGTCATTAGTGCGACGGTAAGCGACGGCAGATGTCAGGGGGGAAGAAAAGAACGAACGACACGCCCCGTCAGACAGACAAATGTGGAAGGGCCTGCATCGGCGTTCCGTTCTGCTGTAGCACGACTGAATAACCACGCAAATGTTTAAATGTTCATATCGTGAGCGGCGATGGATGAGTCGGCGCGGGTGTGATCGGGGTGTCGCTGTATCAGAGGGGCGGCTGCGATCGAGGAAGCAAGCCACCTGTTTTGATGAGGACATGGGTTGTCGATTGGCTCCGGACGTGATTGGGTTATCGGAGTGATTTGTGTCGCGAGAGAATGGTTGGGCTATCACCTAGACCGTCGATTGGGCAGGAGGCAACACCCGGCCAAACCAAAGGCATGAACCATCCTGACTGATCCGGGTGGTAGCAGGGTCCATGCATAGCATGCGCGTCGATTGGGTTTTCGAAGTGTTGAGGCGCCGAGTCATCGATCTGCCGCTGTCGCGAGGTTGAGAGTACGTGTCATTGGCGTGGATCATGCTTTGTGTCAGCGGCGGATTGTCTCGAATTTGATATTAGTGGCTTTACTTTATTGCGAGCGCAGCGGTATTGCCCCAGACGCAGAAAGCACGGGCGACATCGAGAGCTCAGGGGGCGTTGCAAAACAGGCTGAGGTGACGACGGGCGGGGACCTGGAGAATCGTGTAGTATTAATATTGTAACCGGTCGTCACTGGCACTGGCATGCCACGCGCGCGAGTGCAATAACGAAAATCGATTGTCTAGACAATGTTTCGGTTTTTGGCGAGGCACTCGCATACTCGCACACTCTCATTTTGGCTGGTATCACACGCGACATAAGTGCGCCGAACGCACTCTGGTGACAGGTGGAATACCGCTGTCTTCTCACGCAGAAGGTACTATAATTTCCAAATTCAGAAGGAACGTCATTGCAAGGAAGAAAGTAAAGATTTATGAAATATCACATTCACGATGAGAATCTGAGGCGACACGGGAACAAGAGAAAGCATGTGAGAGGCACAGCGATGAGCACTGAGCAACAATGGATGCAAGAAAGCCTGTCTACATTTCATACATCTCCGTCTGCAACCAACGCCACAGCCTACTATAGTAGTCGGGCAGGTCTTTCACGTCCAATTTCCCAAAAGTGGCAAGAATGGCCAGACCGAGAACAATGGCCGCCATTGCCGAAGCCCACTTCTGCAAGGCATGGACTGCTTGTGATCCAGGTTCTGCACGCCCTTTCAATCCTTGATCTTGAATCCAATACCGGATTACTGGCTTTGACCCCTCTGGCTCTGCTACGCCAGTTACCATTTGGTGAACACCACTGTTACAGGAGTAGGAGTAACCCTAAGTGAGACACAGTGGTTAAATGTTGATGCCAGACCAGAGCAATATTCCAACAAAACACGCACCACGGCTTGCACAATATCTTCCGCTACCAAAAAAACATTCACAACTGGTTAATTTAAATAGTCAAATCACTTACAGTAGACAATGGGTGTAATAACTCGTGACTCTCAGTTTTGGGTGGACAAAGCCGTTCGATTGTTTGCAACAATGAATTGGTAACCGAAAATCTTAGGGATATAAGTGCTAGGACGCACCAGGAACCAAGCAAGGGACGAATCTATACGCAAGCGACAGACGTGCAAACTGATGCAAACACATCGAAGATGGACGAAACAGTATTGTTGTTACCTTTGGGGATACAACACGTAAAGTGGCACGCTCCCGCATCCATTGTCGTCCATTTAAGGGTTTGAGCACTTTGCCTGTTCAAGGTGTTTTCCACCAAATGGATCATGTAAGGACGCGTACTTCAATTCTTTACGCACCACTTGTGGCAACGTGTAGTCACTGCTTGAGATCCTCGATAGACATGATAGCCTCCGCGTGCGTCACGAATGTTTCCCAGGTCATTGCGCTGGGCCAGGTGTTAGTGCTGTAATCTCTGTTCCACCACTCTAGCTCGGCGTACCAGCGATTGTACCGGTGCCAAGGGGTGACAGACGAGGCGGGGCGGTACCGCGTGTGGTAAGAACGTAATCTGCATTTTGGAGTGCCTCAAGTACCGTGAACCAGCTTGAGCCAAGCGTTCCGGCTAGGAAAAGCTCCCCGGTGACGAGTGCTGGTAAGCACGCCAAATTGCGGGCCAAGTCACGGTGGTTGCGGTGCGGCTTCACCTCCGCCACCTACCATCAAATCGAGTATGAGTCTCTCAAGTGAGACGGGGGAGCGCAGCGCAGACGAAGCCTGTTGTGGGTCATTGAGTGCGGCGGATGATGCATCGATGATGGTCGCTTGGATGGTCGACGACTCGACGCGTGGTGAGAGTGCGGCTTAGGAATACGTCACATGAGGTGGACAGGTCTAAGCACCCTGAGCGCGTCTGCAGCGCACATAGGATGTCACTGAAGATGAAGTTGGAGAGGTTCATAGTAAGGAAGAAGGAGAGGGCCGTAAGAGGCGCGGTGTAAGTGTAAGGATCGCGTCGGGGCTGGGCGTGGAACGGAACGTACTCCCGCGTCGGAGCGCCTTCCACACGTGCTGTTGTTGATCTCTGGGCAACTGACGGAAGGATACTCGATCGGCATCAAGGGTGGTGCGACGAACGCGCCGCTGCGTCCGGAAGGCTGGCCGACGTGCGACGTTTGCATATCATACGTTGTGGGTCGTACGCGAGAAGGAGGACGCGCAGCACCGCAGGAAGCAGGAAGGCAGTACTTTCGGTGGATTGTAGGTTACAGTACTTTCCTGATGACTAGATGTGCTACTGTAGAAGGACACGTACTTATGCGTACAGAAATTACATATTACATAATTGATGCTGCCCGCCTCACCCTTCGTGTCTCCGTCGTACCGATTGACGCTCGCAAAACCCAGCTTGGTTCCCCATTGCTGCGAATGGAAAGGACCCTGCCATGGTTGTGGGGATATTCTGCACCTTTGGCAACACTTTCCCATTGTCCACTACCAGCGAGCATCCAATATTGATGGGTCTTCATAACTGTATCAAAATGAATGTACAGATGCCCCGGTTCAGATTGGGAGATCACGGGAGGTGATTGAATGCTCGAATCGGAACGGGAGAAGTACCAGATGGTTTGGCCACTCCCAGAGTTAGAGCCGAATGGCCGCCTGTACATCTGATAACTAACGCACGGGCCCCCCCCAGCAGATGTAGCACCTATGACGCCGGAGTGCGCCTGTGGCTCAATGACATCCTGCTGAGTAATACTGGAGCCGAGGTAAAATGAGAATGTGAGCAGAAAGAATAGCGGCAGATCGTGTGCACACACCTTCGTGCCTGTGCATGTACATCTCCGAACTTTGCTATTCCGAGGAGCGCGGGAATGATAGCTTGTTTTGTTTGAGGAGAAATGGCCAGGGAGTCGAGGTGAGCACTCAAAACCAGGTTAACACCACTGTCACTGGAGTTTGTTGCCATTAGGCTGGCCATGGCGCGAGCGATGACAAAGAGAGCAGGGGAGGACGTGTGCGGTTGCAGGATGGCTACAATCGACTCTGTGGTGTCGGAGTTGTTACTGGATTACGTGAGCACAGTGGCAGAAAATAATTAAATAAATTTACCTGAAGCCCGGCGTGTAAGCAGCGCAACTCTCGACTGGCCGGCTAATGACATTACAGTAATTTAACACATTTTTGATAATTTTTGATGCTCTAGGCCGACTCACTCCAAAACTTTCAGCTGATTTGTCAATCTTCCATCTTTCTCCATATTATATCGTCTCATGGTGAATCTCTGTCGTAGGATTGTCTGTGTAGCATAAAGTCAGTCTGATATAGATTTTAAAATAAATAAATAAATAATACTTACTTTTGCAGCCCTTGGAGCCATGTCGCTACCTTCAAGTTGAACTGAATAGCAATCGTCGTCATCGTCATAGTAATCATGTGATGAGTTCATAATTTGTCCGCTGGGGTGGAAGCGATAAACAACATTCTAATACGACGTTACAGTGATTTATAGAGGCACCTGCCAGTGAAAACGGCATTGTTCGCCCATCTTGTCGAGGGTGTGTGAGGAACATCTATGCATTCATTGTTGTCCATTTCAGGCTTGAGCAGTTTTTGTCGGTTCAAGGCTCAGCCGAGCACAAATGTTTTCATTGTTATTCAGAGCCGAGTCGGTGTGGACAATCCAGGTGCAGACGCGCACCATATGCTGAATATTCTAGGCATCGTGACCAATCATGCGATTGTGATCGCGTTCTCGTCGCACAAACTTGCCATCAACAGACTCACCGTACTCACAGCCCTGATCACGAACGAAGCGATAAAATGACCTGATAACCGTGCGGAGGTAAAGTCTCAGGATTGTGGCGATAGAGAGTAGCGCTGGCTCTGTCACTTGAACATAAGCTTCTACTTTGCGCAGTCGTTTCGGGAGAGAAAGGGCCGACGTGGGCCGTGCAATGTGTAACATCTTATCGTGTGTATTGTCAAAAGGCTGAATCACCCCTCACACCAATCGAGAAGTGGTGGCACGATCGTATCGAGCGTATTAGCAGTACAGATAAACTTTTTGAGAACCTTCGATAGATTGATACGTCCGCATGTTTCTTCTCTTCTCTTCTTCTCCCGATCACTTTGTCTATTCCATCCTGCGATGATTCTCTTGTGCCATAAACGATTAGATGGGCGGCCAGTCTATTGTGGAGCGCTAGAGGGCGCTAGGGTGAGTTCAGGGCGGACAGAGAAAAGAGGGACAGGATGAAAGGAAGGAAGACTGTCAGCAAGAGAACGTCTGAGGATACGCACACCGCGGCATGGTAGCTCGCATCGGCGTGACTCCTCAGGCGGAACTGATGTGACGTGAAGAGTGAGAAGAAGGGGGAAGAAAAGAAAAGCGTCCTGAGACGGCTAGCACACACAAAAACAAAGGGGGAAAACGCGAACTCGCTCGACTAGAATTCTCCTCCGAGCTACGATGCTCGTACTGACTTAAATACATGAAGCGGCTATCAGTGATACGAAGACAGGAGGCAAGAGAACAAGTGAGGATCAGAAGACGAAGACGACGCGCGGCCTAGCTACCTAGCAACTAAGGGTCACGTGCAACGCGAAAATGTCTGTACAATGTCCAAGATGAAGAGGGCTGTATCGAAGGGAGGAGACCCGCAGATCAAGAAATGAATCGAAAGGCAGCTTCCGAGGACAGCCGGATTGCCCACCTTACACTATCGAACCTCTACCCACGCCCCGACCATGCGCTCAAAGATAGTCGGCCTTCTCACCGCGAAAGTCTACCCACTTTCCACTTTGTCCACCAGCGGAATATGCTTTCTAAACGTGGAAGTTGGGGCAGCTGGTCTAAGTCGTCATATGCCAAGCACTGTGGGCCTGCCTCATGTAGGGACGACTTTCTGTTAGACAAGGATAACGTCTCAAGAGCTGGGAAATAGAGCCGGAGGAACGGGCTGCGTAGGACGTCTCCTGACGAGCAGTTCGCTCGGAGTATCTTCAGGTTTAATAGTTCAAGGACTGGCTGGACGGCCGCACCATCCCCTACATGGACGAAGGTAGGGTGTAGCAAAGCGGCTAGTTTTTTGCACTTGCTCGGACTGGCGAATGCGATATCGAGAACTTCCAGTCTTGGGGATGGGAACTGCAGGAGTAAGAGGTGCAACGTATCGGGGTAAGGGAGTCTCTCCATCATGGTCGAATAGAACGGTGTAGGCTTCATTATTGCTACCCCGCCAGCTGTATGTGATCGATTCTGCAGTTGTAATGTAATCTTGAGTTCACGTGGTCATAAACGCAAGCATTTGTTACGTACGGAAGCGTTACTGTTGATGGTTGACCATCCTCCACTTGAATCTCAACGACTTGAGAGGTCTAATTACAAAAAATCAAGTTAGGATTGGGCAGTAGATCTGTCATACGACGGACATCGGTCAAAAAGTGGATTGCCTTTACTTTCCCATGTTTGAGCTGACCCCGGGCATCCCACCACCTGACTCGGCTGCCAACCTATATTGCCCTTGTCAGGGCCATGCGACGCGTCAAGAAAAACAAACCAAGCTCACCTGGAGGGGTGAGTTCATAGCCGAAACAAAAGGAGGTGAGTGTTGTGCAAGGAGGAGGATGGCTCCAAGGCCTGAAGACTAAGCCAGCTCCGAATCTCTTTTATAAAGGAGTCGCCTGTGTCGAAGAACCAGAAAAGAGTATGAATTTATGATCATTAATGTAACTCTCAGACAAGAGCGCCACGCCTCTGCATTCGGATGGGGGATGAGGGGATGAATAAAGGTGAGAAGAACGCGTGAATGAAAAGACCTCGCGTCCGATCAATGGAGGAGAAAGGCGGGATGGTTTCATCACATATAGGATGAGGGGTTTGTCTGAGGAACGGGAGGACCGCCGCTTATGGAAACTGTGATCATTAGAATACGTTAGGATTTCCAGCAGGTGAAATATCGGAAGCGGTTACGCCAAGGTCTCGACCGTGGAAGCTTGGTCTAGGAACCAGGTCCAATGTAAGACTGCATGGTAGGGTGCGTGGCAGGAATGAGCCATTTGCCGAAGTGAAAAGGGTTTTCTGAGGGCCATAATGAGAACATTCTCGGAAGGAAAAGAAGCAGGCACCGTTACCAGACATTAACACGTAAAATATTACCGCGCAGCCGACGAAGAACCACACGCGACCGCACAAGGCAGGTCCAGTGGGGATGTACGGCGCGAGGCTTCGGTCGAAGAGGTGCGATGTATACAGTAGTACTTAGCATCGCGGACAGACGGTTTCGGTACACTCACATAGATCGCACGAAATAATGATGATGGGAGGTAATTCTAGTTCAGTTCGAATGACGCACGGTGGCGCTGCCAGTGGGAGGAGTGACGTCAAGAAGTACATCTTGAGACCAACTGGATGGGGAGATAGGGACGGAAATTCGGATAGAGCACCCGTAAAAAGCAATATAATTTCCCAGGAGTTATTGAGATTTGCCCAGAGGCGAGTCTAGAATTCAATTATTGCCTAACAAAGACCATGGCAGAATCGGGGTTGCAATGTCGGTCTCGTTCCATATGGCGGACACAGGAGTTACAATACAGATGGCCAGCTACGACGCCAATGCGGTACAGCCACGAAACCATCCTTTCCAGCTTTGAAATTCGGAAATCACAGGCATCGCAATACCGGTAGTTGAGCCTAGCAGTGAGTTCATTTATTATTACAGTATATTCCCTCTTACCACAAGGACTGCCAAGATCCGAGTCGGCTAGAAGAGCAGGGCGTGCAAGTATGTAAGATGAGAACGAGTGGCCAAAGAAAGTGCGGACGAGATCAGTGATCCAGGGCGTAGGATGACAGGTTGCTCGGAGACACGTAACGATTGGCCATGGGTGTGCGTGTAGATGGTGATGTGCGTGTTAATCTCAACAATACGGCATGATCGTGTGGACGTTGCTGCGTTGTGATGAGGGCTGCGGAAACTGCGGGCTTGGAGGAGGGCGTAGTGAGCACGGAGGAGGAGTGGTGTTGAAACGTTTTTTTGGGTTGGGGAATCTAGATTGGGGGGGCAAATCCGAATAGGACACAAAAATGGCAATTGGACTTCCGCGCGTCAAGTAATCATCGTTCGTTCCCCTGCCCATATCAACTGGCTGCTCTTCTGCCTCCTTCATGTCTCTTTCTGGGCAATCCAATGGCCGATAACCGCGTTCATCGCCGGGTGCGATGTGGTTTGTGGCGTGAAGTCGTCGCTCGGAAATACGGACGCTCGGGAGATAATGAATACTGGGTTCGATGATGATAGGGGAGCCCTGAGGCCAGAGATATATACATGTAGACAACCACAAGACACAACCGATACATGACACAAAAGCAAGGACACAATCTAATCACAACACGTGTGGCGCGGCACGAGTCGTCGCGGGCACATGCGAGTGCGGGGACTATGCGTGAGAACAAAGATATGCCATAGGTAAAATTGAATGCGTGTTTTGTAGTTCGGGTCGCGCAGGAGTTCGAGGTGCAAGCCTGGAGATCGGAACTTTGGCGGTGTCGTGATAGCGACACGCAAGAGGGCATCTGGTGTCTGGGAAGACGAAAAAAGCGTTGGCGAGAGTCCGCCTATCGCAGATGCTTTCGCAGTACCACGGGACCATATGCGGGAGGAAGAAATGTGAGAAAAGGGGAGGGAGGGGAATGGCAACGGCACTACTGCTTACCCGCGTCGTCGTCGTCGTCCGATCTGTCCCTGACTCCTGACGACAACAAGCACCACAGGTATTACAGGCACCAGCGCCGCCTGTGGCGGAGGTGGCGGCATTCGAGTCCTGCATGCTAACGATGCGGACGGGACCTGTTTGCGCCCACTGAGAAGGGCACGGGCGTCTGTTGTCAACGATCTTCGCTGGCGCTGGCTGGCCCTGCCCCTCCTGGGTGCTCGGCGGGACCGTCGGAGCGACGGAGCCAAACATCACTGCTGTGCTGAGCGAGTAAAAGGTTGGGCCTGGGGGTGAGGTGAGGGGGCCATGAGGGATAGCGGCACTTGCGGCGAGGGTCCGACGTGAAAACTGCTCGTGAAGAGATCACATAACCGTGGGACTGTTTTTCGTGGCGCCTGAGACGTCCTGGTCCCTGGTCCCTTCCCACGCCACTTCTCTCAACGTGATAACTTAGTCAAGGCGATACTGTTATTGACCAGATGTACAACGCACGCAACAGCTCGGTGGCTTAGTGTGATTAATAATACATAATCTGTACCTAGACAGAGAGAAAGGCTTAAGCAAAGAATGCATAATACTTGTAAGCGCATGGAATTATCAGGACAATCAAGGCAAGAAGGATCATCATGGATGGAAATCCGGATGCTGAAACCCCGCGTTGCCCTGCCGCCATGGAGATTTCCAGACCGAGCCGAATACGTTCGCGACGGAGAAACCTCTTGTCGCGCATAGCACCCAGACGCCTTTCCAGCTCCATCACGCGCCGCAAAGCTGACTGAAGCTTGGTGTGGAGTTGCATACTCTCAGAGTCGACTTCTCGACACGGAA
>Ga0210393_10002901_pt1 | contig 13975 bp, 15 predicted proteins | sample IncBWC27OmetaG_FD_160068 | JGI IMG/M metagenome (GOLD analysis project Ga0210393, IMG submission 160068) | Forest soil microbial communities from Barre Woods Harvard Forest LTER site, Petersham, Massachusetts, United States - Inc-BW-C-27-O ... | reverse complement strand
AAGGCCTTGCGGCGGGGTGTGATTCGAAAGGGTTCGGATCTGATGGAGTCCGTGTCTTTCATGCGAGGCGAATCGGGCTTGGGCAGTCTGGAGAAGCCTCCTTTGCGGACCGAAGAGGGGATGTAAAAGAAAAAGGCGCCACTTTCGTGGCGCCTTGGCGTAGTTTTCTACGGGGACTATGTTAGCAGATTGGATAGATTTGTCAAGAGGTAACGGGTGTTGGGGGCCCTCAGGGAAGGGCATTCGGTGGTGAAAGACGGGCACGGCGATGCCGTGCCCCTACGACAGATCGTCTATCGAGGCCATGGTTAGTGGGCTTGGGTGAAGGGGTTTTCGTCGGCGCTGGGGCCGTAGATGGAGGGGACGGGGACCTCGAGGAGGCGCAGGTAGACGGAGAGCTGGCCGCGGTGGTGATACCAGTGGTTGAGCATGATGTTGCGGACCAGCTCGACGCGAGGAATCGCGAGGATTTCCTGGCCATTTGCCTTTAGGCGCCAGGTTGCGGTGGCTGTGGATTCGGTCAAGCCTTCGATGAATTGCTCGGCGGTTTGTACGCTGCCCTCGAAGGTGTCGAGAATCTCTTTCTTATCTTTGGGTTGTTGCGTGGCGAAGGCGGCCGGATCGATTTCGTGCACGTCGTTTTGGGCGATCCGGGCGATGCCGGCTGGGACGGTGGCAATGTGATTCGCGAGCTTGCCGAGGGTCATGGATTTCGGGTGCGGCGCCCAGTTGAGTTTGTCGGCTGGGACGCGATCGAGAACGCGGCGGGTGGTGGCGGATTCTCGCTGGAATTCATTGAGCATGGGGGATAGGGATTGCCACATTTTGAATCTCTCCTTGGGTGTTGCGTGGTTGATGTGTGGGTTGGTTCGGAGTTGGGATCGGTTGAGATCCTTCGGCGGCTTGCGGCCGCCTCAGGATGACATACGGGTTTTTGGGCTGATTTATTTCAAGACAGAAAGAAAAATCAGATTGTGGTTGAAGTTGAGGGCTGGGCGTTGGGGGCGCAGCATGCTGCGCCCCTACATGATCTTGCCCGTTGATCGATCGGCGATGTTGGCGAAGGCACCTGACACTCGGTTATTTGTTTTCGTGGTGGCAGCAGCCGGTGTCTTTGGTTGCGGCGGCTGACTGGGTGGGTTGGGGGTATTTGTCGTGATGGCGGACCCAGGCCATGGGCGGCATCATGTTGGACTCGTCGCGGCCTTTGGGGGCGATGTCGAGCCAGTTGTAGGCGTTGATCATGCCGTCGAGGCCGCGGCCGAAGCTGGAGTAGGTGTGGAAGATGTTGCCGGCTTCGTCTTTGATGAAGCAGCTGGCGCCGGGGCCTTCGACTCCGGTGAAGCGCTCTGTGCCGAAGTTATAGCCGGTGGTGCCGTTGTCGACTTGCTCGCGGGTGAAGGAGACGTTGTAGTCGTAGTTGAAATCGGTGGCGTTGGACGAGACCCACGCGAAATTCCAGCCCATACGTTTCTTGAAGGCCTCGAGTTTGGCGAGCGGGGCGCGCGAGATGGCGGCGTAAGCGACGTCGCGGGCGGCGAGGTGCGGCAGCGAGCCTCCAACGTGGTCGGAGACGTAAGAGCAGCCGCGGCAGCCTTCTTCCCAATCGGGGCTGAACATGAAGTGGTAGACGATGAGTTGCGACTTATCGCCGAAGAGATCGGCGAGAGTGACTTTGCCTGACGGCGAGTCGAAGACGTAGTTCTTCTCTACTTTTTCCCACGGAAGCTCGCGGCGCTGGCTTGCGAGTTCATCGCGCAGGCGCGTGAGCTGCTTTTCTTTTGCGAGAAATTCCTTTCGCGCGGTCAGCCATTCGGAGTGCGAGACGACTTTGGGAGCTGCTTTTGCTACGGGTGCGGTTGCCATTTCACTTCTCCTTTTTGTTTCGGTCGTGAGATTGGAATTCGATTGTTGAGTTTGAGGAATTTGAATGTGAGGGCGCTGACGGCGCCGGTGGAGATGGTGGTGGCGATGAGGAATGTCGCTGACGCGAAGCAAGCGGGGCACATTTTCAGGACTCCTTCCCATGAGTACGACGAACGACATGAAGGAAATCGACATAAGACATAACGAAACCTCAGTGGCGCGTGGCTTGGGCTTCGGCCAGTTTGCGGATGCTTTCGTTGATGTGCGTCCAGCCCATGTTTACGCCGCTGCGGAAATCGTCGAGACCGAGGAGAACCCCGAAGGCGTAGTGATGAAACGTGATGAGCGTTCCGCCTTCCACTTCTTTTAGACGGAACTGAACGTTGTGGGTCACCGGGTAGCTTGTCATCAGCGGGCCGGCGAATTCGAGCAGCGTCGGGCGCTTGATGGCCTGCACGTTGGCCCAGAAATGGCCCTGGTTGTTGCCGAGGTCGCGGTACCAGCGGCCGCCGGGCCACGGTTCGACTTTGAGCGGCATGGGAGTGCCGTCAGGGTGGGTATTGCCGGGGCCGAGTTGGGTGAGCATCGCGTCGAACGTGGTTTCGAGCGACGCGCGCACGTGAGTTTCCTTATCGATCTGGATCACCAGGTCTTCAATTCTTGTCGCGGTCAAAATCATTTTTGCTCCTTGGTTTGAAGTTAGTTGGGGAATCCGGTTGCTCGTTCGTTTTGCGCTCGGCGAGCTCTTTGATCCGTTCGAGCTGATGGCGCCAGTAGCGCTCGAAGGTGGAAGTCCACTCATGGAGCGGGCGGATGGCGTCCGCGTTCGTTCGGTAAAACATGTTGCGGCCGTCGCGGCGGACGTTTACCAAGCCAACGTCCTTGAGAACGCGGAGGTGCTTGGAGACGGAAGGCTGCTCGATGTTGAGGGAGTCGACGATTTCGTTGACGGAGCGTTCCTGAAGGATGAGGTAGTTCAGGATGTCGCGGCGGCGGGGCTCGGCGACAGCGTTGAAGGCGTCGGAGGTGGTGGAGGCGCGCGGCATGAGGTCAATATATTCCCATATGGGAATATATGTCAAGCACTATTTTCGCGGGTCAACTTGAGGGGGTTGAAAGTGCGCTGGCGAGATGCGACCCGCTTGTGCTATTGAATTGCCCAACAGAAGCGGTAGTGGATCCGCTCTCAGGCCCCGCGCGTAGTCCATCGACGTTTTAACGGAGAGGTCGAAATGAAACTCGGAACCAGGATTCGGATGGTGTGGTGTATTGGTTTGGTGTGGAGTCTTGCGTCGGCGTGCGCGGTTTTTGGTCAGGATAACGGCGCGATCAAGAAGAGATTCACCAATGAAGATGTCATCAGCATGGCGAAGCTCGGACTGACGGATGACGTAATCATCGCCAAGATTCGCGCGATGAGTGCGGCGGGGGATGCGATCAGCTTCGATACCGGCGTCGAGGGGCTGAAGAATTTGAAGGCGAACGGCGTTCCCGACTCGGTGATCAAAGTGATGATTAATCCGACGGCGGTGGGGCCGACGGTGGTTGCGGCGACGAGCACGACGCCGATGACGGTTGATCCGAATTTGCCGCCGCCGGAGGTCGGAGTGTATTGGAAAGACCGAGCCAACTTTGTTTTGCTCCAGGGGCAAGCGCTGACGAATACGAAGGCGGGCGGAAAAGCGGGGAGTCTATTTACGAACGGGATGAGGAATCAGCACTGGGATGCGACGATCGAAGGGGCGACTTCGAAGAATGCTGTGAGAGAACGTCACCCGTCGTTTTATTTCTATGTGCCGGATGGATCGGATGCGGGCGACTACGTGTTGATCAAGCTGAACAAGAAAAGCGATCACAGGGAATTCCAGGTTGGGTCGTTTGGAGGAATTACCGGCGGCAAGTCAGGCGTGAAGAAGGACAAAGAGCTGGGGTTCAAGGCGGACCACGTTGGGATTCGGATGTACAAGGTGACGCTGGAATCGGATCTGAGGCCGGGGGAGTATGCGTTTTTTATGGGGACGGGGACCGGAGCGACGATGTCGGGGGCTCGCGGGGGGAACAGGTCGGGAGGGAATGCGTCGGGACGGATTTATGATTTCAGCATTTTGGAATGAGGGCTGTGTCTAGTTGCTTTTGAAGCGAAGTATTTGAGTTGGGTGGTGTTTGGGGCGCAGCAGTGCTGCGCCCGTACATGATTTGAGGCAAGGCGCAGAGAGTTGCGATGTGGCTTACACCGTTAAAGAGGCGCGGGGGGCGCCGCACTCCATGTTATGCGGTGGGGAGGGCGACGACGGGGTCGACGGTGGCGGCGCGGCGGGCGGGGACGAAGCTGGCGAGCAGCGCGGCGGCGGTGAGGATAACGGCTACGGCGATGAGGGTGGGGATGTCCCACGAGCGGACGCCGAAGAGGACGGCTTGCATGGCTGCGGCGGCGCCGATGGCGAGGACGAGGCCGATGAGAATGCCGATGCTGGTGAGGCGGCCGGCTTCGCTGAGGATGAGGCGATAGACGGAGCTTTGTTGTGCGCCGAGCGCCATGCGGACGCCGATTTCGCGGGTGCGCTGGCTGACGGAATACGCGACGACACCGTAGAGGCCGACGACGCTGAGGATCAATGCGAGCGCGGCGAATCCACCGACGAGCCATGCGGATGAGCGGTGGATGTAAGCGGACATCGAATTGTTAATGAGCGTCGTCATCGTTGCGCCCTGAGAGGCGACAATTTGCGGGTCGATGTCGTGAATGGTGGCAGTCAGAGTGGGGAGAATGGCGTTTTCGTCCTGCGACGTGCGAACGGCGAGTTCGAATGCGGTGTCGGCATTTTGATTGAACGGGTTGTAGAGAACCGGGAGATTCTGCGAATCGAGCTGGCCTTCCTTGATGTCCTCGACGATGCCGATGATCTGGATGGGGTCGGGAGTCTTGCCGAGGTGCGAGAGCTGATGGGCGAGGGGATCTTCGCCGGGGAAAAAGACGCGTTCGAATGAACGATTGATAATGGCGACGGCGGGTTTGGACTTGTCTTCGGACTCATCGAAATTGCGGCCGCGCAAGAGTTTGGCGCCGAGCGTATTGAAATAGTTGACGGTGATGTCGCGTTGGGTGACTTCGTTGTGTTCGCCGTGCCACGGACGGCCGAGAACGCGGAACCATGTGGTGTTGCCCCAACCATCGACGGGCAGAGCGCTGGTTGTGCCGGAGGAGGTAACTCCGGGAAGCGCGTCGACCTTTTCACGGACGAGACGATTGAGAGCGACCCATTGTGGGTCTTTCGCGTAGGTGGCGATCGGCGAGGAAACCATGAGCGTCGCGATGTGATCGGGATGCATGCCGGTGTCCACGTGGAGCAAACGGAAAAGGCTTTTGCCGAGAAGGCCGGCGATGACGAGGAGTACGACGGCGGTGGCGAGTTCTAGGACGACGAGTTTCGAACCGACACGGCGCCAAGCGCTTCCAGCGGTGCCTCGTGAGCCTTCGGCAAGATCTTCACGCATGTCGGGCGCGGCAGAGCGAATGCTGGGCGTGAGCGAGAACAAGATCGCTGCGAAGAGCGCGATGAGGCCAGCGAAAGCGAGCACGCGCGGGCTGAATCCGAGATTTTGCCAGAACGCCAGACGAGCCAAGAATTCGGCGGGAATCAGGGCTGAGAGGATGCGCATTCCGCCGTAGGCGAGAGCGAGGCCGAAGATAGTGCCGGTGAAAACGACGACGAGGCCTTCGGTGACGAATTGGCGAATCAAGCGCAGAGGCGAAGCACCGAGGGCGCCGCGGACAGCGATTTCGCGACGGCGGCTTTCGGCGCGGACGAGAAGCAAGCTGGCGATGTTGACGCCGGCGATGACGAGGAGGAGCGCGGCCCCGCCGAGGAGAACGAGGAGGATGGGGCGAAGATCGCCGGCGATGACTTCGGAGAGCGGTGCGACGAAAGCACCCTGGTCTCGATTGGTGTCGGGATATTCGCGTTCGAGTTGCTGCGCGATCGAGGTGACGTTGGCGAGCGCTTGCTGGAGGGTGACGCCGTCTTTGAGGCGCGCGACACCGTAAGTTCCGTGGCAGCCGCGACTCAGATCGCAGTGGCCGTCGGGATGTAGAGTCGTCCAATATTCGGCGGGCTCCGACGGGACGAAATGGAAGTCGCGCGGAAGCACGCCGATGATGGTGTGGGGATTTCCGTCGAGTGTGACGGTTTGGCCGAGAATGTCGGGACTGCTGCCGTAGCGTTTTTGCCACGTCGCGTAGCTGAGAACCGCGGTGCGCGGAGCGGAGAGCAGATCTTCGCCGGGTGCGAAGTCGCGGCCGAGGATGGGGGTGACGCCGAGGACGCGGAAGAAACCGTCGCTGACGCGGCCGGTGTGGACGGGCTCGACGCCATCTTTGGTGGAGAGAGTGAGATCGCGGCGGTCGTAGAGTTCGAGAGCGGTGAAGACTTCGTTGCGTTTTTTCCAGTCGTAGTAGTCAGGGATCGAGAGATTGCTTTGCTTGAACATGGCGACGGATTCGAAGACGCCGACGAGGCGAGAGGAATCGCGATAGGGAAGAGGTTTGAGAAGAGCTGCGTCTACGAAAGAAAAAATGGCGACGCTGGCGGCCATGCCGAGCGCGAGCATGAAGATGGCAGTGACGGTGAAGCCGAGATTTTTGCGGAGTTGACGGAGAGAGAAGCGAAAGTCCTGGAGCGTTGTTTCGAACCAGAAGCCGACGACGTCGCGGCTGCGATCGCGGAGGTGGAGGTCGTTGCCGAATTCGCGATTGGTGGCGTAGCGGGCGTCTTTGGCGGTGAGCGCGGGATCGAATTCCTGGATGTCGCGCTGTTTGAGTTCGCGGTGGTAGGCCATTTCTTCGGCGAGGTCGGCGTCGAACTTTTCACGGCGGGCGAAGAAGAGGAGTTTGTTGAAGAGGCGTCGAAGTGAGTTGGGCATGGGTGGCTCCTTTGTTCTTTTGCGCTCGTGCGTCTCGGCTGCGCTAGGCGTCCTGGTCCTGCAATACGCGGGCGATTGCGGCGATGAGTTGATGGAATTGGTTGAGTTCGGCGCCGAGTTGTTTGCGACCGGCGGCGGTGAGTGTGTAGAAGCGGGCGCGGCGGTTGGTCTCGGTCATTTTCCATTCGGCTTTGACCCAGCCCTGGAGGAGGAGGCGCTGGAGGGCGGGATAGAGCGAGCCTTCTTCGACGGTCAGGACGTCTTGCGAGATGCGCTTGATGGAGAGGGCGATACCGTAACCGTGCAGCGGGGCGCGGGTTAGCGTTTTGAGGATGAGCATGTCGAGCGTGCCGGGGAGCAGGTCGGGCTTGGTCATGGGCGGTGCGGTGGCCTCTCGTAGGTGTATGGTCTCGGGTAGAGACGTTTGGAAATGGCTTAGGGATAGATTGTCTATGGGTAGAACGGCTTTGATCGAGAGAAAGTTCCGTAGGGAGGGAATATTTTTTGCGCGGGAAGTAGTTTGAGATTGGGGCGGATTGCTGGGGTTATCTTGGGTGTATGGGCGCCCTGAAGGGACGCCCCTACAACAGCAGTGGCAATTGTCGAGCAAGTTGTTGAAAAGAATGGGCGATGAGTGAGGCGACGATGAAGAAGGGAACTCTGGGAAGCACGGCGGACCGGCAAGTGATTTTGGGGCGGATGGGGAAGTTGAGGCCGGACAGCCCGCGGCAATGGGGGAAAATGAATTCACACCAGGCGGTGTGTCATTTGAGCGATTCGTTCCGCGGAGTGATGGGGGACATCGCGTTGTCGGGGAAGCCGATGATGATTGGCAAGGTTGTTAAATGGGTGGCGCTGCACTCGCCACTCACGTGGACGCGCGGTACGCCGACGATGCCAGAGGTGGATCAGATGAAGTTCGGCACCAAGCCCGTGGAGTTTCGGGCGGATGTCGGTGACTTAGAGCGATTGGTGGAGCGATTCGCGACCTTCCCGAGGGATTTCGCGTGGAAGCCGCATCCATTTTTTGGGGAGATGAGCGAAGAGGATTGGATGAAGTGGGGGTGGCTGCATATGGATCATCATTTTCGGCAATTTGGCGTGTGAAGAAACGAAATTGGAAAATGGAAAAGGGAAATTGGAAAACCGGCGCGTTGCGGCCGGCGAGCGACTAGGATTTTCTGGCTTTGAAGCGGAGGCGGGTGTAGTCAGCGGTCCACTTGCCCTGGGCGTCGCAGAGTTGGGGGCGGAGGGCTTCCTGGACTTCGGCAAGGTAGGTGTCGCGTTCTTGCGGCGGGAGTTTGTCGGTGAAATTGTGGCCGAAGGTGCGGAGCCAGGCGGTGACGTCGCCGGGTAGCGGGGTGGGGCGCGGGATGAGTGCGATGTAGTCGATGGCGAAGCCGGCGCGGGTGAGGCGGGCGGAGTAGTCTTCGACGGTGGGGAAGTACCAGAGGTCGGCGGATTGGCCGTCGAGGTTGCGGCGGTTGAGGGCAGCAATGAGAGCCGCCCTTATTTTTTCGACGCAGCGGTCGCCGCCCATCTCGGCGACGAAGCGGCCACCGGGGCGAAGCGCTTTGTGGACGCCCGCGATGACGGCGTCGGGATCGTTGCGCATCCAATGCAATGCGGCGTTGCTGAAGACGGCGTCGAATTCGTTTTCGAATGGGAGATTTTCGCCGTCGATGGTTTGGGCGGAGACGCCGAGTTTTTTTGTGGCTGCAACCTGGGCGGCGCTGGCGTCGACGCCGAGGACGTCGCAGCCGATGGATTGAAGCTTGGCGGTGAGGACGCCGTCGCCGCAGCCGAGATCGAGGATGCGTTCGCCGGGTTGCGGGTCGAGGAGTTCGAGGACGGGGGCGCCGAGGTCGGAGACGAAACGGGCGTTGCGGGCGTATTGTTCGGGGTTCCAAGTTTGGGTCATGGGGAGATTTTACGCGGGCGACTGAGTGCTGCCTTATTGAAAGGGTTTACGGGGCGCATTGAGTGCGCTTATGGCGGATGAATATGTGCCGGGGCTAAAGAAAGCAGATTCACCGCGCAAAAGGCGCGCGGTGGCGCGGAGTACCGGGCTTCGCCCGGAATGACAATGTTTTTTTAATGCTCGACGATTGATACACCCAGCAGTTTGAGCGTTCTAAGGGCTGAGCTTGCGGACATGGGCGCAGCGTGCTGCGCCCCTACAAAATTGTGATCGGGCTTGGCGGTTACCAGGATTTTTGTTTGCGGAGGTTTGTGATGTGGGCGGTGTGGTGTTTGCCGTGCCACTCGTACATGAAGAGGAGCCAGTCGATATTCTTTTGACCGGCGTCGGGATGAATCACCGGGCGTGCGAAGTCGGCGTCTTTGAGTGAACGCCAGGTGAGGTCCCAGCGTTCATGGAGCGCGTCGAGAAGAGTTTGCGATACGGCGATGGGGGCCTTAGCGTCGGCGAGTTTGGCCCACTCGGATTCTTCGTACGTCTTGATCGTGGGATTATTTTCGGTGAGCGCGAGGCGAAGGCGGATGAAGGCGTTCATGTGGCTGTCGGGAACGTGGTGGACGACCTCGCGGACGGTCCAGCCCCCGTCGCGATATGGCGTGTCGATTTGCGCGTCGTTGAGTCCGGCGACGGCGGCGCGCAGCTTTTTTGGAGTTGATGCGATTTCGGCGATGGCTTCAGCGCGGCGCTGCGGAGTGATGTGCGCGGGCATCTCAAATTTGCCGATGGGATAGCGCGGATCCATGCGTGAATCCTCCAGGTTGACGTCGCATCTAATTCTGCCGTGTCGGTGATCACCGCTGCGGCGGGCGTCCACGGACCCAGCGTAACGGCGCGCGGCCGGAGTCGTCAAAGGCGCTAAGTCGTGACGGCTCTCCAAATTGGACGGATGGACGCCCTGCAAGCCGCAGAGTGGTCGAATGCTACAATGACTTGGTTTGGCTGGTGGCTCGGTTTGCGGCATCAACGTTGTAGCGCGGCGGCGTGCGGCGGAATCAAATAGTCAGGAGCGATGGAATGCACAATGTGGTGATTATCGGGAGTGGCTGCTCGGGGCTCACGGCCGCCATTTATGCAGCGCGCGCGAGCTTGAATCCACTTGTGATCGACGGCCACGAACCCGGCGGCCAGCTTTCGCTCACGACACACGTTGAAAATTTTCCGGGATTTCCCGATGGGATTCTCGGGCCAGAGCTCATCGAGAATATGCGGAAGCAGGCCACGAAGTTTGGGACGGAGTTTAAGGCCGGTACGATTACCGAAGTCGATTTGAGCCAGCGGCCGTTCAAGATCACCGCGGGAAAAGATACTTACGAAGCGAAGACGTTGATTGTGGCGGCGGGCGCTTCGGCTCGGCTACTGGGATTGCCCAATGAGCGGGCGCTGATTGGACATGGAGTTTCGACGTGCGCGACGTGCGACGGATATTTTTTCCGGAACCGCCCGATCGCGGTGGTTGGCGGCGGCGATTCCGCGATGGAAGAGGCAAACTTTCTGTCGCGCTACGCGAACAAGGTTTATTTGATTCACCGTCGCGCGGAGTTTCGTGCGTCGAAGATCATGATCGATCGCGCGAAGGCGAATGAGAAAATTGAATTTGTCACGCCCGCGGTTATTGAACAAATCATCGAGAAAGAGGGTTCGGTCGAAGGCGTGCGCGTGAAGCACCCCGAAACCGGCGAGGCGCGCGAAATCGCGATTCAGGGAATGTTTGTCGCGATCGGCCACGACCCGAACAGCAAAATCTTCAAGACCAAGCTCGATATGGATGTGAACGGCTACTTGCTTGCCACGCACGGCAGCCTGACGAAAATTCCTGGAGTCTTCATCGCCGGCGACGTGCAGGACCATCGCTACCGGCAGGCGATTACCGCCGCCGGCTCGGGCTGCATGGCGGCGCTGGACGCCGAAAAGTTCCTCGAAGAACACAAGGACTAAGCGGGGAACTGGCGGTGCCGAGCGCGTCTCGGCGATAATCGAAGCATCCCCATGCTCCGATCGATACTCCTGAAGCTGTCGAATAGCCCGGGTTTTGCCCACTGGGTTATTTCCAACAGTTCCACACGGAAAATGTCGCGTCGATTTGTCGCGGGCGAAACGCTCGACGACGCGATTGCGGCTGCGCGCAAGTGTAATTCGCTTGGGATGATGGCGAGCCTCGATTATCTGGGCGAGAACGTTTCGACGACCACCGACGCGCAGCGGGCGCGTGACGCCTACCTGGAAATTTTCGATCGCATTGCGGCGGAAAAGCTCGAAGCCAACGTGTCCTGCAAATTGACGCAGATGGGGCTCGATTTGAGCCCGGAATTTTGCGAGGGATTGGTTGAGTCCGTGGTGGAGCGTGCCGCGTCGCATGGGAATTTTCTGCGCGTGGATATGGAAGGCTCGGTCTACACGCAGCGAACCGTTGAGCTGGTGAAGCGCATTCGCTCGCGCAACGCGGCGATCGGGACCGTGATCCAGGCTTATTTGTATCGCAGCGAAAAAGATATTCAGGACCTGCTCGCCTATGGCTGCCGGATTCGGTTGTGCAAAGGCGCTTACAAAGAGACGGTGGAAGTTGCGTTTGAACGCAAAGAGGATGTTGACGGGAACTACGTTCGATTGATGCGGGCGTTGCTGCCCAGCGGCGTGTATCACGGGATTGCGACGCATGATCCGAAGATGATTGGCGAGACGATTCGCGCTGCGGCGGAGAAGCAGATTTCGAAAGATGCGTTTGAGTTTCAGATGTTGTATGGGATTCGGACGGATTTGCAGCGACGGTTGGTGCGGGGTGGGTATCGCGTTCGAGTTTACATTCCGTACGGGAATGATTGGTTCCCGTACTTTATGAGGCGGTTGGCGGAACGGCCGGCGAATATTGGCTTTTTGATGAGGAATTTCTTCCGCGGTTAGGTCGCGCCTAGCTAAACATCTCAGAACCGCCGGCTAGAAGCCGGCGCTACCCGAGAACGTCCCCAGGTTTCATGACGTGAACTTCTAGGCCGGCGATGTCTTTTGTTTCAGCCTTGAATTGCCCTGGAGTTCCGACGAGCGGCGGCCAAGTGCCGTAATGCATCGGGACCACGTGCTTCGCGCCGAGGAGTCGCGTGGCGTACGCGGCTTCCTTCGGGCCCATCGTGAAGTTGTCGCCGATCGGTAAGAGCGCGATGTCGGGCTTATAAATCTCAGCGATCAGCTTCATGTCGCCGAAAACGCAGGTGTCGCCGGCGTGATAGAGCGTGAAGCCGCTGGGCATGCGGATGATCAGGCCGGACGGTTCGCCTCCATAGATGAGCTTGCCGCCATCATCAATCGAATTGGAATGAAACGCGTTCGTTAAGGTGACTTCGAAGTCGCCGAACTTCTGGGAGCCGCCTTTCCCCATCGGATGCGCTTTGTCGATGCCCTTGCCGTGCAGCCATTCGGCTGTTTCAAAAATCGCGAACACCTTGGAGTCATACTGCTTTGCCAGCTCGACGCAATCGGCGAAGTGGTCGCCGTGCGCGTGCGAAACAAAAATCACATCGAGGCGCGAAAAGTTCTTCAGCGTTTCGGGAGTCGACGGATTGTGCATCACGAATGGATCGATGAGTCCGACCTGACCGCTCGGAGTCGTCAGCGAAAATGTGGCGTGGCCGTAGTAAGTGATCTTGTTGCCTTTAGTGTCGAGCATGAGCAGACCTCAGTCGAAGGGTTGGAGTAGTTCGCTTTCGGATTTACGGGACGCGATGATACCGGGTTTCAGTCGAAAAAGAATTGCGTGGCGCTAGCCGATGAAGTGCAGCGTCACTTTCCAGCAGCGGCACTCGAGTTGGATGCCATCAACTGGCGGATGGCCGCTTCAAAAGTTTCGCGATCGCTCGCGCCGAGAAGATGGCCGATCTGGTGGCCATCAGGTGCGTAAAAAAACGAAGCGGGAATCGTGCCGTTCCAGCCTGGCAGGACGGCTTCCGCGAATGCGTGTTCGCCGCCCGCTCTCTTGCGGTAACTCGGAAACGCCGGCTTGTATCGCGCGATGAAGCGCCGCGTGAGGATCAAGTCGCCATCATCGTCCAGGTTGATGCCGACGACTTTCAGTCCCTTCGGCTGATATTCCTTGATGAGTTCATTGAGCATCGGAAATTCAGCGCGGCAAGGCTCGCACCACGTCGCCCAAAACGTAATAATCAGCGGCTTCCCGTGATTGTCTGCGAGAATTTTCTGAAAGCCCGCGGCGTCGATGAGCGGCGGATCGTGCGGAGCAGTGGCTTGAGGCGCGGCGAAAGCCGAAGCCGCGAGCGCCAAGATAAGTGCGACGAAAATAGTCCGAGTTCGCATCGAAATCCCTTCCAAATCTATTGTAACTGGGACGCATCACGGTTGAGAAAGTAATGCGTGCCGCGTACAATCGGAGCCATTGCTTCTGCGTCCGAGCGGCAAATCAGCGGATGGACAGGGCAAATTTCCGGCGGTCGCGCGGCGTGATTTGAGGGAGCACCGTTCCCGGGCAAAACGAGGAGATCTGGAATGGCATATGTGATTGCCGAGCCCTGCATCGGCACGAAAGACACAGCCTGCGTGGACGTGTGCCCGGTCGATTGTATTCACCCGCGCAAAGATGAGCCGGACCACGAGGGTGTGAAACAGCTGTTTATCAATCCCGCGGAGTGCATTGATTGCGGCGCATGCGTTCCGGTGTGCCCGGTGACGGCGATTTTTGCGTTGGAGGATTTGCCGGAAAAGTGGCAGAGCTTCACGCCGGTGAATGCGGAGTATTACACCAAGAAGTAGCGGCTTGTCGTTTTTGAGATTGTTGGTGAAGCGGACGGATTTGAGCGGCACGCTGCGGCGTGCCGCTTTTTTGTTGGGTGCGGCACTGCGGAACGCCTTCAGATTGGCCGTTGGGAGGCTTCCAACTCTTTACTGGCTTCGTGCCATCTATCTTTATGTTGAGTGACTGCCGGGACGGATCGCAATTCTTATGAAATCACGAATGCAACGGATATGTAGACGCGGGTGGGTTGTGTCCGTCGCGTTTGTCTTGCTGGGCGCGTTCGATTTCGTGGCTGTTGTGAGTGCGCAGACTTCAGATCCGGCTGCTTCCGCCAAGCCACAGACTCCCCAAGCGACCCACGGACAATCGCTCGCCGGGACCTGGGCTGGATCGCTGAAGGCCGGCGACAACGTTCTGCATTTTGTGTTGCACATCGGCGTGACGGAATACGGAGTTGCGGTCGCAACGAT